>Ga0299912_10003622_pt1 | contig 12611 bp, 8 predicted proteins | sample RVTome_2_FD_207667 | JGI IMG/M metagenome (GOLD analysis project Ga0299912, IMG submission 207667) | Soil microbial communities from uranium-contaminated site in the Upper Colorado River Basin, Wyoming, United States - RVT95D214 (version 2) ... | reverse complement strand
CGGGGATCAGGAGCTGCGTGATGACGTCGATTTCCTCGCACGGCTGTGGAGCGAGATCGACAAGCGCCAGGAGCTGATGTCGGGCGCCGGCCTCGTCTACGCCGATCTCGATCTCGCGCTGCGGGTCGTTCGCGATCTGTTGCGCGAAGACACGAGTGAAGTCGTGATCGACGATGACGAGCAGTACGATCGCGTACGCAAGTTCACGCTGGCGTTCCTGCCGCGCTTCACCGAGCGCATCAAGAAGTACGAGGGCCGCCGGCCGATCTTCGACCACTATCACATCGAGCCTGCGCTCCGGCAGGCGGTCGCTCGCAAGGTGCCGCTCAAGAGCGGTGGCTCGCTCGTGATCGATCAAGGTGAAGCCCTCACCGCGATCGATATCAACACGGGGAGCTTCACGAACACCGGCTCCGGCAACCTCGAGGACACCGTCACGGCGAACAACCTCGAGGCCTGTGACGAGGTCGCGCGCCAGCTCCGGCTGCGCAACATCGGCGGCATCATCGTCGTCGACTTCGTCGACATGGATAAGGAGAACAACCGCCGCAAGGTCTGGGACGCGTTCCAGAAGGCGCTGTCTCGCGATCGTGCCCGCACGAACGTCACCAAGATCAGCGAGCTCGGCCTCGTCGAGATGACGCGCAAGCGAACGCGCGAGTCGCTCGTGCAGCTGCTCACGGAGCCATGCCCGACCTGCGAAGGCTCGGGGGTCGTCAAGTCGGTGACCACCGTTGCCTACGAGATCCTCCGCGAGGTTCGTCGCTCCGGCTCGCTCGTCGACAACGAGAAGATCGAGATCGAGTGCGCACCGCGGGTGGCCGAAGTGCTGTCGCGACAGGAACGCGACTACCTCGATCACCTCGAGAAGCGCTGTCAGAAGCTGATCACCGTCATCGCTCAGAAGGGCTGGAAACCGGATCAGTTCCGCGTAGCCGGCAAGATGTCGACCGAGATCGCGGCAGAGGCCGCGGCTCAGTCGCCACCGCCGAACAACGGCCAGCAACACGCAGCCGGTGGCGAGCGTGGTGGTGACCGTGGTGGCGAGCGTGGCGGTGGTGGTGGCGGCAATCGTGGTGGTCGACGTCGCCGCCGCGGTGGTCGTGGCCGCGATCGCGCCGAAGCCTGATCCCGGGCGTGCCGTTCACGCCGTTTCACTTCGGACCCGCGCTGCTCGCGAAGAGCCTCGCACCGAAGTGGTTCTCGTGGACGGCGTTCGTCGCGTCGCAGATCGTGATCGATCTGGAGTCGCTGTATTACCTGTCGAGGCACGAGTATCCGGTGCACCGCGTCTTGCACACGCTCGTCGGGGCCACCGTCGCCGGCCTCGCGACCGCGCTCCTGGTCCTCGGCGGGTGCCGGCTGTTGCGAGGCGCCATGCCGGCGTTCGCGCGCTACCCGCACCTCCGTAGCGAGGGCGCTCCACGCGCGATCTTCGTCGGTGCGATCGCCGGCGGGGTCTCGCATCCGCTGCTCGACGGGTTGATGCACGCGGACGTGCGCCCCCTCGCGCCATGGACCGCTGCGAATCCCTGGCTCGAGCTCGTGAGCCTCGACGTGTTGCACTACGGGTGTCTGCTCTGCGGTGTGCTTGGCGCCCTCCTGCTGGCGCTTCGCGGACGCATCGCGCGCCTGTCTCCCTGACCGAACGAGCAGCACGACCGCGCATTCCACCGGAGAATTCACACCAAAGACGCAGGGGAGACCAAGGAGAGATCCTTGGAGGACACCGGGCGCGGTTGCTCGAACTCACTCAGCGTCCTGCTTTGTGGCCTCCGTGGCTTCGTGTGAATTCACGCCGAGTCGTCGAGCCGGGTGTTCTCGACGCGCGAAGCGAGCTTGCGTGCCACGAGACCGCACGTGAGCGCCCATGCACATCCGACGGTCCAGCCCGCGAGCACGTCGGTCGGGTAGTGCACGCCGAGGTAGAGGCGGCTGACCCCGATCAGCATCGCGAGGAAGGCTCCGGTTGCGACCGCGAACACGCGGAGCCGGCGACGCGGCAGGGCGCCGGCGATGAGGACCCCGAGCGTCAAGTAGAGCGCCGCCGAGATCATCGAGTGTCCGCTCGGAAACGACTCGTCGCCGGGACGATCGATCGCGGTGACGATCGACGGGCGTGGCCGATCGTAGAGCCCCTTGAGCATCAGCATCACGAGCAGCGTGCCGACGGCACACGCGACGAGCAGCCCCGCGAAGCGCCAGCGCCCGGCGAGGCACAGAAACATCACCGCGATCACGCAGACGAGGGTCGTGACGGCGCCCGAGCCAAGCCCGGAGAGATGCATCACCGCGGCCTCCATGCCGGGCGAGCCGATCGGATTGTCGGGCGCATCGCGGAGCCCGAGCAAGATGCCGTGATCGAACCACTCGGTTCCCTGCTCGTTGACCTCGTGCGCGATCTTCAAGAACACGAGCACGAGCATCGCGACCACGAATAGCTCGAACATCAAGCGAAGGTCACCCGCCCGCAGCCACTCGAGCCCTCGCCGCAGCTTCACCGCAGGTCCACCGTGCACGAGGCGCCCTGCCCCGGACTCTCCGCGACCGTGACCTCGATCGAGCGGCCGCCTGCGCGTGCAGCGAGCTCGGCGATCCGCTCGCGCAGCAGCTCCGCGACGTGAGCCGCGAGCGCCTCGACGGAGATGTTGTCGATCGGAAGCAGCAGCGCATCGCCACGTGGCATCACGTAGCGCTCGCCGCACAGCGTGAGCTCGAGCTCGGTGTCGTCCCGCACGATCACGAGGAACGGATTCTTCGTCGCGATCAACACGTGCTCTTTCCAGGTCGCGCACAGCTCGCCGAGCGCCTCCTTGATCGGCGCGAACGGGATCATCGCGGAGAGCTCGACTCGCTCGACCTCGATCGCGAGCGCGATCGTGTAGTTGTGACCGTGCAGCCGCTCCTTCGTCCCATCGGCGAACACCGTCATGTGCGCGCACGAGAACTTGTACTGGTCGCGCGCGATCAAGATCCGGTGGCGTGCCACCGCGGCATCTTACACGCCGCCGCGCGCCGATCAGTCGACGTGGCCGAACACCGGGTTCGTGAACGCCGGCAGCGGCGTGCCGAGCACCGGCTCGCCGGGACCGGCAGGGTCGACGCGGACGACCCAGGACGTGCTCGCCGTGGGCGCTGGAACGGAGACGTCGGCATCGAACCGAACCGGCGCGATGTCGTTCGAGTCGAGCGTGATCGCACGAACCTCCCGTGTGCCCTCGAAGATGCGAACAACGGCGAGTGGCTGCCACGAGGCGGCCTGGACGCGGATGCGGAGCGTGACCTGCGCGAGGCCCGTGATGTCGACCGTGTCACCGGGCAGCGAGGTCCCGGCGGCGGTCACGATGCCCGCGGTGACGAACGCCCCCGTCCCGATGACCACCCGGCGTGCCCGGATCGCTTCGACGATCGCGAGCGGATCGGCGGTCGCAGGATTGTCGTTGCCGAGGCCGACGAACACGTAGGTGCGCGCCTCGCCCGCGAACGCGCTCGGGCCGTGCGAATCGCTCGAGCCGGTCGCCGCGGCTGGGTGTCCTGCGGCGACGAGCCCCAGCCAGTCGTCGAACACTTCCTCGAACTCTGCAGCGCCGTTCGCGACCTCGACCGCATCGAAGCTCAGATCCGAGAGATCCGCGGTGGCGGGGAGCCCGAGATCCGCGGGGTCCCGCCGTCCGGTGAGCGTGGCGGGATCGAGATCGATCGCGTCGAACAGGCTGGTCGTGCCGGCTCGGGGATGGTTGACCTGGACGATCGAGGCACCGCCGGCGCGCAACGCATCGAACACCTCGCCCGGTGCTCGCGTGTGCCAGCGTACGCCGCCGCCGCCGGTGCGCGTGGGGTCGAGCACGAGCGGCCACGAGTTGATGTGCCCCCAGATCAGCGACGAGGTCTCCGAGCCGACGAGCGAGCCGAGCCACGACCCGAGGCCGAGTTCGGCGATGATCGGCGCGTAGTCGACGATCACGTCGTGATCCGACGACACCGGGACCTCGACCCCCTCGGCGGCGACCGCGCGCAGGCGATCGTCGATCGGGAACGTCGAGTCGGTCGAGAGCTCGCTGTGCAGGTGCGTGTCGAGCGAGATCCAGCCCGCGGTGTCGACGACGTGCGCGAGGCTGGCCGCGATCGGCGTCGTCTGACCATCGATGATCGAGACGTTGTTCGCGACGAACGCCTCGTACTCGAGCCCACGCGTCACCGACACGCGCCACATCCCGGGTGGCAGCGCGAACGTGGCGTCCCCGGTCGCGCCGATCCATTCGATGCGATCGTCGCCTCCGCCCTGGGGGACCAGCACGACGCGCGCGGGGATCGGCATGGCAACGCCATCACGTACCGAGATCGTCAGCGTTCCGGTGGAACCGGCCGGGATTGTCGTCGAGGCCTCGCCTCCTGCGGTGCTCGTGATCGCGACCTCGGGCCCGGGCACGCGCCCGATCGCCTCGGCGCGCAGCATGTAATCGCCCGGGGGAATCGCCGCGCGAAACGCCCCACTCGCATCCGCGCGCGCGATCGTCACCGGTGCACCGCCGGCGAGGACCACGATCTCGACGCCGGGCGCCGTCGTTCCGCTCACCACGCCGAGCTCGATCTCTCGCAGTGCCCACGCACGCTCGGTGACGCTCGAGACCGAGCCGTCGCCGACGACGAGCCACCGCTTCACTCCGGCTGCATCGACATCAGGACCGAGCGCGAGCCGGATGCCGGCGAGATCGATCAGCTGCGCCTGGGTTCCCGCCGGATGTACCAGGCCGTACGAGGTCGTCGTGCCGGAGGTCGCGATGATGCCCGCGCCGACCGAGCCGGCCGGGAGGAACGCCGGGGCTCGCCCCCCGAAGAACAACGCGTCGTAGAGCTCGTGCGGAGTGGTCTCGGTGCCCGGCTGAGGAACCACGCGCGTCTCCAGCTCGAGCTCGCTGGCTCCCGTGGCGAGCCGGTAGTGGTGCTCGATGATGATCCGTGGCGGCTCGCGGCTGAGCGCGGCTTGCACGATGTCGAGGCCGGTCGCCGGGCCGCGCACGACGAGCTCGGCGGGCCCATCATCGCCGGCCTCGACGATCACGAGCTCGTCGAACGCACCGCCCGCGAGATCCACCGCCGGCAGCAGCTCCTTGACCAGATCCTCGCCCCCGCTGCTGGCCGCGTCGACGATCCCGCCGCCCGACGAACCGTGGAGATAGAAGCCTTCGCCGGGACCGCGGATGATCACGCGGAGGCGGTCGTTCTCGAGCACGAAGTCGCCGATCCGCCCGGCCGCGAGCCGCCCGCCGATCAGCTCTTCGGCGCAGGCCACGACCTTGGCGCGCGTGCGCGGCCCGACCGGTCCCGGAACGCAGCCGAGCTCGACGGCCGGATCGGCGACGAGTGGTTGCAGCCCTGATGGCTTGTCATCTCCACAACCGACGACGATCACCGCAACCGCCAGCACGTAGCGCATGCGGCATCCTAGCGTAGACGCCGAAATCCCGAGCTGTCGCGTTCGCGCCACGCGGCAACGTACAGCCGCCAAGCGAGCCGGGGTCCAAGACGCCGCACGCACAAACGCGAAAGCGCGGGCTGCTCGGCCCGCGCTTTCGATCGGGTGACGACCGACGCTAGCGACGCAGCGCGACGCTCGCCAGCACGAGACATGCGAGCGCGTTCACCGCGAGCCAGATCGCGCCGATGCCGAACAGCGGCACCTGGATCGTTGCGAGCGGCACGATCGCGAAGAACACGAGGTGTGCGGCAACGCCGATCGCGAGCCCCGCGAGCGGTGCGCGAAGCTTCGGCACGCCATAGCCGACGCCGAGCAGCACCAGCGGCACGAGGGCGCTGAAGAACAGCGCGTTGCCGTGACCCGCCGGACCGAGGATCGAGAGGTCCCACGACGGCAAGCCATGCGTCAGCGTGCTGATCACCGGCGCAGACGACAGCTCCGGCGCCAGGTACGGCAGGAAGAACAGCCCCGACGCACCGACCACGACACCGGTCAGGTACGTCCAGCCGAGCTTGACGCCGAGACCCTTGCGACGCGTCGAGGCGGCGACCGCACCCGCCATGAGCAGGCCGAGCGCCAGCGACCAGCCGCCGCTCGTGGTGCGAGCCTTCTTGATCGCGGCGGGTGCGTCGACGATGCCGGCGCCGTAGCGCTCGACGTCGTACTTCTGATTGCTCGGCTTGCGGGCGCTGTCCTTGAGGACCTTCTCGACGGCATCGGGATCGGTGATGCCTTCACCGATGACGAGCGCTGCCACACCGGCGACATGCGGCGATGCCATCGACGTGCCCATGTAGCCGTAGTAGTCGTCCTTCGAAGGGTCGCCGATGGCGATCGTGTTCTGGAGGACACCATCGGGCATGCCGTCGCCGTTCTGGTCGACGCGGGTGTTGCCGCCCGGCGCCGCGATGTCGATCTCCTTGCCCCAGTTCGAGTAGAACGTGGTGGTCTCGTCGAACTGCGTCGCCGCGACGGCGATCGCTCCCGGATAGGCGGCCGGATAGCCGACCTTGCCGCGGCTCTCGTTGCCGGCAGCGCACACGACGGTGACGCCCTTGTCGTGGGCGTACTCGACGGCCTTCTTCAGCACCTTCGACGGGAACGCACCGCCGAGGCTCATGTTGATGACCTTCGCGCCGTTGTCTGCCGCATAGCGGATCGCGTCGGCGATCCCACCGACCGAGCCGGAGCCCGACGCCGACAGCACCTTGAGCGGCATGATCCGGACCTTGAGGGCGACGCCGGCAACGCCGACGCCATTGTTCGTGGCCTGCGCGATCGTGCCGGTCACGTGCGAGCCGTGGCCATGATCGTCGTTCGCGTGCTTGGTGTTCTTGACGAAGTCGTAGGGCTTCACGAACTCGAGGCCGGCGAGATCGGGGAGCTGGTGGAACTTGGCGTGGTTCTCGTAGCTGACTCCAGTGTCGAGCACGGCGACGATGACCCCGTTGCCATCGGCGAGCTTCCATGCCTCGGGCATGCCGATCTGGCGGAGGTGCCACTGGAACTTGTATTGCGGGTCGTTCGGAAAGCCTTCGTGCGTCGGCTCGACGATCGGAGCACGCACTTCCAGGTCGCCCGGCGATAGCGAGAGCTCGGCGTCGGGCTCGGCGATCTCGACCTCGGGTCGCGCCGACAGCTGCGCGATGATCGCGTCGCGCCGTGCGGGATCGACGTGCGCGCGGTAGAGCCGGGTGGCCTCGGCAACGCCGCTGTGGTCGACGAGGACGAGATCGATGCCGAACGCCTGCTCGATCGCATCCGGCGTCGCGTCGTCGCGAAGATCGACGAGGATGTCGTCGGGATCGGTCACTGCCGCGGCGGTGTCGGCTTCCTGCTGGGCCAGGGTCGCGCCCCGATCGCCATCGGGCCGGAACCACCACCACAACACGAGGATCGCGAGGATGACGAACAGCCACAAGAGCCGTCCGAGTCCTCCACCACGCTTGGTCTGTTGCTCGTCCATGAAGAGCAGTATAGGTCCTCGACCACGCGGGTGCTCGTCGCGGAATGATGGAGAATTGTTGCGGGCTTAGATAAGGACGCGCTCGTCGGCAGGGGTCTCGTCTTCGCCCATCACGAGCCGGTTGTCGATCTCGCGATCCTCGGCCAAGGCTTCGAGATAGCTCTTGATTTCGGGGACCGCAGCGACGATTCGCGCGACGTACTCGTGTGCGAGGTAGAGGACGGTCGCCGGCCTCTGTGCGACCACCGTCGCCGTGGTGAGCACGTTTCGCAGGAGTGACATCTCACCGAACACGTCGCCGGTCTTGAGCCCACCGAGTGGAACCGTGGTGCCGTCGGCGGCGCGGCGCGAGACGTCGAGCTCGCCCGACAGCACGACGAACAGGCCGCGACCTGCTTCGCCTTCGTTGATCACCACGGTACCGGGTGCGACGTCGTGGCTCGTGAACCGGCGCAACAGATCGCGCTGCTGCATCCGGTTGAACGGCTTGAACAGCGGGCTCGTTGCCATGAGGTTGCCGAGCAGGCGGTCGCGCGTGAAGCCGTGCAGCGCCTCGGCGACCGGGCCGAGCTCGTCGGCGATCGCCGTCAGCGAGCTCCGCCCGACCTCGAGCAGATCGACCTCGGACAAGCACCCGACACTCGCGGAGCGCGGCTGCGCCGAGAGCAGCGCCATCTCCCCGAACACCGCGTGCTCGCCGAGCTCGGCCAGATCGGTCTGACGACCGAGCCCGTCGGTGGCGAACACGCGCAGCCTGCCACCCGCGACGAAGAAGAACGAGCTCCCGGGCTCGCCTTCTCGAATCACGAAGGCACCGGCGGGGAACCGCCGCAGCACGAGCGTTCCGAGCACGCGGCGAAGCGCGGCTTCGGACAGCGACGATAGGAGCGGGATCGGATGGAGCGACTCGGGAAACTCCTTGAACGAGGCGGTCGCATGCTCGGCGCGTTCGATCGCGAGCGCCACCGTATCGGCGGTCGCGGGCAGCCTCACATCGGGCACGATCACGGGCAGCGAGTCCGGCGGCAGCGCGATCCTCGTCGCGAGTCTTCCGAGAAGCTCTGACTCGTTGCCGTAATCGACGACGAGCGAGGCCACGAGATCGCTCGCGTCGGCTCCGTGTGCCTCGAGCACGCGCGCACAGACGAGCGCCGACAACGGATGACCCGACTTGAGGCAGTACCAGCCTGTCGCACGATAGACTCTCGCAGCCCCGGCGTCTCCGAGAGCCAGGGCGCAGTCTGCGACGCGAATTCGCGCATCGAAGTCGAGTGGCGCGGTGGCGACGATCGCGTCGTAGAGTCGCAGTGCCGCCAGGTGCTGGCCTTGTGCGAACAAAGTCGCCCCGCTGCGCTTGACGTCTCCGAGCGAGACCATGCCGTACGGTACACCGCGCGACGGTTTGCAGCGGACGTCGCAGCGGCCCTATATTCCCGACGTCGGGGCTGTGCTCGCGACTCAGAGGACTCGTGAAGAAATGCGCTAGCTGCACGAAGGATCTGCCAGACGCCGCCTTGCACTGCGTATTCTGTGGCGCGAAGCAGCCACCGGCGCCTGCGGTCGCAGGGGGAGCGGCGAAGACGGTGATGGGGCACACGAGCAACGAGGTGCTCGAGCAGCTGAAGGCGCAGTCGGCTGCGAATCGCGCTGCCGCTCCGAGCAACCTCCCGGCGGCAGCACCGTACAAACCGGCGCCTGCTCCGGCGCCGGTTGCTCCGCCACGCTCGCATGCTCCGAGCGGGCCGATCGGGGGCGGGTATTCACCGCCCGGTCAGTTCGGTGGAGGACCCGCGCCCGCGCAACCGCCCGTGCCGGTCGCGGGATCGGTCGCACCGACGATGTTCGTTCCAGGTGGAGGGGGGCCTCCGGGTGGTGGCTTCAATCCAGGACCGTCCGGCCCGACGGCCGGTGCCTTCGTACCAACCCCTGGGCCGGCACCGAGCGCGCACCGCCCGAGTCAGCCCGCGCCGCTGGCCGCGCCGATGCCGATGCCCGCGCCGATGCTGCCGCCACAGCTCCCACCGCTCGCGAAACCGATCCCGCCCTACCTCGCGTCGAAGACCTCCGCGCGCGCTGGCCGGCCGCTCGAGCCGTGGAAGGACAGCCTTCGCCTGATGATGTTTGTCTGGGGCGGCGTGTTGTTGCTCGCGTTCTTGACGCCGACCAACACCGACCCGCTGCGGTTCATGTTCCACGAGATCATCGATGGCGAGGGGACCTCGAAGCTGTATCCGCTGATCATCGCGGCGGTCGGCCTCCTGAGCATCGTGCTCGCCGCGATCCCGATGTCGCCATCGCCGCGTGGCCTGATCGCGGGACTGATGGGGATGTCCGGAATCGTCACGCCGATCCTGCTCGCGCTCTCCAAAAGCGACTTCAACCTCCAGCAGGCGCTCGTGCTCGTCGGGCTCGTCGGAACGCTCCTGCTGATTCCAGGGCTGCTGCTGCGCAGCGAGTACCGCGACTCGATCATGCCGCGCATCCTCGTCACGCTCGGCGTGCTCGCCGTCCTGCTGCCGGAGCTCATCCCGCAGAACGATACGTTGCCGCTCGTCGCGCAGTTCAAGCAGATCATCGATGCCGAGGGCACCGGCAAGATCCGCGCGATCATCGGGCTCGGTCCCACGGTGCTCGCGGTGTGCTCGTTGCTCGTCTGGTTGCCGTCGCCGTCGAGCGCGGGAGCCAAGGTCTTCGCGTGGCTGTTCATCCTGTGGCCGGCCGTCATGCAGCTCTCGGGGCTCCTGCTCGCGGGCGATATCGGCGCGGCCGTCAAGGGCAGCCCCTACGCGGCCTTGATGATGTGGGCGCCGTTCTCTGCGTGCTACGTGCTGATCGGGTACGGCTTCGCCACGATCTTCGGCAAGCAGCTCGAATGAACGAAGCGGCCTCCGCGCCTCTGCTGTCATGAGCCACCGCGAGGTCGTGATCGGACAGACCGTGCTCGGTCGCCCGATCGAGGCGGTGCAGTTTCTACCGCCGAGCTACGCCAGGCCGCGTCCAACCGCGTTGCTGTTCGGGGCGATCCACGGCGACGAGGCGGTGACGCAGATGATGCTCGAGCGCCTGGCCGACGAGCTGGTGGAGCGCCCCCCCGGTCGCGAGACGTGGATCGTCCCGTGCGTCAACATCGACGGCGTCCTCGCGGGCACGCGCAACAACGCGAACGACGTCGACCTCAACCGCAACTTCGCAGCGGCGAGCTGGGGCACGGCGCGACGGCCAGGGTACAATCCGGGCTCCGCCCCCGAGGATCAACCGGAGACCCAGGCGCTCGTCGCTCTCATCGAGCGCGTGCAGGCACATCGCTTGATCGCGCTTCACTCGACCTATCGAATGGTGAACTGGGATGGCTGCGCCGAGGCGCTCGCCCACGAGCTCGCGGAGCGCTGTGGGTATCCCGCGGAGCACGACATGGGGTATCCGACGCCGGGTTCGTTGGGCGCGAAGTACGGGATCGAACGAAACCTCGAGGTGATCACGTTCGAGACCCCGTACCTCACGATCGACGACAGCGCGTGGACCGAGGCCCGCACCGCGCTACGTTGGTGCGTAGATCTTTTCGAGTGACCTGTCGTGACGCGGAGTTGTGAAATACGTTTTGACGGCCTCGGCGAGGCGGGTTACTAGAACCCTCGTCATGTTGTTCCTCCGCTCGTCATCTAGCTCGCGCAGCTCGTAGTCGTCCATCGACTCGCTGCGCCGCCAGTTGTTCGAAGCGTTCGGAGGAAGAGGTGGCAATTGGTAGCCACGCCCGTCTCGAAAACGGGAAACCGCCCAAAGCGGTCGGGTTCGAATCCTACTTCCTCCGCGATGGAAGGTGAGCCGGCATGGGCCGGGCGCCGGTTGCTAGCCGGTTGACTCCTCATGGAGCGGGTTCGATTCCTCCACCTTCCGCGTGATGTGTCGGTTCATCGCACGCGTGTTTCACTGTCATCGAGAAGACTTGTCCTGCATGTGACGGCTTGTCACACTGCAGGACGTGCGAACACCTTGGTGGGGAGGGCTCGACCTACGCGTGCTGCGTCACGTGCGTGGAGTCTTGCGCCGCCGCGGACTCGAGCTGACGCTCGTCGAGAAGCGCCCCGAGGAGATGGTCGCGTTTGCGTCGCTCGCGCCCGACGAGCCGAGTGGGGCCGGCCTCGCCGTGTTCGCTCCGGGCCTATCGACGCCGGAGCTCGCGTTGATCGACAGCATGCTCGGCGAAGCCGCGCTCGATGTTGCCGTCGCCCTGCGCGAGCGCGATGGGGCGCGGGATGAGACGCCCGGCCGCCGGACGACCTACCACGGCATCTTCGGAGCCGCGCCGGCGATGCAGGAGCTCTACGACCTCCTCGATCGGATCGCGCCGTCGAGCTCCACCGTGCTCGTGCAGGGCGAGAACGGCACCGGCAAGGAGCTCGTGTCGCGCGCGATCCACGAGGCGTCGGAGCGCCGCGATCGCAAGTTCGTGGTGACGAACTGCTCGGCGTTCAACGATAACTTGCTCGACTCCGAGCTGTTCGGACACAAGCGCGGTGCGTTCACCGGCGCCGTCGCTGACAAGCCCGGGCTGTTCGAGATCGCCGACACCGGGACGTTCTTCCTCGACGAGATCGGCGACATGTCACCGACGCTGCAGGTCAAGGTGCTGCGCGTGCTGCAGGAAGGCACGTTCAACCGAGTCGGCGACCCCGAGATGCGCAAGGTCGACGTCCGCATCATCGCCGCGACGAACCGCGATCTCTCGGCGATGGTCGCCGCCGGTCAGTTTCGCGAGGACCTCTACTATCGCATCCACGTCCTCACCGTCGCGTTGCCCGCGCTGCGAGAACGCCGCGAGGACATCCCGCTGCTCGTCGAGCACTTCCTCGCGCGACACCGCCGGACGCGTCCCAAGCGGCTCACTCCGACCTGCTCCGCGCAGATGCTCGCGTACCCGTGGCCCGGCAACGTGCGCGAGCTCGAGAACGAGGTCGAGCGACTCGTGGTGCTCGCCGGCGAGTCGCTGTCGATCGGTGTCGAGCTGCTGTCTCCGAGGATCCGCCAGTGGGCGCCGTCGGACGAGCAGCCTCCCGAGCTCGACACCAGCTCGCTCCCCGCAGCCGTCGAGGCTCTCGAGCGCCGGATGATCGGAGCGGCGATGCGGCGCCACGGCAACAACAAGACGCGCGCTGCCGAGGACCTCCA
>Ga0299912_10003621_pt1 | contig 12613 bp, 10 predicted proteins | sample RVTome_2_FD_207667 | JGI IMG/M metagenome (GOLD analysis project Ga0299912, IMG submission 207667) | Soil microbial communities from uranium-contaminated site in the Upper Colorado River Basin, Wyoming, United States - RVT95D214 (version 2) ... | reverse complement strand
TGGTCGCTAAACTTCTACACCAATCCCCAGGGTGACATTGACCGGGCAGTATTTTCGCTGGACGAATCCGAGGCAACCTTTGTCCGGAAGACAGATGCTTCTCTCACCGACCCAAATGTCCTGAAACAATATGCTGGAAAATACGAAATTGCAGGCACGACTATTGAAGTCATACTAAAAACCGACAACAGTCTTTACCTATCTGTACCGGGCCAGCCAGTGTATGAATTGGTACCCGTTAAAACCCATACCTTCCGGATAAAACAATTCGCTGACTATACTTTTGTATTTGTGCTGGAAAATGGCCAGGTTAAGGCCTTAAAACAGATCGATCCTTCCGGTGAATACGAACTCAAAAAGAAAGAGTAGGTAAAGATGCATTGAATGCGTCTCTGGAAAAAATTGTAGGGACAGGGCATTGTCCTGTCCACTAATTAAAGGACCTGGAGTGTAAAGCTTTTAGCTTTGCTTTTTACGTCGGGTTAGTCCTCCAGAAGTGAACGACAGGCATATAGAATTTTAGTTGTGGTATCAGGAGTTACCTCCTGACACCTTTTTGTTATTTAATTTTATCTAAAAAGGTCATAATTCAACAAAATCTCCTTACTCAGCTTTCTGTCGAATTTTGTCCCCTCCCTACGGGAAGCAAAGCCCGGCGTAGCCGCCGTAAAGCTTGTATCGGCATTTAATTCTTCCGCATCGAAGCCCAATTTTTTTAAATGTTCCACAAATTCCTTAAAACCGTGAACTACATAGATTTTCTGAGGGTTGGATTCTTTTGCATATTCTAAAAGCTCCTTAAAATCAGCATGGTCGGATAAAGGAAAAACCTCGTCCACACCATAGGAATATTTGGCTCCATTATCTATTCCCCAGCCCGTTAAAAAAGCAATCTTTTTTTGGGGTATCTCTTGCACCATTTTGAATTTCCGGGTGTGAGGAGGGGTAATCAGGACTTTATCTTTAAGGTTTTCAGACTCATATTTTTCGTAATTTTTAAACTTCACCCCGAACTCCTCATAGATTTCGACCAGATTGAAAACTGCTCCCTGCAAACTTAATTTAAAACCTTTATCCCCTAAGAGCTTTATCGCTTCCTGAGCTTTGCCCAGGGAATAAGCTAATATTACCGGAACCTTTTTCTGATTTAAAGCTTTTTCCACAAAATCTATAATCTTCTTATAAATCTCCTCTAACGGAGGAAAGAGATACCGTGGAAGCCCAAACGTCGATTCCATAATCAGGATATCACATTTTTTGATCTCACCTCTTTTGGCAGTCAGAGATTTTCGTAGCTTGAAATCACCCGTATAGACAATCTTCGTCCCGGCTAAATCAAGCAGAATCTGGGCAGAGCCAAGGATATGTCCGGATGGAAAAAGCTCAACTTTAACCCCCTTAACTCTTTTAGGGATATGATAACCTAAGGTTATGGCTTTGATCTTTCCCAGGCGATGCTCATATAAAGCTTTTGTCTCCTCAGTTGCCAATATCTCCTTATGCTTTTTGATGTGGTCTATATGGGCATGAGAGATAAAGGAAAAATCGCTCTTTTTTCGGGCATCTAACCAGAAAAGGGTATCCTGGATATGTATTCCGTTTTTATATTCGATCATAACTTATAGCCGATCTTACGCAGGAACTCCTTTCTATGTTTCTTATCCTCCTCTTTTTCAATCCCCTTAGGCTTAAAGCCATCTATAACACCTAAAACACCTCTTCCCAGCTCAGTCTCTGCAATTATAACTTCCACCGGATTTGCAGTGGCGCAGAAGATATTACAGACCTCCGGACAGCTTTTCACAGCATTCAAGATATTTATGGGAAAAGCATCTTTGATAAAGATGATGAAACTGTGCCCTGCACCGATTTCAAAAGCTGAATTTTCAGCCAGTTTTTTTAGCTCCTCATCATTCCCTTCAGAGCGAACCAGACAGAGACCTGAAGCTTCGCAGAAGGCTAAGCCGAATTTTATTTGCGGCACAGAGCCAACTAAGATCTCATACAAATCCTCAGCCGTTTTAATGAAATGCGTCTGCCCTAAGATAACATTTGCACCTTCAGGAACTTTCAACTTATAGATTTTTACTTCCATAAATCCTCCATTTTTTAGATCACCCTAAGTTCAGGTAGATAATTCTTAAACCGATTACATAAAATTCCAAGAGATCAAATCTGGCATAAAACTCCTTTTAACTAGAAAGGAATAATGCAGTCTCCTCTGGCAAAATTGTATTTATATAGACCCCGGAGCCTAACTCGAATCCGGCTGGTGTAGTAAGCCGCGGAAGAATCTGGATATACCAGTGATAATAATCCTCATTGGAATCTTTGATCGGTGCAGTATGCAGGACAAAATTGTAGTCCGGATCAGATAACTTAGTATAAAGCTTCCCCAGAATCTCTCTGAGCACAAAAGCTAAGTTTTTAGCTTCATCCGCAGATATATTCCCGAAGCCAGCATTATGGGTTTTGGAAACGATCCAGGTCTCGAAGGGAACCTTAGAGGCAAAAGGATGAAAAGCTATAAATTTTTCAGTCTCCAAGACCACCCTCTTTTTGAATTCCATCTCCTCTTTGATCATATCGCAGAAAACACAAAATCCATGGTCATCATAATATCTCATCGCCTCCTCTAAAAGATGTCTGATATGAGTCGGGACTAAGGGCAAGGCGATTAACTGTGAATGGGGGTGTAGAAGTGAGGTTCCAGCCGCTTCTCCATGATTTCTGAAGACAATAATTATCTTGATATTCTTCTCGGCAGAAAGCTCGATATATCTTTGCCGATAAACCAGACAGACCTCCTCCACCTGTTTTAAATTCATATTCCCCAGGGAAAGATTATGCTCAGGAGACTCGATTATTACCTCGTGCCTTCCATAGCCTTCCATCTTTCTAAAAAATCCTTCACTCACCCGAGTAAGCTCCACTTCAGAGATCAAAGCCGGAAATTTATTCGGGGTAATCCTGACCCACCAGCCAGGCTTATCTTTTTCTGTACCTGCTTGGCGGTAGGAGAAAAGCTCTGGAGGGGTTTTATGCTCATTACCCGGGCAGAAAGGGCAATCCTTATCAAAAACTGGAAGGATTTTCTTTTCTTCCTCAGGCTTAAAATCATCCGGCCTTTTAGCCCTTTCAGTGGCTATGATCACCCACTCCTTGGTAGCTCGATTCTGTCTTATCTCTGGCATAATTTATTTTTTGCACTCCAAATTTAACTGCTAACCAATTTTTCCAACTTCTCCAATTCCTCTCTTTTACCAATGGCGATCAAAATATCCCCTGGCTCAATTTTCGAATCAGCCGAAGGGGCTGATAGCATCTTCCCATCCTTTTTATGAATAGCTAACACAATCGCTCCTACCTTCTGCCTTAGTTCACAATCCCTCAAAGTTGAATTTGAAAGAGGGCTGCTTTCTTTTACTTCTAACTCCTCTATCCTGATATCCATACCTTCGGATGATGTAGCAACTGACATAAAATCCACAACATGAGGTCTCAAAGCCGCCATAGCCATCCTGGTTCCTCCTAAAGTATGAGGAGAGATGGCTCTATTTGCTCCTGCCCTTAAAAGTTTTTTCTCGGCCTCTGCAGTTTCAGCTCTGGCTACTATAAATATTTTAGGATTAAGCACTCTGGCTGAAAGAGAAATGTAAACGTTATCCGATTCTGATGCTACTGCTGAGATCAGCCCTTTAGCTCTTTTTATTCCTGCTTCCTCCAAAACAGAATCCTCTGTGGAATCTCCCTGAACCACCAAAACCCCATCTCTTATGGCTTTCTCCACTGTTTCCGGGTTTCTCTCAACCACGGTGCATAGGACCTGCCTGCTGGAAAATTCATCGTAGATCTGCTGACCTACTTTCCCATATCCGCAGATAATATAATGGTCTTTCATCTCCTGGATTTTCTTGCTCATCTTTCTCCTCCCCAAAATATTTCTTATCTGCCCCTCTAACATCAATTGCGCTCCCGCTCCTACTGCATAAAGGGTGGTCCCCACCCCAAAGATTATATAAAAGATAGTGAAGACCTTACCGGTAAACGAGAGCGGATATACCTCTTTATACCCTACAGTAGCAATGGTTATAACCGACATATAAAGCGAATCTAAGATACTCCATCTTTCTATTAAACCATATCCCAGAGTACCAATTAGTATTACAATTAAAAGGGCAACTAAAGCTATTTTGAGTTTTTTTTCTGCTTCCAAACTAAACCTGATCACCTTACATATATTTTATCCACATTCGATGCTGTAACGTCCCTTTCCTGTCTTCCAGGTCCTCTCTCCCCTTGAGGTAACATTACCTTCTATCGTCTCCCGTCTTACGTCTCACCTCTTTCTTTTATTACCAGTCTCCTCAATATCGGAGGGGTGATAAAGGTGGTTGCCATCACCATAAATATAATCACCGTGTAAAGATCTGAGGTTATGGCTTGCATACTCAGTCCGATTGAAGCAATAATCATTCCAACTTCACCCCGAGGAACCATACCAAACCCTACCATAAAAGCCTCTTTTTTACCCAGATTAAGCGCACCCAGTCCACACCCCAAAAGCTTCCCTAAAATAGCAAAAAGAGTAATTACCAGAGCTGCCCATAAAAGAGCAGGCTGAGAGAAAATAGAGAGATCAATCCAGGATCCCAGAATAACGAAGAAGAAGGGAACTAAGAAATTATATAACGACTCTGTTTTGATGGATAAATTATACTCTAAGTTCAACCCGGAAAGAACCATCCCAGCTAAAAACGCACCAACGATTGCGGCTAAGTCTATATAGCTGGCAACAACAGAAAGAAAAAGACAGAAAAGTATGGCTAAGGAGAATACAGCATCTTTTGTCCTGAATGATGCCACTCTGGGAACCATACGATGAACTACCCTTCTACCGATTATTATCAAAAAGATTATAAACCCAACTGCTTCTAATGTGATTAGACCTATTTTTACAAAAGATAAAGTCCCTTTTCCCACGCCGGTAACAATAGCAAGGACTAAAAGGCCGATAACATCATCTATCACTGCCGCACTCAAGATAACTCTGGCAACTCTGGTCTCAACAATTCCTAAATCTGCAAAAACCCTGGCAGTTATCCCTACACTGGTGGCTACCATGGCCGCACCGATAAACATTGCTTCAATAGTAGTATGGTTTATGATCAGAGTATAAAGATATCCGAAGATAAAGGGAAAGGCCACGCCTAAGAAAGCAACTATTAAGGAGGTTGTCCCCACCTTAATAATCTCCTCTAATTTGGTCTGAAGCCCCACGGTGAAAAGGAGGATTATAACCCCTATTTCAGCTAAAACCGGAAAAATCTCCGAGGTGCCAATCAGGTTTAGAACCTGCGGTCCCAGTATAACCCCGGCTAAAATCTCACCAATAACCGCAGATTGCTTGAACCTCTCAAAGACCTCTCCCAGAAGCTTGGCTGAGGCAAAGATCAAAAATAAACTGAAAAGTATCTGGGTAATGTTTTCCATATTATATTTTTCCCGGTAGCGTTTTCACTCCTGTCCTACGGTGGCTCCGCCAGACGTAGTCTCCGTTTCAGAATGAGGACCATGGTCTATTTTAGCGTCCACAATCCCCTGGGGATAACCGTTCGTTGTCACAACTCTTTGTATCTTAATTTCATCTTTGAATGACTAAAAGTCAATAAAAAAGCCGTGGCAATTTACTGCCACAGCTTTCCCTGCGAATCTAGCTTATTAACAGAATGTCATTTTAATGAGAAGCGACCTTTTTCAATCTCTTTTTCCACCTGTCCTTTTTAATCTTCAGTGCCTGGTTTAAGATTTCAAAAAACTTTTTTACCTCAAGTGGTTTATCCATTAAAAGGTCAACCGCATGGGCTTTTAATTTCTCGTTATCCACCTGAGTTCCCCAGCCAGTTACCATCACAATCACCACTTCCGGTTCTAAAGATTTCAGCTGCTCAACCACTTCCCAGCCGGACATCTCCGGCATACTCAGATCAGTAAAGACAATCCCGAATTCCCCTTTTTTAAATAACTCTATCCCTTTTAAGCTGTTATCTACAGCCATAGCCTGGTGTCCCTTTGACTGGATGAGATCACAAAGCAGATCCCGAATAGCGGGCTCATCATCGATTATCAAAATGTTTTCAGGATGGTTTTCCTCTGATGTTTTCTCCTTAACCCTTTTCTGGTCATCTAATTTTCTTTTAGGCAGTCTCACCGTAAAGGTAGTCCCTTTTCCTTCCTGACTTTCAATTAAAATCTTACCACTGTGTCGCACGATTATCCCATAAGCTAAGCTCATACCCAATCCATTCCCCTTTGGACCCTTTGTGGTGAAAAAGGGATCGAAGACCTTCCTTTTGACTGCCTCGGACATCCCTATACCTGTATCCGTAATCGAGGCAAGAATATGATTTTCATTTATCTGTGAGGAGATTTTAAGAGTTCCTCCTTCAGTCATGGCATCGACCGAATTCAAAATCATATTGACGAAAACCTCACGCAGTTCTGAAGGGTTGCCGGCGACCGGAGCAAGGTTCTGGTTTAAATCAGTTTTAACCTGGATCAAAATCCCTTTCTTCTGAGCCTCATCTTTCCATTTATGTTTAGTTATCTCTAAAGATTCCATTAATATCTCGTTCAGATCAAGCAGCTTGAAGTTTTCATCTGTTCTTAAACGGGTGAATTCCTGAATTCGTCGGACCGTCTCCGCACCGTCTAATGCCGCTTTCTCGATCACGCTCAGACCTTTCTTTGTCTCTTTTTCCTGGGTGGAGAGGAGTAAGAGCTGAGCTCTTCCCAAGATCGCGCCTAAAAGGTTATTAAAATCATGCGCCACTCCTCCAGCCATCTCCCCTAAAGCCCTCAGCTTCTCAGACTGAATCAACTGCTCCTGTGCCTCTTTCAGCTTGGCATAAGCCTGTTTTAAGCTCTGGAAAAGTTTTGCATTCTCAATTGCCACTACCGCCTCATTCGCCAGTATATTCAGCAGAGTCAGATGGTTTTGATTGAACTGCTTCAATCCCAATTTGGACAGGGTGATAACCCCTCTGACCTCCCCCTCATAGGTCATAGGTGAGACGATCATCGATTCATCTACATAAGGAGAACCAGAGATATGCCGGGAGCGAGGGTGCCTTTCCCCGTCATCTATTACCTGGGGCTCACCGGTCTGGGCAACCCAACCCGTTATTCCTTCCCCCACTTTAAGACGCAGGACCTCCTCAGTCTCCCCTCTATATTCCTCAACCTCACTCCCGAATGCAACTGGGATAAGCTCATTTTTATTTTCGCTCAAAAGATAAACCCTGCAGTTGTCAAAATCTATCACCTTTTTTATCTCTTCCATAACTGAGGAGGCTACGGTTTTAACATCATTTAACTTATTCAATCTATTGGTTATGTTCCTTATAGCCTCTAACTGAATAATCCATTGTTCAGCCTCTTTGAAAAGGTAAGCATTTTCCACAGCCATACCGATCTGATTTCCAATGGAGAGTAAAAGCTCGACCTCATCCAAGTTATACTTTCTATTCTTTTGGGTGATAATAAAAAGGGTACCCAGTATCTTTCCCTTAGATTTTAGCGGAACTCCCAAATAAGAATGAACCCCTTCTTTCTTCATTATCAAGCGGGTTAACCGGGGATCTTGAGTTATATCCTCAACCATAATGGGCTCACCGTTTAAGGCGATCCTTCCAGAAAACCCCTCTCCTAATTTTAACTTGTCAACCTCTTTAACTGCTTCAGAGGAAAGACCCCTGCAGGTTTTTAACTCCAACTCTTTGGTGGCCTGATTTAGTATATAAATTCCTCCAGCATGGCATTCAGTTACCTCTAGAACTTTATCTATGGTCTCTTCTAGGATCATATCTAAGTTCAAAGTTTGGTTGGCGATGGAGGCGATGGCATTTAAAGCTTTAAGCTCTTCATTTGCCTGGATCATCTTTTCATCCATCTTCTTGCGCTCGGTGATATCTGTTACTGTTCCAAGGATGGCGTTCTCTCCTTCGTAGGTTATCAATTTTGTGGTGAGTATGGTATCTACTTTTCCCCCTTCTTTGGTGATGAGCGTATATTCGTATGGAGTGATCTCTTCATCCTTCACATGCATGTTAAAACTTGACTTTACTAAATCTACACATTCCGGTGCGATCAAAGAAAGGAAGTCGAAATCAGGGGAGTAAAACTCATTTCTTGAATATCCCATAATCTCTTCGCATCTTTGATTGGCATAGACTACTCTACCCTTTTTGTTGATGAAGATCATGTTTGGTGATTGTTCCGCAAGGTTCCTGAATTTCTCTTCGCTTTCCCGCAAAGCCTTTTCCGCTTTCTTGCTTTCGGTAATGTCAATCCCTGTGATAAGTATGCTGGCAGACTGATTCTTTTCATAGAATATTACACTACCGGGCATGAACAATACCGTATGAATCGACCCGTCTTTAGCTTTCACACTTACATCGATTTCAGGGGTATATTCATCCTTAAAATCTTTTTCCAGTATCTTGGCTACTTCCTCCTTTTGTTCAGGAATTACAAAATCTAACGCAGGCCTGCCGATGATTTCCTCTTTTGCATAACCGTACTGTTTGATCATACCTTCATTTATATCTTTTATCACGCCATCAGCGCTGATTATTATGTTTAAGGTAGGACTTTTCTCAAAGAGAAATCGGTATTTCTCCTCGGACATACGCAAAGCCTCTTCCGCCTGCTTGCGTTCCGTGATATCCACATCCATATAGATGAACTCTTTTCTGCCCCCTTTTGGACAATTAAAGAATTTTATATATACTTTATCGTCATGCTTTATAAAAAACTGGAGTGTATCCCGCCATCGGCGGGATAGCTTTACCTTTCTGCTCCTGAGGGATTGAAAAATCCAAGAAAAATAGTTATATAGTTAATTTTAGTAACCCTGAAGGTTTACACTCCAGAATCCCAAAATATCCTTAAAAATAAATTTAAGTTTATACTTTATGATCTAAGGGGAGATGTGGAAAGGCGTTTAGATTAAGAGAAGAGCTTTCTTTTCTTTGAAGATGAAAATCACCAGCTGAAGCTATCATGGCTGCATTGTCTGTACACAAAATAGGTGAGGGGACATAAAGCTCCAGCCCTCCTTTGCTAGCTTCCAGACTCAATTTCTGCCTTAAGTAACTATTATTAGCCACTCCTCCGGCTAAAGCGATCTTCTTTACTTTAAGTTCCATGGTAGCTTTTAAAAATTTCTCTACGAGTACATCCACGATTGCCTCTTGAAATCCTTTAGCTATACAGGACTTTTGTTCCTCCTTCTCCTTTACAGATAATTTAGAAACATATATAGCTACTGCAGTTTTCAATCCGCTAAAAGAGAAATCAAAACTCCCTTCTTCTAAAAAAGCTCTGGGAAATTTCATCTTAGAAGATTTGCAACTCTGGCTTAATTTATCAATAGAAGGCCCCCCCGGATATTCTAAGTCCAGAATCCTTGCCACCTTATCAAATGCCTCCCCAGGAGCATCGTCTCTCGTTCGTCCCAGAACCTTATACTCCCCCTTATCTTTAATATAAACTAAGGTGGAGTGCCCTCCAGAGACTATCAGGCAGATCAAAGGGGGTAAAAGGTCAGGATATTCTAGGAAATTGGCGAAGATATGCCCTTCAAGATGATTTATCCCGATAAGTGGAACCTTTATACCATAAGCTAATCCCTTAGTTAAGGAAAGCCCGATTAAAAGAGAGCCAACCAGACCTGGACCACAGGTAACCGCGATACCCTCGATCTCCTTTAGAGTGACTTTAGCTTCATCCAGAGCAGTCTTTAAAATGGGCAAAATCGTCTTTATATGTTCTCTGGAGGCAAGCTCTGGGACAACGCCCCAGTATCTTTTATGAACCCATTGGGAGAAAACCACATTGGAAAGTATCCTCCGCCCATCTTGAATGACAGCAACTGCTGTTTCATCGCAGGAGGTTTCAATTCCTAAGACAAGCATACTAATTTACAATTAAGTTAAAACTGTCTGGCTCTGTCTTAAAAAGTAGTATATCTTCTGGAAGCTGAATCAAAGGAGAAGTTTTTGTCTCTCCCCTTTTTATTCCTTGACAGTCTATAATTACTTTTATCTTCTCTAAAGTAAGTTTTTCAAGTATTTCTTTTTCTCCCAAAAGCTCCAGATTGATAGTCTTGGGTGTCAGGTGGATTTTTCTCCCCCTGGGGATATTTATGAGTGTGATTGGCAAATTTTCTAACCTTTTCTTCTCTCCCTTTTGAACCTCTACAGAGAAATCAACCCTCGGAGGCGATATCTTGAGATTAAAAAAAGGTGGAGAAATTAAATCTATCTTTCCGCTGAAAGATTCGCTTAAGTCCTGAAATTCCTTCTTCTGGGTCAGAATATATTTGATTTTGTTAACATTCTCAGATGGACCTTTAATCCAGACCTTCTCCGGAGTAAATCTTATCTCTCCTTTCTGAAAATATCCTTCCTCTACTGAGAAACTAAGTTGAGAGATAAGCGGGACCTTTTTCTCTTCAATTTTTTGTAAATTGACTTTCAGGACTTTGGGTGATACGATCTCGAGGGCTGATAGATTTAATCCCTCTGGAATAGTAACCATCTCAGTTTTAATTTGGTCCTCAAACTCCCCACTATAATATTTCCGAGCGTCGATTTTCAAGCTTCTTTCTTTTAAAACAAATAGCTTTAAAAGCTCCTTCCCCTTGCCATAGATTTTCACCTTCACCATATCCGGCAGAGGTTCAGCTAAGATCAGCTCCGGGGAAAGGTTAATCAATCTCAAATTGTAATTGAAAGTATATTCATAAGGCTTATCCGTTGATGCGTAAAACCACAAAAGGAAAGCTAAAAGGATCGCCCCAAATTTCAGCCAGAGATTATCCAACAATTTTTCCCACATCTTTCCCTATCTTCTGGATCCATCCTAGACTGGAAGGATCCGTTTCCCGAAATAACTTAATAAAGTTGAGAAGGAACGAAGCGCATTTAAAAGACTAAAAAAATTATTTACTTATTAGAATTAGCTATGGTCTTGCCAAAACTTATCTCGCCGTTGTCTATTCGGATGGAAAATCCGCAGGCTGGGTTAGAGCAGACCCAGGCTTTATATCTTATGCTTGCACCCTCTCTGCCATAATCGGAGAGAGGCAAAAGAATTCCTTTGTTGCACTTAAGGCACTCTGGAAAATCTTTTTCCATACCTTACCCCACCTCCCTTTCCCTCCCCGTAGGGGGAGAAGACTAAATCCTTGCGCTTCGTTCACCCCAACTTTTGAAGGCAAAGTAATGTTTTGAAAAAAAATGTCAACAGTTTTTTAATGCAGCGGTCCGCCTCAGGCGGATTAACCTTCCACTGTTTTTAATGGAAAGCTGAGGGCTTCCGCTACATAACCCTCATCCAACTCTCTTCTTAAAAAGGGGAGAGAATATGTGGAAGACAGGAGACTGTCCTATTCCTGCGAAAATCCATCATCGAAGACACTACTCCTAAAAAGAGAAGGGGGTATAAGTCCCTCTCTTTTTAAGAGAGGGATTGAGGGTGAGTTCCCAAGGGATCTGCCCCTGCGTATAACCCCATCTTGGGGGTAAGAAGGGGAGACGGTTTTTGTAGAGGCGTTTAATTAAACGCCTCTACTATTTTTATTTACTTTTTTATTAAAAATATATATTATAATGATTTAAGTCGATGAACTCTTTAGTTGAGAACCTAAAAAGGTTAGAGGAGAGGATTGAGAGTGCGGCTATAAATTCGGGTCGCAAAAGGGAAGATATTACCTTAGTAGCGGTGACTAAAAATGTTGAGCCGGAAAGGATAATAGAGGGAATTGATGCCGGGATAAAAATTATCGGAGAGAACCGGATCCAGGAGGCAACAGATAAATTTAAATTTATTACTAAAGATGTCGAAAAACATTTAGTCGGGCATCTGCAGACCAATAAAGTTAAAAAAGCGCTGGAGCTTTTTGACCTGATACAGTCCGTAGATAGCCTGCATTTAGCTCAGGAGGTTTCAAAAAGAGCCAATGAGAAAGAAAAGTTTGCTGAGGTTTTAATTGAAGTTAATACCTCAGATGAGCCATCTAAATATGGAGTTAAACCGGATGAGATCTCAGGATTAGTGGAAGAAGTGTCGAAGTTGGAGAATATAAAGATAAAAGGTTTGATGACCGTTGGTCTATTCACGGATGAATTAGATAAAGTAAGACCTTGTTTTGTGAAGTTAAGGAATATATTTGAGTCTTTGAAGAATCTGAGAAAGAAAAATGTAGAGATGAAATATCTTTCTATGGGGATGAGTACGGATTTTGAAGTAGCGATTGAAGAAGGAGCAAATATGATTAGAGTCGGGACAGCTATTTTTGGTCCCAGAAAATAAAACCTGTCATTCTGAGGGAGTCCGCCTTTAGCGAGACGACCGAAGAATCTCGTTGATTCAAATGAAGATTCTTCGTCCTGCGGACTCAGAATGACCCGCCTTTGGCGGATTCGCAATGACAGCCCAAGTAAATCCCGGAGGTGAAAGATGAAGATAACAGCTTTTGAAGTAAAGAATCAGAAGTTCAAAAAGAAATTTAAAGGGTATGACCCATTAGAGGTGGATGGTTTCCTGG
>Ga0299912_10003619_pt1 | contig 12616 bp, 12 predicted proteins | sample RVTome_2_FD_207667 | JGI IMG/M metagenome (GOLD analysis project Ga0299912, IMG submission 207667) | Soil microbial communities from uranium-contaminated site in the Upper Colorado River Basin, Wyoming, United States - RVT95D214 (version 2) ... | reverse complement strand
TACGCCGGCGACTCGGATCTATCCAGACGGCGGACCTCGACGACCTCACGCAGGACGTCCATACGCAACTGCTCGCCTCGCCTACCATGACGCCCATGCAGGCAATCACGCGGGCCACCTGGTACTTCAGGCACGGCAGCTACCGCTATGGTCGCCCCATGACCCCCGATGATGTGGCACTGGCCTGCGACCTGCACGTGTACCCCGCATAGCCGGAGACGCCCAACGGTGGGCAGCGGCCCTGTAAGCCGCTCCGAGTGGGTTCGACTCCCGCCGCCGGCTCCGGCGCCGCCAAGGGCAGTGATGCGCCCCTCCTCGGCGCCTATCCCCTACAATCGAAGAAGGGCCGGCGGTGACGGCCTCCTCTCCGCAGGGCGCTGTGGCGCACTGCTAGGCCCCGGGGCGGGAACCCCGAGGAACGCCAGGAGACGGACCCTGGGATTAGGGATCGCCGGCGATACGCCCGCGCGATAGGGCGGATCCGCAGATTCCGAGTGCACCGTCCCCCGCTCCATGCGGTAGCCAGGCAGTCGGTCCAATAGACTGCGCCCTCGCAAGGCGGATGAGGCATGTACCTGATTGGGGGGGAGGGGGGGAGTCTGCGCAGAGGAGGCTCGCAGGAGACGCAGGGAGTGCCGGGATCAGAAAGAGGGGGGGGAGGGAGCTACTACCCTCCTATCTACCTCTTCTCTAATCCCTGGAGGGATTCCGATCCCGAAGACGATTACGATTACGATTACGATTACGATAGGGAATGATCCGGAATCTTCATCCCCCCTGCGACACATTCAACACTTACGTAAAGTGTCGTCGTTGCCTTCGGCCTGTTCGCCTCGACGTATATCATCGCCGCGTGTTTTGCCACAGTGGCGAGCACGGATATATTCGCCAGTGGATGGATACGATGGCGGGAGGGAGGGAGGCGGCTACATGTTCGCCGCCGCTTACTTCTGCAAGAATTGCAGATGTTAGCCTTCACGGCATGCCATACTGGCATTATGAGACAGGGATCCGAGACAATGAGACATACCACCGGTAGTAGATGGGAGACAGGGGGGGGACGGTGGATGTCTCAATATGCGATAGGCCAGCGAATACGCGAGGATAGCGGTCTAGCGCACACTCTATACTAGAGCGTGCATGTGCGTGCAATTCTTGCAGATGTTAGCCGCCGCTAAAGAATATCCACGCCTTGCGCCGTCCATGGTGCGGCTATCCTCGTGATATCACGTAACATTTTCCGATCCGCCCTCTATCCCCGCCCTCCATCATTCTACGCGCCCGCTATGGGTAATGTACACCCCATGGCCTCCGGGGCTGCCCATGGGGCGGTGACGGGCCTTAGCGTGCAGGTGTGCTAGAGATCCTCGACTGCCGCTGCCAGACGCGATGGGGAGGGGTGGGTGTATAGGAGGGTCGTCGCGACCTGGCCGTGGCGGCAGAGCACTTGCACCTCACGGAGACCGACGCCGCGGTCGATGAGACGGGTGGCGTAGGTGTGGCGTAGGTCGTGGGCGTGGTAGGGTGGGATACCGGCGGCGATGCAAGCATCGTGGACGATGCGCGACAAATGGAATCGGGAGAGGCGGCGAGCGCGGCCATGGATGGTGCCTGCCCCATTGGTGGTAAAGAGGAGCGGTTCGTCGGGGGGCCGGCCGGCGATAAGAGCGTGGAGTTCGGCCCGAAGGGCCGCCGGCAGGTAGACGACCTGGGTGGCAGGGTCTGGGCGGCGGCGAGTGCCGGCCCGCGAGCCTTTGTAGACGCGGAGATGGACCGCCTCGCGGACGGAGCCGTCGGGGTAGAGCAGGTCGCCGATGTCGAGGGCGACGAGCTCGTGCGTGCGGAGCCCGGTCGCGAGGAGTATGCGCACGGCGAGGCGGTCGCGATCGCAGAGGAGCGCCGCCTGGAGCCGCTCGAGCTCGGCCTGGGGGATGACATGGGGGATGGTCTGCGGCATGGTCGTTACCTCCTGATGCGAGATACTAGCACGGCCTAGCGCACATATCAAGGGGGTAGTTGCATCCAGGAAGGGAAGACGGAATGACAAGAGGGAGGAAGCCCCGCACGGCGCTCACGGACGAGCAGAGCAAGGCGCTGGAGGTGGTAGCCTCGGGGGGCGGGATCGCCGCGGCCGCGGAGGCAGCCGGGGTCACCCGGATCACGCTCTGGCGGTGGCGGGAGAACCGGACGTTCGCTGCGGCCTTCGAGGAGGCAAGGCTAAAGGCGAGCGGGGAGTTGCTCGCGACCGCGCAGGACATCGTGCGGATGGCGCTTGTCCGGGTAAGGAATATCGTGGGTGTGGAGGCGGAGTGGGCGCAGCTCTCCAGGGGCGAGCAGATCGACTTCCTGCGGTTCGTGATGAGCACGCCGTTCGCGCGGCGGATTGCCGGGGACGGAGCGGTAACACGCAGTGAGCATCGGTCGATCGAAACCGTGGAGTGGCGCCGGGCGCCGGTGATGGGCGTGTCCGATGGCATGTCTTTTGTGTATCAGCCGGACGTGCTTTTGAAGTCGGCGGCCGCCGGCGACGACGACACGGCGGGAATCGACGAGGTCGAGGGCGACGGCGTGGAGATGGGAGTGGCCGATCCCGGGTCCGGGTCGGCACCGCTACCCCCGCCCGCGGAGACCATGGATCCGGATACGCCGCCATGACCTCCTCGTGGGGCACCGCGGCGCGGACCAAGGAGGCGAAGTTCCTGATCGAGAATCTCGATCTCGACGCGGCGACGGGTGAGGAGGCGGCCGTCTGGAACGAGATGGCCTTGGCCCAGATCAACGCTTCGTCGGCGAGCATCCTGACCGTCGACAATAAGTGCCGGCAGGGCGGATGGAGTTTTAACGAGGCGGCGCTGGCCGTGGCGGTGGCGTGCCTCCAGCCGCGAAGCACGACGATCTTCGTCAGCTACTCCCAGGAGGAGAGCAAGGAGAAGATCGTCTATGCGAAGCGGATCGTCGAGGCGCTGCACCCGGCGGTGCGGCCGGGCATGCCGGCGGCCAGCACGGAGGAGCTTGGACTGGAGAACGGATCGCGGCTGAAATCCCTGCCGTGCCGGGAGCCGCGAGGCACCGGCCGGCCCCGGGTCGTGCTGGACGAGTTTGCTTTCTACGGGCCGCGGGACGCGGACATCTTCCGCGCCGCGGTGGGTGCGCTCGGCAGGGGAGGCGTCATCCGGATCGGCAGTACGCCCCGGCCCGCCGGGCTATTCCGGAGCCTCGCCGATCCGTCGCAGGCCGATCCGTCGCAGGCCGATCTGATCACGAAGCTCATCAAGAGCGTCAAGCCTGTCGTGCGGGAGTGGCCGTGGTGGTACTTCGCGCATCTCGCGAAGGACTTGGCGAGCGCCCGGGCGAACGCCCCGCACATGCGGACCGAGGAGCGCGTCGAGCGATATGGCACCGAACGCCTGCACCTGCTGTGGTCGCAGTACGCCGGCATCGGGGATCTCGGAGGCTTTCAGCAGGAGTACGAGTGCACCTTCGTCGCCGAGATGAGCGCGCTGATCGGCTGGTCGTGGATACGGGGCGCGCAGATCGATTACGAGTTGGGCCATGTTCCGATCGGCGGCGTGACGACCATCGGCGCCGACTTCGCGCGGCAGCAGGACCAGACGTGCTTCGTCGTCGTCCACTTCGACGCGGGCTTCCATCGGATCGTCGACGCGCAATGGATGCGCGGTGCCGATGCGCACGAACAGGCCGCGCGGCTTGTATCGCTCGCCGGCAAGTACAAGCCGTACAAGGTCTATGGCGACGTGACGGACGGCTACGGCCGGTCCGTCATGGAGATGGCGCGGATAGAGTGCCCGCACATCGAGGATGTATCCTTCACGATACCCGCGAAGGAGGAGATGATCGCCCGGACATGCGGCGCCTTCTTCAATAAGCGGATCGCCATCCCGGCGGGTGAACGCATGCTCGCGGATGATATCGCCAGCGTGCGCCGGGTCCAGAAGCCGAGCGGCCACGTCAAGTACGAGAGCCCGCGGAACTCGAAGGGCCATGCGGATTCGTTCTGGGCGCTCGCCCTCGCGATCTATGCCTGCCCGGCCTCGGTCGGCGCCGGGGGCTTCGAGTACCGGGGCATACCGCGCACGCAGGACTGGGCCGCGCCCGAGGGCCGCGCCCGAGTGGAGTTCGATTCGACCGGCGCTACGATAGGCGCATACGACGACGACGATGGCCCGCGGCACGATCGGGCCTGGGGGGACTGGTAGGCCGGAATGCCCGACGAGCAGCCCACAGATCGAACCGCCTATACGGGCTCCGTGGACGACGGCCGGACCTTCGAATACGTGATCTCCGGCCTGACGCCGCAGAAGTTCACGACGGCCCTCCGCGACGCCGACTGCGGCGACATCCGATCGTGGATGGAACTCGCGGAGATGATGGAAGACCGCGACGGACAGATCGCGCAGTGTCTCGCCACCCGCAAGGCCGCGGTAGTCGCCTGCGAGTACAGCGTGGAGCCTTGGCGGGATTACCGCGCAGTCGCGGCGAAGGCGCCGGCCGAGGATGAGGACACGGAAGTCGCCGACTTCGTGAGGGGACAACTGTTCTCCCTGCACTCATGGGAGGACAGGATGCTGGACTGGCTGGACGCCATCGCGAAGGGGGTGGCGTTCAGCGAGATCAAGTACAGACAGGAGAAGGGTCCTCGGCCGTGGCGGATCGATGACATCCTCTGGGTGCCGCAGCGGACCATGACCTATTGCGAGTCCGACGAGCCGCGCATCTTGACCTCGGCCAACAATCTTTCCGGTGAGGCGATCGAGCATCCGTTGCAGTGGGTCGTGCATGCGCCGCGCATCCGCAGCGTGGAGCCTTGGCGCGCCGGGCTGATGCGCGTGCTCGGATGGTACTTCCTCTTTAAGCATGCCAACATCAAGAACTGGCTGGGGTTTCTCGATACGCATGCACATCCCCTGCGACTCGCGGAGTACGCCCCCGGCACGAGCGAGGCCGACAAGGCGGCCATCTATGCGGCGGTCAGGCGGATCGCCACCGATCAGGCGGCGCTCGTGGCGAGGACCGGGGACTTCGATCCGATCAAGTTCCAGTACCCCGCCACGGGCGAGGTGACGGGCAGCTTCGAGCAGCTCACCTCGTTCTGCGACCGCGAGATCGCGAAGGTCGTGCTCGGCCAGACCCTCACGAGCGATGCGGACGGAAAAGGATCGTATGCGCTCGGGGCGATTCACAACCGGGTGCGGAACGTCCACCTCGCCGCGGACGCCGACGCGCTCTGCACGACCATCCGCCGGGACATCATTCGGCCGCTCGTGATCTTCAACTTCGGGGCGGAGGCCGCGGCGCGCCTGCCATGGTTCCGCATCTATTACCAAGAGGCGGAGGATCTGCTCGCGAAGGCAAACACCTACGGCGTGCTCTCGACGCAGCTCGGCATCCGGTTCTCGGATGCGCAGATGCGGGAGGTGTTCGGACTCGACAAGGTGAAGGGCGCCGAGGACGAGGCCAGGTTCGCTCCCTCGACGACGGAGCAGCCCCCGGCCCAACCGATCCCGCCGGCGATGGCGAGCGCAGTAGCCGCCGCGGCCGGCGATGGCGAGCGGCCCGTCGGCGCGCCCGAGGCGACGATATTGGGATTGATCGGGTTCAAGCTCCCGAAGCCCGTCGCGGCGGCCGTAAAGGATTATGCGGCCGTCGTGGACGGCTTCAACGAGACAGCGTTCGACAATACGCTGGAGCGCGTGACCAAGTACCTCACCCGGGCGCCGTCCGGATGGGGAAGCGCGGAGCAATTCGCGGGCGAGTTCACCGGATGGTGGGAAAAGGCGTGGCGGCAATACTGGGGCCAGGGCGGGATATCGAAGGGATCGTTGTTTCCGTTCCTGGATAAGATGTACAGGTATTATAAGACCGTGGACAAGTCAGTTCTCGGCGTCGCCGGCAAGATGATGGAGGGGGACGCGCGCGTCGTGAACCTCATGACCCGCGCGGACAGGTGGTACTTCTCGAAGTTCGTCGAGAACGATTCCTTCCGCGGGCCGATGCAGAAGATGCTCCTCGATGAGTACGCGACCCGCGGCGGGGCGCTGTTCGGCGCGAAGAACGCCGAGACCATCGCGGCGTTCAAGGACGCCGCCTTCAAAACGACGCACGACCTCTCCACGTATGAGGTGGATCGCATATTGAGGACGGGCGTGAACCGCGCGCGGAATTGGGCCGGCGTTCGCCAGATGCACGATGTTGGAATCAAGCGGGCGACCGTCGTGGCGGGGTCGAGCGCCTGTAGCTACTGCCGGTACATGGACGGCAAGGTGATCGATGTGGGCCGCGAGACCGCCTGGATCGACGAGGCTCTATCCGCGAGCGACAAGCACTTCGTCGAGATGCTGGAATCACAGCAGAGACAGATGCGCGACGGCGTGGACGGCGGCCTGCCGCCGCACGAGGTCATCGAGGCGGCAGGCGGTCCGACGTATCATCCGAACTGCCAATGCAGGGTCATAATGGCCTAGCATTATTATCCCAGGGAGGGAGACATGCTGAAACTGACGCAACTGGAGTGCGGGATCTACCGCGATACGATGGACCGCTACTGGCTGGGCTTCCGCGGCCCGGCCCGGGTCTGGAAGGATGGCGCGCGCGTCCCGGTCGAGAACCACCCGCAATTCCTGATGCTGACCGGCCTCTCCGGGCCGACGCAGGCCGAGGACTACGAGGTCGTCGCGCCGGGACTGGATCTGACGGCGACCGTGAAGGACCTCGCCGACCAGATGGCCTGGTTGAGGAAGAAGCTGAAACTGGAACGGCCGCAGGATAAGGCATCTCACACCTGGGACGAGCGCGATCCAATGGACGTACCGATCCAGAGATGAACGACCGCATCAACATCAGATTGGCCGATCTGGACCGCCTCGCGAACCGGCTGCCTGAGCGGATAGATCGGGGCATCGCCCGCATCGCCTATGCCTGCGAGGCCGGCGCCGTCAGGACTGCCCCGGTCGGTCATGGGTCGCTACGGTCGAGCATCGCGGTTCGCAAACAGGGGCCGTCGTCCTACATCGTGGGACCGAATGCGCGAAGCAACCGGGACGGCGCGCCATATGACGTGTTCCAGGAGTTCGGCACGGGCATGCTCGCCGAGGACTTCGACGGCAAGGCTCTCGGCACCCGGCATCGGATCTATCCGCGGACGGCGAAGATGCTCGTGTTCACATGGAAGGGGCGGACGTGGCGCCTGCCATCCGTCGCGGGCAACCCGGCCATCCACTACATGCGCAAGGGCATGGAGGAGGCCATGAAGGATTCGCCCCGTCACTTTTCGGAAGGCTTCGTGTCGGTCGGCATCTAAATTCATTCCCAGGGAGGGAATCATGAAGATCGAGAAGGTGGAGGAGTTCTGCGCATGCCGCTCCATGAAGGACGGAGAGCGGTGCCGCTTCTTCCGGGGCATGCCGCCGTTGAAGCCCGGCTTCGCGCCGAACCCGGCCGACCCGGCGTTCCTGCCGCGCGGCCCGAACGAGGAGTTGTATCCCGACCGCGAGGCGCCGGGCGTCCAGGGAGCTCACTGGGTCTATCTCGTGAGCGGCGAGGGCCTGCCACCGCACGAGGTCGCGGTGTTCGCGTTCGCGAACGGGGCGCCTATGTGCTGGCTCGTCCAGAGCGGGCGGATGCTCATGGGCGTGAATGCCATCAAGCGGGAATTTGGGGACCTCGTGGATACGGCCGGCATGGACGTGCCGGCGGCCGCGATCGAGTCGATCCGCGAGGCGTGCCGTGCGCTCGTGAGGACGTATCCACTCGTGCGGGTCGTCTTCGCCGTAGACACAGGCAACGGCCTGATGGCCGAAGGGAACGATCCGATCCTCATGAAGAACCTCCAGGCCATCGAGCAAATACAGCGCAAGGCGGCGCAGAACTAGGGAGCGATAGATGGCGATCAAGAAAAATGGAAAGGGCGTATCCCACGCGAATGCCCTGATCCTGGCAGGCAAGGTGGACCGCACGTCAGCCTGGAGTTTCAGCGCCGACGATGGCAACCGCCTACTCGGCGATGACGACTGGAAGGAGTACGGCAAGTGGTTCCTCGCCACGGACAGCGATGCCGATCCGATGACGAAGGAACACTTCCGTTATCCGTTCGGCAAGGGCGGTAAGGTCTATCGCCGGGCCGTGATCGCCATCAAGAGCCGCGCCGCACAGCAGGACGAGACCGAGATCGCCGATGCCGCCGACACGCTGCTCGGTAAGGTCGACAAGGAGTCGGAAGAGGCGGCCGCCCAGGTGGCATCGGGCTTCGACGAGCTCCCGGATGCCCCGGTGGAACTGCCCGAAGTGCCCCCCGCGGAGTTCCGCGTGTTCCCGCGCGGCGAGTACCGGACCCGGCAGGTGGATATCAAGACGGGCCAGGTCGTGAGCAAGGCATACCTCGTAGATGATGATGCCATGGCAGCGATCATCGCCGACCGCGAGAGGTACGGGAACGATACGATCATCGATTGGGAGCACAAGGCCATCGAGCCGCGGACTCCCGAGGACGGCAGCGCGGCCGGATGGGTGCCGAAGTTCGAGGCGCGGTCGGACGGCCTCTATGCGACCGGCGTGCGCTGGACACCCAAGGCCGTCGAGAAACTCGCGGCGCGTGAGTACCGCTACCACTCGCCGTTTTTCATCGCAGACAAGAAGTCGGGGCGGATCACGTCCCTGGAAATGATATCGCTCGTATCATGGCCGGCCTCGGTCGGACAGGTTCCGATCGCGGCCAGCGCAGCCGCCATGGATGGCGGGAAGGAGCAGGACATGGCGAAGGTATTGGAGGTCCTCGGCGCGAAGACGGACGACGAGGCGGTGGCGGCGGTCGAGAAGATGACGGCCGCCGCGGGCGAGCACGCCCAGGGTATCGCGGCCGCGAAGAAGGCCGCGGATGACGCGCAGGCCGAGATCGTCACGGCGCAGGCCGCGACCGCGGCTATCCAGAAGGAACGCGATCGGTCCGATGCCCTACTCTTCGAGACGATGGCCGCGGCCGGCTGCGCCAGGCGGGAGGATCTCGTCGGCGCAGTCACGGCGCACAAGGATCTCGCCGCCGGGGCCGCCGCAATGAAGGCCGAGTTGGCGAAACTCGCTGCGGAACGCGAGCACGCGGAACGCGAGGCCCTGATCGCGACGGCCAAGATCGGCGAGGATAAGGCAAGATGGCTTCGCGAGCAGAAGATCGAAACCGTCCGCAGCTACGTGGCGGCATGCTGCGCCGCACCCGAGATCGCGACTACACCCCAGAGCGCGGGTGCCGCAGCCCGGCCCGAGGAGAGGCCGGAGCAGTGGTTCCTCGAACTGGATCACATCGAGAGGCTCCCCAGGGAGGAGCAGAGCAAGCAGTGGCGCGCGCACCTGGTGCACAAGGAAAGCACCGTGGCGGCCGCCACGAACGGGAAGACCGAATAGCCAACATCCGAAAGGAAGGATAGTACCATGGCACTCACGGATGACACCATCAGGAAGTTCTCCGACGGTGCGGAATACTTCCGCATGTACCTCATGAAGGCGTCGACGACCATCTACATGGGCGCGCACGTGTGCGTGGACACGAACGGCCAGGCGCTCCCGGCTGCGGACACGGCAGGATACAAGTACGTCGGAATTGCCGACGAGCGCGTGACGAGCGCCGCTTCCGGCAGTTACTACGTCCGGGTCCGCACCGGGCATGACGTGGAACTGCCCTGCACGAGCGTCACGCAGGCCATGACCGGCAACTGGCTGTACGTCGTGGACGACGAATACGTCGACGACACGGCCGGCTCCGTCAACAAGGTCGCGGTCGGCAAGCTCCGCACGTTCATCTCGACGACCCGGGCCATCGTGGACATCTCGACCTCGCAGGCGGCGGCGACGGACGGAACGGCCGTCTCGTTCGCGACGGGCGCGGCGGTCGTGAAGCTCGCGGCGCTGGCGACAGCGACCGTGAGCGCGGCCATCGACGAGGCATACACGAACATCGACGACGTGTTCTGCAACGACGGAGACGGCACGACCACGGCATCCCCCGGCACGAACCGCGGCGTCTTCGCCAAGGCGGTCGCGGCCGTGGGCGCGGGCGTGTCGTACCGGGTGCTCGCGGACGGCGCGGGCATCACCGCGAAGTACCTCGTGGCCTGCTCGGCCGACTCCGCGGGGAACGGCGTGCCGGTCGTGACGCACGCCGACTCGAACAACCTGACCCGCCAGCCCGACTTCTACTGTCCGTCCGCGATCGGCGCGGGCGTGCTCGGCTGGGCATACCGGGTGTACCGGCAGCTCGACTCGGGCATCGACACGACGACGCTCACCGCGGGCGATCCCGTGTTCCTTTCCTCGACGGCCGGCCAGACGGTCATCGCGGCCCCGGCCCTCGGGACGAAGCTGATCGTCGGCAAGGCGCTCTCCTCGCAGGCCAACGGAGAGATCGAGTACCTGCTCCCGGCGCAGGCGAACCCGATGTTCACGCAGGCGCATACGGTCGATGCAGGCGAGGCCGCGGCGAACCTCGTGGACATCAACACGGGCTGGGGCGTCAACCCCGTCGCGATCAGCTACGTCATCACGCGCGCCGGGATCGTCGTGAGCGGCAAGGACGAGGTGGTCACGATCGGCACGGGCGGCGCGGGCATCGTCCGTATCGCGGACGGCGGGGCAACCTACAACACCACGCTGAACGACGTGATCTACCTCATCTGCTGGCGCTACTAGGCCACGGGAAGAAGGAGTAAACCATGGCACTCGCAAACAAGAGCGACATCCTCGAAAGGGTCTTCGTCGAGGGGAGTCGTGTATTCAACGATGCGTGGGGCGGCATGCTCGCCACACCCACCGACTGGCAGGAGTTCTGCCAGATCATCAGGACCAACGCGAAGCGGCTGGATCTCCCGTTCATCGAGGACTTCCCTCGCTTCATGGATCTGACCACCGTCGGCGGGAACGTCCAGTTCGCGGACCTCTCCGCCGGCCTCTACGGCATCACGCCACGCAGGCACGGGGCCGGTATCAAGATGAAGGACGAGGATGTCGATGACGATACCCTCGGCATCATCATCGGCCGCGTCAACGAACTGATACAGAGCGCAGCGGTCGAGATGAACCGGCAGTCGTTCGATGCCGTCAAGTCCGGCATCGCCGTCACGAACTACGGCGCATGCGCGGACGGGACCCAGGCGTTCTTCTCCGCGACGCACTACGGATACCCGGCCAGCCCCGGCATCCCGGCCGTGACGAACCAGTCCAACTACGTCGTCGGCGGCGGCGCGACGGCGTGGTATCTGCTCGACTGCTCCAAGCCGTACAAGCCGGTCATCATGGCGGTCAGGAAGGATCCGGTCTTCGTGGCCGAGGACGCCGGGCCGGTGGGGCACTTCTTCGAGGCCGACGAATACCGCTGGAAGATCGAGGGCAGGCTGAGGGCCGGCTACGGCATGTGGCAGCAGGCGTACTGCCAGACGAACGCCCTGACCGAGGATACCCTCTGGGCGGCCGTGGAGGCCATGCGCGGCATGCGCAACAAGCAGGGTCTCCCGCTGAACATCCAGCCGACCCATCTGCTCGCAGCGCCCGACACCGAGCAGGTCGCGCAGAACCTGATCGCGCGGGCGTTCATCCAGGGAACCGCGGCGGCGCCGTCCAATGAGCCGGTGAAGTCGCTCCGACTGCGCCTGCTCGTGAGCTCGTTCCTCGCATAGGAACAGGCCCGGGTCCAACATGACGGGGGCGGCGGGAGTTCCCTCCCTCACCCGCCGCCCCCGTCCAAGGATGCCCTATCGGTGGCGTACTATCTTACCGCAACATCCTACCTCTACCCGTTCGTTCCAGCGGCGGAGGTGATCAAGCTCACGGATGATGATGCCGATGGTGTCGCCGACTTGGCTATCCTGTCGGGACTGATCGATGCGGCGGAGGAGATGTACCACACCTATGTCGCGCATCGGCACACCGTTCCGGTCACGGGCACGCGGGCGGTGGCGGTGTCTCGGATGTACTGCGCCCGGCTCTGGGAGTACCTGGCGTTCTCGCGCCGCCGGGCCGTGACGCAGGAGATCGGGGCGCGTTACGCGCAGACGATAAAGGAGTTGCGGGACATCGCGGACGGCAATATGCGCCTCGATGATCCGCCGCCGAGCGAGGCGTCCACCGTGGGCGGCCGGTACACGGCCACCGAATACGACCGGGACTTCACCGCGGCAACGATGAAGGATTGGGGCGGCGGGAGTCCGCGCGGCAGCGAGGACGAATGACGGCCCGGTCCACCATCTACAGCGAGGTCGAGAACTCAATCGTCCGGTTGTTGCGGGCCGCCCTTGGTATGTCGGGGGGCGGCACCATCCCGAATGAAAGCATCCTCCACTACAACGGCCAGATGGATCTCTCGGGCCGCAGTCTGGCGGAGTGGGGTCAGCTCGCCGCGCCGTCCATCGTCGTCGCCATCGAGGGCATGAGCGACGAGCAGATGACGCAAGAGGGCGGCCGGCATCCCCGATCCTACTGGGAGACACTGGACATCGGGATCTACTGCTTCGACGAGGGGTTGCGCATCGATCCGCAGGAAGCGATGGAGGGATTCGACGCCACCGATCGGTGCCGCGGCATCTGGAAGCTGTTCTCCGACATCCGCGCCGTACTGACC
>Ga0299912_10003618_pt1 | contig 12618 bp, 10 predicted proteins | sample RVTome_2_FD_207667 | JGI IMG/M metagenome (GOLD analysis project Ga0299912, IMG submission 207667) | Soil microbial communities from uranium-contaminated site in the Upper Colorado River Basin, Wyoming, United States - RVT95D214 (version 2) ... | reverse complement strand
CAAGGGGGTTTTTCTCTATGCCACGCAAGGGGCCAGCGCCCATTTGTCCTGTTTGCTCGGAAGAAACAACTTAGTGCTCGACGATATCGAGCTGTTGGTAGAACACCAGTCCAATTTCGCCATGATTCCCCTGACCCTGGAGCAGCTTATCGACGGCGCGAGGCCGGATACAAGACAGGCCGTGGCCGATTTCGTGGAAAATCGCATGATCATCAATATCCATAACCGCGGCAATTGCTCGGTGGTGTGCATGCCGCGGTTGCCGTACGATCTGCACAGGGGCGCCCTCAAGCCGGGCACCATCCAGGGGTTTCGCATCAACGAGAATGTCCAACGGCTCAAGGAGGCCAAGATCATCCTCAACGACTCGGTGGGCGCCGGGATGACGCGCAGCTCCTTCTTGCAGCGCCTGTAAAGACACAAATGCAGGAGGGTAGGGTACGCCCATGATAAAGAGGGGCTGGTGCAGAGGATACTCAACAAAATAAAGCAATGAAAGTCCCACACTGTATCGCAAGGCGATACATCCCGTCCCCCACCTGTTATTAGATATATATAATTGAGGGGATGTCACAAAGTGACACATTTATATTTTGCCGCCTTGCGGCATGATGTCCTTAAAAGATTTAAAGGAGCATCATTATAGAGAGTGGGAGGGGACTTTTTGTATGGAAATCCAAATGATGGCCCCGCACCTCAGCAATATGATTTTTACGGACAACGGGGTCCCTGCCGATCTGTGGCATCCCCTCATTCAGAATCTAAAGGTAGGGGAGTAAAACGGGAGATGTCGCAAAGCGACAGTGGGGGAGGGAGGGTGTCGTTACACGACATCCCCTCTATAATGTAGTAATATCTAACTAAGAGGTAGGGGAGAGAAAAGGAGAAAAGCCATGTCTGAACTTGTCAAGATAACCATCAAGGATCATGTGGCCGATGTCCGCCTCAATCGCCCGGATAAGTACAATGCCCTGAGCCCGCAGATGTTTCAGGCGATCATCGAGGCGGGCAAGGGCGTTGCCAAGGACACCTCTATCCGCGCCGTGGTGCTCTCCGGCGAGGGTCGCGGCTTCTGCGCCGGCCTGGATTTCCAGGGGTTTATCGAGATGGGCAAGAGCAAAGACGGCGGCATCAATATTCTGGAGAGGACAAAGGGGAGCCCGGCCAACACCGCGCAGATGCCCGGCTATATCTGGAAACAGGTACCAATGCCGGTGATTGCGGCGGTGCACGGCGTGGCCTTCGGCGGCGGCCTGCAGATCGCTCTGGGGGCGGACATCCGCCTGGCGGCCCCCGGGACCCGCTTTTCCGTGATGGAGATCACCTGGGGCATCATACCCGACATGTCCGGCACGCAGACGCTGCGCGACCTCGTGCGCCTCGATGTCGCCAAGGAGTTGACCTTTACCGGCAGGATCGTGGAGGCAGAAGAGGCGGCCCGGCTCGGGCTCATCACGCGGGTCTGTGCAGATCCCCTTGCCGAGGCGCATACACTGGCCCGCGAGATCGCCAACCGCTCCCCTCATGCGGTTGCCGCAGCCAAGCAGCTGCTCGAGACTGCCTGGCACAGCAGCGCCGCGGAGGGACTGAGACTCGAAGAATCATTACAGCGCACCTTGATCGGGACGCCCAATCAGATCGAGGCGGCGACGGCCAATTTCGAGAAGCGGCCGCCTAAATTTGCCGACCGCGAATGAGGCGGATGATATACAACAAGTAAGGCAGTTAAACAATTTGCAAGGAGGAAAGATATGAAGAGCAACGGATTTGTGAGAGGTTCCTTGGCAGTTGTCCTTGGTCTTATGCTGCTGACCCTGGCGGGATCGGCGTGGGCAAAGGCAACGCCTCCCGGCATGATCAACACGGTCCGAGGACCGATCTCTGCGGACAAGCTCGGCACGACGCTCATGCACGAGCACTTTACCTTTGCCTACCCGGGCTGGTTCGCGGACGCAACCATCGCGCCCGAGGATTACAAGGCGGCTTTGAAGGTCAACCTCGGCGTCATCAAGGCGGCGAAGGCCGTGGGCATTAAGACCATCGTCGATGCCACGCCCAATGACGTGGGCGGCCGCAACCCGGAGTTCTATAAGAAGCTGGCCAAGAAGACGGGTATCAACATCATCTGCTCCACCGGCCTCTATACCGAGCACGAAGGTTCCCCGGCCTACTGGAAGACGAGGGTCATGTTTGGCGCGGACATCTCCAAGATGATCGCCGAGCTCTTTATCAAAGAGATCACCGAGGGCATCGGCACAAGCGGCGTCAAGGCAGGGGTGATCAAGGTCGGCACCGGCGGCGAGATGACGCCCTATGAGGCAAGCGTGCTCAAGGCTGCGGTTATGGCCCAGAAGGTCACGGGCGTGCCCATCATCACCCACACGGACGGCCCAACCGGCGGCGTGGAGCAGGCGGAGTTGTTCATCAAGGAGGGCGCTGATCTGAAAAAGGTCATGATAGGCCACGTATCCAATTCCAGGGACATCGAATATCACAAGGTGATCCTCGCCAAGGGGGTCTACATCGGCTTCGACAGGATCGGCCTGGACATCATCACGCCGCTTGATGTCAACGCCAACAATGTCGCCGAGCTCTGCAAGCTGGGGTATGCCAACAAGATCATCCTCTCCCACGACACGGTCAACTTCTGGCTGGGCAGGCAGATCACGGTGCCGGAGAAGGCCATGCCGCTCTTCGCCAATTGGCGGATCGACACGATATCGACGCGCTTTATACCGGCCCTCAAGAAACTGGGGGTGACGGATGCGCAGATCAAGACCATGATGGTGGATAACCCCAGAAACCTCTTTCTGGGCAAGTAACGCGTCAACATACGTAAAAGAGGGGGCGCCGATTCAACGGCAATAGCATGCCGGAGAAGCGGTGCCCCTTTTTATACCTTATTCACGACACTGCCCCGTCTGCATAACGGGAGGCCGAAGGCGCCGTTGACTGATTCATGTTATTGCCGCGGCAACAGCCAATTTTTGAGAATCGTTTGTCGGCATTCGTTGTCCGTGAAGGTAGAAGAACCACCCTCAAGGATGTCCTGTCAGAGATAAGGACGAATACTGGCAGGTCTTAAAGTTGGGTTTCACTCGAACCCTGCCGCTTGCGGCATCCCGCTTCCTTAAATTCACATTGCGGGGTGGGATCGGCCCCTCCCCCTTTGGGGCCCCCTACTGTCGCCTTGCGACATCCCGTCATTTATATTTTAATAGAAAGTTGAGAGGGACATTCGGATATTTTTATAGATGGGGTGTCGCAAAGTGACAGATCTGGCCAAAGGGCCACCTTCGGCCGCTGTCCATAAAATCTGAATAAGTCCCGCCCTGCTTTATATAACGATCTGAATGGCGGGATGTCGCATAGCGACAGAGCGGGATAGTATCCTCGACCCCTAAAACTATCACACCAACGGTGGGATAGTTTACTTTTTAAATCCCTTGAGCCTCTCCTCGCTGTCGGAGATCTGAAACTCGCTGCCGAATTCGAGGGCAAGGCCCTGATCCAGCGTCATCGCCTCGTTGGTGTTGTAGAGGTGCTTGTAGGCAAGGATAGACTGCGGGCTGTTGGCCATGATCTTTTTTACCATGGTCTCAAGCGCCTGTTCCAGCTTGTCCGCGGGAACAGCCTGGTTGACGAGGCCGATGCGCTCGGCCTCCTGGGCCGTTATGGCATCGGCGGTGAAGGAGAGCTCCTTGGCCTTGAGGAACCCCACGCGGCGCGGCAGCCTGGTACTCATCCCCCAGGTCGGCCTCAATCCCCATTTGGCGTGTGTATCCCCGATCTTGGCCTGCTCCGAGGCGATCACGAGGTCGCAGGCCAGCATGATCTCCAGGGCGCCGGTAAAGCAGAAGCCGTTGACCAGGGCGATGACGGGCTTGGGCACTGAGCGGATGGCGTCGATCAGCTCCCTGGCGGGTATATCGAGGATATCGCCGACCTTGCCCCCCTTAAGGGTCACATCGCCGAGCGCCTTGAGGTCCACGCCGGCGCAGAATGCCCTGCCGGCTCCGGTGAGCACGATAACCCTGACCTCCTCTGTCTTGCCGGCTGCTTGCACGGCGGCCTTCAGCTCCTTGAGCATGGCCGGGGTGATCGCGTTCATGGCCTCGGGCCGGTTCATGGTGATCCTGGCGACGCCGCCTGCTAGCTGGTAGAGGATCGTTTCGTACGCCATTGATGCGCTCCTTCTCCCCCACTCCCCTACTCCCCCCACCTATTAGATATATCTATAATTGTGGGGATGTCACGACGTGACACTCTTTGTTAGATATTACTACATTATAGTGGGGATGTCACTCCCGCTCTCCAATATAGAAATAGGGACGACGGGATCCCTGCCGCTCTGGGGCATCCCCTCCTTAAGAATTTACAGGTAGGGGAGAAGCGGGAAAAGTGACACTCTTTTGATTTGATATATCTATAATTGTGGGGATGTCTGCCGCTTGCGGCCCCCTCCCTTTCAGATCTTACAATTGATGGGATGTCACTTCGTGACACATCCCCACCTTCACAATCCGAATCGTAGGGGAGCTTCGCGACACTTCTGTCAGCTCCGGCTATTGATCATCGTTTCTTCCGGGCAGTCGGCGGGATGCTCTCATAGGATTCATCAACGGCGGGCATGGTTACCTGCTCCGTGGTCAAGAGTTTCCCATAGAGGGGATGGTCCTGCCAGCCGTCGATATGCGCGGCCCGTTTGGCAGCTGCCTTCAGCTTGTCCCAATCGGCGCTCGCGTACAGGAACATCTCCTGCGCGGCCATCGACCCCTCGCCGTGTATGGTGTCTATCTGCCAATAATTGCCGGTCATGTCCTTGATGAGCCTCATGAGGCGCATCCTCTGTTCCGTCGGGATGCCGTCCTTTGCCGCGAGATATTTTTCCAGGTACGGCTTGATCTCCGGGTTCGTCCAGTCCCGGTATGTAGGGACGGTCGTCGAGAGGCCTCCGGCGATGTCCTGCATATACTGGCACATCTGGTGAAAATTGCTCGCAAAGGTATACTTGGCCGCATTGATGGTCATCCTGTCGGGCATCACGACATCGTTGCCGAATTCCGTCACCGGCTCAAGGCAGGCCGCCTTGCTGAGCTGGGTCACCATCTGCGTGATCATCGCCATCCAGGCAAGCTTGTTCCGGATGTGGCCGTGCTGCTCCACCCCGTTGTATTCGGCGATCAGGGCTGCGGCCCCTGTCATGGCCTCCAGCTTCCCCACCATCTTGCAGGTGCCGAAGAGGCGGTGGTAACTGGCAAAGGCATACGCCAGCGTGCGCGAGAATTGCCATTCGCCGCACATAAAGACGCGCTCCCAGGGGACAAAGACATCATCGAAGACGATGAGACACTCGGTGGGCTGCATCGCACTGGTCCTTGGATAATCGAACCGCCCTTCCTCGCCGTACGTCCGCGACACCGGCTCGACGGCGAGCAGCTTGACGCCGGGCGTATTGAGGGGCAGGGCAAATGCCAGCGCATAGTCCTTGTCCTCTTCGCCGTGCGTGCGGCAGGGAGAACAGAGCACCTCGTTGGCGCAGGGGGTGGCGCTGATATGCACCTTCGCCCCCCTCACGACGATGCCGTCCTTTTGTCTGTCGACGATCCTCAGGTAGTAATCCCCGTGCTGCTTCTGCTTCGAGGGGTGCAGGCCCCTGTCGCCCTTGACGTCCGTGATGGCGCCGGTAATGCCGAGGTCCTGCTTCTGGAGCAGCTTTCTATAATTTTCCACCCGCTCGGTATAGTGCGTCTTGATCTCCTTGTCCATGACGTTGGCCGTGACGGTAAAGGCGGCGAGGGCGTCGGCGCCCATGCAGTGGAGGATGACCCCCCCGCCGGTTCTCATGCCGACGATAAAACAGTCCCTCCTCCTGAGCAGGTCCTGGGCCGTCTTCGGGGCGGTCAGGAGGAAATTGACCTCCTCCCCCTCCTCGTTGCGCGTCACAAAAAGATCGCGGTAATCGGGATGGTTCGGCAGGACATAGTCCATGGCCGCCCCCTTGATGATGCCGCTCAAGGTGGGATGGGTGCGCACGTCGGCGACCTTTTCGCCCAGGCACCAGATCTCCCGTCCGTCATCGAGGCTGTCGAGATACTGTTCCACGGTTCTAATCATCGCTCCATCTCTCCCCTACTCCCCCACCTCTTTAGTTAGATATTACTACATTACGGTGGGGATGTCACAAAGTGACACTTTTTTAATTAAATATATCTATAATTGTGGGGATGTCGTTCCCGCTCTCCATTATAGAAATACGAATGTCGGGATCCCTGCCGCTCTGCGGCATCCCCTCATTAAGAATCTAAAGGTAGGGGAGAAGCGGGAGTTACGACACTTTGCGTTATTAAGCCGAAAGACGGCCCCGATTATCCAATCGTACCCCTTTGTCATTACCGGCTTGGACTCATTTCTTCTGCACGCTGCGCACGTAGGAGCACGCATACGCAGGCAGCGGCGCGAGCAGCTCCTTGAGCAGGGCCGTCATCTCCTCTATCGCCTTTTCGCCACCCTTCTCCCTGGTCAGGGCGACGATCTCCTGCAGCTCCGGGCTCTTGCTGAGCTCGAAGGTGGGGTCGGAGACGAGGCGTTGGGGCACGATCTTCGCAACGGCCCGGTCTGTCTTGTCGGCAAGGGCGTTGCTCTGGGCGGAGATGACATCCCGCGGGGTGTGGTCGGTCCAGACAGGGCATTCCCCTTGTGCACGCAGGGTCATGAAGACGGGGTAGCGGGCGTTCTTTTTGAGATATGCCTGTTCGAGCAGCGCCTGTTGGAGCTTCTCCAGGGCCGTGTGCCTATTGGAGAGGAGCTGGACGGCATGTCTATAGGGCCCCTTGATCCCGACCATCGAGAGGGTATTGATCCAGAGCATCGAGAGGACGCCGGCGTCGGGCATCAGGGTGGTGTGATAGGGCATGGTGAGGTCCATGATATAGTGCAGACCTATGCCCAGGAAGCGCCACCCCCAGTAGTAGTGCCCGGTCTGAAAGGCGAGCTGCGAGAGGGTTTGATAGAGGTGTATGCGGTATTCCGGGTAGGTCTTCTTCACGAAGCCCGCCAGGGCGTTGACGATCCACGCCTCATGGTAGAAGCCCATGTGGAAGGGGGCCTGGCTGCCGTATTCCAAATGGGGGTTGCCGAAGGGCTGTTTCCCGAGGCCGTAGATCTTGCCGAAGGCGGTGTCGTTGTCCTCATACAGGCCGATGTCGAGGCCGAAGTCCGGCTCGTCCGTGGCGGTGGTCACCACCATGAGGGGTGCAACCCGCTCCCCGGTGCGCAGCATCACGAACCGCCTGTCCTTCCAGTCAGTGGTATCCTTGAGCACGGTGAGGCGCTCCGGCGCTATCAGGGTCATACCGCGGCTATCCATGCCGGGGAGCAGGGCGAGGTAGAGGGCGAACCGGGCCTGGGGGTTGATCCTGATGGCCTGGCAAAAGCGTTGCCGTATGTCTTTAGGGTTGCCCGTGGCCTGGAAGGCCAGGGCCTGGGGCAAGGGCTGGTACCAGGCAAGGTTCTCCTTTGCCCAGGCATCTTCTTTGGCAAGGACGTCTGCCAGGGCCTTTTCTTCTGCCTTGAGAAAGGCATCGAGCGCTTCGACTTGCGCGGGCCTGGCATCGCGCACCTCCGGCAGCGGTGCGAGCATCTGATAGGAAATGAGCGGATGCTCTGTCCAGGCAAGCGTCTGCATCGGTAGGAGCAGACACAACGCGACGAACACGATGAACCCTTTTTTAATTGGATATACTCTCATGGTACCCTGCTTTCTGCCATCGGACAATCATCCCGAATAAGCGCTTCATTATATACCGCCTGGCAGTTAAAAAGAAGTCCCTCCCTGCTTTGTATGAAAATATGATTGACGGCCCCGCACCTCAATATGATTTTTGCGGACAACGGGGTCCCTGCCGATCTGTGGCATCCCCTCATTCAGAATCTAAAGGTAGGGGAGTAAAATGGGAGATGTCGCAAAGCGACACATTTAGATTTTGCGCGTTGCGCCGGACGTCTTACTCTCTTTCACAGGTATCCGCGATTCGCACGGGACGCCGGTCTGGCAAAAGCCGCATCCGTATCCGTCAAAGCCGAAATGGGATTTCACAAAGGCGGCCGTCTCCTCCAAGTACGCTCGGCATTTGAGCTTGTCATGCCCCTCTCTGGTCACGGCGCCGGCCGGGCAGCGGTCGATACATTTGCCGCAGGTGCCCTGAGCGAAAAAGAGACAGTAGGCGCGGTGGTCGTGATACGGCCGGCTCGCCGGCGGGACCGGGAAGCGGGCGACCACAGAGCCGCAGCGCATGGCCTTGCCCTTGGCAGTGATAAGCCCGTCGCACAGACCGAAGGTGCCCAACCCGGCGGCGTACGCGGCATGTCTTTCCGACCAGGTGGAGGCGAAGCCGAAGCGCTCCGAATGCTTCATGTGCCAGAGGGGAGAAAGCATCGGGGCCACCGCCTCCACGCCCTTGGCCTGCAGGGAGGCCTCCACATGGCGGCGGAGCTTGACATTCGCCTCCTCGCCGAAGATGCGTGCCCGTGCCCAGCTTTCACTGGGATGGCGGGTCTCCCTGCGCAGATCGGCCTTGGTTTTTTTCGTCTGCGGCAGCACCCAGCTGACCACGGCCAGTTCCGCGGCCGTTACCTGGAGTGCGGGGAATGTCTTGTTGAAGATCTCCAAAGGCGTCCAATGAAAAAAACCCACGTGGCGTTTGAACGCCGCGAACAGGGGATCGTCCCCCCGGCAAAATCCCACCAGCGGCCCTGCCCAGGCCGGGTCATCCTCCGGATTCTTCAGGGTGTTCGCCGGGGAATGGATGAACTCCTGGATGATCTGTTTTACCCGGTTGGAGACATCTTTTTTAGCTCGCATAGACCTTCCATTATATACCGCCGGCAAGCAGATAAGAAGCCTTGAGACTGAAGAATCCGGGGGTTAATGAGACGTCATGATACTCGTTGTATTGCTCAGAGCATAAAACCTCTAAATTTCCTCTCCCCTCGGGGAGAGGATGAAGTCCCGTACCCCTTTCAAAAAATAGGGAATGCGGGATGCCCCATAGCGGCAGTGAGGGGGAAACCACAATGATATCCTCCCTCACCCCTGCCCTCTCCCGCCAGCGGGAGAGGGGGTGCTATATTTTTCCCTCCCCGCCGTGCCGGGATTACGGTCTTGACTTCATTTGGGAAAGATCGGTATAGTGAGTGATGCTTCGAGGAGAGTGTGTCGCGTAGCGACATCCCCTCAATTATAGAGATATCTAATCAAAAAAGTGTCACTTTTCCCGCTTCTCCCCTACCTGTAAATTCTTAAGGAGGGGATGCCCCAGAGCGGCAGGGATCCCGTCGTCCCTATTTCTATATTGGAGAGCGGGAGTGACATCCCCTCTATAATGTAGTAATATCTAACAAAGTAGTAGGGGAGTGGGGGACAATTCAATGAAGCGCATCCATAGTTACGGTATCTGCATCTTGCTGGCAGTTGCCCTGCTTGCTGGCGCCTGCGCCCATAAAGATGCGCGTCGCGCACAAAGCGCGCGCGTGACCCCGGTTGTCCAGGTGGTCAGGGTGTACGCGCCGGTGGTGGTCAACATCAGGACGCAAAACGTCGTGGACCTGAAAAAATTGCCCGAGTGGGGGCGATACGGGGCGCAGCTCGACGCCTATTTCAAGAAATATTACGGGGAGCTCTATTCCGAAGGGGTCCTGCAGTACAAGAGCCTGGGCTCCGGGGTGATCGTGAGCAACGAGGGGCTGATCGCGACCAATGCGCATGTGGTGCAGAAGGCGACAGAGATCTATGTCGTGTTCTACGACGGCACCATGGTCGAGGCGCGTGCCCTCAAGGTGAGCCCTGGGGACGATCTCGCCATCATCAAGGCCGAGCTTCCCTATCCGGTGATAAAGGTCAGGTTTGCGGACGTCAGGGAGCTGATGGTCGGGGAGACGGTCATCGCCATCGGGGACCCCCTCGGCCTGGAGAATTCCGTCACCGTCGGCGTGGTGAGCGGCAAGGACAGGGCATTCTCCAGCCCGGAGTGCGAATACGTCTGCTCGGGCCTGGTGCAGACCGATGCCCCCATCAACCCCGGCAACAGCGGCGGGGCGCTGTTCAACCTCGACGGGGAGCTGGTCGGCATCAACGTGGCGGTGGTGCAAGCAGCGCAGAATATCGGGTTCGCCATACCCGCGGTAAAGATCCTCAGGCTGCTGTCAGAGCTGGAGTAAAGGGGGGGAAAAGTCCCCCACTACTTGGTATAAAAATTTAAATGTGTCACCTTGTGACATCCCTTCAATTATAGATATATCTAACAGGTGGGGGAGGAGATGTCGCTCAGCGACAGTATTGACATTTTGTAAAAAAGGGGTATAACTTAAAGTTACATGTTCAAAGGGGCCAAACCGCCCCTTTTTGTTTAGAGCGAATAAGAAGGCGGTGTGTCGATTCCGACACATCCCCTCTATATTATATAGAGATAGCTAAAAGGTAGGGGAGAAGATAGTCCCGCACTGTTTCGCTCCCGCTCTCCATTATAGAAATAAGAATGTCGGGATCCCTGCCGCTCTGGGGCATCCCCTCCTTAAGAATTTACAGGTAGGGGAGAAGCGGGAAAGGCGAAACATCCCCTCCCCCACCTGTTATTAGATATATATAATTGAGGGGATGTCACAAAGTGACACATTTAGGTTTTTATAGAAAGGGGTGGGGAGTGAGAAATGAAGATGCGACCCTTATGGGCCTTTTTTTAAGAAACAACCGTCTCATCGCTTTATTTGCAGTAACCGTTATTTGCATTTTTCTTTTGACGCCCTGTGTCGGGATAAGTTCCGATTCTAACGGCCGTATAAGCGACCACAGTGGTGCATCGGTGGCGGTCGGCACTGATGCCGCTCAGGACAGCAACGGACCCACTATGATAATGAGTTATAGTAAAGAGAAATTTGTAAAAAACCCTATAGCCTCTTTTGCGTATTTTGTTCCGCTGATAGCTCAGACACTTGTTGACAATATATCAAGTGTCAATAATGAGCAGCAGTTAGGTATAATCTCACATGAGATGAGAGTTGATTCAAAATTCTTTCATGTGGCATGCGAATTTGAAATATTGGGAAATGGTTTTCATATGAATACCTTTGATTCCGCGGGGATGATTGCGGCACAGACCGATGAGTTAAAAAAAGGAAAGACACTGACAAATATGCTTGATTATATCAAGTTTGACGGAAATGGTTTCGGTATGATTGAGGTCAAAGGAACGATAACCGGTTCAACGATGCGAGTTACCGAGGTGGATATTCAGTTTAATGCAAGAGGCCATAAAAGCCCCGTAACCATCGGTCTTTATGATATTAAACCGAAAGATGGAGAATATAACTACGAAAACAGATCGAATAAAGTAGTTGCTCGGGTGAATACGCTTTCATTCAAAAAAACAACAGAGACGGTCCCGCGCATGGGAATAAAAGTGGCGTCTATCAGTGATCCAAGAGGGTCCGAGGGTTTCTTCAGCGGCCTCAAGGCGGTGATAGCCAATTTTATTATAAAGCCCCCGAAGGTGACTAAACTCGGCAATACGACGATGCTTGAATTTGGATATGCATTACTTCAAAAAAATCCCACGTTCACTTTTCCCAAAGCTAAAAATATCAAGGAAATCAAGGTAGTAGAAACAGATCCTCTGCAAAAATAAGATGCGGTAAAATTCGCGCTCCGCTCTGTATATAAATCTAAATGTCGTGATGTCACAGAGTGACAGTCCCTACCCTTAATGTAAAAATATGACTACAGGGATCTCACGCAGTGACGGTCCCCCACTGTATCGCCTTGCGATACACCCCATCATTTATATCTTCATAGAAAGTGGGAGGGGGCTTTTTGTATAAAAATATAATTGAGGGCCCCGCACCTTCCTGCTCCTCAAATTTTAAGCCTAAGGAAAGCAGGATGTCGTAATGCGACACAATATGATTTTTGTGGACAACGGGGTCCCTGCCGATCTGTGGCATCCCCTCATTCAGAATTTAAAGGTAGGGGAGTAAAACGGGAGATGTCGTCGTGCGACAGAGCTGGAGTAAGCCCGCCCTCGGTAGGATTAAAACCTCGACCCCTAGACCCCTGGGCCCCTCGAACCCTTCTCTTATGGCATTTACTTTTAAGGGCGTAGGGGTATAATGATGAAACAGGGAGAAAAATATGAAATTTTATGTAGTCTTAGAACCTGCTGAAGAGGGCGGTTTTAACGTCTCCGTACCTGCCCTCGATGGGTGTTTTACCGAGGGAGAGACCGAGGAAGAAGCCCTTCGGATGTTATCTGGAGGGACTCGAAAAGGTGAACGAAATCAAGGCCAAACCCGGCGCTCTTGCTAGAGAAGTAAATGTTGCTCTATGAGCAAGACCTTTTCCGGCCGTGAGGTTATTTGAGATTAAGAATCTATAAAATCGTAAGAGACAGCTTATGGCAAACAGAAAACAAAGGGAAATAGCGAGCGCACACATACGAGAAATAGCCCGGACAATTAAGGAGAAATTTAACCCCCGACGGGTAATCCTTTTTGGGTCGTATGCCTATGGTGTACCTGCAACAAAAGGGAGAGGGAACGACATTGACCTTTTTGTTATAATGAACA
>Ga0299912_10003617_pt1 | contig 12619 bp, 12 predicted proteins | sample RVTome_2_FD_207667 | JGI IMG/M metagenome (GOLD analysis project Ga0299912, IMG submission 207667) | Soil microbial communities from uranium-contaminated site in the Upper Colorado River Basin, Wyoming, United States - RVT95D214 (version 2) ... | reverse complement strand
TCTTTTAGCTCGTTAAAACCGAAGGTTTCAGCCCTTATGAAGCCTCGTTTGATATCACTGTGTACTTTACCCGCCGCGTCGAGGGCGGTGGTGCCCTGCTTTATCGGCCAGGCGCGCAGCTCATCTGAGACAACGGTTAGAAAGCTAATTAGCCCCAACGCCTTATAGCAGGTTTTGGCAAATTTGCTTGCGGCAGATTCGGTGATTCCCAAATCAGCCATGAACTCTTTCCTGCTCTTGGCGTCTAATTGCGTCAGCTCGTGCTCCAGCTTGGCACAAATCGTAATGACTTGCGTGGCGCTGTCAATCACGCCGGCAAAATCGAATTTCTTGCCTAATTGGTCTTCGCTGACATTCACCGCCACTGCCATTGGCTTTAAGGTTAAAAAGCCGAGCGACTTGATCATTTCATGTTCCGCCTCGGTCTGGACAGCCGAGCTGATCGGCTTTTCTGCTTCGATTGCTTCCTGGAGTTTTTTTTGCAGGACCAATTCCATCTTATCCTGTGCCTGGGTTTTGGTTGGTTTGCTGACCTGCTTTTGGAGTTTTTCTATCCGTGTGGTCACCAGCTCTAAATCGGCAAGGAGCAATTCTGTCCGCAGTTCTGCTAAGTCTCTTGCCGGGTCCACGCTGCTGCGGTAAGGGGGCACTGCCGGATTTTCAAACGCCCGCACCATCAGCACAAGCATGTCGACGGTTCTTATTTGGCTGATCAATCGCCTTGCTGCCGCCCGGCCATGCTCATCAAGAAAGTTAAAGCCCGGCAGGTCAAGGCAGTCGATTGTCGCGTATGTGGTCTTTTTGGGTTTATAGTGTTCGGTCAGCCAGTCGAGTCTTTCGTCCGGTACATGGACGATGGCTTCTTCCATCGTTGTCGAGCCAACCGGAGGCATGGGCTTTCCGCTCAAGCTCGCAAAGATCGTGCTCTTGCCGGATTGTAACAGACCAAGTAAAGCTACTTTCAATTAGACATCTCCTTGCGTATAGACAGCATTTCCATAAGAATCGTAAGCCACAATAGCCGGGAAATCAACCACCTCCAATTTTCTTATGGCTTCGGTTCCGAGATCTTCGTAGGCGATTACTTCTGCCGAAACGATGTGCTTAGAAAGTAGTGCCCCTGCGCCGCCGATTGTGGAAAGATGGACGGCGCCGTATTTCTTTAAGGCCTCTCTGACTTCGGGGCCCCGATAGCCCTTGCCGATCATCGCTTTTAGGCCCTTGGCGATTAGTTTCGGGCTGAATGGGTCCATTCTGGATGAGGTTGTGGGACCGGCTGCGCCGATTATATTGCCCGGCCGGGCAGGTGTCGGCCCAACAAAATAAATAATCGCCCCCTCAAGGTCGAATGGCAAGTCTTTGCCGGCATCTATCGCCTGGCACAATCTTTGGTGGGCCACATCGCGGGCCCCGTAGATTACGCCGGTAACAACAACCTCATCGCCCGCTTTTAGCGTGCGTACATCGGATTCCGTTAGAGGCGGCTGCAATTTGCGTGTTTGGGCCATATAAATACTCATAAACTATAACCGCCGCAGTGAAAAATCGCAAATATCAAAATGTACATACGAAGACTCATGAGTCAACGATGGCCCCCTAATTTTGCATTTTGAACTTTAATCTTAGCACACGTCTGGTATAATTTTGCTGTATGGCTAAATATCCTATATTTTTGGAACTGACAGGTCGTCGCGCTGTTGTAGTGGGCGGCGGAGCGGTTGCGGTGCGAAAGGCCCGCTCGCTACTGGCGGCAAAGGCCAGGCTGGTCGTAGTAGCTGAAAAAGTCAACGACGTGCTGACAGGCCTGTGCACCGACAGCGGCGCCGAACTAATCAGGTCTAAGTACTCCAAGGATTATTTGGCCGGGGCAGTGCTCGTCATCGCCGGAACGAACGACTCGAGGCTTAATAGACGCATATATAAAGATTGCCAGGAGCTTGAGATACTTTGCAATGTCGTCGATCAGCCGGAGCTCTGCGATTTTTATGTGCCGGCGGTAGTAAAACGCGGCGACCTGCAAATAGCAATCGGCACTGAAGGAGACTGTCCTGCATACGCCGGGCATATTAGAAAGAAGCTGGAGCAAATCTTTACCGAAAAACACGGCGACTTCTTGGCTGAATTGGAGACGCTTCGACAACGCATTATAGAAAACGTGCCGAACCCGACCGACCGCACGACCCTGTTGGGGGAGCTGGTTGACGATGAGTCGTTCGCATACTTTGTCCAGAACGGCGCAGCCGCCTGGCGTAGAAAAGCCGAGGAAACCATCACATCCCACGCGGCAAAAACCTAAAACGTGGGTTGTGCCGCCCGGCAAACGCCACTCGTGCCCAATTCACTGACTGTATCTCGCGTGCAACTCCGGATGGTTTGCGGATCAGAGCTGGCAATTGTAATGTGCGTTAAACGGTTGCGGTTGGGCAACTCGTTTCGTCTATCGTCTTACGATAAACGTAACCGTAACAAGCAGCGTAACCGTTAAACGCAAGGCGCGAACAGAGATGAGGGACATCCGAAGTCCGGCATCGTTCCGTTATCGGGAAGGACGCCCGCCGCCCCTTCCCCTTGGGCCGCCGCCGCGTCTGTCTCCGCCGCCTCGGCCCTCAGCGCGAGGACGGGCCTCGTTGACGGTCAGTGTACTGCCCTTGAACTCCGTGCCGTCGAGTCCTGCAATGGCGGCTTCGGATTCGGCCTTGGCCGGCATCTCCACAAACCCGAATCCCCTCGACTGGCCGCTGAACTTGTCTTTGATGATGGTCACAGAGGTCACCTGCCCGAAGGCGTTGAACGCCTCTCGCAGGTCGTCTTCAGTTGCTTCAGGCGGTAAATTGCCTACATAGATATTCATTTTGCTCTCCTAATTGAGTAATTGATGGGCTGTTCGCTCCGATGAGGGCAAGCCCTAAGCCTCTATCCTGTCGATTGTTATTCCCAGATATTTCTGGCGGTGGCCGATGCGTCTCTTGCTGCTCTTGCGTTTACGAAAGTGCATTGGATAAAGTTTCTTGCCTTTGACGACCGCCTCTTCGGCAGTGGTTTTGAACGAAGCTACGACTTTTGCCCCCTCCAGGTATGGTGAGCCGATTTTTGTTTTTTCACCGTCACTTACGAGCAATACTTTGTTCAGCTCAAATGTCTTGGCATCGGGCGAGACCTCGGTAAGCTCGATATTTAGACGGTCACCTTCTGCGACCTTGTATTGTTTTCCACCCTGTTCAATTATCGCGTACACCGTAGAAACTCCTGTTTTTTCACTCAAAAATCTAATTTGAGCCGATATATTAAGGACTAAAGCCTTTGATGTAAAGCAAATTCTGCTGGGAATTGGGAGTGATTTTATGCAATTGGCCGTGATACAGGACGAAATTGTGGCGATAGAACAGCTTCAGCCGGTCTATCTCGACCGGGGGATTTTCTTCGGTGACGGCGTTTATGAAGTGCTGCGGAGCTACGACGGCAAGATTTTTGCGCTCGAAGAGCATCTGCAGAGGTTTTCCAACAGTCTGGCTGCAATCGGGATAGCCGGCGTAGATATGAACCAAATTCGATCACGCATCCAGAGAGCCTTTGCCGCGGCCGGCATCGCCAACGCAAAGATTTATTTTCACATTACCCGGGGTTCGGCGCTGCGAGACCATATCTGGGATGCTAACTTAAAGCCGAACTTCTTCTTAACCGTCTCCCAGATGGTCGACGAGCCGGATATGAAAACCAAGGGCATCGCGGTTTCGACCCATCCGGACTGGAGATGGAAAAGATGTGACATAAAATCACTGAATCTTCTGCCCAACGTTCTTGCCCGGCAGGATGCCGCCCGCAAAGGTTGTGCCGAAGCGATATTGGTGGACGAAGCCGGCTTAATAACTGAAGGTGCTGCGTCGGCTTTCTTTGCAGTCTTCGGCCAAACGCTGCAAACGGCACCTCTTACAGCCAATGTTTTGCCTTCCATCACGCGCAACTATGTGACCAAAGCCACCCAAATTATCGGATTGGAAGTAGTCGAAAAGTCCCTTACTCCACAACAGGCGAGCCAGGCAGATGAGCTTTTTATTGCCGTGACCACCAAAGACATCGTGCCGGTGGTCAGTTTCGACGGCACAGTTATCGGCGACGGCAAACCCGGCAAATATACGAAATTACTTATCCGAGAATTTCACAAATTTACCCAATAGCGTTTCGTGCTTTTGGCGAACAGCGGCGCTGCCTATAAAATCCCACTATCCTTTGAAGAAAAGTAGAAACGCTATGGCACACGCAATCGTTAGCGCACAAGGCACAAGGAAAATCGGCCGCCAGCGGAACTTGCCTTCCGTCTTAAACAAATCCATCACGGCGCCGGTAATCTGCGTGCCGATGAAACTGCCAAGTCCGAGCGTAACCATTACTATAAGTATCTGCGCAGAACCTTTGATGTCCGCAGGGGCTACTTCATCAACATATTGCTGGCCGCCGAAGAAAAAGAATGTATATCCCACCCCATGAAGTGCCAGCGATGAAATAACCAGCCATAAAGGTTTCATCATAGCGAAGATAATATACCTTGCCGGCCAGGCGATTACGCCGATAGCCAGTATCCAGCGGAAATTAGGCAGCAGCAGCGGCAACAGGACCACCATGCCAAAAATCTCCGCCACCTGAGCAATAGCCATTACCGCGGGCAGATTCTTGCTCTGAACTCCCAAATCCTCGAGGAATGGAGCGGTCGGCACAAAATAAAATTGTAGCTGCGTTGTGACGATGAATGAGATAATAAGGAAAATCAAAAAGTTGGGGTCGCCAAGCATCCGCAAGGCAGCGACGAAGGCCAGAGGGTCGCTGGGCTGCTTGGAAGGCGGCGTATGCGGAAGAAAGAAACAAAAAGCACCCATTATCAACGATATAATCCCTGCAAGCACCAGGGCATCGCAGCCGGTCACCTTCAGTTTGCCGCAGCGGCGACAAAGAGCAAGACCTACGCCGGCCGCTATCCACCCGATTGTCCCCCAGACGCGGATCCAGCCTTGGACGGCTCGGTTAGTTTCGTGGGTGAACATAATGGAGTTGGTCAGGCCCATAGTTGGGGCATAAAGCAAGGCGTAAAGCCCCATCAGGCCAAGCAGAGGCCAGAATTTTTCTTTTTTTGCTGCCAGTAGTAAAACGATGCCCCCGGCGACCTGGGCTACCGCTAAGAACTTTTCCGCAGCTACCCAGCGGTCGGCGATTTGGCCTCCGGTGAATAAAGCAACGATGCAGCCCAGCCACAGTGTGGCGTAAATCCAGCCGGTCTGCTTGCCCGTCAACTTCAAAGGACCAACCAGGTGCGACGCCAGGACCGGGAACCACGCTCCCCAGATAGCATACTCCAGAAACATCATTAAGCTCAAACTGAGATACAATTGCCAGCTCATTTCGTTCTCCGTAACACTTCAGACAATCAGGCACAAGAGCGCTATCGTCAGGCCGTGTAGCTTATCCTTTGAATAGTATCGCCAGCGCTAGAACACACGCCAGCATAATCGCGCCAGGCACCGTGAAAATTGGCCGCCACGTGAACTTTCCCTCTTTTCTGAATCTATCCATGACCGCGCCGGCAAAGTGTGTGCCCAAAAATAGTCCGATGCCGCTCTGGGCGGTGATGACCAGAGCCTGCACGGAGGCGCCCGAACCCTGTGGCGCGATGGCAGCTCCAAACATTTGCCCGGCAATGATGAAGAACACGTACGCCAGGCCATGAAATGACTGGGAAGCGACGATTAACCACGGCGGTTTCGGAGCCACGTAGAGTATATACAGTATCAGCCAGGACACAGCACCAATGGCGAGCGTCCATTTGTAGCCCGCCCCTGTAACGAGCGGACCGAGAAGGAACAACGTAGCGACTGCCTGGACCGCCTGTGCAATCGCCATCGACGCAGGCACATTTTTGGACGCAATCCCGTTGTCCTGCATGAACTGTGCCGTGCCCAGAAAATAGAATTGCATCATGCCGGCAGCGGCTATCGAAATGATAATAAAGACCGAGAAATTCGGGCTGCCGAGCATGTCGAAGGCCTTCAGTATGGGGATTTCTCCAGTTTTTGCCGGAGGCGTATCAGGCATGACCAGACAGGCCACCCCCATGACTACCGAAAGCGCCGCAGCCATAAACAGACAGTCGCGTCCCTCTTCGCCCGTCTTGAATCTCCATCGCCAGCCGGTCAGGAAGTAGCCCGCCAGCGCCCAGGCAATCGGCGCCCACATAAAGATGTAGGTCGATTTCCCTAAGTCGACATTACTGGCTTTCAAGTGATAAAACATCAAGGAGTTTACAAGCGGTATGGTCGCCGCGTAGCAGAGTGAATAAAGTAGTATCATAACAAACAGCGGGCTAAAGTCCTTCTTCCAGGCCGCGATAAAAAGCAGCAATGCTCCGACCAGATGGGCTGCCGCAAGAATAAGTTCCGTGTTCACCCACTGATCGGCAAGCTGCCCAGCCACCAACGGCATGACAATGCACGCCATCGGCAGCGCCCCGTATATCCAGCCGGTCTGCTTGCCGCTGAACTTCAGCGGCCCCAACAGGCGAGCCGCCAGCACCGGGTACCACGCACCCCAAACAGCGTACTCCAGAAACATTAGTACGCTCAGACAAAGATACAATTGCCAAGTCATTGCGATTCTCCCCTACATTTTTAAGGTTTTCCTTAATTAAAAGCAGTCAACCTCTCAACTGCCAGCTTTATATCACCGAATCGGTCGTCGCCCGCCTCACGTTCAATTGCCAGAGTCCCTTCAAAACCAATCTTTTCGAGCGTGCTAAGAAATGCCTTGCTGCCGACCTGGCCGTCGCCCCAGAGAACTTCCGCTCCCCAGGTGCCAGGCTTTTTTGTCCGAATAGCATCTTTGACGTGAATGTGCTTGACCCACGGCGATAGCGTTCGCACCGCCTCGATGGGATTACCCTTATCATAGAGAATCATATTCGCCGGGTCAAAATTGACTCCTATCGCCGGGTGATCCAGCTCTTCCAGAAAATGCCGCAGCTCTTTTGCCGATTCCTGCCCGGTTTCCAGAAGAAGCATAACGTCTTTTTTGCCCGCGGCATCAGCCAAGCTTTTGATGCGGTCATAAAATTTCTTTGCGTAAGCCGGATTACTCTCGTCGATGAACCCGGCGTGCATCGACAGATATTTTACGCCCAGCTTGACCGTGACGTCGGCTGCGCCCAAGAACAGCTTGTGATTTTGCTGCCAATAGTTATCCGGGGCGATTCCGCCGGTCGCTTTTATGCTTTCCAGCGTGGAATAGTCTTCCTGCGGAAAGTCTATCATCGTGCTGCTTATCGTCCAGCTCTGCTTTTGTACCGTCGCCAGAAAGTCTTTTCCCTTTTCCTGCAAAGCTGGTCTTATCCCCAGATGCACGTGGTCGATGCCCAACTTCTTCAGGGCTTCCGCCACGCCAGCAACGTCTGTCCGCAACGACCAGCTGCAAACACCAATCGGCCAATTTCTGCACTTCATTGTAGATTTCTCCAATTCATTCTTTCCGGTTACCTGATAGCGACTTTTCGCCCTCTTCTTGCCGACTCTTTTTCCGCCTGCACGATTTTCACTGAATTCAGCGATTGCTCCAGCGTTGTGATGGGCCTTACCCTCTGGCCGCTTATTGCCTTTACAAAATGGGCGATCTGCAAGAACCACCCATCTTGTTTTTCCACTTCCGGCGTAAATGCCTCGCCCTTTGCCGGGCAGACCCTAAAGGCCGGCTGCCGCGTGAGGTCGTAAATTAGCGTTGCTTTCTCCAGCGCAATATTGAAGCTCATCTCGAATCCGAACGCCGGCATCATCGCCCAGCCGCCCTCGGCGGTAACCACCTTGTCATCATCGTAAAGATACTGCGTGACGATGTGAACCAGGCCTCCGCCTGGGCCTTCTGCCCCAAAGCTGCAAACAGCGTGCGGCAGGCCGAACAAATACTGCACAAAATCGGTGTCGTGGATGTGCAAATCCAGTGCCGCGCCGCCGCTGCGTTTTTCGTCCAAGAACCAGTTGTCCGCGCTCCAGGTTGGTGCCGACCCTAACCGTTGAAACGTGGCTGCAATCACCTTGCCATACTGGCTGCTATCGACTATCTCTTTGGCCTTGGCGTATTCCGGCCAGAAGCGTACACAGTGCCCGATCTGCAGCAGTTTTCCACTTTTGTTCGCTGCGGCGATCATCCGCTTGCAGTCCTGGACGTTCAGCGCCATCGGCTTCTCGCACAAAACGTGAAGCCCGGCTCGCAGCGCCTTAATAGAGAAATCTGCGTGCAAATAGGTCGGCAGCGTAATTGAAACGGCGTCCAATTTGGCGTCTTTCAGCATCTCCTCATAATCGGCGTAGAGTTCAAAACTGCTGAAATCGACCCCTGCCTGTGCGTCACCGATGTTACCCACTGCATGTTGTGTGTCCTGCTCTATATTCGGGTTTGCGTCGCAGATAGCCACGACTTCCACGCCATCCAGGTCCTTGTAGCACTTGTAGTGCATCCGCCCCATAAATCCGAGTCCTGCGATTCCCACCTTTATCATAACTTTGCTCCTTTTTTCCCCGCGAACATTCTAACATTGACAATTGGCAATTGAAAATCGAAAATTGTTAATTCCAAAGGTGATCTATGACGCCGAAAGAGCGAATTTATGCGATTTTGAATGATGATACCTACGACCGTCCTGCTGTCACGCCCATCTTTATGGCCTGGTCGGCCAATTTCATCGGGCGTACTTACAGAGACTATTACCTGGATGGGGACGTCCTGGCAGAAGCGCAGCTTGCGGTTGTGAGGGCGTTTAATCTCGATCAGATAAGCGCAATAAGCGATCCCTGGCGGGAAGCCTCCGCCTACGGGATGGAGTTTGACTATCCGCAAGACGGGGTCGGCAAGCCCAGGGGTGTGCTCATAAAAACACGCCAGGACATAGCCCGTGTAAGGATGCTTGACATTGAAAACGCGGCGCGGACGAAGCAGCGGATCGAAAGCGTGAAAAAAATGGCTGCCCAGGTCGGGCAAACCCACAGTGTGCTGGGCTGGGTGGAAGGGCCGATGGCAGAGTACGCCGACCTGCGGGGCGTCGAGAAGGCGTTTCTCGATCTGATTGATGATCCGCAGATGTTTATGGAGGCAGGCCAGGTCATTGTGCAAAACGCAATTTCTTTTGCCGTCGCTCAGATAAAGGCAGGGGCCGACATGATTGGCGTCGGTGATGCAGTCGCCAGTCTTATCGGCCCGAATATGTACACCACATACGTTTTGCCCTTGCAGCAGGAACTCTTTGCCGCCATTCACGAGGCCGGCGCCAAGGTGAAATTGCACATCTGCGGAAATATCACAAGCATCGTGGAGCACATGGCTAAAAGCGGCGCCGATGTTATAGATGTCGATTGGATGGTTCCGCTTGAAAAGGCCAGACAGTTGGTTGGTCCCGATATTGTGTTGTGCGGCAACTTCGATCCGTCGGCAGTTTTGCTTCAGGGCACGCCCGAGAACGTCGCCGAGGCAGCCAGAAAGAGCATTAAAGCCGGCGGAAAGAAATTCTTCTTGATGCCTGGCTGTGAAGTGCCGCCCGCTACGCCGGAGAAAAATATCCGGGCATTTTGTCCCTGTGAAGGTTGTCTGATTCGAGAAGAATTGAGGTGTTGAGATTTTCTGCAAGGAGGTTTTCAATTATGGCTAAGCTCTTATACATTAAAGCGTCTCCGATGGGCGAGCTTTCTTATTCAATTGCCGTAGCGGACGCATTCATCGAGGCGTACCGTAAACAGAACGCTCAGGACGAGATAAAAGTCATCGAGCTATTCAAGGCAGCGCTTCCCGCCTTTGATTTTGAGGCGGCTTCGGCAAAATATAAAATAATGCACGGCAAAGAACATTCGCCGAAAGACCGCCGGATATGGCAGGGAATCGTCTCACTGATTGACGAATTTGAGTCGTCGGATAAATATGTCATGGCGGTGCCTATGTGGAATTTCTCGATCCCATACCGCCTCAAGCAATACATAGATATTCTCGTGCAGCCCGGCTACACTTTCACCGTCACGGCATCTGGCGGCTATGACGGATTAGTGAAAGGCAAGCCGGTCTTCATCGCATACGCGCGCGGCGGCGAGTACGTTGCCGGAACGGCCAGCGAGGCGTTCGACCTGCAGAAGAAATACCTGGAGCTGATACTGGGCTTTATGGGTCTTACCGATATTCGCTCGGTGACGGTTGAGCCGACTCTTGCTGCCGGGCCGGAAACCGCGAATCAAAAACGGGCCGAGGCGATCGAAAAAGCAAGACAATTAGCCCGCAAGTTTTAGTATTGGCGGTAGCGGTAAAAGTATTGCGGCTGCCAGGTCCACCTCCACGGATCAAGCAGCCTTGCGTTGACCGCGGTCCGGTCCGCGAGCACGTTTAACTGCTGCTGTATTCCGAACAAGCCTCCTTCGAGTTTTCGGTGGTTTTCCTGGATATCGGTGATAGCCTTATCAAGTCGCTCCACACTCTTGGTGACCTGCTGGCTACCGGCGTTGACCTTGTCCTCGAGCTCTTTGAGCTTGTTCACGGCCTCAGCCTCGAATTCAAGTTTCTTCAGTTCCGCCCGCGATTTTACCTGGGTTTCCCAGACCTGCCTGTCTGCCTCGAGCTTTTTTATCCTTTCATTTATCTGCTCGATTCTATCGGTGTCTTGTCCGGCGGCGGATCCGCCCAGGGCGGCCTTGGCTTTCTCACAGCAGCGTATCGCTTGTATGAAATCATCGGGGTCGTCTCTAAAGTCCCACGTCCTGCCGGCGAAATAGTCTGCCAGGTCCAGGTAATATCTGTACTCTGGCACTGTTTTGATGTCCAGCGTCCTGGGGTCGATTTCTCTTCTGCCATAGGGCTGTACAACGATCCTGCCTTCATCCAGCCGTTCGACAGTGATTTTGTTCTTGTCCTCCGTGAGCAACTTTCCATATATTAGTTCGCCGGTCCTTAGATGGAAATCCACAGTTCTGACAGAGTTCGCCCGGCGTGCCAGAGTCGCCGGAGTCTGACCTGAGACTTCCTGCCCGGATGTGCCGGGATTTGCGGTGGCGCCCCAGACCAAAAGAACGACAATTGCTGCTGCTTTTGTAACGTTGACCAGTCTCATTTTCTTATCCCCCTTCTGTCTCCTGTCTCCTGTATTCTGTTCCCCGCTTTCGCGGGGACAAGCTTCTGTCTCCTGTATTCTGTCTTCTGACTTCTGTAATTATACCCGATTTTCAGCCGGAATAAAAATATGCTCGATTCTTCATTCTGCCCCGGCGAACGCTCCTTTTGCTGGCTTTCCCGGACAGAGCACCGAGGGCGGATGACGGAGGACCGAGGACTGTACTCTGCCCCTTCGGCTTCGCTCAGGGCAGGCTTCTGTCTTCTGTCGTCTGTCTTCCGATTTGAAAATTGGCTTTGTCCCGTCTTGAGCCGGGCCGAAAGATTGGCTTTGTTTTTCATTAGCCGCCGAGTTTGTAAAGAACACGGAGAAACAGGATAGGGAGCGTATTTCTCTATGAAACAAGCACTTACACAAGTATTCTTCATCTCTGCGTACTCAGCGCTCTCCGCGGTAGAGATGTAAAATTGGCTTTGTTTGGGTTTGTTTTCACCAAATGTCCAATACGATATTTCTCTCATAAACCCTTGTAACAATTCGGCTTACATTCATTCCGGCGTTTTTGAAATTGGCTTTGTTTTGCATAATTTAGTGCAAACTCAGGAGCGTTTTCTTCGGGACGATAAACGAAACGAGCAGCGCAACCGCACATTCGTTCGTTGATCTCCTGATTCCCTGTTATCCTGATCATCTGCTCCCTGTTACCCTGGTTCCCTGGTTTCCCTATTCTGTCTTCTGTCTCGTGTCTTCTGTCTTCTTTACACTATTTCGATTCTAATCCATTACTTACGGACATATTATACCCAGAAATCGCTTAGGCGTCAAGCAGAAATTTTTTATTAGACACGGACTGACACCGATGGACACGCATTAGTGGAATAAGAATAATATGAAAAACGCCAAGCCTTCGACACTGATTAACACTGATTAACACGGCAACAGAATTACCGGTCAGAAAACGGTGTAAATCTGTGTGAATCTGTGTCTGAAAGATGATCGGTGCGATTGAATCGCACCCTACCCCTTCTTGCCACAGAGGGCACAGAGTTCACAGAGAAAACAGAAAATTCAATTAGACATACGACATAAGAGCGACGAATTATCCTGGGGGATGGAAAAACGCTTGATTCCGGATGGCGTCAAACGCTTCCTCGGTCGACAGATCACTGAACACTTGCTGCCACTTGCCGGTGTGGCGCATGTACGCCAGATTGAACCGCCCGTTCGCCATGTATGCAAGTCGCGTAAAGCTATCCTCAAAAAACGGCGACAGTGCGTTAGGACCTGGACAAGCGAACCTAGCGCGAAAGTACAGGCAATTCTTATTCCATTTCGTGTAGATATCAACAATGTAGTTAAATCCTGCATTCTTAGGTGGCGGCTTAATGTATCGTGGCTTAAATAGACTTTGCCCCATCCATAGTTGAAGGTTGAAGGAAAGCAATGGCTACTCCCGCCTGGTCTGACGTAAGATCAGGCAAAGATTTCAGTTAACTATCACAGAAA
>Ga0299912_10003616_pt1 | contig 12619 bp, 10 predicted proteins | sample RVTome_2_FD_207667 | JGI IMG/M metagenome (GOLD analysis project Ga0299912, IMG submission 207667) | Soil microbial communities from uranium-contaminated site in the Upper Colorado River Basin, Wyoming, United States - RVT95D214 (version 2) ... | reverse complement strand
CTGCCGGAGGAAACGTGCGATCTCCGGGAAAGGGCGGAAGCCCCGCAAGGCGTAGAAGTCGGTGAGGGCCGCGATCAGCTCCGGCTTGTGGTTGGCGTCGCGATAGCTTCGGTTCCAGGCGTCGAGCGGGAGGCCGGCGGCATTCTCGCGGGCGAATCCCTGCCTCGCGGCTTCTCTCGAGGGATGGGCCTGGATGGAGAGGGGCGACTTCGCGGAGAGCACCTTCAAGAGATAGGGCAGGCGGCCCTCGAATTCGCGAGCGACCGCGGGTCCGAGGAGCTCCTCGGGCGATGCGCCGATCAGTTGATCGAGCGGGACCCATTTCCCCTCGAGCTCGACCTCGGCCGGCAGGTCCGGGTGGGCGCCCATCCAGAGCTCCGCGCAGGGCCTCCGCTCAGGGTTCGGGGTTCGGAGAAGCGCCGGGATGAAATCGGTGTCGCCCCACTCGTAGTGCTGGACGCCACACCGCAGCCTGGATAGACCGTAGCTCATGGCTCAGCCGCATTCGTGGCAGGAAGGAAAGGCTCGATTCGCAGCCATGTCAAGGTCGAGCTTCCAGGCCCTCGTCTGCGGCGAGAACTCGAAGCAGGGCGTGCCGCACCGCCTCCGGGGACCTCGGGACGACCCGTTTCAGATGAGGAGAGTCTCCGACCGGCGTCGACTCGAAGGCCGCCGGCTCGAGAAGCGCCAGGGCGACGACATCGTCCCACGGGCCGGTGTCACCATCCGCGACGATTTGGGGCATCCGCGCGTCGGCATGGAGCTGCGAGATCCACTTCGCGGCCGGCGAGTCGAAGCCGTCAACGGCCTCCAGCCAGCTCGCGTCGAGGGGGAGGGCCGCTTCCGCATCCCGCGGTGGAACGAGGTAGATCGCTACCCCCGCGCCGAGGACGGCGGCGGCGGCGCTCCTGTCGCGCGCGGTGTTCCAGTCGGGCGGCTCCTGCTCCGCACGGTCGCCGGAGTAGTAGACCGCCTGGATGCGGCTTTCGAGCTTGGGGTGCCGTTCGAGGAGGGAGGCGAGGTTCGTCATCGGGCCGAGGGCGACCCAGGTGAGGGCGATGTCCTGACGGTCGAGAACCTCGCGCGCGAGCTTCGAGGCTCCGGGAAGCGCGTCGCAGGCGGGCGACTCGCCGGAGCCGAGCTGATCGAGAATGCGGCTGATCTCGCGCCAGGGTGGGGCTGGTGCCGCCAGCGACTCTCCCACCCCCACCGAAGCGCCGCCCCGGCCGAGCCTGGTGAGCAGCCGATGGACGCGCGAGGCGCCCTCGCAAGGCGACGAGCCGCCGTCCGAGGTCAGCACCGCGACCAGCTCGACGCTCGGAGAGCTTGCGAGAAGAGCGAGCGAGCGCGCGTCGTCGAGCGCCATGTCCGTATCCACGATCAGCGGGACCTTCGTCACCTGGTGCGCGAAGCTCGCGAGGGCTGGCGCGAAGAGCAGGGCGGCGATCGTGAGGCCGAGGCTCGCGGCGCTCTGCAACATGCTTCCTCTCCTTCGAGCGGGGCAGGCGACGATGCGCCGGGGCCCCAGCCGGGAAGGACTCAAGCGGCGGTGAAGCCGCCGTCCACCATCAGCACATGGCCGGTCGTGAAGGACGAGCGGTCCGAGAGGAGCCAGCAGGCGGCCTCCGCGACCTCCTCGGGGCGGGCGATGCGCTTCATCGGGTGCAATGACCTGACGTAGTTCTGGAGGTCCTTGTTTCCCTGGGTGAAGCTCTGGAAGAGCGGTGTGTCGACTCCTCCAGGCGCCACCGCATTCACGCGGATCCCCTTCTCGGCGAACTCGAGGGCGACGGTCTTGGTCATGCCGATGTCCCCGAATCGCGCTGCGCAATAGAAGCTGTTGTTGACCAGGCCCACCTTGCCGCAGATCGATGCAATGTTGACGATCGCACCCTTTCCGACCTTCAGCATCTCGGGGATCTCGGCCTTCATCGAATGCCAGTGGCCCTTCAGGTTGGTCGAGATGACGCGCTCCCAGTCCTCCTCGGTGGTTTCCAGGAAGGGCTCCAGGCTTCCCGCGATCCCCGCGCAATTGAAGGCGCAGTCGAGGCGCCCGAAGGTTTCGACACCTCTCCTGACCATCTCATCCACCTGCTCCCTCCGGGTGACGTCGGTGGGAAAGAAGATTCCCTTGCCACCTCCTATCTCGACCAGCTTCAGGGTTTCCTGACCGCCCTTCACGTCGACGTCCGAGAGGATCAGCCGCGCTCCCTCGGAGGAGAACAAGAGTGCCGACGCCCGCCCGATGCCGCTCGCGGCCCCCGTGACCAGGGCCACCTTTCCATCCAGCATTCCTCTCATGGACACCTCCTCTCGTTCATGATACCGCCTCGAGGGAGCGAACCTACCCGTCGTGGACAAAGCGCTGCGCGTCGGCTCGCGAGTCCCCTTCGAACACCATGCCGGCCATCTCGCGCCAGTAATCCGGAGAGACCTCGGCGTCGATCAGCGCGCGCGCCTGATCGAGGTCCCGGACCGCGGGGTGCTCGTGGAGCCGCACCGGCACCAGAGGGATGGGGTACGGGGGAATGCGCTCGAGGGTGTAGTGCAGCAGCGCTCGCTTCTCTTCGTCACTGGCCCAGGCGAGCCTGCCGAGGCCGAGGAACCGGAAGGCCTGGCGCAGATTGACCGGCTTGGGCAGCACCGGGACGTGTAGGCCCTCGAATCGTTCGAAGAGCAGACCGAGCTCGCGCTCGATCGCCGTGCGCTGCGCCTCAGGAGACTCCCTCCCTCCCCCGACGAAGACGAGGTGGCGATCGGTCCATTCGAGGAAGCGCTCGGCGAACTCGAGGAAGGCGCTCTTCCGGGGGCCGCGGATGTAGAGGGACTCGTCGAAGATCACCACCGTGGGCCGCACCACGTCGTCGATCTCCCCCAGCAGATCGGCGGCGTCCGCTCGCTTGATCAGCTGCTGCGCATCGAGGGAGACCACCTGGTGGCCCTGAGCGGCGAGCGCGGCCTCCAGGTTCCAGATCACCATTTCGGTCTTGCCCGCGCCCGAGAGCCCGGTCATCGAGACCAGCCGGACTCCGTCGAGGACGGCGCGCGCCGCCCGCTCCACCTCCTGCGCCCGGTAGTCGCGAAGCCGCGTCTCCGGCGGATCGGCCGGGACCGACCGGACGAGCGTGCCATCCGAGGCGCGGAACCCGAGGACCTGGAGCGGCGGCCGGGGCGGCGCCATCGAGTCGAGCTCCGGGATCTTCGGCGTCTCCCTGGGCAGTGGGAAGAGAAAGGGGCGGTAGGTGAGGAGCGAGCTTCGCACCCGCTTGGGGAGCTGGCTGAAGGGGTTGCCGAGCACACCCCGCAGCCGCTGAAGCGACTCTCGCCGGCGCCCCAGGCGCGCGGACTCGAGGAAGGTCGCGTAGGCGCAGTCGTCGGTGACCTGCAGGCTCATGCAGTAGGCCGGCTGATCGAGCAGAAAGGCGAGCCCGGGCCGGCGCGCCACGTCGAGCACCTGGTCCACGGTGAACCGAAAGCCCTGGGTCAGCACGATCTCGTCGACGGTCTCCATCCACGGCTCCCGGATCCGCCTCAGCACCAGGAAGTCGACGATCTCTCGCGGGCTTCGCAGGGTCTCGAAGAGGTCGGTATCGACCTCGACCCCGAGCAGGCCGCGCGCCTCCCAGAGCCGCCGCCCGATCTCGGCGCGGGTGGCCGCGTCGACCTCGACCCCGTGCATGAAGCGGTAGGCGTAGCGGCCGACCTCTCGCGCCTCCACCTCCACGCGGTCGACGCGCTCCGTGCGGCGGGCGAAGTCGACCACGTTGGCGTGCAGCTGGAGGCCCAGCCGCGACCTCGACCCGCTGATGAAGAGCCGTCCCTGGCGGGTCCTCACCAGCCGTCCCCGATCGCCGCGCTGCCACACGTTGACGAAGGTGCCGCTGACGCTCTGGTCCCGGTTTGCGAATCCCATCCGGGTCTCGAAGAGGTCGGGGCCGTGACGCGAGAGCCGGAGAGCGTCGAGGCGGACGTCGTCCACGCTGCAGGTGTCGATCAGCTGCTGCAGCGAGGCGTGGGGGCCGAAGAACTCCCGCAGGTGATCCTCGAGCTCGGAGCGCTGCGCGGGCTCCTCGAGCGCGAAGCCCGCGCCGTCGAAGGTCGCGCGGGGCGGCGCGTCGCCTCCCTCGGCGCCCCGCGGGCCGTTCTCGCGCTCTGCTCCGCTGCGACTCAAGTCGGGTGACACTCCGAGGGCGGGCCTGGCGGTCTGCCCGGCGCGCCTCCCGGCCGCTGGGGGTTCCGCCTCTCAGACATTACCCAGGAAATCGAGAGTGAGCCGGCCGAGGAGCGAGGGCGTCAGAGGCCTCCCAGGCGCTGGAAGACCGCCTCCGGTGACTCGACCGACGGATCGGCGTCCGTGAGCTTCGCCGCCAGGAGGCGTCTTGCGAGACGCTCGCAGCTGCTCTTCCCGTCCTCGACGCCGCGGCTCCCGAGCTCTTCCGGGAGGAGCTCTCGCAGGACCACCTCCATCTGCTTCGCGGTCACCGCCCTGGCATCCAGCCCTGCCTTCTTGAGGACCAGCCGCAGGGTGCCGCGAGCGACCAGACGGTCGAGGGAGCTGATGCGCTCGAGCTCCTCGCTGACCCACTCGAAAGCCGGAGAGTCCGCCATCTCAGCCGGCCTCCACTCCCGCCCGCCTCTTGATCCAGCGGAGGTAGCCCTGCGGCGGGTAGAAGGCGTGCATGATACAGACGGCCATCAGGACGCCGAGCGTCCCAACGAAGGCCGGCGTCGCGCTCACCGCGTGGAAGAGCGAGTCGAGGTAGGGAGCGGCCCAGATGTAGCCGTACTGGAGGGTGACGGCGGAGGCCGCGATGTTCCAGAGCCAGATCCGGTTCGCGACCACCGGGTCGGCGAGGCCGAGGCGCAGCCGGCGCCGGAGGACCGCGTGGTAGCGGAAGCCGGACCAGGCGATGGCTGCATAGGCGCCCCCCTGCGCGACCACCCGGAGAGCCTCCCAGGGGCTTACGCCGATGGCCATCTCGGAGAGCGGCCGGATCATCTGGATGACGCAGACCGCTGCGAGCAGAGCCGACCAGAGGGAGACGGCCCAGGGCGCCCAGCGGCGGGCGGGATGGTAGATCTTCCACCAGGCCACCAGCATGCAGGCCGCTGCCGCCCCGAGCCCGACGGCCGCTGCCCAGGCCATCGGCTGGGCCGCGGCGGGGGATCCGGGGAGCATCCGCACGACTGCCACCGAGGCCGGATACCCGACGGCTCCTCCGCTCAGGAAGGCGGAACCGATCATGAGCTCCGGGATCTCCCTGGTTCGGCGCGCCAGGCGGACCAGACGTACGCCCACCACCACGGAGGCCAAGCAGTAGGCGGTGACGCAGAAGAGACCGAAGAGCTGCATCGGAATCCCTCGCCTCGGCAGGTGGCTCGTCAGGGGGCACGGTGCCCAGCCGAATGCGCCTCCCTATCGGCCCTCCCGGTGTCGCCCTTGAATGGCCTCGCGGCAGGCCCGCAGGCCCCGAAAGCACCCGAGGGACCCCGCGGGGCTCTGCCTGGCTCAACGAGCGTTCTGCTTGACTTCGGATCCAATTCGAGGTAGCGAGACAAAGGTCTTGTCGCTCCTGGAGCGCTCGGATTCGTCCGTCGGACGGACGCTTCGAAGGCGCGAAGCTCTGGAGATCTCGTCGAGAGCGCAAGCTTCTGGACCAAACCCTGGCAGTGGTGCAAGAGAGAGGGAGAGACCATGGCTGAAATAGGACACGGTGGGAAAGAAGTCGTCGAGCGGATCCTGCCGCCCGCACAGGCCGTCAAGCGGATCAAGGGGCTCAAATCGATTCCGATTCGAGGCCAGATCGCCAATGAGGTCATCGATATCGCCTACGGATTCTTCACGCCTCTCGAGGGCTTCATGGGCAAGGCGGATCTCGATTCCGTCTGCAAGAAGATGAGGCTCGCAAACGGCGTCGTCTGGTCGATCCCCATCCTCTTCGATTTGTCGGAAGCAGAGCTTTCCGCCGGCGGCATCAAGAAGGGGGAGTCGGTCCTCCTCACCTACGATGACAACCCGATGGCGATCCTCGAGGTGGAGGAGATCTACGACTACGACAAGGAGAAGATGTGTCAGGCCATCTACGGCACCAGCGACGCCAAGCACCCGGGCTGCGCGAGAACCCTCCAGTACAAGGACAAGTTCCTGGGCGGGAAGGTCACCCTGGTGAATCGGCCGCGAATCAATCCGCCGTATGACGCGTACTTCTTCCCTCCGCTCGAGCTCCGAAGGATCTTCAAGGAGAAGGGCTGGGAGAGGGTCGTCGCCCATCAGACCAGGAACGTGCCCCACACCGGGCACGAGTGGCTGATGAAGGGAGCCTGGTTCCAGACCTATGCGGAGCTGCCGATCGAGAAGCCCCTGGTGGGGGTGCTGGTGAACGCGATCATCGGGGAGAAGCGGACCGGGGACTACATCGACGAGGCGATCATCCTGACCCAGGACGAGCTGCGGAAGGCGGGATACTTCGGCGATCACAACCATCTGACCTCGCTCACCTTCTGGGACATGCGCTACGCGGGGCCCAAGGAGGCGGTGTTCCATGCGATGCTCAGGACCAACCTGGGGCTGACCCATCACATGTTCGGCAGGGACCACGCGGGCGTCGGAAGCTATTACGGCCCCTATGATGCCCACCACCTGCTCGCCACCGTTCAGGACGAGCTCGACATCACTCCCGTGTACTCGATGAACTGGCTCTACTGCCCGCATTGTGGAGAGATCACCTCCGAGGGCCTGTGCAACCACCAAAAGGAATGGCAGAAGTTCAGCGGCACGCTGATCAGGAGCATCGTCCAGGACGGCGTCAAGCCGCCGCGCCTGATCTTCAGGCCCGAGGTCTTCGACCTGGTCATGGAATGTGCCGAGAAGTACGGCTTCGGTTCACCCTTCGTGACCCCCGAGTACCTGAAGAAGAGAATCCCCGTCTTCAACATCCCGTCGCTCCGTGCGTGAGAGGAGGCTGGTCATGGCCGAGGAGAAGTTCCCCATCAATATCTGGGTCAACGAAGACAGATACGACAAGCTGCGAGACGCCGGACTCGCTGGCATGTGCGAGGAGATGCTGGCCGGCCTGAAGGTCATCCGGGTCTATGCGAACGCGGCACAGAGGGACAAGATCCTGAAGGCATTTCCCAGCGCGAAGTTCGATTCGGCGACGACCAAGAGCATCGAGCTCCTGCCGAGGAACGTGAAGGACGCGATCTTCGACAAGGTGGTGGAGAAGAAGAGCGTCGGGATCCTGGATGACTTCCTGAGCCGGTACTAGTCTGAGCCGCGGGGCCGGTCCTCGAGGATGAGGTCGGAGGCCCGCTCCGCGACCATGATGGTGGGGGCGTTGGTGTTGGCGCTCGGGATCACCGGCATCACCGAGGCGTCGACCACCCTGAGCCGCTCGACACCGATCACGCGCAGGCGTTCATCCACCACGGCGTCCTCACCGATCCCCATCTTGCAGGTTCCGACCGGGTGGTAGGCGGGAAGGGTGCCGACGCGCAGGAACTGCTCGTACTCGGCATCGCTCTGCACGGAGGGTCCGGGGAGGAACTCCTGCTCGAAGTAGGGGGCGAAGGCCCTGGCCGCGAAGATCTCGCGCACCACGCGACAGCCGGCGATGGTGCGCTCGACGTCGTCATGATCGGCGAAGAGATTCGAGTGGATGCAGGGAGGATCTTCCGGGTCCGGTGAGCGAAGCGAGATCTCGCTCGAGCTTCGCGGCCGGCAGGCGTTGACGCCGACCAGGACGCCGGGGCGTTCCAGGAACCGAACCGGCCTGCCCGGCTCGTTCGCGTAGACGACCGGGAAAAACTGGAGCTGCACGTCGGGGCGGCTCTCCCGATCGGGGCGGGTCCGGATGAAGGCGCCGGCATGGGCGACCGGTCCGGCAGCCGGTCCCCTGCCGAAGAGCAGCCAGTTGAGCCCGTTCTTGACGAAGCGATAGGGCGAGAGCTCGGTATTGTGCGTGCTCACGTTCACGAAGGCCCCGGGAAACGCGATCGGGTTCTCCTGCAGGTTCTTGCCCACGCCGGGCAGGTGACGGAGGACGGAGATGCCGAGTCGGCGCAGAGGCTCCTCGGGCCCCAGTCCCGAGCGCATCAGCACCGTCGGTGATGCGAGGGCGCCCGCCGAGAGGATGACCTCGCCGGAGGCGCGCTCCTCTGCGATCCTCCCCCGTCTCTTGTATCGCACTCCGACGGCGCGGCTGCCCTCGAAGAGGATCCGGTCCACCCTCGCGTGCGTGACGACGGTGAGGTTGGAGCGGCGGCGGGCCGGCCGCAGATAGGCCAGGCCGGTGTTGTGTCGCCGACCGCGGCGGATGGTTCCCTGGATGGGGCCGATTCCCTCCTGCCGTTCGCCATTCATGTCGGGATTGCGGGGAATGCCGATCTCCACGCCGGCCTCGATGAAGGCCCTCGCCAGCGGGTGGGGCGTGGCGATGTGGGAGGCGCAGAGGGGGCCGCTCTCGCCGTGGTATTCGCTCGCGCCGAACTCGTTCGACTCCATTCGCTTGAAGTAGGGAAGGACGTCGGCGTGGCTCCAGAGACCGGTATCACCGAGCAACCGGGCCCAGTCGTCGTAGTCCTCGCGCTGCCCGCGGAAGTAGATCATCCCGTTGATCGAGCTGCTCCCGCCCAGCACTCTTCCTCCCGGCCACTTGGTCACGCGGCCGTTCAGGGAGGGATCCGGCTCTGCATCGTAGTTCCAATTGTACCTGCGGCTGGCGATGGCGAAGATCTCGCCCGCCGGGATCCGGACGATCGGCGTCCGGTCCGATCCGCCCGCCTCCAGCATCAGGACCGTGCTCCTTCCGTCCGCCGAGAGCCGGTTGGCCAGCACGCATCCAGCCGTCCCCCCTCCCGCGATGATGTAGTCCCATGCCATCGACATCCCTCCCGATTCCGATTCGCCCGCCGCCCTCGCGGAAGGAGTTGCGCCGCCCGATCGGCTGACCGTGGCCCAGCATACCACTCGCGGGGCCCTTCTCGGCGCGGCGCGGCTATCATCGGACGGATCAGGGGGCGATGATCGTGCCAGGGAGGTGAGCGCGTGCGACGGATCGAGGAGGCGGCCCGAGAGATCCCGGTCATGGCCGAGACCGATGTGCTGGTGGTGGGCGGCGGACCCGGCGGCCTCTCCGCTGCGCTGGCGGCGGCGCGCGAGGGCGTGGAGACCATGCTCGTCGAGCGCTACGGCTGCTTCGGAGGAGTCATCACCCAGGCCCTGATCGGGACCATCGCCTGGTATCGCTCCAGCAACCAGGTCGTGGATGCGGGGGGGATCGGGGTCGAGTTCGAGCGGCGTGCCAGCGAGATGGGAGCGAGCACCAGGGTGTTCTTCCACGAGATCCTGGATACCGAGGTCTTCAAGCACATCGCCGACCGGCTGGTGCAGGAGGCCGGTATCGTGCCCCTCCTCCACTGCCCCACCGTGGATGCGATCATGGAGGGTGACACCATCAGGGGTGTGATCACGGAGAGCAAGTCGGGGAGGGCGGCGATCCTGGCCAAGCGGGTCATCGATGCCACCGGGGACGCCGACATCGCCTGCCGGGCCGGCGCTCCGTTCCGCATCGACCCCAAGCACACGCTGGAGGAGGTGAGCGTGAGCTTCGGCTGCAGCGGAGTCGATCTCGAGAAGTTCTTCGACTACACGCTCAGGAACCCGCACTCGGTCGCGGACTGGGGCGACGCGTCCGGCAAGAAGGAGGAAGCCGAATTCAGCACCTACCTGGTGGAGCCCTTCCAGAGGGCCAAGGAGGCCGGCGAGATTCCCGAGTATCCGCGCATCGAGAGCTACTGGCACGGCTTCACCGATGCCGGTGAGATCACCTCGTTGAACGCCATCCATATGCCGAATCTGGATCCCACCGACGTCCGGGACCTGACCAGGGCGGAGATGGAGGGCAGGCAGCAGGTGATGTGGGCGGTGGCCGCCCTGAAGAAGTACACGCCCGGCTTTGCCAAGGCGCGCCTGCGGACCATGGGGGCGTCTCTCGGTGTTCGCGAGTCGAGGAAGATCGTCGGCCGATACAATCTGACCGGGCAGGACGTGCTCAATCAGGCCCGCTTCCCGGACTCGATCGGCATCTTTCCCGAGTTCCTCGACGGGCACGACATCGCCATCATGCCCTCCACCGGCCGGTACTTCCAGGTGCCCTACGGCGTGGTGGTGCCCGAGAAGGTGGAGAACCTCCTGGTGGCCGGCCGTTGCGTCGCCGGGGACAAGGTGTCGCATGCGGCGACGCGTCAGATGATGTGCTGTACGGTCACCGGCCAGGGCGCGGGAGTCGCGGCGGCGGTCTCTCTCAAGAGCGGTCTGAGCTGCCGGGAGGTCGACCTGTCGCAGGTGCAGAGCTGTCTCACCCGGCAGGGTGTCAGGATCGAATAGGGGGACGGGCCGCCGTCGCCCGCGATCGCAGAGCTCGAGCCCGGCGGCTAGAGTGCCGGGATGATGCCCGCGCCGACCTACCGGGACATCCTCGCCGCTCGCCCCGCCGTCTACAGGCATCTCGAGCGCACGCCCCTTCACGAGTACTCCCTGCTCTCGGAGCAGCTCGGCGCCCGGGTCTTCGTGAAGCACGAGAACCACCACGCGGTCCGTGTCTTCAAGGTCCGCGGCGGCGTCTACCTCGCCTCGACGCTCGGAGAGGAGGAGCGCGCGGCCGGCCTCTACTCGGCATCGACCGGGAACCACGGCCAGTCGATCGCCTTCGGGGGACGAGTCACGGGTACGCCGGTCACCATCGCGGTGCCCGAGGGCGCGAACCCGTCGAAGGTCGCCTCGATGCGCTCGCTCGGCGCCGAGGTCGTCTTTCACGGCCCCGACTTCGACGCCGCCCGGGAGTGGATCGAGCGGGAGGCGGAGAGTGCGGGCGCGCGCTTCGTCGGTCCCGCCGACCCGGAGCTGATCTGCGGCGTCGGGACCTACGCGATCGAGATCCTCGAGGATCTGCCGGACGTCGACACCATCATCGTCCCGGTCGGCGCGGGGAGCGGGGCCTGCGGCGTCTGCCTGGTCGCGAAGACGGTGGACCCGAAGATCGAGGTGATCGGCGTCCAGGCGGAGAGGGCCCCCACCCAGCAGCGGACCTGGAAGGCAGGCCGCCCCCTGCTCGGGCCGATGGAGACGCGCGCCGAGGGGCTCGCCACGCGCGTTCCCTTCGAGAACACCCAGCGCATCATGCGGCACCCGACGCTCGGGCTGGACGACTTCGTGCTGGTGAGCGAGGAGGCGATGGAGAACGCGATCCGCCTCTACCTGGAGGCGATCCACGAGGTGGCCGAGCACGCCGGCGCCGCGCCGCTCGCGGCGGCCATCGATCTCCGCGAGCGCCTCGCCGGGCGCAAGGTCGTCCTCGTCCTCTCCGGAGGCAACATTTCGAGCGCCGATCTCCGCCGCATCGTCGCCTGATCGCTCGCTCCTGCTGGACGGCGTCCCATCCGGGAAGATCAGCAGGGATTCGCCTTTCTGGGGGGAGAGAGGGCGGAGGCGAGAAGCGCTGCCACGAGGGTCAGGATCGCGACGTAGAGGAAGGCGATGTCATAGCTCTGGAACCGGTCGTAGAGGATTCCCGCCAGCAGCGGCACCGGAGCGCCGATCAGGATCAGGAAGGGTGAGAGGAAGCCGGTGATCGGCGCGAAGGACGACGGTCCGAAGTAGTTCCCGATGATCGCCGGAAACATGGGAGCGATCGATCCGAAGCAGAACCCGAAGACCGACATGATCGCGAGCAGGACCGCGAAGTCTGCGGGTGCCTTCCAGATCCCGATGGTCGCCGCTCCCATGCCGGCGAGCGCTACCGTCACGATCCATCGGGGCTCGATTCGATCTCCGACGAATCCGATCGGAAGGCGCGCGAAGCCGCTGAAGAGGACGAGGTTGCCGATCGCGGAGGCGGACTGCATGCTGCTGAATCCAGCGTCGGTCAGGTGGAGGACGCCGTGGGTCGTCAGCAGATAGACGGCGCTCAGCTGCGCGATCATGCAGACGCCGAGCAGGTACAGCACAGGCTGGCGGAGGATCTCTCTCAGCGTCCACGATTCGGAGGTGCGGTGGGTCCTGGCTCTCTCCGCCGTGACCGCACCCGCGGCATCGGGCGCGCGTTCGGGGTCGAGGCCGTCCGGGAACTGGCCGAGGTCCGCGGGCTGGTTCTTGACGAAGAGCGAGGTGACGAGGGCGAGCGCGCAGAAGGCACCTGCCGCCAGCCATCCGGCCTTCCAGGTGCCGGCCTCGCGCATCATCAGGGTGTAGAGCGGCGCTGCGATGAAGCCTCCGAATGATGCGCTGGAGAGGACGATGCCGAGCGCGGTGGCGCGCCTCACGCTGAACCAGTAGGTGAGCGTCGTCTGGATCGGGATGGCGCCCCCGAACGAGAAGGAGACGGGCATCAGGACTCCCCAGAGAAGCGTCCAGTGCCAGAGCTCGCTGGTGACGGTTCCGAGCATCGCGAGGGCGACCACTCCCAGGAAGAGCCCCGCGATCATGCTGCGTTTGGCGCCGGCTCTTGCGAGGGCGACGGCGACGAGGGGGGCGAAGACGCCGAGAGAGACCGCCCTCAGCGTGTGAGCCATGGCCGCGTCGCCCCGAGGCCAGCCCTCGGCCCGGATCATCTCCGGGAAG
>Ga0299912_10003615_pt1 | contig 12622 bp, 10 predicted proteins | sample RVTome_2_FD_207667 | JGI IMG/M metagenome (GOLD analysis project Ga0299912, IMG submission 207667) | Soil microbial communities from uranium-contaminated site in the Upper Colorado River Basin, Wyoming, United States - RVT95D214 (version 2) ... | reverse complement strand
CCGATCTTGCTGACCAACACCAGAGGAAATTAATGTCTGGTTTTTAACAATAGTAATAGCATTCGATTTTGACACTTTGACCATTCTCCAAGCAAAAAGTAAGTCTTCAATTTGCTCCTTTGTTGGTCTTTTCTTCGTAACCACTTTCAAGTCTTTTTCTTTTATTTCTTTTGAGTCAAAATCTTGTTTGAGTACTCCACCCCGAACATATTTGTAATCGGAGCCTTTTCTTAATTTTGGTTTTCCTAAAGCTTTATTCGTTAGAACAATCAATTTTTTTCTTTGTGAGAAAACTTTCGATGCCTTAGAAGCTAGGGAAGGTGCAATCAAAACTTCAAAAAATTTCTTTTCTCCCTTTTGTGACAACATCTCTGAAGCTAATTTTTCATCTACTTCTCGATTCACAGCAATTACTCCTCCAAAAGCAGCAAGTGGGTCGCCGCTATACCAAGCTTTGTTGTAGGACTTTTCAATATCTCTATCCACTGCCGCCCCGGCGGGGGAGTTGTGTTTTACGATGACGCAGGCTGAGCTGTCGCCACCAATTTCTGACAATGCGTCAACTGCAGCTGAAATATCGAGAAAGTTGTTGAAAGAAAGCTCTTTTCCCTGCACAACTTTGAAATTTTGTAAAGCAAGAGGATCGTTAGTCATTTCCTTATAAAACCAACCGGCTAAATGCGGGTTTTCGCCGTAACGCAACTGCTTACCCTTGCAAAAAGACATTTTCAGCACACTGTCGCCCAACAACTGCCTCGCTAGGTATACATCAATTGCGTTGTCGTATCCAGAAACCCTCCAAAAAGCTTTTGCTGCTAATCTCTTTCTCGTCTCAATGGGCACTTCGCCTTGCTTTTCCAACCCTTCCAATACGAGTGGATAATCTTTTGGATCGATCAAAACCGTGACAAACTTGTAGTTTTTAGCCGCAGCCCGAAGAAGTGTCACTCCTCCAACGTCAATCATCTCAATTGCGTCCTCAAGGTTGTGTTTTTTCGATATTGTCTCTTCGAAAGGGTAAAGATTAACCACCACCATGTCGATTTGAGGAAGATTGCCTGCTTGGACCTTCTGTCGATGCCGTTTCTTGGCTCGGTCAAACAAAATCCCGGCTGCAAGCTGATAAGAAATAGTTTTTACCCTACCATCAAGAATTTCTGGACTACCAGTTATTTGCTCAATTGGGATTACTTTGATTTTCGCAGCTTTTAACGTTTTGTAAGTGCCGCCAGTGGAGGTAATCCACCAATCCAGCTTTTCCAATCCTTTCGCGAAATCTACAACTCCCGCTTTATCGAAAACTGAAATTAATGCGGTTTTTTTCATAAAATGAAATGAAAAGTATTTTTAACTAAAAGATTCTTCTTCAGAATCAGTAATAACCGTGTGGGGATGGCTTTCGCGTATTCCAGCAGTGGTTACTTGCCAGTAACTTGTGGCCCAAAGATCGGTTATTTTACGCGCGCCATAGTATGCCATAGCTGTACGCAGCGAAGCTGCTAATTTTTTTAGAACGTTCGAAACCGAACCTTTATAAGGTACTCGTCCTGAAACGCCCTCAGCAACTTCTTTCTGTAAATAACGATCGTATCCTCGGACTTTTATTGCTTCGTATGAACCCATACCGCGATATTTTTTATAACGTCGCCCGTCAGCCGAAATTATTATGTCCCCAGGTGCCTCATCTGTCCCTGCAAGCATCGAACCAAGCATCACACTGCTTGCTCCGGCTGCAAGAGCTTTTGCTATATCTGCCGGATAAACGATGCCACCATCAGCTATTATCGGGGTTTTCGATCGCTTTGCAGCTGCCGCACATTCGGCAATTGCCGTAAATTGCGGCACTCCCACTCCAGCCACGTCACGAGTGGAGCAGATCGACCCACAACCCACTCCAACTTTTACAGCATCTGCGCCGTTTTTAATAAGATCATTCGTCGCAGCTGCAGTAGCCACGTTACCAATAATAAGTTGCGCCTTGGGAAAGGCTTTTTTTAGAAGCGGGACTGCTTTCAAGACGTTTTTATGATGGCCATGAGCTTTGTCAACAACCAAAATGTCAACCCCAGCTTGGACTAAAACCGCTGCTCTTTGCAAGGAATCGGCTCCCACCCCGATTGCAGCCGCCACCAAAAAACGTCCCGATGCATCTTTGCTAGCATTTGGATAGGATTTAATTTTTGTCAGATCTTTCCAAGTGATAAGTCCTTTTAAAGCTCCTTTGTTATCAACGATTGGAAGCTTTTCAATTTTGTATTTCTTTAGGATTTTTTCCGCCTGGGCGAGTGTAGTCCCAACTTCTGCGGTGATCACTCCTTCTGCAGTCATGACTTCCCCGACTTTTTTTGACAGATTTGTTTCTAACCGCAGGTCTCTTTCGGTGATGATACCTTTCAAACGATTGTTATTTACAACCGGTATCCCTGATATGTGGTGCTGTCCCATTAGAAGTTTCGCCTCTTCAAGTGTTGCACCAGGGTCTAGTGTGACTGGTTCGCTGATCACCCCAGATTCGCTTCGCTTTACCCTTTTTACTTGCTCAACTTGCTCCTCTATCGAGAAGTTACGATGAATTACCCCGACCCCGCCAAGTCTTGCAACAGCAATAGCCATATCGGCTCCCGTCACAGTGTCCATAGCTGCGGAAATTATCGGCGTGTTAATAGTTATTTTTTTCGTTAGTCTGGTGGAAATGTTTACTTCGCGGGGTAATACTGAAGAAGCAGCAGGTTCTAGAAGAATATCGTCAAATGTCAGTGCAAGTCCACGAAATCTAGCCGCCATTGATAATTATATAGCAGATGGCAAGAGGCTTATCAAATCAATTATTTAAGTTCATCAATTAGATATTGGCGCGCTTTTAAGATGAGCACGCAACTCGGCCCATGTGTAATTTCGCTCTTCATAACCATTTCAACCGCTTCTTCAAATTTTACCTTTACTACCTTAATTGTTTCGGTACCTTCTTGTTTAGATCGTTTAAAGCTAAGTTTTCTCGCTAAAAATAAACTCGCTGGCGAAACAACAACTGTCGTAAAAGGATTTACCAAGCCAAGACTAATCCACTCCTCGGCTTCAATCCCCAATTCTTCAGCTACCTCGCGCTTCGCAGCGTCTAAAGGTTTCTCATCAGTATTTATACCACCACTAACAACCTCAACACTATTCTTACCAATCCCATAATGAAATTCATCGGTTAAATAAACGTACCCTTTATCATCTAGCGGGAGCACCGAAAGACCTGGTTTCATCCTAACGACCACATGTGCACCAGGCTTCCCGTCTGGTCGAATAACTTGGTCTTCGTCTACTTGTACCCAAGGGTTCTTGTATTTTACAACTGTATCTTTAATTTTCCAGGGACCGTGTTCCTTAGCCATAAAAAATGGTGGTCGTGCCTGGATTCGAACCAGGGGCCTTACGGATGTGAACCGTACGCTCTAACCAACTGAGCTACACGACCCGACGTAAGATCGTTCACACAAAACCCAACGTAAATTCTAGCAAAATCGCCCTTGCGTAGCAACAGGCATAGACCTTATACTATAATTAGTTGGTAGCCGACAGATGGTAGATTGTAGCACTCACCACGAACTAAACACGACCAACTATTAATTTTTAGCAATGGACATCCAAAAATCCTCTTTTTGGTCCACAATTGTCGACATTATTGAAACAATAGTGGTAGCAGCAGCTATTTTTGTCGTGGTTTATCTATTCCTTCTCCAACCTCACCAGGTAAAAGGAGCAAGTATGGAACCAAATTTTCACGACGGCGAGTATATTTTGACCGATAAGATTACCTATCGTTTTAGTGAGCCGCATCGAGGGGATGTGATTGTCTTTAAATCACCGACCAATCCAGACATTGATTTTATTAAGCGAATCATTGCTCTACCAGGTGAGAAACTTGAGATAAAAAACAATAAAATTACTATTTTCAATGATGATCATCCCAAAGGATTTACTTTATCCGAACCTTATGAGATTTTGGAACCAATTACTGGCGGCCCTTACATACGCGAAGGAAAAATTGTCGACGTTCCAGCGGACAATTATTTCGCATTTGGTGATAATCGAAGTCACAGCTTTGATTCGAGAGAATGGGGACCGCTGCCAAAAAAATCTATCGTCGGAAAGGCTTGGCTGCGCTATTGGCCGCTATCAAAAATATCTATCAACAAGGCAGTTAATTTTCCCTAAAATGAATTTAAGAGGTCAATTTTTTGTGAATTGATTCTAGCTGCTGCGCAGAATCAAAAATTAGAATCAATCTCCCTCCTTTTGAAGATCTGTAAAGCCGAGTTTTGCAGCCAGTGTTTGACGCAATTGCCTCCTCCATTTTTGCCACGTCCTCTGTTCTTTCATATTCCCTCTTTGTCTTTGGCTTTATCTGAGCCTTAGCTTTCATTCTCCGAACAAGTTCTTCTGTTGCTCGTACCCCAAGATTCTCAGCTAATATTTTTTTATAGCCATCAATCATCAAGTTGATGTCATCCAAACCTAGTAGTGCTTTCGCATGCCCTTCGGTAATTGCATTTGAAAGAAGACCGTCTTTTAATGCATCTGGGAGATCAAGCAGTCTTAATGTGTTCGAGATGTATGGCCCACTTTTGCTGACACGCTGACCAATTTCGGTAGCCGTCAGTCCAAATTCTTCAATTAACTTTATGTATGCTTGAGCCCTTTCAATCGGGTTTAAATCAACACGCTGAACATTTTCGACTAAGGCCATCTCAAGCATCCCCCGCGGTGTAGTCTCACGCACAACGCAAGGCAGCTTTGTCAGACCAGCAAGTTTTGCTGCCCGCCAGCGTCTTTCACCAGCAATAATTTGATACCCCGCTGGGGTTTTGGCCACAACCAAAGGCTCGAGAATACTATGCTCGCGAATAGATTCTGCTAGTTCTACCAGAGAATCTGGCAGTATCTGCCCACGAGGCTGGAGTGGGTTTGGTTGAAGCAGGTCGATTTCAATCTCAATTGTTTCTGTATTCCCGTTAGCCATAAACTAGCCACCACTCGCCTTTACATCAATAAAATTTTTCCCTTTAAACTTGCGCATTACTACGGTTCCTTGACCAACTGCAAATAAAGTGTAATCGCGCCCAAGTTTCACTCCAACTCCTGGGTGAAATACAGTACCCCTCTGGCGAACAATAATTTCCCCGTGTGAAACCTTTTCGCCCGCATATTTTTTCAACCCTAGTCTTTTACCAGCTACATTTATACCCTGACGGGCTTTTGAACCGCCAGCTTTTTTATGAGCCATGATTTACTCCTCGATCTTTTCAATTAAGACTTTTGTTAATTGTTGTCGATGGCCAATTTTACGGTGATAGCCTGTTTTTGCTTTATATTTAAAAACATGAATTTTTTCACTCTTGACCTGATCAACCACTTTCCCCTTGACTTTAGCTTTCAACCTCGGTTGCCCAACCTTTGCTTTACCGTCTTCCACCAATAACAAAACCTGATCGAATTCCACTTGGCTCCCATTTTCCAATTTTTTGTTACTAGAGGGTTGGCTTAATTTTTCAACCACCAACGTTTGACCCTCTCGTACTTTAAATTGCTTTCCGCCAGCTTTTATCACAGCGTACTTCATCAGTTACTCCTAACAGTAGTCTAAATAATATAGGCTGAAACCTAACCTGTCAACTGGAAAAAACTGTATCAGTGCTTCTCTAGACTGTTTTCTACAGCTTGTACTAAACCAAGCAAAACAAACATTGAAACCATCGAACTACCACCAAAAGAAACAAACGGCAGCGTTACCCCGCTGACTGGAAAGATTCCCATATTCATAGCCGCGTTTATAAAAAATTGCACACCGATTATAAATGCCGCACCGTACGTGAATAGGCCGCTTTCGGCGCTCCTGCAACCTGCGGCAATCTTCAAAATCCGATAAACTAAAAAGGTAAATATTAAAATAATTAAACCAAGTCCAATAAACCCCAGCTCCTCTCCTGCTACGGAAAAAATGAAATCAGTCCTTCCTTCTGGCAAAAAATCAAGGTGGGATTGGGTACCACGCCCCAAACCCTTTCCCATCACCTGACCACTACCCAAAGCAATTAGAGCTTGGACAACATTGTAACTAGCACCTTGGGGGTCAATAGTTGGGTTAAAAAAAGACAGGATTCGAGCTTTTTGATAACCTTTCAGGAGGTAGCCCCAAATGAGTGGGGCCGAAGCCGCAAGAATGATTACTACGGTGAGTAAGTAAAGCAAATTTACTCCTGCCATAAAAACCATGAACAACCAACCGGAAAGTAAAATTAAACTATTACTTAAATCTGGCTGACGCAGAATAAACACAAGTGGGAGAATAAGTAAACCTACGCTAACTGTGAGATTTTTAAAGTTGGATGGAGAAAACCGAGCGAAAAAACTAGCTAAAGTAAGAACTAATATGGGCTTCGACAACTCCGACCCCTGCACTGTTATAAACCCTAGATCTATCCAACGCATCGAACCTCTAACGCTAGCTCCAACAAAAAATGTTGCTAACAAAAGAAAAATTACGAATACATACAACAGAGGTGAAATATGGCTTATTGTTTTAAAATCGAACCTACTTATTACGAAAAAAATAATTATCGAAAAAACAATATAAATAGCCTGACGAGCAAAAAACGAAGGATCAGTTTCATATGAAGTGCTGTAAATTAGCAGAAGACCAAGACTAGAAAGTAAGATAGCAGGAAGAAGAAGTAGTAAATCAATACTCTTTATAATTTTAGCCATTTTACGGATTCTACCTTCTACCTATCGCAACCCTTTCGCCACAGACCAATTCTCTGGCTAGGGTTTCGCGTTTTATCATTCCCTCAAATTTTTTTGGCCAGCTTGGAGCATAAACTGTTACTGCGGCGTCGAAATCCACTCCAGCCTCTTTTCGTTTTTCCTGTATTTGACGGATCAACTCTCTAGCCTGTCCTTCTTCTTTCAACTCTTGAGTAAGTCTGGTGTTTAGTACCACCTCTTCCTTTTGTCTTGAGTCAAATTTAACATTCTTGACATTTAGTTCGTCTTCGAGAATTTGCTCGATCTGGAGATCTAGTTTTTTGGTTAACTTATAAGTTAAAAGGCTTAAAGGTTGCCTGACTTTTATCCCTTTTTCTTTTCGGATTGAGTGCACTACTTCGACGATTTCTCGTGCTTTCTCCATTTCCTTTTCCAAATTTTGATCTATTAGCTCCTCATTAACTAGGGGCCAATCTACAAGATGGACTGATTCTTCCTCAGTAAGAGCTGTGTAAATTTCTTCTGTGATAAATGGGATCATCGGTGCTAGAATTTTTGAATACTGCTTCAAAACGACCCAAAGAGTTTGATAAGCATCATTTTTATCGTCAGTCTTAGAAGCTATCGGTCCTACTCTATCCCGGATACGTCTAACATACCAATTCGATAAATCACTGACCACGAAACCTTCCGCTAAAGCTACCGCCTCATTCGCTTGAAAATTAGGAGTATCAAGCGCTTGAGTGATATTTTTGATGCTCCTGTACAACCTGGACAGTATCCACCTATCTAGGACATGGTTTGGTTTGAAGATGCCTTTTTGAGGTTGCCATTTGTCCAACGCCGCGTAGGTTGTGAAAAAGGCGTAAACATTCCAAAGTCGCAGGTGGAACCCGCGACGAACTTCATCGGCAACATGAAAACCAAAATTCACATTGTGCTCTGGATTGGTTCGCAGGTACAACCACCGCATCACATCAACACCGATTTTCTCCGCGGCCTCATTAAACTCTATAGCGTTACCTTTACTCTTATGCATCTCCTCGCCTTTTTCATCCTTAACCATACCGTGACCGAGAAGATTCTTGAACGGAGCTTTATTTTCCAATCCAGCACTCATTGCGATCAACGAATAGAACCAATTTTTAAACTGTCCTGGAAAAGCCTCGACAATAAAATCTGCCGGAAACCACGCTTTCCAATAACCTCTGTCTTCAAAATATTTTAAAGTAGAATATGGAACAATCCCCGCATCAAGCCAGGGACTACCTACATCAGCTATTCTTAAGCTAGCCTCCCCGCATTTGGAGCATTTTATTTTTACCTGATCTAACCAAGGGCGATGTGGTGAATTACCTTCAAAATCTTTCAACCCTTCGATTGCTTTTTTTTCTAACTCTTCTTTTGAACCTATCACGTCGAAACTACCGCATTTGCCACATTCCCAAATCGGTAGAGCCAATCCCCAATAACGCTTTTTTGATATCAGCCAATCATGCATATTGTTTAGCCAATCAAGCTCTCGATCGTGTCCCCATTTTGGAATCCAATTTATATCCTTTATAACTTCCTTCATTTGTTCCCGGTATGTTTTTTCGGTAAGTTTTGACTTTTGCCGTTCTTCAGAACGCATGCTTTGCGTACTTTTGACTTTTGAGCTTTCTGGTTTATCCATTGCTATATACCACTCATCAACTACTCGCCAAACAAGCTCAGTCTTGCAACGCCAACAAATCGGATAGCGGTGTTTGTAATTTTCTTGGGCAAACAAATAATTTTTCTGTTTTAGGTAATCAATAATTATTTCCGGGTGAGCCTTAGCATTTATACCCGAGAATTCACCCAATCTGTCTAGATAAACTGCTTCCTCATCTATCAACTCAACAACTGGCAAATTCTCTTCTTGAGAAAGTTTGAAGTCTTCTTCACCAGCGCCAGGAGCTATATGCACCAAACCTGTCCCCTCATCTTCGGTAACAAGTCCCTCTGAAGCAACTACGTTGTGAAAGCTATTCGGATTTGATTTCTTTGCGTCAGCAACTCTAGCCAAATCGTCAAACGGACCCCTATACTTAAACTTAACCAAATCACTCCCTTTGATTGTTTTTTTAGTGCTCTTCAGCGATCTAGATTTATTACCCAATGCTTCAACAACTTTCTTCTTCGCGTTATTTGCAAAAAGCACCCTATCCCCCTCCAGCTCACAAACCTCATAATCAAACTCTGGATTAATTGCGACGGATACATTCCCAGGTAATGTCCAAGGAGTAGTTGTCCAGATAAGCAAGCTGAAATCTTGATCAACAACCAGATATTTAACGAAAACGGCTTTGTGGGTTAGTTCTTGATATTCTTCGGTTAAAATTTCGTGCTGGGAAATAGCTGTTCCGCAACGAGGGCACCAAGGCACTGAATCCCGGCCCTTGTAAAGCCAACCTTTTTCGTGAACGGTTTTTAGATAATGCCAGATAGCATAGTTATTTTCATCAGAAGAGGTATGATAAGAATTTTCCCAGTCCATGAAATATCCGAGTCGTTTACTCTGCTGCGTTTGAACTTCGGATAATTTTTTAACCCGCGCTTTGCAGAGATCAACAAACTTCGCAATACTCTCGAAAACCCTCCCTGGAACTAGGTTTTCAATATCTTTCTTTGTCTTCAAACCAAGCTCACGTTCGACCTCTACCTCAACCCAAAGTCCTTGTTCATCAAAGCCATTTTGAAATCTCTGCTTGTATCCTTTCATATTAAAAAAGCGTTGCCAAAGATCTTTGTAAGTTCGACCCCATGCATGATGAACACCCATCGGATTATTGGCAGTTATTGGCCCGTCGATGAAAGAAAATTTCTTTTGTGATGCTCGGTTTTTTTCGAGGTATTTTTTTACGATTCCTCTTTCGTACCAGCGGGATATTAGTTTTCTTTCCACCTGGGCAAAATCAACCCTCGGGGTTACAGACTTGAACATAAGTCTATATTATATATCAATTTTTGATTGATGTGTAATAGCTTTGAAGAGATTTATTATATATCAACCTGTAGTTGATGTATAACAAACTTTGAAAAATTTCATTATATAATGTGAAGGGTTTTTTATAGAGGTTTTATAAAGCTAATCCTTAAGCAGGGTATATCTATAAGTCCTCCCCCGAGTGGATCGGGGGCAAGTTTAGCAATCGAGGGTAAGAGAGCTAAACTCTAGAGGAAGTCCGACTTCCTAAAATTCAAACTCCATCTGCCTTCGGGCACGTGTCTTGCCGCCTTTTTTACCGATGTCAGAATAAAAAGTAGGGCCGTGCTTTTCCTTTACTCTTTCCCCACCCTTTTCACCAATTTTCGAGTAAAACTCTGGTCCGTAGGTCTTTTTGGTTGCCTGGCCACCTTTTCTGCCAATCTCAGAGTAAAACGATGGCCCGTATTTCTTTTTTACTGCCAGGCCGCCGCGCCTTCCAGCCTCTTCGGTAGTCATTGGCATAGACTTCAGGTAGCAGTCCGCAGATACCAGAAACTGTTCCCACCAGCTTTCTGCTAACTACTTGCTGCCTACTGGTTATTTTCACCTCCCTTCAATAAAGAGCTTTCACATTACAAAGAATTTCTTAAAATGTCAAGTTCTGGGCAGATATTAGTGTGAGATTGGCAGGAAATCTTACAATATTACTGTAACTATTTATTCCGGATTTGTCAAGGGGTTGATCGGTCGCAAAAAAGAAACCCCGATAAAAACGGGGTTCCTCGTTGTGTGTTACCCTCGAAAGATCCCTTCTAAAGATGCCCGTCTTGGACACCCAAACGGGCTTCACACACAACTTATTAAGACTAATTAATTATAATCCAACTAAGAAAAAAGGCAACAATCAACCAACCCTCTAACCAAGACTCCGGACTGACCCTTGCGGACTGTTATATTATGTTGTAGTATTGATGAATAGTTTAAATGGTATAGCAGTTACGTAATCTTGCTAATAGCGACAAGTATTGATCAAACCCATTATTGAGTTTCGTTAGGTTTAACTATGAAATCGCCTGACTCAAAACCATTATTCACCCTCTCAGTTGCAGCTGAAATAATGGGTGTCCACCCTCGCACATTAATGATTTACGAAGCAGAAGGTCTTGTCGTTCCAGCAAGAACCAAGACAAATCGACGCAGGTTTTCGCAAAAAGATATCAAGAAGCTTCAATTTATAAGATATCTGACCAATAAAAAGGGTGTAAACTTAGCTGGCGTAGCTTATATCCTCAAGCTACTAGCGCGGTGCGAAAAAAACGGATTAGATCTGCAAAGAAGCGCTTTCCCCGACTTTAGCGAAACAAGCGTAGTATAAAAAACACTGATATATTAGCAAAACCGCTGATTGCTTGTTGACAGCTAGGTTCGTTTCTGATAACAATGTTGTGCGATTTTGTGAGTCTAGGAATTTGCAAAATCTGCCTAAGTTAGCTACAATCTTATTCCTCGAACCCCCTGCGTTGCCCTCCGTAGGGGGTTCTCTTAAGGTTATTTATTTTTTATAACCTTTTTACTAACTACTTCTATCAAATTTTTTCTTGGCGATGAACAAGCTTTTATAAACTCATTATATAGTGGATGGGGCCGCAGCGGCCGTGATTTAAATTCAGGGTGAAACTGAGTACCAATAAAGAATGGGTGGCTGGACAGCTCAACCATCTCGACTAAGCGTCCATTTGGGCTTGTACCAGACACAACCAAACCAGATTTTTCCAACTTCTGTCGGTACTGGTTATTAAATTCATAGCGGTGTCTATGCCTCTCGTGTATTTCACTGGCCGCGTAAGAGTGTTTTGCCTTCGTCCCTTCAACTAACCTGCAGGCAAACGAACCAAGACGCATTGTACCACCGTACTCTCGTCCAACTAACAGTTTTTCTTGTTCTGGCATAATATGAATTACCGGGTTGGGTGTCTTTGGATCAATCTCAGTAGTATGGGCCTTGGACAAACCAGCCACATTACGTGCAAACTCAACCGTGGCAAGTTGCATACCGTAGCAAAGTCCCAGGTATGGAACCTGCGCTTCTCGGGCAAATTTTATTGTCTCTAAGATTCCGTTGATTCCACGACCACCAAATCCCCCCGGTACCACTACCCCATCGATACTTTTGAAAGTTTTTTCGATACTTTTACCTTTTTCAAATTCTTCACTATCAATCCAAAAAAGCCTTGCCTTAACATTATTGTGCCAAGCTGCATGTTTTATTGCCTCAATGACCGAAACGTAAACATCTTCGAGCTGAAAGTCGCCAGTAGCGAAGTATTTACCAACTACGGCAATTTTCAATTCACGATGTGATCTTTCAATTTTTGAAAGTAGGCCCTCCCATTCACTCAAATCTTTTTTTGCACCGCGCAACCCAAATTTTGAGAGAATTCGCTCCCCCGCCCCCTGGCGATCCAAAACTTGTGGCACGCGATAAATCGTCTCTACATCAGGATTTGAAATCACATCTTCCCCAGCCACATTACAAAATAGAGCTAGCCTTTCTTTACGCCTCTCATCCATTGGTAACTCAGACCGGCCAACAATTAAATCTGGTTGGATTCCCAATGAATTTAACATCCGCACCGATTGTTGGACTGGTTTTGTTTTCATCTCCCCTAAATGTTCGGGGATTGGGAGATATGCAACATGTACTTGTACACTACAGCCAGGATTACCCAGTTCCATTATCCGAGTAGCTTCAAAGAAAAGCATGTTTTGGTATTCCCCAACGGTTCCGCCAAGTTCAACTAGAACAAAATCAGAGTCACACACGCGTCCTGCTTCCTTGATACGGCGAATTATCTCATCAGTAATGTGCGGTATAGCTTCTACATCCTCCCCATCATAGTCAAAAGAGCGCTCTTT
>Ga0299912_10003614_pt1 | contig 12623 bp, 12 predicted proteins | sample RVTome_2_FD_207667 | JGI IMG/M metagenome (GOLD analysis project Ga0299912, IMG submission 207667) | Soil microbial communities from uranium-contaminated site in the Upper Colorado River Basin, Wyoming, United States - RVT95D214 (version 2) ... | reverse complement strand
CCGTTCATCCAGAGCCCGGGGAATCTCCAGGGCCTCGGCCATGGCGTAAAACAACGACAGCCCCGTATGGACTGTCAGTGCTTCATCTGTAACTTCCAGTCGAACCGTATGGTTTGGACCCGTTACAAGAGGAATTCCCTTACGCAGTTTCTCAGGGATCTTGGTTTTCACTTTTCTCATGAAATGGCCTCCTAAAACCGAATTCTCTGACCGTTGCTTCTATATAGGCCATCTCATGAATAAACTCAATATTCAAAATCTTTTATCGCTGGATTAAGGTTTATACCTCTTATTCGACAAAATATACCGACGGTATGAAGAACAGATGTCGTCATGAGAAAAGCGAGCGATAAGCCGCGCGCAATAATGTTTTTAACCATTCAACAAGTCTTTGGCGTCGCAAGATTGCCAACCACGCCGCGTTTTCCGTTTTAACCCAACCATAAAAATCTTTCCAACTCAGTTCGCCCAACTCATGTAAACGATTTATATTCGCCACTACAGCCTCGGACAAAAGAGGAGGATCCAAATATTTGACAATTCCTTTAGCCATAGTCATGCAGTTACGGATTTCCTCTTCCGGGCTCAATTCCACATCAATCTGAACGGATTTAACCTTACGTGCCCATGGCGTCGGTTTGTGCATGGTTTGGTGATAATGGAAAGTATCCGTAACCCGACCTTCTTTGAAACCAGCCTGTTTCACAATATCGGCAAACACAAAATCCTCCTGACGATATACATAGTCATCATCAATTCGACTTAAACCAGATTCAAAGGCAATCTTTCTTCCCATTTGACTACCCGCCCAAGGTCTTTCACCAAAATCGTTATCATATTCCACCATGATCGTATCTCGCTCAATACAACCATACCAATCATACTCAGTCTGATATTTCCTCATAGTGTCAAACCATCCTGGCGGGAGATAAGCATCTGAATGAATATAAATAAACCAATCTGTCTCGACCGCTTCAATCAATTTGCGGATACTGTAACCAAGAGACACGAAATTTCTATGGTCAAAAATCTTGACTCGTGGATAACTACTGACTATTTTAATTGTATCATCGATACAGCCACCATCACCGATCAGTAAATTATGTATAGGAATTTGCCGATAGTAAGAATACAGATTTCTTTCCCAGAGTTCATTCGTATGAACAACGGGGATAATGACATCTACGGCATATTCTGGTCCTTCCAAGAAGCGATCTACAAAAGGCTCTTCAGCATAATAGCGGCGAAATATGGAATCTGCTTTATCACACATAGAATAACCCCTTCAACATGGCTAAGGAATGCTCTTCTCGGCCAGCACATTCATCCAACTACCTTGTTTTAACCAATTGGTAATCTTCGGCGTTATAAGGTTGTCAAGATAACGAAGAGGCGTACGCACCAAAAGTGCGAGCAGTAAACGTAGTGCAAAATACTGCGTCCGGCCAATCTCCGCTGGAAAGATAGTGGTAAATGTAGGCGAAGCAAAATAACTGATGACCTCGCCTATAGTACAATCTATAGATTCAAACTTTATTTCACGAACTGTAAAACCGGTCTGCTTAAGTATTCTTGTAATTGTTCGTGGAGAAAAGTGGTTTGGCTCCATAAACCCGAATATCGGGGTGTATCTGCTCTTAACTGCTTTCGCCACAAAACCTTCAATATTATGCGTCCCGATGAAGATCGTGCAGTCCGGTTTGGCAATCCGGCGGCATTCCATTAAGAATGCCTTCGGCGAAGGTATATGCTGAATCAGATCGCGCATGTAAATGACATCGAATATATCTGAGGGGAACTTAGCCTTTAAAAGGTCGACACTCAGCACTGTTTCTGATCCCAAAAATTCACGCGAATACAAACAATTTTTATTGTTCAATTCTAATCCGTATACATTATATCCGAGTTCTTGAGCCTTTTTCAGAAAAAGACCTTTCCCGCTCCCAATCTCAAGCAAAGTTCCTTTGGCGGATTGGCGATGCCTGTCAATGAAATGCAAATTAGCAATATTCGCCTGGTCATCAAGCGTAATAGAATTGGATGAATAGCCAAACTTGGATTCGTTGTAGATAGCATTGGCATCGCTATTATAAAATTGATGGGTAGCAGTATCTGTGAGGCGAGGATTCATATATACCATCGAACAGTTCTTACAGCGAACCCACCTAAACCAGTCTTTCTCGAACTGTAAAAATGTATCGTTTTGTCCACAGATTGGGCAGTCGGTATACTGGGCGAATTCCTCTTTGACGGTCTTCTTTTCATAGTCAAAAAATTGCTTGTGCTGCTCTCTTAATGCATGGTTCCATCTTTCAAGCCAATCAGCCATGCTATCCTCCTAAAAATAAATATCTTACAAAGAGCCACCATAGTTCAGCCCCTGTGATAGTTTTTCATGAGTAAATCAAATAATCGTACTAGCCTTCCTCCGGCGTCGCCGTCTAGTTGCCCCCAGTATTCGGCACATGTTGCCTGGCGAACTGCTATTTCCTTATAATACGTTGGGTCACCGGTCAACCGTTTTAACGTGGAAACAAATTCATGCTGTTCACAAACAGTCAAAACTCCAGGGGCTGACGGGTAATGACAATTCGGATATCGGTAGATATTATAATTGATTACTGGCTTACCACAGGCGATAGCCCACGGAATCGTTGATGATCCCGCCGCCACATAGATATCACAGAGTGGAATCAGGGTGGTTAGATCTTGGTTACAGATTTTTACGCCCCACTGTTCAATATAATCCCAAGCGTGTGGATCTTGCTGGTAGGTATGACCGGGATGCAAATTAACCACAACATTATAGCCCCTCACAGCCCCGAGAGATTTTACCCAGAACTCGACCATTTTTCCATAGTCCTGAAAATCACACTCAGGGCAACCTGATACGTAATGTTCCTGAACTAACGGCGAAAGCAACATTGGGCGATTGGCTGGTAATCCTAATCGATTATAGAGTTCTGCCTTTAATTTGTTAGCATTTCGCAGCGCTTCTTTCATGAGATCATGCTCTGACCTACCCACTACTGCCAACTGCTGTAAAGCGACCCCTTCCGAAATGTAGTGGTGGAACATAGCTTGACTGTCAACGGCAACCATATCTTCCTGATTGCCTACCAATTGCCATGGGTGTGTTGGCGCCATACGCAGCAATTCCAAAGCCAATAATAGCGTCGGTTCGGTACGAATTAATTGACGTCCTCTGTGTGCTATTACCCACCGGGGATATAAGGCTGCCACAAGACGATTTAAGGGGCGCCTTATATTTAGGTAATTAGCCGTTAGGTAGGTATCCGCATAAGCGTGTGCTCTAGCTTGTTCAATGGTAGCAGTTACTACAGGAATACCCTCACGGTGTGCAGCGTGAATATAGATGGGGGCTCCATAGTCTGGACTGCTTTCAGCAATCAATAAGACATTTATTTGATGCTTTTGAATGATGCGGCGTGCGAAATGATACTGTTTTGATAAAACAGCCATTGTGGGAAAAACTCGAAAGGGCGAGGCCAATTGCCGGCATACGTTCACAAAGCGGCGAAGACCAGGAACCTGGCGCAGAATATCTTTAAGTCTCTGCTGCACCCTTGGTTGGACCTGCTCGACTTTCTCTTCCCCTACATTAGCAGGAGGTCGATCAAGATCGGGAGACAAGACGGTTATCTCCTCTGCCCGGCAGTCGGTAACATGCCGCAACATATAGCCGGCCCTGATATAGATAATAGGCTCCCACTCTCCTTGATGCTTCAAAACATGCGCCCACCTTGCCATTTGTCGGCCAAATGCGTCGTGGTGGATCACCAGCAGAACTTTCCTCATTCAATAAATCCTTCGAAAACTGTGGCCGTAAATCTTTTATACCTCAGGGAGATGATGGATTAATAGTCGTTTTTAGACATAGTATCTTTATTTTTCTACATTCAAATCGGCTTCCACCATAAGCCTGACTAACTCTTTGAATTTGTACTTAGGGTTGAATCCAAACCTATTTCTGGCCTTGGTGATATTACCAATCAGAGTACTCGTCTTGGTTGGTCGCAAAAAACTTGGATCCGTTATCAGATACTCATCCACTTGCAAATTCACAACAGCAAACGCTTCTTCAACCCACTCTTTAACTGAATGTGCTTCACCGGTTGCGATGACAAAATCATCCGGCTGATCCAGTTGCAGTATTTGCCAGGCCGCTTCCATAAACTCCTTGGCGTACCCCCAGTCGATGCACGCGCTGAGATCGCCGAGCGCCAACTTTTTTTGCTTGCCGCAAACAATGCGGGCTACCGACTGGGTGACTTTACGAGTTACATATTCCGGTGTCCGCCGGGGTGATTCGTGGTTATACAGGATAGCGTTTGATGCAAACAGGCCAAAAGCCTCGCGGTAGTATCGGGTGAGATAAAACGCCATTGCTTTTGCACACGCGTATGGGCTATTTGGATTCAAAGGCGTATTTTCATTCTGCGTGGCATATTCGGTCTTGCCAAACATATGGGATGTACAGGGCTGAAAGTAGCGGATAGTCGTGTCAATCTGTCGGATAATCTCCAGAATACGCCCAACTGCTGCCCCGGTGATATCTGCTGAAAATCCAACCATATCGTAGCTCCAACCCACATGATCCTGATCTGCCTCATTGTATATTTCATGAGGTCTGATAGAGTTGATGATGCGGTAAAGTGAAGTTGGATCGGCAAGATCGCCCCGGCACAGGAAGAAGCAGCGGTTAAACAATTCCGGATTCCGAATGAGATGTTCAATGTTGCAGGTATTACCTGTTGCTGAGCGCCGGACCATTCCGTGCACTTCGTAACCTTTATGAAGAAGGATTTCCGCTAAATAACTTCCGTCTTGCCCAGTCACCCCTAAAACCAACGCCTTCTTCATTCTTCTTTCCCTCGCCCCTCATAAACCATGGCCGGGGCATTTGGCGAGAATTTCCCCAAGTCCTGCAAGTTGAACGGCTTAATATGAAAATCCCCTGGGAGCTGTTTGGTATATTTCCACTCCGCGCTCTGCTTATCTAATTTAACTTTTTGGCAGTCCTCAATATCGGCCACAAAAACGATGCTAACCGTGTGATACTGAAACGGCAGATGAAAAGGATTGGCATCAGTAATCAATTCAAAATAGCCAATCGGCTGTACGGTTTTAACATTCAAGTTTGTTTCTTCTTTGATCTTTCTTATCACTGCCTGTTTGATTGTTTCTCCTTTAAGCACTCTGCCGCCAACGGGCCACCACTGGCCCTTCTTCGGCTCATTGATTCGCTTAACCAACAGATACTCCCCTTGAGTGTTTTGAATGAGTACATCCACGCACAAGATAGGCAAAACCGAAATTATCTCAGTGTATTTTTCAGTTGGAATCATGCTCATGGCACCACCTTAAATTCCGGCAAAGGGACGATGAATTTCCCACCGCGTGAGCGCCATTCTTTTTCACGTTCGTAGAACTCTTTAAAAAACGCGTATGGCAACACAAGAAAAAAATCCGGCTGTGATTTGCGTGCCTCTTCCTCCGAAACGATGGGAATCCAAGTTCCGATGGTGTATTTGCCCCACTTTTCGGGGCTACGCTCAGCAGCAGCAGTAATCAGGGTATGATCAAGGCCATAGTATTGGAGAATCACATTCCCCTTTGTAGAAGCTCCGTAGACATACACAGTCTTACCTTTTGCAACTTTATCTTTTATAAATGTTAAGCACCGGGCGCGGTTATCTTCAATTCGCTTAACGAACTCGAGAATATCATCCGTTCTTATCTTTTCTTCAAAAGAGATGCCGGTGCTTTTATAATGTCGAGCGTAGATACGATAACTTCCACCGTTCACATCATTTTCTTCAATCTTGAACATCTCAAGACCATTTGTTTCAAAGAGATACTTGAGCGAGTAGAGCGAATAATACTCTAAATGTTCATGACATATATTTCCGACATCATTATTTTTAAGCATTGGTGTCAGACACATCAACTGGGTAACAAAGACGCCATTCTCTGCCAAAGCACGCTGAGCGTCTTTGATAAATTTATTAGGGTCTTCCAAATCGTAAAACATGCCGATAGCTGTGATAACTTTGGCTTTTCCAAACCCCCACTGGCTGGCAAGTTCCATGTATCGCTCGTAATCCCAAAAATCATGCATCACATAATCGGCATTTTGTCTCAGCATATCTACAAGGTTATTAGCCGGCTCGCAGCCAACGCGGTGTATACCCGTGGCAGTATAATTTGCCAGCATCGTACCATCGTTCGCGCCGATGTCTAACACCACATCACCCGGGCGGAGAGGCACTATTGCTTCGATTTCCTCTGTTATGTCGCGCAGAGCGCATCGCATCGTCTCCGTCACTCCAGACCGGTACCAGTAATGGCGCGTATACAGTAGCTCCTGAGGGGCAGTATGGCGCAGTTGCAGTAGGGTACATTTCTTACACATCACTACTTCAAGTGGAGCTTTGAGCCCTTTGTTAATCCTTTCCTTAGGAACAAAATCGTTGATGTATTGTTCTCCTAAAGAGAAGACATCCTGCAATCTGTTCGATCCGCACAGGCGGCAGGTTTTACGAGTAATCGTCTCCATTCCATAGTCACCTCTTTTAAATTATTCCGTTTTAAGATCTTTGTAAAAGTAATGTGGCATAGTTTCCTACATTATTTTTAGCATACGTATCTAACAAATATTTGTCACTGACTGCTTCATGACTACTTTTTCTAAGGTCATATATTTTAAAGCCGAAGGTTCGAACAAAATCCAAAAATATTTGCAGGTCTATATCTGCCCATAATGGTAAGTAGGGGGCATATTCAATCGTCAAGAAAATACCAGGATTTGATTTAAGAAGATTCGTCATACCTTTGAGTGCACTATACTCCCCCCCTTCTACATCAATTTTGATATAGTCAATTTTATAATTATTACCGCTCATATAATCATCAAGACTTACCGTTTCAACCTCAATCCTTTCACGAGGGTGGCCGAAATCCGGCTTTAGTAAGGTGGTCACTGTACTACCGCTTTCTATTGTTTGATTGGAATAATAGTATTCTATCTGAGTTTTAGCAGTTACAGCTTTGTTCTCTAGTGTCACATTTTTGAACCCGTTCACAATTAAATTCGCTTTCAGCAGGCTAAAACTCAATGGTCCGGGCTCGAAGGAAATCACTTTTCCCTCATTCCCCACCAATCTAGCTAATAAAAAAGTATATAGACCAATATTCGCGCCAACATCAATTACCGTCATTCCGGGCTTGATTCTGTTAATTATTACCGCGGCTTCATCCGATTCATGTGATCCATAATCTTTAAGGTTTTGCTCTTGCTTTAGCCCCCTGTAATTCACATGATCAGTAACGTTTTGGTACAACATATTTCCATAAACATTATACACAAAACCGTCCTTGTGCTTGCAATGGGGATATAAACTAAGAAAATAATCTAATGCATCTGAACGTTCATAACGTGAGATTGTAAAACCAAGACAACGAAACAATTTTTTTACAACCTTCTTAATGAACGTCATTTTAACCTCTGTTAACTAGACTGCACTTTTCTATGTAACAATACAATTTCACTTAATGCGGCAACAACCTCATCCACTTGCTTTTCAGTAAGCGTTAAGCCCGACGGCAGATAAAGGCCTTGTTGGGCAATCCTCTCGGTAATCGGATAGCACTCATCTTTGAATAGACCCAGATTGCGCAGAACCGGCTGTTCATGCAACCCCAAAAAAAAGGGGCGAGTACCAATCCCTCTTTTGCCAAGTTCTTTCATCATCTCCGCCGCATTTAATCCGAGCGAGCTATCCAATTCTATACAGTACATCCAATATACTGTCTTAGCCCAGCTCTTTTCCACCTGGCACTTGATACCCTTAACCCCGCTAAGCTTCTCACGATAATATTGTCCCCAATGTCGCTTTACCTGAAGAATTCCCTCGATACGCTCCATCTGCGCCAGCCCAACAGCGGCCTGAAGGTTTGTCATTCTGAAATTGTGCCCTAATTCAGTATGATAGAACCTTCTTTCGGATCGAAAACAAAGATTGCGGTAGGACGCAGCGCGTTCGGCCATCTTAGGGTCGGAGGTGAGCACCATACCACCTTCTCCTGTTGTGATAATCTTGTTTGCGTAAAATGACCATGCGCTGATATGACCAAGACTGCCACACTTATGCCCCTTGTATTCCGCTCCGTGTACTTCAGCGGCATCCTCAACCACCAAAAGATTGTGTCTTTTCGCAAGCTCTAATACCGGATCCATATCCACGGGATGACCATATATGTGAACCGGCATAATTACCTTTGTCCTCGGTGTGATCCGTGCCTCAATTTGGCTTACATCCATATTCCAAGTCTCTGGTTCTGCATCCACGAGAACCGGTGTAGCGCCTAACCGGATGGCTGCTAAAGCGCAGGATATAATTGTAAAGGAGGGCATGATAACTTCATCTCCTCGATGAACACCAGCCGCAAAAAGTGCCACCTCAAGCGCTGCGGTGCCATTGCATACTGCAACTCCATAGTTAAGGCCGATATAATCAGCGAACCTGCGCTCAAATTCACCAACAAAGGGGCCATCAGAAGAAATCCAGCCTGACTCAATACATTCAATCAATAGTTCTTTTTCACGCCCGCTTAGTAATGGTTGGTTAACAGGTATCATGCGCTCTATCCTCTTTTGCCTTCAAAACGGCCTTTATCGGCTCCCTCAATAAAGGGGCCATTCTTGACTTCGACAATCGTAGCATCCTCCAGCACTTCAATCCCGTGTCCTGCGCCAGCAAGGAGTATAAAATCACCCGCTGACAGTTCGCGGCTTTCAAGATATACCTGTTCGTAGGAATAGAGATCAATACGAATCACCCCGCTTTTAATAAACAACACCTCCTGCGTACCAATGCTGTGTCGGTGAACAGGATTATGAATATGCGGTAGAATTTGGTAGCCCGCTTGTCGTTGCATAAAACCGAGTTGCAATGCAAACTCAGCAGGTGAAAAAAATTTGATTCCTTCTGTCTGGTAATTCTTGTAAACGATTATAGCGATAACTATATTGTCATGGACAATTTTTTCAATCATAAAAGCAAACGCTCCTTATTCTATGCTTTCGCAATCCAAACCCTGCGATTTCAAATCAGGTGTCAAAGAACTTCCAGCGTTTGAGTGAAAGCCATTGACCGGAACTGTTCTACCGTCCGGGAGAATCCAAGCGTACGGAACGAGAAGGGAATAGAAGTCTTCAAAATAATTGTCGGCCGTCTCTCCCGCCATACCCAAATCCTGAGCTGTGCCGATTACCGTAAAACTGACTTCCGCATTCCTTATATAGTTATTGATTGCATTTTGATGTCTTACACCCAATCGGATTGTATAAGTCTGAGGAAGCAAACGTATATCATTAAAAATGCAGGCGATCATTCCTCGGCCTTCTATATACTCCGGCCGGGCAGCATCAAAAAGCATGTTGGCACCAAAGAGGGAACCAAAACGACTACGCACAGCAATCCAAAAATAGGGTTTAGGTAAACGTTTTAAAGCCTTGTAATAAATCTCAATGCGCAATTCTTCTCCGGAGGAAACAGTCGTGGTGACCTCTCCCTGACTATTTTTCAAAATTATTTTCTCAATGATGAGATCTGTATATCCATCTTTGGGTTCCGGAGTATAAAGTACTGAACCAGTGTTTGCTGATTCCATATACTGCTGCACAACGTTCCGGGATATTCCATCACTCATAACCCTGCCACCATCCAACCAGATGGCTCGCTGGCACATACTTTGAATTGCCCCCATATTGTGACTAACAAACAGTACGGCCCGTCCTTCATTAGCTACTGTTTGCATCTTTCCTATGCTCTTCTTCTGAAACTCAGCATCCCCCACCGCCAATACCTCATCCACCACCAAAATTTCTGGCTCTAAGTGCGCGGCAACTGCAAAGGCGAGCCGTACGTACATTCCGCTGGAGTAACGCTTTACCGGTGTGTCCAGGAACTTCTCCACCTCTGCAAAGGCAACGATTTCGTCAAACTTGCGCCGAATCTCGTTGCGGGTCATACCCAGGATGGCCCCATTGAGATAAACATTCTCCCGGCCAGTCAATTCCGGATGAAAGCCAGTGCCTACCTCTAATAGACTGGCGACGCGGCCTTTGATCGTCACCCGCCCGGAAGAAGGTTCAGTGATTTTAGAGAGAACTTTTAGCAGGGTGCTTTTCCCTGCACCGTTACGGCCAATAATGCCTACGGCTTCCCCCCGGTGGAGCTCGAAGCTCACATCTTTCAGTGCCCAGAAATCCTCTAGTGTGTCTCCTTTGATGTAAATTTTACCTTTTAACATGTCTCTCGATTTAAGCCAGAGGCTGCGTGCGTTTTGCATCAATACATCCCGCAAGGTAACGTAGCGCCCATTTTCCGCCTGGTGACCGATGATGTATTTTTTGCCGAGGTTTTCAGCTTTAATAATAATCTCGCTCATAAATCCTGTCCTGCCAGACATCCAGCTTCTTATGGCCCCTGTTCACAGTTCACCCTTCACTTTTCACTATCCTTAAATAAGATCAGCAAATGTCTTCTCCGTCTTTCTGAACTGGTAGATTCCTAGCCAGAGAAAGAGTGCGATGATGATGGAACTAAGGAGGAAGCCAGACCAATAGATTTCGCTTTTACCACCGAGGATGCACCAGCGGAAACCGTCGATGACGCCTACCATTGGATTCAGATTATAAAAAAACCGCCATTTCTCCGGGACAATGCTGCTGCTGAAGCCGACTGGTGAAACAAACAGGCCGAACTGTACAAGGAAAGGGATTACGTAACGGAAATCGCGGTATTTCACATTTAGCGCCGTAATCCAGAGACCGGGCCCTATGCTGACCAACAAGGCCAGGATGACAAAGAACGGTAACAACAGTATGTGCCAGCCGGGTACGAATTTGTAATAAACCATCATTCCGATGAGGATAGCGAAACTGATAAGAAAATCGATGAAAGCGGTGACGAGGGTCGCTGTTGGAATGATCAGTCTGGGAAAGTAAACTTTACTGATAAGGTTGGCGTTGCTGATAAGGCTGTTGGATGCTTCGCTCAGGGAGGAGGAAAAGAGGTTCCAGGGCAGCATCGCCGCGAATACCATCAGGGCGTAAGGAGCATGCCCTTCACTTGGAAGCTTTGCCAACCGCCCAAAGACCACTGTAAAAACCACCATGGTTAGAAACGGCCTGAGGATAGCCCAAGCGATTCCCATTATGGTCTGCTTGTAACGCACAGCCACATCGCGCCACGCAAGTATTAGAAAAAGCTCCCGATATCGCCACAGATCGAGCCAATAGTTCTTCTCTGCGCGGCCTGGTTCAAGAATGGTAATATTTTCCTGCATAACTTCCTCTATTTAAAGATTACTTCTTCGATTACATCAGATGTCGATGCAAAATGATTGGAAGTTGCTTCTGATCGGTAAAAAGGAATCACTGCGCCAAATTGTTCTGCTATTGCCGCGATCTCTCTATTATCTGCGGATACCATTATTTCATCAAAGCAATTTGCATTGACCGCTGCATCAATGGAGTATTTGATAATCGGATGTCCAAGAAAATCCCTTATATTTTTTCTTGGTATTCTTTTACTTCCCCCGCGGGCAGTAATGATCGCTAAACTCTTACTTTCCATATCTTTTCCTTCATCCCGCTATCATGTCCCTGCGAAGAGGAGTACCTTTGTCAATATTGTATAAAGCTTTTTTACCAATTATTTCTTTGAAATATTTGATTGGAAGGCCATAACCTGGGCGGATGGAACGGACATTTTCTTCGGTGAAGGTGTCGCCGGCTTTCATGTCCTCTACAACAAATAGGGAGCGTCTGAAGACCTTGCTCTCTTTCTCCCCTTTCGTGGGTCCATAATGGACATGGCCGGTGGCTTTCTCGACGATCCGGATATTGGAAGCGAGTTCCTTGAATTCCTGGGGTTCGAGGGAAAAGAAACTGTCCGGGCTCTTCACTTTTCTCGACAAGGTGAAATGTTTTTCCACCATCACGGCTCCAAGACTTACGGCCGCGATCGATACCCCGATCCCCAGGGTATGGTCCGATATTCCCACCGGCAACCCAAACATCTCCCTCATGTGGGGAATGGTCCTCAGATTCATCTCCTCCGACCTCGCCGGATAGCTACTGACACATTTGAGAAGGATGATCTCCTTGACCCCTGCTCCTCTTGCCGTCTCAACGGCATCCCTGATCTCCGAAAGGTTAGCCATCCCGGTTGACAGGATGATCGGTTTCTTCGTTTTCGCCATGTACTCGATGAGGGGAAGATCGACCAGTTCAAAGGAGGCAATCTTATGAATCGAGACTCCGAGATCCTCGAGAAAATCGACGGCTGTTCTGTCGAAGGCCGTCGATAGGAATATCAGTCCTGAATCATCCGCCACCTTTTTCAATTTTTTAAACCAGCTCCAAGGGGTATAAGCTTTTTCATAGAGTTGATATAATGTCTGTCCCTTCCACTTGGGATGTTTGACCTCGAAATATTTATTCTTAACGTTGAGGGTCAACGTATCTGGAGTGTATGTCTGGAATTTTACGATATCTGCGCCGCACTCCTTCGCCCTCTTCACCATCTCGA
>Ga0299912_10003613_pt1 | contig 12624 bp, 10 predicted proteins | sample RVTome_2_FD_207667 | JGI IMG/M metagenome (GOLD analysis project Ga0299912, IMG submission 207667) | Soil microbial communities from uranium-contaminated site in the Upper Colorado River Basin, Wyoming, United States - RVT95D214 (version 2) ... | reverse complement strand
ACCTTCGAGAGCATTACCAAGACCAAGTTCGGGTACTGTGTTCACTAGGTAGGCCGAAGGAGGCTCTACTCGCTGCTGAAAGAGCGAAACTTAGGACTGGACTAGATCAGCTCGTCATCTCCGAGCGTAAGGTGGTCGAAATTCTGAGTGATTCCTCTCGAGCGCGTCTGATCGAAATAAAGGGGCAACTCGAGCGAAAATACGCGGAGATCGAGGAGGAAACAAATAAGGTATTGACGGACAGAAACCCAGGCCATGATCTCGCGCTAAGGAGCGATTTAGAGAACCTCGAATTTGAGTATAGAAAGATATTCCGCCTGGCAGGGGGGCAGGAGTTGACGGCTAATACTGTTCATGCAACCACGCCTATTGCCATAGCGACGCTCCAGCAGTCTATACTGGACGAAGACCAAGCCCTTCTGGAGTATATGGTCGGGGAGGGGCAAACAGAAGTGTTCTTGGTCACGCGGGACACCTTGATCCATTTTACGGTCAAGAAGTCCAGAAACGAGTTGGCGGGGTTGTTGGAAAAGATAAGCTGCGTGTTCAGCCTTAGCTCAAACAAGGCGTACGTTTGGAATGCGGCGTTGGCGAACTTTGACATAAGCAGCAGTGCTAAGCTTTTTGACATTCTGATCAAGCCAGTAGAGAAATCACTCGGCTCGAAGAGCCGCTTAATTATAGTCGCGGATGAAGTCCTGAGGCGGCTTCCTTTTGAGGTGCTCGTGGTTGGGGCACCTTCTAAGGCGTCAGCAGACCTCTCGAGAGTGCAGTTCATGGTCGATCGATTCGAATTGAGTTACGTGTCCGCTGCAAGCTGGCTTGATCCGGCGGTGAACATAGCCAGACGACCCTCAAGGTTTCTTTTGGCTTTTGGGAACCCGGCGATCATTTCTGACAGTCATGCAGTGATGGGCAATAACTGGGCTGTCGAACCTGAAGGCTCAAAGGTGAAGAGTCTCCGACCCCTAGCAGGCGCTCTAAAGGAAGTGGATCAGATAAGACAAGTTCTTGGTCAAGGTGTTGATGTGCTGATCGGAGCCCAAGCCACGAAATCCTGCTTCAAAGAACTTTCACCATATTATAAGATTCTGCATGTTGCTGCTCATGCTTCCTTTGAAGATGACCGGCCGAATTACTCCTCTCTCTTCCTTGCTGCGGATCCCAGCGGAGAAGAAAAGGGTGATCTGCGCGCCTTCGAGCTTCCTAACATGGACTTCAACGCTGAACTGGTAGTGCTCAGCACATGTAACATCGGATGGGCAAGGAATGCACCAGGAATGGAAGGTTTCGTACGTGGCTTTTTGTTCGCAGGAGTGCCCAGCGTCATCTCAGCTATTTGGAGCGTAGAAGATGACGCGACAGCGGAACTGATGGGGAACTTCTATCGGTATCTGAGTCGCGGCGAGCGCAAGTCACGAGCTCTGCAGCTTGCCAAACTTGATCTCATCAAATCTGGAAAGGCTGATCCTTTCTACTGGGGGGCTTTTGTCCTCGTTGGCGACCCATCGCCGATTACCCTATCGGCACCAACAAAACCGCAGAATTGGAAATGGCTTATGCTCGCAGCGCTTGTTGTCGGCGCCACGATTCCGGTTTTGAAGGGAAAGTACAGGTCCCTTTTGAGATCGGTTTTCGGAAAAGAATGATCATACATGTAGTACTGAAAGAGACGGCTGATTTACTCAAATGGATTACCAGGGAGGAGTCTGTTGCTTTTGAGTTTAAGCGGGTTGATGAACTAGAGCCCTGAGAACGGAGTGATGGAGAATGAACCGAGGAAGATTCCGATACATATCCAGCCGACAACCATTCTTCTGGGATCAAGGGGGGTGTCATCCCCGATGGGCGGACGGTACAACTTGAACACCTTCATGAAAACAATGAGAACAAATGCCCAGAACAGCCAGCCTGTCCAGCCGAATTTGCCCTCGATCCCAAGGAATGGAAGAAAACCTGCAAATCCCAATATCACCAAAAGAACGAGAGCTGTTTGGGCGATGCGGTGGTAGCCGTTTCCGAACATCGCATAAATGATGTGCCCGCCGTCGAGCTGACCGATTGGAATCAAGTTCATCGATGTCACGAGCATTCCAAACCATCCGACACACAGAAAGGGGTAGTGGTAAATTTCATTCATGGGCGGAATGAATGCGCCCTGAGGTGAGAATACTGCAGAGCAAAGAGAGTAGAGAATCGTGCTTCCAAACGTCAGTCCTCCGGTGGGGATGGCTGCGAGTTGTGCGTACTCAGGATGGATCGTGTAGAGATACTCCTTCGAAGGAAGCGTCAAGAAGCCAGTTATAAGGATGATCAGGCTGACAACGAATCCAGTGATTGGACCCGCTGATCCTACGTCGAACATCACTTTCCGGGAAGGTATCACAGAACGGATTCTTATGACGGCGCCAAGTGTGCCAAAGTATGAAGGGAACGGCAGGAAGAAAGGCAGTGTGGCCCTGACACCGTGATAGCGCGCCGCAAAGTAGTGACCGAATTCATGCGATGAGAGCATCGCAAGGATCAACAGGGCGTAGGTGGCCCCGGTGGAGAAGTTGGCCAGTTCAAACGGGTCTTTGTTCAGCCATTGGACCCCAGCGATAGCGGCCGTGAAGAAGGTCAGGACTAACAGGACTGCATGAGTGAGGTATGTGCGGAATGTGCTGAATGCACTAGCCTCATCAGATGTTTCGACTTGAGGTGTCTCTTCCACGGTAATTGATGAGCGCGAATTCGAAGATGAGAATGAGAAAACCCGCTTTCAATATAACTAAACCGTGGAACAGAGTCCATGACATGCATGGCGGCAATCTTAAAAAAAGAAAACCACCGCCCTGTCCATCGAAGGGCGGTGGTGTTGAAAAACGAGCTAGTTGCCTCTATGGCCTCGGTGCGTCAATCGGTGCGGTCATTGCGCTCTTTGGTCTTGGAGCATCAATCGGAGCTGTCATCGCACTCTTCGGCCTTGGGGCATCAATGGGCGCAGTCATTGCGCTCTTGAGATTCGCAGCGAATGATATGGCGAAGTTAGTTGCCGTAATCGCAAGCAACGTTATGGCGAGTGCACGAAACCGTCTTGCTGTCTGTGACATTTGAAAGACCCTCCTCCAAATCATAGGTTTGTCTTTAGGTGTTTTCCGAAGTCAAACAAAATGAAGCATATTACCTTCCCGCTGACTCTAAGCGCGCATTGGGAAAAAGCATCGTTGTCGAATCAGGCGGAGAATGTTGCTCGAGAATGACTCTTGAAGAACGGGGCTGATGATTCCAAACAGATCTTTGGAGCTTAACGCCGTGAAGGTTGCCCCCCACCGAATTTCACGACGATCGAAAGAGAATTGCGGGCTGATACATAAGCTAACGCTAAAATAATAGCAAAATCGCAAAATAATGTCAAGCAATTTCTTCGAAAATGAGCAGGTTTTGCCGAATCGGGTAAAATGTGACTTCTGCCACAAAACAAGCGGTTTTTTGAAGTTTTTTGCGTTCCGTTCTTGACTTAACTGGTGAAGCGGCATATATTGAAGCCAAGAAATGAGACCCGAAAGACCGGGCCCGCTAGAATCGAGTTGGCTGGAGCGTGGGCGGACACACGACGCTCCCCAAAATCTTGGCTGCAATATGAAAATTTCGAAAAAAATATTCTTGATCTGGCTAAGTTCGATCGCTCTATTCATGTTGTCGTTCGTCTTGCCGCATGACGGTCCAACACATGTCAAATTTGCGAGCTATTCGCTCCAGTTCTTGCTCCTCGTCATGTGTATTTACATTGTGAAGTTCGAGCCGACACGGAATAACAGATTCATATTCTTGAACTTTAGTTTCTTTTTTGCTGTTTCCATTCTCGCGCACTTGTACAATTTCGTTGGAACAGTTTTTTTTAGGGGTGAATTATTCGCTAGGTTGTACGCAAGTCAGTACTTATTCTTCGGATTATTCTATCTTCTCCTTGCTTTGGCTTTGGTGTATCTAACGATTGATGTGCTTTTCAGAGACTTCAGCGTGCTCCGAAAGTACTTCTTGGCCTTGGCTATCGTGTTTGGTTTCTTTGGATACTATTATTATCCAGTACTTTCAGATCCAAAATACGTGTACACCACCCCTGAAATCAAGGATTGGAAAGTATTGGACAAATCCTTTGCGGAATATCGGAACATTCATAGTGTTGAACCTAGTGCGGAGATCCTTGCGGGAAGAGTCGTTCTCAGCGCTTGGCGACAGGGACAGGAAGTCGGAATTCTGGATGATCAATCCAAATACGAACGAGTCAGCGAGCTTTATCCGTACCTCTTTGGGTCAAATTACAAGATACTTCTCTACAGACCCATTTACATGAGTGTGGTTTACATGTGTGTAGTCTGTGTTGGGTTCATATTGCTTTTCTTCGGATACCAGTACGCGAAGGATCCTCCACAAGGAGCGTATATCGAAAAAATCATGTTCCTCTTCTTGATCTTCACAAGTATAGAATTGCTCCATGCCTGGAGTTTTGCGAAAAGCGTGGAATGGGAGACCTATTCGCACATTGTGGCTGTCGGTGAGTATATTTCTCTTGGCGTTCTTCTGATGATCATCATTGCATTCAGTGCGCGGCTTCGATTCATCACGTCTCCGAAGGGAGAATTCTACGAGCAAGAACTTGCAACGAATGCGGCGAGCGTTACCCGCTGGCGCGACGCAATAGATGATCTGGTTTTGGCATCTTTCTTCAATCGTAAGGCCGTTATTGGCCGCATGTATGTCGAGCGATCACGGGAGGTATGAGACCATCGGGAGGGATTCGATCACGTAATTGACTGGGGACACAATTTCTCACTACTGAGGTGTTTATATTCTAATTCAAGAAAGCAAGACACTTCTTCTCAAGTCGTATCAGGGCATTGAGCATGGAAACGAAAACTCAGAATAACGAAACGAAATCAGGCATAACGCCCCTCGAGTATCCGATCATCGGGAAGAGCAAGGCGGTCGACCAGCTCTTGAAACAAATCGATCGACTTGCAAAGTCGCGGAACGATGTGGTGATCGTCGGAGAAGCCGGCGTGGGGAAGGGTGCCGTGGCGAAGACCATCTTCGCCAGAAGCAAAACCGCGAACGGCAACCAGTCGTTTATGTCGATCAATCTTTCGGTTCTCGATGACAGGGAACTGGAAGCGATTCTGTTCGGATATGATCGCGGCGTTGAGGGCCTCCCGTACACATCGAAGCGCGGGTTGTTCGAACAGGCGAATGGGGGAACCGTGCTCATCGAGGAGATCGAGGAGGCGAGTTTCCGCAACCAGATGAAGATTCTGAACTTCATCAACGAACGCACGACGCGCCGCATCGGAGGGACCTCAGCGGAGCCGGTCGACATCCGGCTGATCCTGACCATGAAGGCAAGTCCGGCGGAGCTCGTTGAGCAGAGGAAGCTTCTGGAGGATCTGTTTGTGAAGGTGTCGCAGTTCGAAAAGGTTGAGATCCCGCCTCTTCGTCAACGGCCCGAAGATATACCGTTGCTCGTGAAGCATTTTACCGCCGAGATCTGCAAAGAACTTGGTCTTGGCGAGTTGGTCATCGACATTAATGCTATCGACGTCCTCATTCGTCAATCGTGGCGTGAAAACATCCGGGAGCTTAAGGCGGTTGTCGACAAGTGCGTCCTGTTCTCGCACGAAGGACGATTCATGCTGCCGCCTGAGCTGGTAGATGAGAAGACCGAAGTCGTGAAGATGATCAACAACATCATGGCGGGCCAGGCGTTTGTGCTTGACAAGTCACTCGACGCCATCGAGAAGGGTATCATCGAGAGGGCTCTGGACAAGTTCGGGTTTAACCAATCCAGGGCAGCTCAGTTCCTGGGAATGACGGAACAGACTTTCAGATACAAGCTGAAGCGGCTGGGGATCGCAAGCGCACGAGCGCGGGTGTGATCCCACCGGTGTTTTTCCCCGGCGTTCAAGCCCGCCTTGTTGTATGACGGGCAAGCCCTCTCCCAAAAAGAGAGGGCTTTTTTATGCCTCCTCCTCGAAGGTCCGCTCCTTCCAAATTACATTGGTCGCGAAAAGCACCACCAGCGGCAGGACGATCACATAGCAGGTGAGGTAGAGCTCAAACAGCGGGAAATACTTGAGCAGCTTCCAGCGCTTGAAGACCCGGGCAGTTGGCAGCGCAAGGCAAAAATCTACCAGCGCCTTGAGTGCGAATCCGCTTAAAGCTATGGACCCGTCGGCGAAGAGAAGCGACAGCAGTATGAGAATGTGGAAGAGGTAGGTAAGAGCAAACAGAAAGAGTCGAGCTGGATTGAAGTCCCGTCCTCCCGTGAACCAGCGCTTTTTCTGTCTGTACAGTTCTTTCCACGTCTCGCACGCTGCGCTTTCAACCAGTGCCGCCCGGTCAATGGGGAAGAGGGGCCGATATTTCGTCTTGGTTGTAACGGCGTGGAACAGAGCGTAATCCTCTGTGACGCTGAACGGAATCACGCGGTACCCGCCAACCTCATCATATGCCTTGCGTCGCACTGAAAGGTTATTCCCCACCGCTGTAATCGGGAACTGAAGGCCGACGGCACCGGCGGCGACGGTGAACAGGACGAACCAATCCAACGCCTGCATCGACGAAAACCAACCCTGTGCGCGGAGTGACGTGAAGCCCGCCACGATGCCAACGTTCGGGTCAACATAGTACTTCACCGTCTCTTCGACCCAGCCGCCCGGCACAGTACAATCGGCATCGGTAAAGAGGAGGATCTCGCCCCTGGACGCGTCAATTCCCTGCATGACGGCGTTGGTCTTCCCGCGGAGCTGACCGCTCCCCGGTGCAGCGACCACAAGTCTGATGTGCGGGTGGTCGTGGGTGAACTGCCTGACGATTTTCTGCGTCGCATCGGTTGAGCGGTCGTCGACAACGATGACTTCAAGGGACCGTGTGGGATAGGTGAGTCGAACGACTGAGTCAAGACAGGTGCGGATATTTTCTTCTTCATTGCGGGCAGCAATGATAACTGAGACAGCCGGCCTCGCCTTGCGGTTGGTGGAATACCGGGTGAGCGCGGCGGCAAGCGCATACGCAACCATCATGAGTAGGTAGATGCCGGCGAGAACAAAAAGAATTTCTTGGAGCATCTGATGGGAGTGGTCGTTCGAATGGAAGCAGGTGCAAGTCCAACATAGGCAAAAAGAAGTCCGAAATCAAATTGCGATTCCTTGACTCTGGCAGCCGAAATGGATATATTTTGAGAAAGATGACCCATCTGCTGCATGTAAGGGCATGAGCGCTAGTCGGAAGACCGCCAGTCGATACCACGAGCACGCCGGAAACTCGCTGTACCAGAAGACCGTCCTCGATAACCGGCTCAGGATCGTGACCGAAACGATACCGTATGTCCGCTCCATTTCTCTCGGAATATGGGCCAATGTAGGTTCACGGGACGAGACCGAGAAGCAGAACGGCATCAGCCATTTCCTCGAGCACATGGTCTTCAAGGGGACCAAGAAGCGGAGTGTGAAGGATATCGCGCAGAGCATCGAATCGCTCGGTGGGTATCTCAACGCATTCACCACCAAAGAGCAAACGTGTTTCTATGCCCGCGTTCTTGATGAACACCTGACAAAAGCTCTGGATGTGCTTTCGGACATCGTGCTGAATGCCACCTTCGAGCCCGCCGAGCTGGAAAAAGAGAAGCTTGTTGTCATCGAGGAGTTGAAGAATGCTGAAGACAACCCCGACGACATCATTCACGACTACTTCGAGAATACCCTCTTCCCGACCCATTCTCTTGGCTTTCCAATCATCGGGACAGAGGCCAATTTGCGACGGTTCCAGCGCGAGGATTTGCGGACGCATGTGAAAACGCATTACTACCCGTCGAATCTGGTCGTGGCTGCTGCCGGGAATGTCGATCATAACCGTCTCGTGCATCTTGTGGACCAGTTCTTCCGGGGTCTCCGCCACGATCATACGGTCTTGAAACGTACTACAGGCCCGAACCGCCAGCACCGCACGGGGCCTAAGGAGTATTCCCGGCCGATCAATCAGGCACACGTCTGTCTGGGCACGATCGGGTACAGCATCAGGCACAAGGACCGGTATTCTCTGATGGTCATGAATACACTCCTCGGAGAGGGGATGAGTTCCCGTCTTTACCAGTCGATTCGCGAGAAACACGGTCTGGCCTATTCAGTCTATTCGTTTGCACACTTGTTAAGCGATACGGGGGTCTTCGGAGCATATGTCGGCACGGACAAAGGTAAAATCGACGATTCGATCGAACTCATTCACAAGGAGTTGCGAAAGCTCAAGGCAAAGCCGATCCCCCATGCTGAGCTAGAACGCACAAAATCGCAAATGAAGGGGACGATGATGCTTGGCCTCGAGAGCATGTCCAACCGCATGATGCGACTCGGAAGCGGCGAACTCTACTTTGAGTCCTATCAAACGCTCGATTCCATATTGAAAAGGATCGACGCCGTTACTCCGGAGGCGATCAATCGCGTCGCAAATGATCTGTTCGACGAGAAGCTCTTCTCGACGGTGATCATTCGTCCGTCGTAGCCGTTCGCTCTTACGAAAAAACCATGCTCACGAAGCAGCATTTGAATGACAACCTCCTCCGCGCTGAGTATGCCGTGCGAGGACCAATTGTACTCCGGGCACAACAGCTCGAGGAACAGGGTAAGAGAATTATCTACTGCAACATCGGTAACCCGCAGGCCCTCGGGCAAAAGCCGCTCACGTACATTCGTCAGATCCTAAGCCTCGTAGAATACCCGGAACTCCTGAACCAGCCGCGCCTCCTTGAGTTGTACCCGAAGGACATAGTGGACAGAGCCAGGAACATATTAAAGAAAAATCCTCATGGCACCGGCGCCTACACTCAGAGTCCTGGTCTTCCTTTCATCAGGCAGGCCGTGGCCGACTTCATTCACAGGCGTGACAACATTCCTGCCAGCAAGAATCATATCATCCTGACTGATGGGGCCAGCAAAGGGGCGCAAGCGGTGCTCGTGGCGCTGCTGAAGAAGCCGAACGACGGATTCATGATTCCTATTCCACAATACCCGTTGTACAGTGCGAGCCTGGCGCTATATGGCGGAAAGCAGATCGGCTATTTTCTCGATGAACAAAATCACTGGCAGTTGAATGAAGAGATCCTGAGCGAAAGCCTGACCGAAGCGCGTGTTAAAGGCATCAATGCCGTCGGTATTGTTGTGATTAATCCCAGCAATCCGACCGGTGCAGTATTGTCCTACGACAACATCAAGATGATCATTGGCTTTGCGAAAAGGAACAGTCTTTCGATTATTGCCGACGAGGTCTACCAGGAAAACGTGTACGCCGAAACCTGCAAGTTCTACTCGTTCGCGAAGGCGATGCATGATCTTGGGGACAAGGAAACTTCTCTCTTCAGTCTGCATTCGGTTTCAAAGGGCTTCTTCGGTGAATGCGGACACCGCGGGGGCTACCTTGAATTGAGAAACGTTCCTGACGATGTTCTGGCCGAGTTCATCAAACTCCAGTCGATCAATTTGTGCTCGAACGTCCCCGGGCAGCTCACAACATACATGATGGTATCTCCGCCCCAACCGGGCGATGAGAGTTACCAGACGTACGTTTCGGAGCGGAATGCCGTGCTTGGCGAACTCAAAGAAAAGGCGGAAATCCTCGGACGGGGCATCAGCCAGATTGAAGGGATGTCGGTCGAGGTTCCACAGGGTGCCATGTATGCGTTTGTGCGCTTCGAGCTCCCGGCGGAAAAAGATGTCGATGTTGACTCAATGACTCCCCCTGAGCGCCGGGCCTACGATGGCAAGCGCGATTCCGAATACTGCCTGGCCTTGCTCGAAGAGACCGGCATTTGCGTGGTTCCCGGCTCAGGCTTCGGTCAAATCCCCGGCACACTTCACTTTCGAACGACGTTTCTTCCTCCAAAGGAGGAGATTGAAGACCTTGTTGCGAAGTTGAAAGCCTTCCACGAAAATTACACGAAGGCAGAATCCCTGGCCTTGACACGTTGAAAAGAGACAACACGAGAGATGGCGAAAATAACCATTGACGGTAAAGAGCTCGAAGTTGACAGCAAGCGGACTATTATAGAGGCCGCGCGAGAGAACGGAATTGAAGTTCCTCATTTCTGCTGGCATCCGAAGCTCTCCGTTGCCGGCAACTGTCGCATCTGTCTGGTTGAGGTCGAGAAACTCCCCAAGCTGGTCATCGCCTGTGCAACCCAGGTTGTTGACGGCATGGTGATTCATACGGCAAATGAGAAGGTCGTCAATGCCCGGGAAGCGGTGATGGAGTTCCTGTTGATCAACCATCCTCTCGATTGTCCGATTTGCGATGAGGCGGGGGAGTGCAAGCTCCAGGATTATTCATACGAATACGGCGTCGGGTTCAGCCGCTTCGATGAGGACAAGGTTCACAAACCGAAGCGGGTCGAGCTCGGACCTCACGTGATGCTGGATACCGAGAGGTGTATAATGTGCTCGCGATGCATACGCTTCTGCGATGAGATTGCACGAAAGCCGCAGCTTACCTTCACCGAACGAGGTGACCATGTTGAGTTGACAACCTTTCCGGGGGAGCAGTTGGACAATCCGTATTCGATGAACACGATTGATATTTGCCCGGTCGGTGCACTGACGAGCAGGGAATTCCGCTTCAAGGCGCGGGTGTGGGAGATGTCGTCGACCGAGACAGTCTGCCCCGGTTGCGCCAGAGGCTGCAACATGTACTCCTGGGTACGGAACAATCAAATCCTTCGACAGACGCCGCGCTTCAACCCCGAGGTGAACGAGTACTGGATGTGTGATGCGGGGCGGTTAGGAACATACAAGCAGGTGAATGCCGAAAACAGAGTGAAGGCTCCTCTCGTGAAGAAGGACGAAGGGATGACTGAGGTCGGTTGGGACGAAGCAATTGCACGGGTTGCTTCGGAACTTCGGACATTCAAAAAGTCTGAAATCGCCGCCATCGGTTCGGCGTATGCGACAAACGAGGACAACTACCTCTTTCAGAAATTTGCCGCGGAGGTCCTCGGCACCAGGCATATTGACTTTCTCCGGCATGTGAAGCCCGGTGACGAGGATGCGATCCTCATTCGTGCCGACAAGACCCCGAACAGTCGTGGGGCGGAAGAGGTTGGTGTTCGTCCGAGGGAAAACGGCTTCTCCTTCGACGGGGTCATCAAGGCGATCCGTGAAGGGCAGATCAAGGCGTTGTATGTCATCGATGACAATATTGCCGCAGACGCGGTGGTCGCACAGGCGCTTGCAAAGCTCGAGCTGCTTGTCGTTCACGCGGCAGTTGAAAACGAGACGACCAAGCTCGCGGATGTGGTCTTCCCGTCCGCAACGTATGCGGAGAAGCACGGAACCTTCACGAATTTCAAGGGAAGAGTGCAACGGATCCGACCTTCAGTGGCGACGTTAGAGCAGGACCGGCTCCTCGACGGCTTTGCTTCGAGCCGGCTCGACAGGTTTGGAACTCAGTTTGACCGCTGGGCACGGGGTCCGAAGCACGACGCTCGTCCCACCTGGCGCATCATCGCGGGAATTGCATCCCTGATGGGTGCAAAGTACAAGTATGGAACCGCAGAGGATGTTTTCAACGAGCTGGCCTCGAACAATCCTTCCTTCAAGGGATTGTCCTATCGTAAGATCAGCAATCGGGGAACGACGCTGAAAGCGCGCCAGGAAGTCCCATCGTCTATCCGGGCATAAGGAGAAAGACGAATAGATGGAACTCGTTCTCATCTCTCTCATCAAGATTGTTGTTGTCCTTCTCGTGATACTTACGGCTGTGGCAAATCTTGTTTACGCCGAGCGAAAGATCAGCGCCTTCATCCAGAATCGCATCGGTCCGAACAGGGTCGGCCCATGGGGATTGCTTCAGGCGCCCGCGGATGTGCTCAAACTTTTCCTCAAGGAAGAAATTGTGCCGGCGAAAGCAAACCGCGCCGTTCATACAATCGCCCCCCTGATTTCGATCACCGTTGCGCTGATTACTTTTGCGGTCATCCCCTTCGGCAACTCCATTTCGCTGTTCGGCCGCGAGATCAAACTCATGATTGCGGAAGTGAACATCGGCGTGCTGTACATTCTGGCCCTCACATCGCTCGGAGTATACGGCATCACGCTGAGCGGGTGGTCGTCCAACAACAAGTATTCGCTGCTCGGCGGCCTGCGTTCTTCTGCACAGTTGATCAGCTATGAGCTCTCGATGGGGCTCTCGGTCGTGGGTGTGATCATGATTGCTGGAACCTTAAAGCTCGATCGCATAGTTGAATTACAGGGAGGGTTTGCATGGAACATGTTCCTGACTCCGATCGGGTTTATCACGTTCGTGGTTGCGTCGTTTGCAGAAACGAACAGACTTCCCTTTGATCTCCCGGAAGCGGAACCGGAACTGGTGGGGGGATACCATACGGAATACACCGGTATGAGGTTCGGGTCGTTCTTCCTCGCTGAGTACGCAAACATGATAACATCAAGTGCGCTCATAGTGACGCTCTTTTTGGGCGGGTGGCAACTCCCGTACGTCGAATCCCTGGGACTGCCGGCGTTGTGGCTGAGCATCGTTCAGATACTGACATTCGTTGTGAAGGTCGGATTGGTGCTGTTCTTTTTCATGTGGATTCGATGGACG
>Ga0299912_10003611_pt1 | contig 12625 bp, 10 predicted proteins | sample RVTome_2_FD_207667 | JGI IMG/M metagenome (GOLD analysis project Ga0299912, IMG submission 207667) | Soil microbial communities from uranium-contaminated site in the Upper Colorado River Basin, Wyoming, United States - RVT95D214 (version 2) ... | reverse complement strand
CAACCAAGGCTCCGGTGGAACGCTTTGTTATCGGTCCATTCCATGGGGCATAACCATCGAAGATATGGTTGAAAAGCCCCGTGCCTCTCGTATCCGTAAGGAATTGAGAACGAAAACCAATCAACCCTCTGGAAGGGATCCTGAATTCAAGGCGGACCCGGCCATGACCATTATTATTCATCTTCTGCAACTTGCCTCTCCGAATCCCGACCTGTTGGGTGACGACCCCTGTATATTCCTCTGGCACATCGATGACAAGATGTTCCATGGGTTCATGGAGAATGCCATTGATATTCTTTGTAATGCTCTCCGGCATGGAGACAGAAAGTTCATAGCTCTCCCTTCGGATCATCTCGATGAGGATGGCGAGCTGCAGCTCTCCCCTTCCCATGACCTTAAAGGAATCCGTGTTATCAAAATCAACCTTGATCGATACGTTGTACAAAAGCTCTTTTTCAAGTCGCTCCCTCAGATGCCTGGAGGTCACATACTTTCCTTCTTGTCCGGCAAAGGGAGAGGTGTTTGCAGAAAAGATCATGGAGATCGTAGGCTCATCGACGGCGATTCTCGGGAGAGGTTTAGGGTCTTCGAGGTCTGTAATCGTATCTCCAATGTTGATTCCATCGATTCCGGCAAGGGCAACGATGTCGCCTGCAGAGGCTTCCTTCATCTCCACTCTTTCGAGTCCCTGAAATCCGTAAAGGAAGGTGACCTTCGTTTTTATCAATTCTCCACTGCTGTTGGTCATGCAAATCCAGTCCCCAATTTTCAAGGAGCCGGAGAAGACCCTTCCTATAGCAAGCCTGCCAACGTAGTCGTTATAGTCGATGTTTGCGACCAGTAACTTCATCGGGCTCTTTTTGTCCCCTTCGGGGGGTGGTATGGCACGGAGGATGAGTTCAAACAGGGATCGGAGGCTGTCAGCGTCATCCTCAGGATGAAGTTTGGCAATGCCAAGCTTTGCATTGGTATAAACGATAGGGAATTCGAGCTGCTCCTCTGTGGCATCGAGGTCAATGAATAGATCGTAGACCTCGTTCAGCACCTCCTGGATTCGTGCATCAGACCGATCGATCTTGTTGATCACGAGGACGGGAGGCAGGTTCAGTTCAAGGGCCTTCTTAAGGACAAACCGTGTCTGCGGTAACGGGCCCTCAGAGGCATCGACCACGAGGAGCACACCGTCCACCATCGTCAGCGTCCTCTCCACCTCTCCTCCAAAATCGGCGTGACCCGGTGTATCGACGATATTGATCTTCACCCCCATGTATTCGATCGCGGTATTCTTTGCCATGATGGTAATGCCTCGCTCTCGTTCCAGGTCGATGTTATCCATGATCCTTTCCTGCACCGTTTGATTGGAACGAAATATTCCTGATTGCTTGAGCAGTCCATCGATAAGAGTTGTCTTGCCGTGATCCACATGGGCAATAATAGCGATGTTCCTTAAATCTTCACGTTTCATAAATAAAGTGTCTCAATGGGTTGGATATTTTGAATCTGAAATCCAAACCCTCATGCCTGTTGAGGGCACCATGAAGGATGAAAATAAGACTGAACACCCCCACCCCTCCCCCCTCAGAGGGGGAGGGTGAGGGTGGGGGGTGATTTATTTGCGTGTTAAATTTGCTGATAAACCGTGGGGGCCCTGTGCTAATCCTCAGAATCGATCTTCTCATCCATATCAGGCAGCCAGGTCTGGATAATTTCTATGATTCGCTTTGCCTGCCTTGCAGAGGAAATATTGAACTTTGACTGGGGGATAAACTTTCCTCCCCTCTTTTGATAGCGGACTACCCTGATCTTCTTGGGCCCAAATTCACCGGCCTTCCTATCAAGATCCTGGTACATAAACATGATCGTGGACCACGCCCCACTGGTCAGAACCTCTTTCTTCACTTGTTTGACCAGATGGTGTCCATTCTCATCCTTCCAGTCTACACTGAGCTCATCAATTGTTTCTGCCATGCGTGTTCCCTTTCATGAAATAACTTCTCTGAACTGTTTGGGTTTCATGGGATGCTGCTTTCCCGGGACGTCTCGTGAAAGAGTGTTGGCCATTCCCTCTGCCTTTGCGTTTGGAGAGATTCTGTAGGTCGGGAACGCTACCATGCCACACCGGATGGATTCGATTGTTCTTAAAGAGGGTCTTCAGGGTTATCAATTCTTTGTCCGTGACGAAGGTCATGGCCGTGCCCGATCGTCCCATTCTTCCGGTTCTTCCGGTACGGTGAGTGTAAGTTTCTTGGTCCATTGGGTAGTCATAGTTAATCACATGACTGACGTGGCTAAAGTCGAGACCGCGACCGGCAACATCTGTGGCCACCAAGAGCATAATCTCATTACGGCGAAAACGATCAAAGATGGAAGTTCGCTTTGACTGTTCCAGACCTCCGTGGATGTATTCCAGCGAGTCAAACCTCCTCCTAAGATCTTTCAGGAGTTTGTCCCCATGATGACGCGAGTTACAGAAGACAATGGCCTGGGAGACCGTCTCTTCTTCAAGATATTCCGTCAGGGCAGTCAGTCGATCGCGCATCCCAACATGTCGAAAATGATGAGCGAGGCTTTGGGGAGATATCTGCGCCTTGTTCAATTCGACCCTTACAGGGTCTTTCAAGTAAGTTCCGATGAGCTGATTGATCTCATCCGGCATCGTTGCTGCAAAGAGCAGCGTCTGATGCTCATGGATAAGACAGGACAGGATGAAGTCCACGTCTTCAATGAAACCCATTTTTAGCATTGTGTCCGCTTCGTCGAGGGTCAGGGTGTGAACATGAGAGAGGTCGATGGTCGTGGTGTTATAAAGGAAGTCAATCAATCTTCCGGGGGTGGCGACAAGGACATGAATTCCGTCACTTAATTTGGCCTTTTGAACCCCCATTGAAAAGCCACCGAAGATAGCAAAAGGGATGACCCCTGTATGCCGCGAAATGTTGTTGATCTCTTCCACATACTGAAGTGCCAGCTCACGAGTGGGAACCAGAATCAGGGCCTGGATGGCCTTTAGTGAGGGATCGATCATCTGAACCAGTGGAATGCCACAAGCTCCTGTCTTGCCGGAGCCTGTCTCTGCTTTAGCCAGAAGATCCCGGCCGCTCAGGATGGGCTCTAACGTCTTTTCTTGTATCGGCGTCAGATCTTTATATCCCATCTCGTCGAGGGCCCTCAAGATTTCAGGCTTCAAATTCAATTCTGAAAATAACATCATCACTCCTTAACTATTCTAATAAGACGGTCTCTTTGTTCTCTTACCAAACCGATGATTTCCAGGATTATCAAACCACGCGGTAAACGGGGAAATGATTGAATCATGCGGAAATGGGTTGGAAATATTTTATTCATTATAAAACAATAATTATCAAAAAGAAAGAGCGCAGACTATAATAGGGGAGTCCCTCAATGAGGCGTTGTTGTTGACTAAGTTGAATGCCAGGGTTAACATAGGCCTGACCTTGTTTGGTAAGGAGGAAGGGCCTTGAAACGTCAGGGAAAGGACCGAAGGATTTTTAAAGAGCTGATCAGGTTTTTGGACAAGAAGAAAACTTTAACAGCATTCCCTGGTGAGGTCATGCTCGAGATTGGCAAATTCTTTCTGGGAACACCTTATATGGATGGCATACTCGAAACGAAGAGGACCGAGTCCCTCATCATCAATCTGAGTGGGTTTGACTGTGTGACTTTCATCGAAAACGCAGTTGCTCTGGTATGGTATTTAAAATCCCGAGAAAAATCTTTTGAAGCTTTTCGGGCGTTACTTCAGAAGATACGATACAGACAAGGGCGATTGCAGGGCTACTCCTCGCGGCTTCATTATTTTTCAGACTGGATTCATGATAACCAGAAGAAGGGTATTGTAAGGGATGTCACAGCGGAAATCAGGGGCAGGCCTTTGAGGAAGGTCATAACCTTCATGACGACACATCCGGACCTCTATCCTCCGCTAAGAGATTCGGTGAACCTTCGGGGAATGAAGTCTGTTGAAAGAACGATCAGCAGGAGATTCCAGTTTTTCATTCCAAAGAAGACCCTGAGGCGTTTGGAGGATCGGATTCGTGAGGGCGATCTGATCGCTGTCACAACAAATAGAGAGGGCCTTGATGTTCAACATGTCGGGCTTGCGGCAAGAGTGAAAAATCGAATTCACCTGCTTCACGCCTCCAGCGTCGAGGGCAAAGTGATCCTTTCCCCAAAGACACTTTACCGCTATCTGATGCAGAGCAGAACCCGCTCCGGGATTATGGTGGCAAGAATTGTTGCCAAGAACATGAAATAGTCTGCATTTCAGCACCCACTCGTTCCTTTGAACACTGCAAAATTGGAATGTTGGAATACTGGAATATTGGTTAGAAAAATACAATTCTCATTCTTCCATCATTCCACTATTCCATTATTCCAGTATGATGAACTTCCATTGCGTCGATCGCTTTTCCCACGGTCTCTCCTTCGAGGGATACTTCCCTGTAGATGCCCTCGATAGCAGCTTCGTCCAACCGTTCGTAATCTTTTTCCACAGGGGTGATCAGGACGCCCCCCATATCGATCACCCCCGGACTGACCACAACACGGGCGTCCCCTTCTCTGAAAAAGGCGTCGGGACGGTGTTTCCGGCGCGGAAAGATCACGAGACGCCATTTCCTCTCTTCATAGAAACCAGCGATATTCACCATGGGCTCCTCGTTAATGGAGCCCCCCGTATAAAGTCTATGGTCCTCTTTCCCGCGCCCATGTGGGGCGACATCCCGACCACACGATGGTGCATTTTCCCACGGCCAAAGGCCATGGTCTCTTGCTGTCGGGACGAGAAGAACCTTTTTTAAGGCGTTTAGAAAACGCTTGAAAGTACCCCCCACAGCCATCGGATCATCTCCCTCCAGAATGATGACTTCCCGTCCTAAATCTCTCGCGCGATAGAGGAGAACACCGTCAGCCTGTTTCATCAGAGTGAGTCTCTTCTCCCCCCGGATTTCTTTCTCGATTGGGATCTGTCCCGATGGGACTGCCTGAAAATGAAGGTGATCCGGTGCGGAAGCGCCGCATTTGGGCCCGTTGTAGAGGACTGTCCAGTCGGAGCCAAAATCAGCCATGAGCTGGAGGAGGGTATCGATATGTTCATCGATGGCCTGAAGGCGATGGTCTAAATGGGAGATAGTGAAGTGAGGAGAGAGAACAGGCATGGGATTGCAGAGGATGAGGTAGTCACCTCGGTAGAGGATCCCTTTCTGTGCATCAGGGAGATGATCCAGACAGAGGAAACATTGCCGCTCCTTCACATTTTTATTCCCCACATCGGCTGTACTGCTCTTGATCCTTAAGGGATTGTACTGGAGACGGACGGAAAATCCCCTGCAGGATAAATCCCGTTCCCTGACGGATTTCAGTGATTCGCAGCCCTTCCAAAGATCCAACCACTCCCTTTTCTGCACTGATAGGAGCTCGAGACAAAGTTCGGGGAGACTCTTCAAGCTTTTCCGTCCATCGAAAGTGGTATAAGTCTTCTGCTTAAGCAGGGTGTCCCTCCCGTTATGTTTTATGTTTTTGAAACAATTCTGATTTATCATCTACATGAATTCACCGCTCAGGGGTGATTCATTTTCTGACGGGCGAGAATTTCGTCATTACGGACCTTATCCTTGAAGGCATCATTTCGGTTTGCCTCTTCGATGGTGAGAGCCGCATCGGTGTTGCCCGACCAGCGTCTGCAGAGGTAGAGGCTTTCATAGATCCTTCCGATCCGGTACTGCCGGCAGATTCGCAGCGCGGCAGTGTAATCCTCCCCGTAGCTCACATTGAGAAAACCGATTTCTCGCATCAGACTCGTGTTGAAAGCTCGCGGGGCGCCCAGACCGTTGATACGCAGTGCATTATTGTGACCGTTCTCATCGGTCCATTCGCGGTGATCGATGAGGCCCGGGGGAATCTCCTCCAGCCTGGAATCGACAAGGGTATAGGAGCCAATGACCAGGGCATAATTGCCCTGACGGATCATGTCAACCATTTTCTGTAAGGTTTGGGTGTCGCTGTAAAGATCGTCCGAATCCAGTTGAACGGCATAGCGGCCACAGGCTTTGGAGTGAAGGGCCTCGTTCCAGCAACCCCCAATACCAAGGTCGGTCCTCTTTGGAACGATGTGCTTGAGGCCAGGATGCTGTCTAGTAAGATCGGAGAGGATGTCCGATGTTCCGTCTGTCGAGTGGTTGTCCACAACGATGACGTTATATGGGAAATTTGATTCTTGCGACAAGGCGCTTTTTACGGCCTCGGCAATCGTTTCTTTCCGGTTCCGCACGGGAATGACAACAGAGGCCTCCACCGGAAAGAATTCTGATGTTTGTTCCCCTTCCCTTAAATGCGCAAGATGAGAGCTGGGCAGATAAGCCCCGATCTTCTTCAAGTAATCCGTGAAGACAGTCTCCATTTCCTTCTGGACGGCTTCGTTACGAGGATCGACGTACACAAATATCTTTTCCCTACCCGGAGGCTCATCTGTCCCAATCTTGGGCCCAATCAAGGAATAGAGTGGCTCCTTCAAATGATAGACAGAATGGTCGGTTGAGACCTTCAGCCGAAGATCATAAAGACCGGCAAATTTAACGTAGGGTATTAAACCATATTTTTGTATGGCCTTCCGGACAGCAGTAACCGAAAAGAGAATCATGGCCCCAAAGTCAAAATCATCGCGGACACTCCCTAACTGATAATCATTAAGCGGATGCAGGGTTTTCCCGCGTTCGCTTGCGTCATAGAAATCCGAATAGACCAAGCCTGCCTTCTCGGATTCAGCCGTTCCAATCATTTTCTCCAGGGCATTAGGCTCAATCGAAAGTTTTTTGGCCTCCGGTAAGAGAAGAAAGTACTTCGTTCGGATTCCGGCCAGAATCAGGCTGAGTGTTTCGTGTGACGGAAGGGGTCCGGTGACAAGAACCTGACACCTGTCCATTTTGAAAGGAGTCGATTCTTGACTGACGATCACGACACGCTCGACCAGTGCTGACTTCGTCAGGAGAAGAAGGGTTTTCTCAAAGGAAGGGCTTGGGCTGTAAGTCGTGACAATGGTGAGAAGCTTCATTCACAATCTCCCATTATACTTAAAAATGTCCCTCAAAATATTAGCATATCTCAGGCCGGTAAGCACTCCGAACCTGTGAGAGGATTGCATTCTCATCTAAAGATTAAACTGGGAGGAAGAAGATTCTCTTGGCTCTATTGGCCCTCAGATGACCCCAAATAACGCAATCCAAAGGGAAAGTCATTAAAAGCATGACAAAGATTGATCAAATGCATAAGTGGGTTCAAATTTCATTCTATATCTGATATAATTAGTCAAACCCGCAGCTTATCAAAGGTGCAGGGAAAAAATCCCTTTGGACACAGGATGAATGAAGCTTCCACGGATTAACCTAACGATACTTTCCAGATTGGTTATTGGTTACTCCATCATATTGATCCTGGTAATCGCAATGAATGTCTATACCATTGTTCGAATAGGTCAGTTCAACGAAGTGACTCAATCTGTCTCAGTGACCAATAACCGAATGATTCACTCCATTGAGAAACTTAAAGATGCCTTTTTATCACAGATTCGATATGAGAAAAAATACATTATTACGCAGGATGAAGCCTTCTCCAACCAGTTTCTGCGGCTTAAAAGCGATTGCGATCAATATCTCGTTGAAGTGATATCTATTGCGGATGCCCCTCAAACCAGAGATTTCCTGAACCATGCAAAAGAGTCTTATCAAACCTACCAGCTCTTGTTTGATGAAGAAGTGAAGTATCTGAAGGCAGGTCACCACTATTCTCAAGAATGGTACAAACAGGAAAAGGATAGAGCCGCAAGCGTGATCATAGGGGAGCTTGATAAGTCGAAAGCTTACACTGAGCAAAATACTTACGATAAGATAAATAAATTATATGAATCTGGAGCGAATGTGCGTAGAATGGCGTTGGTGATGACCGTAGCTTTCCTTATCATCAGCATTTCTATATCTCTATTCATTAATCGAACGATCACACAGCCCATTGCTATTATGAAGAAGAAGACCAGAGAGATTGCTAAAGGGAATTTTGAGGGGGGTCTACATCTTTCCTCTCCACCGGAAATAGGGGATCTGGCAGAGGCTCTAAATCTGATGTGCAACAAACTTCAGGAACTGGATCAGATGAAGTCTGATTTCTTCTCCTCCGTATCCCACGAATTACGTACGCCTCTCACTACCATTCATTTGGGGATAGGCCTCTTGAATGCTGGTGCAGAAGGAGCGATTACCGAAAACCAAAGGGAACTTCTGGGTACCCTTCAAAACGAAAGCAAACGCATGATCGAGATAGTCAATTCTGTGTTAGATTTATCCAAGATGGAAGCAGGAATGATGACCTATACCTTCGAGCAAAAAGATCTTGCTCCTCTGATTGGTAGGACTATCCATGAGATAGGACCTCTTGTCAAATCTAAAAAGATCAACCTTCAGGTAAAACTGGTGGAGAAATTGCCGATCATCAACGTGGACAGTGAGAGAATCCTTCAAGTGTTACGAAATTTGATCGGAAATGCTGTGAAGTTTACTCCTGACGGGGGACAGGTGACGGTTTCTGCCCGATCCGTCAATGGAGGATTAGAGGTCTCTGTGGCAGATACGGGTCCTGGCATACCAGCAGAAGATCTTACCACCATTTTCGAGAAGTTTAGGCAGGTGGACTCGAAAACTTCACAGATCGAGGGAACGGGGTTGGGATTAGCTATTACTAAGCAGATCATCACACGGCATGGTGGTAAGATATGGGCAAAAAGCGTACTAGGGAGCGGAAGCACATTTGTTTTTGTATTGCCAACCTGATTTTTCTTTTTCTTATTAACTGCGCAACCATTAAAGAAACAAGACAACCAGGGGAGGCACGTCAATATCTTATTCGAGGACAGACGCTTCTTGCTCAAGGAGACTATGAGGGTGCCTTGATCGAGAACCAGAAAGTCCTTTCCCGTTCCAAGAACATATCTCCCGAAGACGAGGCCCTTTTCAATATGGGACTGATCTATGCTCATTTTGGGAATCCTCGAAAAGACTACAGGAAATCTCTTGATTTCTTCCTGAAAATTCTAAATGGTTACCCCGGAAGCCCTCTGGTAGAACAGGCCAAGATCTGGGTGGGGGTGCTTCAAGAGAATGAGAAATCGAGCCAGATCATTGAGAAATCAAAAAAGACCATTGAACAAACAAAACAGATGATCGAGAAGCTTGAGAAGTTGAAAAGGCCAGAACCTGTGGTTGAAGAGCGGGGAGAAGCCCGAGAACGTCTCCTTCGAGGCCAGAAGCTTCTTTCCCAAGGAGATTACGAGGGCTCGCTTGCCGAAAACCAGAAGGTGCTAACCCTATCCGCCCGTCGGCCTCCAGAGGACGAGGCGCTTTTCAACACAGGGTTGATCTATGCTCACTTTGATAATCCCAAGAAGGACTATGGAAAATCCCTCGATTATTTTAAGAGAATGATAAAGGACTACCCTAAAAGTCCTTTATCAGAACAGGCCAAGATCTGGATTGGAGTGCTTCAGGAGAATGAGAAATTAAACCAGATCCTTGAGAAGTCAAAGCAGGTGGATATTGAGATTGAAGAAATGAAAAGAGAGAAATTCAAATAGACGCGTTGCGGTCATACTACGATCTGCAAAAAATGGGCAGAAATGTGCAAAAAAAAAGCAGAGCCGCTTCTGACCCTGCTTTGAGCTTTTGAAGTTGAACATAGTTCTATCAGACTGTGTCCCAGTCAGTAGTCGTTTTTTCAGATGGCAAAGGTATTATAAAAACTGGTTTTCGAGTTCGATGCAATACCGCATGGGAGACACTGCCAAGAAAGGTATGGGCCAGAAATCCCTTGCCGTGGGTTCCAAGAACAATCACGTCACAACCCTCCTCATTTGCAGTGTTCAAGATCTCTTCTGGGGGATGGCCACTAAGTACGAGAATTTTGGATACAAGTTCAACACATGGAGGACCAATTTGAGCCTCTGCTTTTTTACAAAATCCCTGTAGGCGTTTTTTGAGGTCTTCAACAATCTCTTCCTGCTGTTTCCGTTTCGTCTCATCCTTAATGCCCGCATAAACTTCTGCATAAGTGGGAATAGGTTCAATGACATATAAGATGACAATCTTTGCATGATGTCCTCTTGCGATATCAGTTGTATATAAGAACGCATAAGAAGAGTTTTTACTAAGATCAGTGGCGTAAAGGATCTTTTTGATTTGTGGAATCATCTTTTCTCCTCCTTTCTTGGTTAATGGAGACATTCTTTATAGTTGTTGAGACTAGAGCGTAACGGTTTCCTCACCTCCATTCTTTTCTGTTATCTGGCCTGTGGCACAGCAACTTGGGCTTTAGAAATTCAGGGATTTTTTGTAGCTACCATCACTACACATCTCACCTCCATCTTATACTCTGCTTGGTTCGAAATGGAATAGGGAAAGTACTTTATTTTACTACGGAGAATACAGTATTTTTCAGGAAAACAGTTCAAACACTTTCTATCCCTTTTGCTCAATCGCACTCTGACATTCCACGGAGAGTTGCCAGAGTACCGGAAGAGATGCCACCTGTGCAGTCGCAAATTGAAGATTACGGAGCCCGGCAGGGATATGCTCAAGGAAAGCTATAATCCCTTTCTTGAAGCCCAAAAATCCATAGGCCCCGAGGGCCTGCATGAGGCGCTGTGATGAGGCCTCCCAGAAAGTGTTCTGGAAGCTGGCCCAATCCAGATCCCATTTTGACAGTCCGTAATAAAAGGATAGGAGTTCATCCTGCTCACTGCGTGAAAAATTCACATAGGGATCACAGAGGAGAGAGCCAAGATCGTAGAAGCGACTTCCGAAGCGCATCCCCTGGAAGTCAATGAGGAAGGGTTCTCCATCATGGATCATCACGTTCTGGGATTGCAGATCCCTGTGCACGAGAGAGCGCTTTGTTCCTGCAAGCCGTTCTGCAAGGTTGGAAAGCTCCGCCTTGAGTTCCCGCTCGAAAGAAGGCTCAAGTTCGATTCCGCAAACATCCCTGACAAAATGATCCCTGAAGTAGTCCCGTTCCCAGCGGTAGAGATCAGGACCGAAGTCCTCCATGAGCCTCACACGGCCTGAAGGAAAATCTTTTTCGGGGAAGGAATGAAGTCTGTTTATGGTGACCAGTATCTTTTGGTAAAAACCCCGTCTTGTTGCCCAAGGGGCTTTTCTGAGAGACCAGAGATTCGTATTGCCGAGGTCTTCCATGACGATGAGGCAGCGGACCGGATCATGGCGGATCAGCTGTGGCACTGGCATATTGATGTCGCAGAGAAATGCAGTAATATCGGCATAGTACGTATTTTCTATACGCTTCGGATCGTAATGGATTAGGATAGCCGAATCCTTACGGTTCCATTTCAGCCGAAAGAAAGCCCGGTCCGAGCCTCTTTCCTCAAGGGGAAAAAGTTCGATAGAGACTGACTCTGAAAGTCCCAGGGCCTCTCGGCTAAAAGCGATCATGTCATCCTGTGACTTCATACAGCTACATTTCCAACTGGAATAATGGAATGGTGGAAGGATGGAACAAAGATCAGGCTTTCTCTCCTATTTTTCCCCAACATTCCAGTATTCCAACATTCCAATTATCTGGTGGTTTTCATTCTTTCATAAGCTTCGATGGAGCCGATGTCGTGCCAATCGCCTTCGTCTATAACGATCCCACGGATCGATCCCGGTTTTGCCACGATTCTTCTGATCAAGAAGGGAATGATGGATTCGATTTTGCCTGCTTCAAGAAACTGGAGAATCGATGTCTCCACGGCATAGATTCCGGTAAAGAGGCAGCTTTGGACCCCTGGGTTTCCAAGGGTGTGCCCCAAGGTATTCCGAAGATCGCATATCTCACCCGCTTCGTTGATGTTCACATTCAGAAGCGGGCCGCTGCTTCGCAGGGCAAGGGTCGCCTCCGGTCGCTTCTGCTCATGGACCTCCAGGAGCTTCTGCAAAGGAAGATCGGTCATCACATCGCCGTTGTAGCAGAGGATAGCCTCTTCTTCGTCAAGGAGGTCTTCAATGCTTTTCAGCCCCCCTGCCGTGTCTAAAAGGGCCGGTTCATAGTGAAAGAGTATGGGCACACTGCGCCATTGCCTATCAGGAAATTTTTCTAAGTATATTTCTGCGCAGTGATGGGTGTTCACGATGAAGCGATCCACGCCGATTGTCAGCAGATGATCCATCGCGTAGGTGATAATGGGACGTCCTCCGATTTCCAGAAGCGGCTTCGGATATCGCTCTGTCAGAGGCCGAAGCCGCGTCCCCAGCCCTGCTGCCAGGATGAAGGCGGTTTTGAATCGTCGTCTCTTCAATGTAATACCTCACTTACATTTGAATATCTCGTAGAGTACTCAGAGAGAAACAGCGCAGGATAGCCGCAACCAAATGAAAAAATGTCTCACGCAGAGTTCGCAGAGACAGCAGAGAGTGAAATTTCTCTCCAATCGGAGAAATGCCGATTGGAGAGAAAGACTCATGCCTTCGGCAAACTTCTCGGGTTTGAAATCCTTTTGCGCCTGTGGCGCTGAGAATTTTTCCTCCAATCGGTATCTCCCGATTGGAGGAAAAGGTTGCTTTTCTCTGAG
>Ga0299912_10003610_pt1 | contig 12629 bp, 16 predicted proteins | sample RVTome_2_FD_207667 | JGI IMG/M metagenome (GOLD analysis project Ga0299912, IMG submission 207667) | Soil microbial communities from uranium-contaminated site in the Upper Colorado River Basin, Wyoming, United States - RVT95D214 (version 2) ... | reverse complement strand
TCCTCGATTAATTATTTCGTTGGATCGCTTGAGGGATAAAATGGATATCCCAATATTTTTATCCCCTGTCGTTGGTGCTGTTCATGCAATTACCGGCCATGCGGATGAGAGCTGGCACTATAATATTAAAGGTCGGAATGAATTATCGATGGCAGCAGATGTATTTCCTGAGAAAGATTTACTTGATGTTTTTATGCAAGCAATCAAAATGATAGAGTTTGGAGGTGTTGGTATCTATCCTTTCGCTAGCTGGCAAAGAAAAGCAGGTCAATTAAATGGCAGTCTGCATCTTGATATCAGGCCATATGAGGCAAAGATAGTTTGGTGGCAGGATGCTGGTAAAAAGTATAGATTTATAAATAAAATGACTGATATTAATGAATTTTATCATCTATATAAAATTATTGAAAAAGGTAAGCATTTATGAAAGCGGGAATAAAGACTACAGAATTTTGGTTAGTATTGGGTACGTTTATTATGGGACTGTCGAAAGTAATTACGTTGCCGCCTTGGGCATATCCTATCATTGTGGCGGCATATGAGTTATCGAGATCTATAGCAAAATATGGAGAAAATGGTAAAGCGAATGAGTAAGGTAACACAATTAATAAGAAACAAGCCAAAACAAAAGCGAATAAAAGATATTGAGCAAGTCAAGCCAAAAGACATTACCTTATTGCCGGATGGGGATTATCAGTTAAAGGTAGTAGGGATGATAAAAAAAACAAATAATATGGGGAATGTTTACCTTGGGATGCAATTTGTAGACGGTGATTATAAGGGTACTATTTTATGGCTGCCTTTTACAGGATTACAGTTTGGCAAGGCAGTTCCTGGGAATATTGTTTTACCGGAACAGATAAAGAAGGTGTAGTTATGACACAGGATTTATCGTATGGCGATAAGGTAAAAATCCTTGTAGACGTAAAAGAAGGGCGGATAGAAGGATTTAATTCTAATGAAGGAACTGTTAAAGTTTCTGTTATAGTAAAAGAAGACCAGATTGAAAAAATTATTAATCCTAAATTACAAGAGGAATAAGCATGCCAAGCAAGAGCAAGGCGCAGCAGAAGGCGATGGGGATGGCATATGCTGCCAAGACAGGGAAAATTCCGAAGAAGTACTTAAGGAGTCCGGCAAAAGAGATGATGGAAATGAACGAAGAAGATTTAAAGGAGTTTGCTAAGACGAAGGGAAAAGGTTTGCGGAGGAAAGTAAAAAAGAATAAATAAAATGGCTGACATAAAAAAGTTATTTAGCTATCACGGATTGGTTATCGATGTAAAAAAAAATGTTTCAGGGGGTGTTATTTCAGCGGATGTATTAATATCAGTATCCATTGATGGGAAAGAATACTCGATCCAACGAACTATTAGGCAAATTGGTTTTGAGGTAGAGCCAAATATGCGAGTCATTGTTAACGGTATTGAGAGGGGAGGAATAAAAGAGCTTTCTTTTTGCCTGCCAAAGGTAGTTGATCTGGATGAAGAGGAAATAGCGATTATTAAGGCACTTTAACATGACTATGATACTTGTATGGGGATCGTTAGGAATAATAAATGAGACAATATCCTGAATTAACGAAGGAACAGGCAATGGCAATAATAATGCTGGAAGCCTTTCCTGAGTGGAATATGCTAATTAAGATTCAACAGGAATATATACAGTCGCAAAAATTCAGACAATGTTCTTTTGATCATAAAACATTGCGAGGAGAAATAGACGAAGGAATAGGCATTATCAAAGGCATGGAAAGGATATCCTTGCAAGGTATAATTGAATTAGCAAAAACCATATTACGGAAAACAGTATGAATATAGAAAAAAATAAGATAAAATTAAAAGAGATAAGTAACACGATAATAGAACTTATTGGTGCTTCGCCTGATATAACTGGGAAAGTATCTGTATTTATTAACGTATATCAAGGTGGCCTTACAGGATATAAGACAAGAATTGAAGAAGATAAAAAATTTAATTATCAGATGAATCCAAATGAAGGTTAATTCAGGGAATAAAATTACCATTAATGGGAATATTTTTGATCCTGATTTTTGGATGACGATTTCAAAAATGGATTAGTAATAAGTATCCACAAAGACATTATAGAAATATTAATTACAAAAGATATCGAGAGAGATTATTTAGGGAATATAAGAACATTAAATAAGCAGGCAGTTTAATTTAAAGAGCATAGCGCTCAGTTTATATTAAAGCCCGTACTAGTTGAATCTGGTATGGGCTTTTTTATTTTAACCCGACAACCGGACGTAATCCGGAAAATTAACAAATCGAATAGTTGGCGTAACCGACCGAAAGGAGTAATGGCAATGTCTGATGAATTTGAAAATAATGAAGAACAGGAAGATGTGTCACAAAATGAGGGCGTAGATTCGGGCTCCCCTGTCGATGTGACACAAGAAGATGCTGAAGAGACAGAAGACAACATAGACTTACAGGATGATAAAGGTGAAGGGGAAAAAGAAGGCAAAAAAGTTCCTGTTGCTAATAGAGAAAAAGAAGCTTTAAGGCATGCAACCCGTGCCAAGGAAATACTTGATGAAATTAGCAGAGGTGTGTCACCACAACAATATCAACCACAGATTGCACCAGTGCAGTCACACTATTATCAGCCGCCTCCTGTTCAACAGCCGACATTACCTATAGTAGACGAAAGTGAATTAGTAGTTCCACCTGGGGCAGACCCGAAATGGTTAGTCAATGAAACCATAAAGAGGTCTACTAATGCAGCGATTAAAGCAGTTGTCGAACATGGGAGACAACAGGCAGCGATAACACGTACTATAGCTAATTACCCTGATATTACTAATTCTCAGAGCCCGTTGTTTATCAGGACTGCGCAAATTTTACAGCAATACGGAGGTAATCCCAATTTACTGGAAGCAGCAAGCGCTCAAGCAGCGGCAGAATTTGGGATTTTACCCGTAAAGTTTAAGCAGCCAACAACAAATTCAAAACAGCAGCCATTACGCAAAGAAGCAACACCAGGGAGTACAGAAACGGTAAGTAAAAAACCAACACCAAAAGGGCCGCAGTTATCCGAACGGCAATCTCGAGTCGGGAAACAATGGGGGCAAGACCCAAAACGTGTTGCGCAGTTTATATAAGAAAGGATGTGATGATAAATGATGGAAGTTGAAGAGACCAAAACAGCCAGGAAAGTTAAATCTGATGAAATGCCAAGCATTGAATATGTTAAAGAATATCTTCCGCCAGACCCTGCTGATATTAAGCTTAAAGATTCTAATCTTGTAGTTTATTGGGAAGATCTTGAATCAGTTTCAAAGGCTGAGTTCAGGTTAGAAGAAGGTGTTTATCCTGTAACAAAAAATATGCTTGCGTCAAGGCCTGATCCTGAAGGGAAAAGATTTAAAGAGTCTCCTATAGATGCTCCTCATGGAGATCAAAAAATGGATAGTTATGTAATTATGGGGGGTCAGGGGAAAGGGTCTATAGCGGTATGTGCGCACAAAGATTATTGCAAGAGTAGAAATGAATACTATAGGAAAAAGAATGAAGAATCGTTGAAAACTGTTATGGCGAATGTAGGGAAGATGTCGTATGTCAGGGATGCACTTGGTGTTAAAAATTTCAAGGAGGCATCGGAAGCGTCCTATGATGCTGCCAGGAAAAGTGGATTAAGCAGAGAAGACGCAAAGCTTGTATCAATGCATGGTGGAGCGGTGATAATGAATGCATAAGTTAAAATTTTATATAAGGAGAAAATATTATGGCTAATACTGATTGCCCGCGAGGGTTCAAGCCTTATGGGAAAGAATATCCAACACATCCTTATCCTCACTCATCAGGAGATAGCACTGCGATATACCCAGGAGATGCTGTAATTACTACAGCCGGATATCTTAAGGCTTACTCAGGATCTGGTGGTGGTAATTTAAGAGGCGTGGCTAAAAACTATGCTGCAGGGTCAAGTACTACGATAGTAGACGTTTGGGATCATCCGGATCAACTATTTATTTGTCAGGATGATGCATCTGCTACATTAACACGAGCTGAAATAGGAGAAAATGTTGATATTCTTGCAACCACTGGAGACACGACATTAAAGCTCAGTAAACAGGAATTGAACGTAACCACTCACAACACAACTACGGCACAGATTCGTATTATTGATGTGGCAGATACTATTTATCCTGGTGGGGCAATTAATGCGGCTGGTGATAATTGCGATTGGATTTGTAAAATTAATGAACATGAACTTGCCTCAACTACTGGAACTTAAGGAGGGCTAAATAATGCCTATAACAAGAAATGATATACCTGCCGCCTTTAAGGAAATGAGGGCAAATATTGAAGCCGTGATTATGGATGAGTATGAAAAAGAACCATCCATAGGGAGGCAAATTTTCAATGTGGAGTCAATTGATACGGCGTTTATGAATGATGAGGCTTTCTCAGGGATTGGAACTTTCGAGGAAAAGCCCGAGGGTGAAGAAGGCGCTATTGGAAGAATTACTCATTTATACCCGAAACAGTATGTTCCTATTACCTATTCTCTTTTGCTTCGGTATGCATATGAAACTATGGCTGATGACAAGCTTGGTGTTATAAAAAAGGCAAGCAAAGCTATGGGTTCATCCGCAGCAATTACGGATGATACATTATCAGCGAATATTTTAAACACAGCATTCTCAGCGGCAGGACCTGACGGGACATATCTTTGCTCTTTATCACATCCATTGGTTTCCGGCGGGACAACATGGAGAAACAGACCGACTAATGGTATGGCATTTAATCGCACTAACCTTGCATTAGCGCTTATTGACTGGAAAGATGAGCAAAAGAATGAAACGGGGCAAAAAATCAACTTTGATGTTGCATATCTAGTACATCCAGCGACTCATTTTCTGAATGTCCATGAAATTCTTGAGTCTATAGACAGATCAGATACTGCTAACAGGGCGAAGAATGTTATTAAGAGTAATTTTAGCATTAAGCCTGTTACATGGATGCGGATTAATGACCCCAAATTATGGTTTTTGCTTGCACCTAAAGATGCCCATCAACTTAAAATTGTTGACCGTGCAAAATTTACTCAGGAGCATGGTTCTAATGGCGAAGCTGGATATTTATGGTCACGTGGAGAATTCAGAGCTGATTATGGGTGGTCAAAGCCGCAGGGTATTTGGGGTAGCCCAGGGATAGGAGGGTAAGCCATGTCTAGTAATTTTACAGGACTTATATCTAACGGTATCCCCATTTTCGGTGATGGTATTCCTGCGACAAGAGGGAAAGTATTCTTTGTCGATTATGGTAATGGTAGTGATAATCAGGATGGAGAAAGTATTGAGACTCCTTTTAAAACCCTTGCTACGGCATATGGCCAATGCACTACAAACAATTTTGATGTGATTTGCTTAATGGGCAATGCTACGCATGTTTTAACCTCGATGCTGACGATTGCCAAAAACAGAATTACTATAATTGGCATTGATGGGTCTCCAGGGCGATATTACGGACAGGCAGCCAAAGTGGAGCTAGGAGTAACTACGGAGGCAACAGACATTGGTACAATTTTGAATACTGGCGTCAGGAATGTTTTCCGTAATATTAAGTTCATGAATTCCAATACCGTAGCACAAGGTATTTATACTGTGGTTGAGGGCGGTGAATATGCTCAGTATCTTAATTGTGAAATATATAAAGAAACAGATACTGAGACAACCGGAGCTGCCGAATTAGTAATGAACGGTGATAGTGCGCAATTGATTGGATGTACTATCGGTTCTCTTGCTAATCAATTGGTAGGAGCAATTATCCGTCCATGTGTATTAATGACTAAGGCGATTGCGGGAGCTGGCAAGGTTGCCAGAGACGTATTATTTAAAGATTGTTATTTCTGGCGTAATTGTTCTGATGTTGCTAATCGATTTGTGTATGGAGCTAATGCAACAGATATAGAGCGAATGATGGTTTTTGATGATTGTAAGTTTATCAATAACCCACTTGCTTTGGCAACACCTGCTCAGACTATTGCATTTGGAGCTACATTAACGGTTGGTAGGGTTCTTTGCATTAATCCTGCATCAATTGGATCAGCAACAGCACTATCTACGACAACCGGAGTTTTTGCTATAGGTCCTGATCCTGCTGCGGCAGCGGCTACGATGGGTATTGCTATTCAATGTTCATAATTTTTTTGTTGCAATCCCGTGGCAATAAAATTCCCCACGGGATTGCATAGCTTTTGAGGCAAATATGACCTTTGAAGATATTTACACAAGGGTAATGGGGAAATGCCATCACGATCCTGCTACAGATACTGATTTATTGGCAGTGGTGAAAGGTTTTATAAACAGCAGGTATCAGGAGGTATGGGCATATTTAAAAAAGCATGATCCTATTTTTGGCAGGGCAACATCTTCCGCTGTAACTATCGTTCCATATCAAACAGGGACGGTTGAAACAGATGGTACGGATACTGTTATTGGGACTGATACTGTTTGGATAGAAGGTATGATAGGCCGAAAGTTTAAGCTTGACACTTTTGCGGAGGTTTATGAAATAGAGGATGTTGAATCAACGACAGAGATAGAGTTGGTAAATGCTGTTAATGATGATGCAGATAGCGAACTGACATATATTATTTATCAAGATGTAATTAATTTACCTGCTGATTGTATGGATATAATTGCAATCAAACAGGATATAACCGGAGGGTTATTATCACCTATAGGATTAGCTGAAATTCGTAAAAAACAAGCTGATTGTCCAATATCTGTAGATCCTTTAAAGATACTTGATCCTGTTTATTACGCATGGCTAAATAGTAGCCAGATTATAGTTTATCCTGCTCCGGCAAGGCAATTACAATTGGTTATCGATTATACAATTAAGCTTACTGAATTGGCGGATGACGACGATGAGCCGATGTTACCTATTGAACAGGGTAATATTTTAGTACAGGGGGCGATTGCCGATCTTTTGTTTTATAAAGATGATCCAAGGGCAGATCAGGCGGATGCTAAATTTTATAGCATGTTAGCGACATTAGCCAGGAAGAATGCCTTTGATACAGATATGATAACTTTTAAGCCAAAAGTACATAGGACTTAATGGGAGATAAAAGATATGACAAATTTCCTCGAATTGATTTGCTGCGGGAAGGAGATTTTAACGGTGGCAGATACTGCTGTAGGATTTGCCAATATTCCAGGTGTTAAGCGGATAGGGCCAGTTACTCAATCCACAGGCACGGGGTTAAGCGATTTAACAATGAGCGGGACTTACTCAGGGGATATAGCGAGAAATTATAAAATTATTGTTGACGGGACTGGTACGCCGGATACTTTTAAATGGTCAGATGATGGCGGGACAACTTGGCAAAATACATTAGTTGAAGTGACAGGTGCCGCTCAATTATTAAATCATGGAGTTTATGTTACCTTTGCAGCGACTACAGGGCATACCTTAGATAATGCCTGGACATTTACTGCTTATCCTGATTCTATGCCAGCGCAACAGGCAAATTGTTCTCTGGAAAACGGCCAGATAAGATTTCTTGAAAATGGCGACATCCCTACAACTACAATAGGACAGATTGGTGAAATAGGCGATAGGTTTAATATTGTGGGGATACAAAATATTTGTAATTTTAAGGCTATCAGAACAGGGACGGATTCAGGCAGTATTCAGATAGAGTATTTTTATTAACAGAGGGTTATCATGCCGCAAAACAGACAGATTATTAGTTTAAAACCTCCTTTCCGTGGGTTGATGAGCGGCAATAATCCAGGGTATGATCCTCATTTTTTTACCAAGGCTAATAATGTTTATTTTGATAAAAGCGGGATTCCGGTAAAAAGACCAGGAGTAACTAAATTATCAGATCCTCCGATACACAATCCTCTTTGTCCTCTTATCTTCGATGCAACGAATAAGGTTATCTTTGCTAATCAATCCTGGGATAACTTTGCAGCAGGCCAAAAAATAAACGTAACAGGCACGGTAAGCAATGATGGCATTTATAATATAAAAGATGTAGGGATCCAAGTTTCGGAAGATTTTGCTGCTACAAATTTATCGGAAAATTATAGCACCTATGGGTTGTTTCGGAATTTAATATATTGCGGTAATGACACATTCCTTTGTATCAGTGAACGTGACGGGGATTGGGTAATAGATGAACCCTTTGGATATTCGGTAGGGCATAGCATATTCAAATCTATTGATAATTGTGTAACCTGGACGAAAATAGAAGAGCCTTTCGAGGGCTTTTTATGCGATGAAGATCATTACATGTGGTATTTATATCATGTTGGTGATGGAATTTGTTTATTAAGTTATTACGATTCGGATAATAGCCTTTCATATATTTATCGATCTGATGACTATGGCGAAACATGGGCTTTGGTTAAAGAATTGGAAAATGGATATGATTATTTTGCTGTAGCCACCAATGCCGGCAATGGCGTGATATATGCCGCAACATATTACGGGACAATTTATAAATCAATTGACTATGGGATTAATTGGACACAGGTCTATGACGAGGCTGGTGTTTATTTTATATTTGACATAGCTTTCCTTGGCAACGTTGCCGGCGAAGATATTATTCTTGCGGCTGGTACGGGGAATGATGACCAAGGCGTTATTATACGGACGGATGATAGCGGAGATACCTGGAGCTTAAAGGACTTTTGGCCGGATTCAGATATATATAGCTTGTGCGATTTAGGATCAGGAACGGTTATCGCCAGTATAGAAATCTGGGAAAGTCTGCCTATTGTTCACAAAATATTAAGATCAACTGATTATGGAGTAAATTGGTCTGAAAGTGAGATAGATTTTAGCATGTTCCGGATGTTGCATATGGGCGATAATATAATTATTGGTGACAATGAAAATATAGCTAAATCAACGAACGATGGGTATGCTTGGACAGAATCTTACGTGCTTAATGAGCCGTTTATTGGAAGCCTTGTTAAAATTAACGATACTACAGTTTATTGTACTAGTTCTTATTACGTTGGTGATGTATTTAAAACTGAAGATACCGGCGTAACATGGGAGCATGTAAATCCTCCCTTCAAGTTTAACTTAGATGATTTAGAAATTTATGACTTAATTGATCTTGGCAATGATGTTTATTTAATGGCCGTAGAATTTTCCAGTGTAGGAAGAATATTAAGGTCTACCGATGCAGGGGCAACATGGATAGATACCAGGACAGAGTTAGGGACTGAGCAAGCGCTTGATATACGTAATATTTGGCAATTTGCTGATATGGGTAATGGAATTATTATTGCTTCGGCCACAGTAAATAATTTAGCTGTTATTTTAAGGTCTATTGATAACGGATTAACTTGGGCTGTTGCCGCCGATGACTTTACTTTAGAAACAGATTACCCCTTGATGTACGGCATATGCAATATCGGGGACGGGATTGCTTTAGCCGGAACGTCATATTCGGTGGATAAATGCTATTTCCTTAGATCAACTGATTACGGCGCAATGTTTTATTATTTTGAGGCTAATGCTGAGGTTAACCGGACGATTTGGGATATTATTTCTCTGGGGTCAGGGATAGTTTTATATATTGGCGATGCAGAAGATGAATCCGGCAACATAACCAGTTATATCTTCAGGTCAACCGAATATGGCATAGAAGGATCGTTTACTGAAGTTGAGTCATTAATTTGGCTGGAAGGTAGTGAATACGGAGAATTTTTTGAAAAGTTCTACGACCTTGGTAATGGTATAGTATTGGCTACTGTATATGGAGCAATAGAGGGAGATTATCAAAGAATATTCAGGTCTACTAATTATGGGGAAACATGGGCGGCGATATCTTATGAAGCTGAAGATCCCATAAATAGATTAATTCATTTGGGTAGTGGTTTTTGTATTGGTAATGGTTATTGGGATAATGTAATTTTATATTCTGATGATTATGGCGCAACATGGAATGCTACAGAGTTAGCACCTGGTACATGGTATCCAATGATAGATTTTATTGATAAAGGTAATGGCATTGTTTTAGGTGCAACATGGTTACAAGGGACTATCTTTGATTTAACCTTTTTCTATCATGCTCTTTACATAAAATCTTATGAATCATTTATTAATGAAACAATCCCTGAAGATTTATCCGCAATAGTTACTACGCCTGTTGTATACGCAATTACTCCTATTATGGGGATGTCCGAATATGCAAAATATAATGATGACGGCACATCAACCAAAGAAAAATTATTTGTTTTAGATGATCTGATAATAAAAGAGCCATACACTTCCAATATTTTACATATAGAAAATATTATTAAAAACGGGTTGACGAGGGACAAAATACCTGACTTTGCTATTTTATCTAATAAAATTTATATAGCTAACGGCGCAGATACGCTTCAGGTTTATGACGGGACAACCTGCGAAGATATTGACAGACCGCCACAAAGTGGGCTCACCGGAAATTTTACCCCATCAATGATTGAAGAGCATAGAGATTCTTTATGGGCAGCAGGGCAACCGTCTAATCCTTCCAGGCTTTATAAGTCATGTCCTTATGGATGTTCTCCAATAGGAACAGATCCTTTTTATGATGAAGACTGGGACACTAATTTAGCAACTTTTGATCCTGAAAGCGGTTACGCTTTAGAAGGAGCTGCTCAAATAGATATCGGGTTAAATGACGGGACAAGTATTACCGGTATTATTGGTAATCATTTTGGGCAGCTAATAATATTTAAAGAGCGATCGATTTATAGAATAATGGGAGCTACCAAGGCAGATTTTGTATTACCTCCTGAAGGAATTATTAAAGGCATAGGTGCATATCAAAACAGCATTGTAAGAGCGCATAATAATATATATTTTGTTTCGGAAAAAGGCATCCATAGTTTGAATACAGTCCAGGAATTTGGAGATAACAAAGAAACTTATTTATCTTTTCCGATACAGGAAGAATTTAACAAAATAAATAAAGAAAAAATTTCAAGGTGTGCGGCAATCCATTGGCCGGAGATGAATTTAATTATGTGGTCTTTTCAGTTAACCGGAGCTGATAATAACAATATCTTTTTTGTTTATAGTTATGCACTTCCAGAAGGAGTAAATGCATGGTCGTTATGGACTGGGATAGAGGCATATCCATTGGCGATATTTACTTCTCAGGATATCAAAATGTTGACACTTGGTGATCAATTAGGGAACTTTTGTAAATTTAACCATTCGTTAAAGAATGATTACGGGAATGCAATTACCTCAGAGATAGAGCTTATGGTAGACGCAGGAGACTCTTTCCTAACAAAAGGATTCAGGGATTTTATTATTAATTTTAACGCTTTGAATAGCCATATTAATGTTAAATATGAAATTGATAATTTGGTATGGACTGAGGCAAAAGAAATATTTGATAATACCGGAGTTTATTTAGACGATTTTGAATTAGACGAGGATTATTTATGTGAAGAAGGGAAAGGTTTCGTTACAAGATCGCCTATAAATAAGTCAGCGAAAAAAATATTAGTAAATATACAGCATAATGAATTAGGTAGAGATTTCTCTATTTTTAATATAGGGATAGAAGTAGTTTCGGAGGGGTATAATTAATGGCAATAGCAGCGCTTAAAACATGGGTAAAAGAAAAATTAAAATATACTGATTTAAATAATGAGTTTACGCATTACAGGAATCATATAAAGAATAACAAAGATTTAATTTTGGGAGACAGCGTTGAGGGCACAGGGTATGCAGGTCACGATCATGAGGGTGTAAATGGCGTGCAGCTTGGGACGGATGCCTTGGAAAACCTGGCAGTAACAGCGGCTAAAATAGCTAATGGCACGATTACCTTAGAAAAATTTACATCGGGACTAGCTCAGATTTTTGCCGGCGGAGAGCAACGGGCACAATTTATCTGGGATGATTATCAGGTTATAAAGATTAACGGCGCTAGATATTTACATCTTGGCACAACGAATCAAGTGGTCTATTGGAAAACACAGCTAACCTTAAATTTTGCAGACCTTGGAAATAATACATGGTATTATATTTATCTTGATGACAGCGCAATAGTAATAGCGCAAAACGATGAGCTGACGGCAAATGAGTTAACTTATTCCGATGTTGCACCTACATGGTCTAATATAAAATGCGGGTGGTATAGTGCGGACGGACTGGATCGGTGTATATTTGCGGTGTTGACTGATAATGATGAGACAGGGAGGATAGTGCAATTTTACCAGAGTGGTGATCTTGTAATGTATCGCACTGAATTTTCAGATATACATATTTATACAGAAGGAGGAGTGGCTGGGGACTGGACTCTTAATTTAGCGTTAACAATTCCTTCTTTCTCTATTAAGGCATTAATTACAGCTTATGGGATATGTGGTGCTGCTGCTTCTAATTTATATTGGAAGGTAGATGATGGCATCAGTTATGAGTATCATAGGCCGGTGGAGGGTCACCTATTGTTACATTTTCAAAATGAGGGGGTTTTTTCAGATAATGCACATGCAGTTAATTCTATAACGGTAATTACAAATGATACTCAAAAAATTGCATTAGCATCAGAGCCTTTTACAGTGATAGAGGCTACCATAACTACCAATGGCTGGTATTTACCAGTAGGCATTTGACAATCTC
>Ga0299912_10003609_pt1 | contig 12629 bp, 12 predicted proteins | sample RVTome_2_FD_207667 | JGI IMG/M metagenome (GOLD analysis project Ga0299912, IMG submission 207667) | Soil microbial communities from uranium-contaminated site in the Upper Colorado River Basin, Wyoming, United States - RVT95D214 (version 2) ... | reverse complement strand
AACGCACGGCGCGGAACATCATGCCATGGCGAAGACCCTGACCAGCGGAGATATGTACGACGTGGTGATAATAGGTGGGGGGCCCGCCGGGCTGTCTGCCGGTATCTACGCCAGCAGGAATAAGCTCAGGACCAAGGTGATCACGGGCCCCACCCCGGGGGGCCAGATATCTCTGACCTACAGGGTGGAGAATTACCCTGGGCTCCACGAGCCACTGACGGGGCCGGAGCTCGTGGAGCGGCTGATGAAACACGCGGAGAGCTACGGGGCTGAGCTGGACAAGCGGGAGGCAACTGCTGTGGACTTCTCCGGGAGACCGTACCGCGTGTACGTCTCAGGTGAAGCCTTGGAGGCGAAGACCGTCATAGTGGCCACGGGCTCCAGGAACAAGAAGCTGGGGCTAGAGTCAGAGGACAGGCTCATGGGGCGCGGCGTCTTCGTGTGCGCCACATGCGACGCAGCCCTCTACGAGGGGCTGCGGGTGGTCGTCGTCGGCGGCGGCGACTCGGCCCTCCAGGAGGCCCTGGATATGAGCAAGTTCGCCTCGGAGGTCGTCGTGGTCCACAGGAGGGACAGGTTCACGGCGTGCAGCTGCCTCCAGGCGGGCGCTGAGGAGGAGCCCAGGATCAGGTTCATGATGAACACGGTGGTGGATGACATACTCGGCCTCGACTACGTCGAGGCTGTGAGGCTCAGAAACACCGTGACAGGCGAGGAGTCCACGCTGCAGACGGACGGGGTTCTAGTCGCCATAGGCTGGGACCCCAACACGGGCCTGTTCCGGGGTCAGCTGGGCTTCGACGGCGAGGGCTACATAGTCGCAGAGGGCGTGAAGACGGCTAAGCCCGGCGTGTTCATTGCAGGCGACGCCAACGACAGGGTCTATAGGCAGGTGGTGACGGCGTGCGCCAGCGGATGCATGGCGGCCCTGGAGGCCGAGTGGTTCCTGACGAGGCGCGTGCGAGGGTAAAGACATGCCGCCCCGCGGAGTAGAGATGAAGCTCGTGTTCCTGGGCACAAGCGGCAGCATGCCCACCGAGAGGCGGGGCAGCTGCAGCGCTGTGCTGAAGGTGGGCCGTGACCTCATAATGCTCGACTGCGGCGAGGGCACCCAGAGGCAGATGGTGAGGGCCCACGTCGGGTTCAGGCGAAACATGGTTGTGCTGGTAAGCCACCTCCACGGCGACCACGTCCTAGGGCTACCCGGGCTACTGCAGACCATGAGTCTACTGGGGCGCGATAAGCGGCTGGACATATACGGCCCAGAGGGGCTGATCTCGTACGTTAAAGCCTTCAGCGAGGCCCTGGGCGGGCCCACGTTCCCCGTGATACTACACGAGGTCCATGAGCCCGGCGTCGTGTACGAGGACGAGGACCTCAGGGTCACGGCTGCCGCGTCCAGCCACACCCTGGAGGGGTGGAGCTACAGCGTCCTGGAGAAGCCGAGGCCGGGAAGGTTCCACCCCGAGAAGGCCAGAGCCCTCGGCGTCCCGGAGGGGCCGCTGTGGCACACGCTTCAGCACGGCGAGGACGTGGAGGTGGAGGGCAGGGTCGTCGAAGCCGGGATGGTGGCCGACCCGCCCAGGAGAGGCAGAAAGGTGGTCTACTCCGGGGACACGAGGCCAACGGCTGAGCTCGTCGAGCTGGCGCGCGGCGCCGATGTACTGGTCCACGAGGCCACATTCGCCGAGGAGCTGGCGGAGAGGGCGCGGGAGGACGGCCACAGCACCACCGTGGAGGCCGCGGGTGTGGCCAGGGACGCGGGCGTCAGGTTGCTTGTTTTGACTCACCTGAGCTCGAGGTACCCTGAACCGGGCGGGCTGCTGGATGAGGCGAGGAAGGTCTTCGCGCGCGTCGTGATCGCCGAGGACCTGATGGAGCTAGAGGTCCCGCTGGATGAGGTGGCCGAGGCGGCCTAGGCTCAGGTCCACATCGGTGTAGCTCTCAACCACCAGCCAGCCGCTGAACCCCATGGCCCTGGCCGAGGAGACGACGCGGCTCCAGTCGATGCCGCCGTCCCCGATGGGCAGGTGCTGGTCGCTCTCGCCGTGGTTGTCGCTCACGTGAATGTGCCTGATCCTGCCGCGGAACCTGTCCATGAACTCGTAGACCTCTCCCTGGAGGTTGGCGTGGGCCACGTCCAGGACCATGCCCATCTCCAGCTCCATCTCGCCGTAGAAGAGCTCGAAGTCATCGACAGTGATCATTAGGTAGGGCGTGGGCTCGGGCACGTTCTCTATGAGGAGGCTCACGCCGTACTCCTCGGCGTACCTGAGGAGCCAGTGGAGGCTGCGGAGGTTCAGGTCCCAGGCGCGGCCCTTCATGAACCTGTCCGTAGCCGTGGTCCAGCCCGGGTGGACGACGACGCACCTGGCCTCCAGCTCGGACGCGAACCTGATGCTGGCCCTTATCCGCTTCAGTATCCACTCCCTGATGAGGTCGTCGTCCGCGGACAGGTTGGTGTCAGCGTAGGGGGCGTGTACGCTGAAGTTGAGCATGTAGCTGGCCCTGAGTTCCTGGAGCCGCTCCACGAGCTTGGGGTTGAGGGCGTGGTGGCCGCTGTCAGCCAGCTCTATGTTCCTGGTGCCGAGGCGGAGCAGGTCGGGGAAGACCTGCTCCAGGGGCCTGTCCAGTAGGTACAGCGTCGATGCGGCTAGCTCCATTTCCATCAGACACCCTATTGGTTGCGGGGCTCCACATAAGCCTTTTATCCCGTGCTTCACCACACCCACTCGGTAAGGTGATATTTTGATCCAGCTGAAAGATGGGGTCTACTGGGTGGGCGCCGTGGACTGGGACGTGAGGAACTTCCACGGGTACATCACCCACAGGGGCACCACCTACAACGCCTACGTGGTGAAGGCGGATAGGGTGGCGCTGGTGGACACAGTGAAGGCTCCGTTCCACGAGACCATGCTTCGCCACGTCGAGGAGGTCGTGGACCCCAAGGACATCGACTACATAGTGAGCAACCACGCGGAGCCCGACCACAGCGGCTCCCTGGCCAGGATGGCCGCGGAGGCGCCGCAGGCCAAGATAATAGCCAGCGAGAGGGGCACCCCGGTGCTCAAGAAGTATTATGGGTTGGATGTCTCCACCATCAAGGAGACGCCTCAGCTGGACCTGGGAGGAAAGACCCTCAGCTTCACCCCGGTCCCCATGGCTCACTGGCCCGACAGCATGGTGAGCTACATACCCGAGGACAGGCTGCTTCTGAGCAACGACGCCTTCGGGCAGCACCTGGCCTCTGTGGGTAGGTTCGACGACGAGGTGGACCAGAGCGTGCTGTGGCACGAGGCCACCGCCTACTACGCCAACATACTGATGCCTCTGAACAGGAGCGTGGGCAGGGCCATGAAGGCGCTGGGCGGGCTGCCCATCGACATGATCGCGCCCAGCCACGGCGTCATCTGGAGGAGGGACCTCAAGGGAGTCCTGGGCCACTACACGGGGTGGGTGGAGGGCAGGACGGTCCCCAGGGTGGTAATCGCGTACGACACCATGTGGAAGAGCACCCAGGAGATGGCCTACGCCATAGCCGAGGGCGCGGCGTCCAGGGGCGTCGAGACCAGGGTGTTCAACCTGACGGAGAACCACAGGAGCGACGTGATCACGGACATCCTTGAGGCGAAGGCGGTGCTTGTGGGCAGCCCCACCCTGAACAACCATGTGTACCCCACCGTGGCCGACTTCCTGGCCTACATGAGGGGCCTGAAGCCCCAGAACAAGGTGGGCGCGGCCTTCGGCAGCTACGGGTGGGCAGGCGGAGCCAAGAGGATCGTGGAGGAGGAGATGAGGCAGGCCGGCATCGAGCTCATCGAGAACGACCTGGAGTTCAGCTACAGGCCCACCGAGGACGAGCGGCGCAGGTGCTACGAGTTCGGCGCATCCATCGCCGAGAGGGTTCGGGCCTAGCTCTGCCCGCCACCCCTACGCTGCGGCCCGTCTATATGAACAGGTACTGGACGTAGAAAGCCATCTGGACCCAGGTGAGCACCGAGCTTATGACGGCTCCCGCGGTCACCTGCTTCTTGTCGTGGGCCTTCAGCTCGACCCTGGCCCAGGCGATGGGCAGGAACAGCAGGAACAGGGGTAGAAGCCTGGTCCCGAGGAGGTACACGAGGGCTGTGACGGGGCTGGCGATGCCCGAGGCGTGTATGCTGATCTTCCACTTGGTTGTGATGAGTAGCAGCACTATGCCGTTGACTATGTAGCAGGCCATGAGGGCTGTGATCTGCTCTGGGGCCCCCGCGGCGATGAGCGCCACTGTGCCCAAGATGTAGCTCACGATGGTGGCCATGAAGGGTAGGAACCTCTCGTTCCTGTCGTTGGCGTAGAAGTCGCTTATTACGCCCCGCTTCAGCATGTACACGACGAGGATGAGTGGAAGGAAGCACCCGAAGAAGCTGGTTATGGTCAGAAGCTGGTACGTGGAGCCTTCGCCGAACCTGAACACAAGGGGTATGAACGTGAGCAGGGTGATGAGCGGCGCGTTCATGACGGCTGACACGTACTCGGCCAGCTTAATTCGGTCCAACCTGAGAACTCCTAATGTATTGATTCAGCTTCTGTGGCTTATATCTCTTTTTTCTTCCCCCTTATGGGTGCGCTCGCAGCAGTAGTATGATTCTTTACCTTCCTTGTCTACCTCTACGCGCATGAGGCTGCACCTCTCTTCCTCTGTGGCGGCACAGATCTGGCACTTTACCTTCTTGCTCACTTCTTTTTCTTCTCCCTGTAGTTCTTTATTGCCTCGTGGAGGGCGTCCGCGGCCAGGTTGCTGCAGTGCATCTTCACCGGCGGCAGCCCGTCCAGGGCCTCGGCGACGTCTTGGCGGCTTATCTCCATGGCCTCGTCCAGGGTCTTGCCCTTGGCCAGCTCGGTGGTCATGCTGCTTGTGGCTATGGCCGCGCCGCAGCCGTAGGTCTTGAACTTGATGTCCTTTATCCGGTCGTCCTTGACCTTGATGTACATGGTCATCAGGTCGCCGCACACCGGGTTGCCTACGGTGCCCTCGGCGTCGGCGTTCTTCAGTTCGCCGACGTTGCGGGGGTTCTTGAAGTGTTCCAACACTTTATCCGTATACATTTTACCTCAACTCCTCCGGGGTTAGGGGCGACATTTCCCTCAGCTTCTTCACGACCCCTGGAAGCCGCTCGATGACGTAATCCACCTGCTCGCGGTTATTATCCTTTCCTAGGGTGAATACCATGCTCCCGTGGGCCTCCTCGTGTTTGAGGCCGCAGGCCAGGAGGGTGTGGCTGGGCTCCAGGGTCTTGGCTGCGCACGCGGAGCCTGTGCCCACCTGGACGCCCAGTTCGTCGAGGCTGAGCATTATGGACTCGCCCTCGACGTAGTTGAACCTGACGTTGGCGTTGTTGGGCAGCCTCCTCTGGGGGTGGCCGTTCAGGTAGCTCTCCGGGACGGCGTTCAGTAGGCCCCTGGTGAGCCTGTCCCTGAGCCGGGTGAGCCTGTCGCACTCGTCCCCCATCTCTATGGCGGCCAGCTCCGCGGCCTTGCCCATGCCGACTATGCCGGGGATGTTCTCCGAGCCTGAGCGTAGGCCGTTCTCCTGGCCTCCGCCGATCATGTGGGGCTTAACCCTGACGCCCTTCTTGATGTATAGGGCTCCGACGCCCTTGGGGCCGTACATGTCGTTGCTGGAGAGGGCCATGAGGTCCACGCCCAGCTGAGCCGCGTCCAGGGGCAGCTGGCCCATGGCTGCGGTGGCGTCTGTGTGGAACAGGGCGCCCTTCTCGTGGGCTATCTGGGCGGCTGCCCCTATGGGCTGTATGGTGCCTATCTCGCCGTTGGCTGCCATGACGCTGACCATGACGGTCTTGTCGTCCACCAGCTTCTTGAGCTCCTCCAGGTCCACGGTGCCCGTGTTGCAGACGGGGCACTGCTCCACCTTGAAGCCGCTGCGGGTGAGCTCCTTGGCTATGTTGATGACGCTTATGTGCTCCACGGCGCTGATGACCAGCTTGTCGCCCTTCTTCTGGTTCCTGAGGCAGCCGCCTATGATGGCCAGGTTGTTGGCCTCGGTGGCGCCGGAGGTGAACACGATCTCCTCAGGTTCGCCGTGGACGAGGTCGGCCACCTGTTTGCGGGCCAGCTTCAGGGCGTTCAGAGCCTTGAACCCCTCCGAGTGGAAGCTGGCGGGGTTGCCGAAGGCTCCCGTGTGGTACGGGGCCATGGCTTCAAGGACCCGGGCGTCAACGGGGTGGGCTGAGCCGTAGTCCATGTAGACCTTCAATGATGATACCTCAGCCTGTAGGGGGTGCCGGGTAAATTAAACGTTCACTTGCGGATCAGGAGGGTAACCTCGTCGCCGTCCTTCCTGACCTCAAGTACCTCGTGTCCAAGGCGCTTGGCGAGGCGTTTAAGGTCCTCCTCGGCTGCCGGGTCGTCGGCCGTCACCTCAAGCACCTGTCCCTTTTCCATCCCGTCGAGGGCGACCCTGGTCCTGAATATGGGTTCGGGGCAGAACAGCCCCGTGCAGTCGATGGTCACGTCCGGCTTCATCACTCTTCGCTCCTTACCCGTGGCGGCTGGGTCATGGGCACGATCTCGTCCCGCATATACGCTAGGTACTGGCCCTGGTCCACCGTGTTGAATATGGTTACGGAGCCGTCCCTTACTAACCCTACGGTGTGGCCGAACTTCTTGCTCTTCGTCAGTATGTACCAGGGGTCGCCGCGCTGCGTGTACTCCTTGAAGAGGCCGGTGTCCACCACGTCGGGGCCGTAGAGGCTCATCTTGTTCAGGTTGGGGATGTCCATGTTCTCGAAGAAGATGACCTTAGTCGACTCCTTGTTCTCCAGGTGGAACTTCTTCAGCGTCTCAGGCAGGATACGGGCCTCGACTATTACCCCGATCTCGCCCCAGATGATCTCGCTGAGCCTGTTGGCGACGCTGTTGGCCAGAGCCTTCTTGTCAACGACTATAAGGTAGTCGCGGCCATCGTGCATGGTCCAGGCGAAGAGCACCTCCTTGGTCACCGGGCTGGGCGACACCTTGCCCCTGTGGTAGTGGTGGGCCACGTAGTCGAAGCTGTAGAGGCCGGTCAACGTGTCCTCTGTGAGGGTCAGGTTGGCCACCTCCGTTAGGAGCGTCAGCTTCAGGTCGCCCTCCGTGTACTCCTCCTCGACCCTGTGACCCTCTAGGGCTTTGCTGATGTCGGGGAGGCTCAGGCGCTCAGTGGCGACGAATACTTTACCTGCAGTGGGCAAATGGTTTCACCTTACCTCATGTAGCTGCGTTGTGGATTTAAAATGTGAGTGAATTTACCCAAATATTATTAAACAAATCTAACAGTAAATATGCACAATGACCCTACAGAAGCTTACCGCCCAAATAGCAGACGCCCTAATTAAAATCGACTCATCACGCATCCCCTTCAGAGGCTTCAAACCCGGAGTAGGACCCTACGGAGAACCCCAGTTGGTCAAAGCCATAGCTGAATACCTTGAACCTATCTACCCTGGAAGAGTAGCCACGAAAAGAGTCCCGGACCTTCTCATCTTAGGATTATGGAGTGTCGAGTTCAAGATCGTGAGACCTTTCGGTGATAATGGTAAGGAGGCGGAGAACTGGTCAGTAAACCTACTTCACCCATACAGAGGAAACGCTAGTGCACTAGGAGACTGTATAAAATTGGCGTCTCTTGGTTCACCTGAGAAAAAGGCAGTAATAGCAATATGTTATGAGCATAATCCAACCATAATCCCTGTTGAACCTCTACTGAAAAGCTTCGAGTTGCTTGCCAGAGAAATTATGCATATTAAACTTGGAACAAGGGTCATCGAGGGGAGAGCCGGTCTCGTTCATCCTGTTCATCAGCAGCTCCAGGTGGCTGCATGGGAAGTGGTTGGAATTGGGGCTCTCTGAACTAGCCATTGGGTGAATACTAAATTCTATAAAAAATATATTCAAGTTGTGTTTGGAGGCCCTCTAAATTTTTCACCTAAATAATTCAGTAAGTAACCAACTATTACGCCACCTAAAGAGGTTACATGATTCCCTTCAATGATACCTAGGTATGCCAATAATGTGACGGATATGAAAATAATACCTATTAAACCCCATATCGGCCATGATATTTTCCTATGTTCTTGAAAACGTAACTGGGCTATTTTATACGAGTTATCAGTTATTTGAGTAATCATCGATTTTACGTCTTCAGCAGAAAATCTATCAGCAAATGTCCATAATGCTGATTCTTTAAAGGGCTTTTCTTCAATTGAAGGTTCTTCTTCATCCATTACATCTATATTCTATTTCGACATAAATATAAATTACTTTTTATTAATAAAAAATCTACATAAGCACGGGATTCAATTAAATCAAATTGAAATCTGCACACCTGAATAAATATGACTTGTCGGTTTGAATTAGTTATATATTTATCAAGTCGTGGCGGGTCGGCGCTCCGCGCCTTCCCCGCCATTCCGCCCAATGAAGCGCGCTAACTTATTCCCCTTTTTTAGGAAGATTGTTCAAATAACTTTCTTTTTCGTTTATTTTTTTATCAACTTGTTCAATCCCAATCGTAGCCAATTTTCTAATTTGTTCATCTTCATCATTCATCATCTTATTTAAAATATTATACGCAATTATGCTTTCTTTATTTTCAATTTTTTTAATATATATATCTTTAATTTTTGATTCTCTAGTATCTTTATTATAAATCATTCTCATAGTTTCTTCTGTATCAATTTTATATTCTGCTAAAAATATAAGAGCTGATACTATGCATTTTCTTGTATTCTTATTTTTGCTATTAGACCAGTTTTTAATAATTTGAATAATTTTTTTAGGGTTAGTAAATAATGGTCTTGAACCAAATATGCTTACAAATAACCCATGTGTATCTTCATAATAAACATCTTCTTTAGACAATTTTTTTAATAATTTAAATGTTTTATCAATCATATCATCTGGTTGTTTATTAAACACAAGTAAATCATCTATCATATGAATTATAATAATTCTTAGATTATATTTCCCACTATTAATCCATTTATCCATTAAAAATATTAAAGTTAATGTATTATTTACTAAATAATTATTTATCAAGGTCGCCATCATATAACTTGCATTTCTAATCTCAACTTCATTATAATCTAATATCCATTTTTCAATAAAATCAATACCTATTTCTGTATTTTCTTTTCCTAATTCGTTTAAACAATATTTAATATTGGAAATATCATAAAATTTATTTTTATCCACCCAATACTTTATAATTGTTAAAGATTGTATTAAATAATTACTACCTTTCCTAGATAATACTTTAGCAATTTCGTCTAATATTTTTATATCATTCTCTTTTGACAATATTTCAATTAGTTTTATTTCAATTTCATAATTGGATAAATTATAAAACCATAATTTATTTGCTATAATATATTTAATACTATCATTTCCTTTTAAAGTATAATATAATAAATATTCCTCTGTTTTACTTGAATTATATTTATTGAAATCAAAACATATTTGTATTACTTCGTATAATAAATATTCATTTTTTGTAAATATAACAGAATCTATTAATTTAAATATTTCTTTTTCATATATAAGAGTATCTTTATTTTCATTAGATACTCTAATTGCCTTTAAGTAAGATGCCTTCAATTTTTCATTACTATCAGAAAAATTAGTTATTATATAATTAAACATATAATCATAATTTTGTTTACCTATACCACCTAATATTAATCCTGAATATTGGATTACATCATCTGAAGAACATTGTAATTTATTATATAAATTAAATGCTCTATTTTGATCATTTTCTCCAATTTTTATTAATCCTCTTATATAATTTCCTTGAGCCATATCATTCTTAACCTTAATGGTAATATTTTTTATTATTTCTATCATAATATCTTCATCATATTTAACAAGTGGAATTATATAACTAATCAAATCCAACCATCTAAATATATAATTATCCTCAGATAATTTTTTGAGAAATATTAATTTTTCATAATCATTGAATTTTTTATTGACATTATTCCATGTAGAATTTAATTCATCTTTATTTCTAATCCAAGTATGATTTTTTATTAAATCATTATAAAAAGTTTCAACTTTATCAGACAACAATTACTCCTCCTCAATTTCAAATCTAGTAATATATTCAAGTATCTCAACAGGATCTATTCGATTTAAATATGGTGGTATATTATTATAATTAATTAAACCTTCGTTAGTTATAATTATTTGATCATAACCATGATATTCAGGAGGGCCTATTTTATGATTAAAAAAAGATGCCTGTCTTAATAATTCTTCCCCAAAAATAGTTGATTTTTTTAAATCAAAATTTAAAGTGTTAATTCTAGTATATCTTTGGACGTCAGAATTATTTTCTGGTATATAATTTAATTCATTATTATTAAGTCTCTTACCTGCTAATCCACGCATATGATGTAACTCAATGCTATCATTTACGTAAATAACAATCAGTATTTCTATATTATTATAATATAATACATTAGATGTTGCATTCATAGCTACAAATTGGTCAATCACTTCTTTTAAATTTGGTCTAATCGAATTATAAATATTATTAATATCTATCCCTTCACAATCCGTCATCTGTGTAAAAAAGGACTCAATAAGAGAAGTATCACCCGCACATCCAAGAATTGTATTATAGTCATTCAGAACTAAAAACTTCTTAATCTCTCTTATGGAACCATCTTCATAAGTAACCAATCTATCTCCAATTAGATTTACCCCGCCATTATAGGGAATAGACAACAGAAGAGTCAATTTAGTTTAACTATTTTTTCTCTGGTATTTAATTTATTGGTCCGCATTAATCTGAAAACAGTCCCTAATTTAATGTAAAATATTTGGATGAAACAATCCTCGACCTAGCCCTGTTAAAGTAACTGGTCGCGCTATCAGGTATACCCGCCAACATTACTGAGAAAAGTAGAGGGCGTTCCTAAAATCTACACGCCCTTCTTGCCTACCGGGCAGGCGTACATGCATACGCTGCACTCCACGTAGCTGCGGGGCGTCGGCCTCTTAACGAGCCTGCGCTCCTTCTCCCTGATCTCCGGGGCGAAGTCGGTCCTCCCCGGGTTCTCCGATGCGTAGGCCAGGCACCTCATGGGGTCGATGTGGTAGGGCGTCAGCGCGCCCGTGGGGCACGCCTTCACACACTTATCGCAGCCCTCGCAGAAGTCCTTACTGAAGGGCTTGTCAGGCTCAAGCTCGGCCGAGGTTAGTATGGCCATCAATCCCACCCTTGGCCCAGCCTCCGGCGTTACCAGGAGAGTGTTCTTGCCCTGGCGTCCGAGGCCGCACATGGCGGCCGTCGTCTTCATGGGTATCGCCGTTGTGAACTGGGCTCTGTGCCCCAGCTCCAGGAGGCGGCTCAGTATGGGCAGCGCCTTAACCATGCTGACCTGATAGGAGACGTAGTAGCCCTCCACCTTGTCGTCTGGGCCGTGGAACCTGTAGCCCTTCCAGTCGGGGGAGTCTATCTGGATCATGAACGCCGGGTCCCACATGTGGAACGTGAGCATGATCACCGAGTTGGCCTCGGGCATGATCTCCCGGGGCCGCTTAACCTCCCTCACGTCGAACACCCAGCCGTACCTCAGGTCGTCCACCTTCTCCGGCGTTGTGAAGCCCACCGAGTTGAACCCCGCCCCCAGGGCCATCTCCCTGATCTCCGCCTTCAACGATCCCAATGTAACCACTATAAGCTGGTTTGATGGTTAGATATATATTTAACCGTCGTAGACGTGATCACTGGTTAGAATGACGGACGCGGCCGAGTTCAAGCTCCTGGGAGGCGCACCCTGCCTAGACTTCGCCAACACGGTGGACTGGAGAAAGGGAGAACCCCAGGAGCGCCTCGGCGACGCCCACGCCCTCATCGACTGGGCCCACCAGGCAGGCGTCCTACCCGACGCGGACGCGGCGAGGCTCCACGAGGCGGCCCAGAGAGATCCGGCGGACGCCGAGAGGCTCCACAGGAGAGCCCTACGCCTCAGGGAGACCATCCACAGGCTGTTCAAGGCGTCGGCCGACGGCGTAGACCCCGACGAACGCGACCTGGAGCACCTCAACGAGGAGCTGGCCCAGGCCCTCAGCCACATGAAGCTGACCCGAAGCGGCCCAGCCCTGACGCTCCAGCTACAGGGAGACGCAGCCGAGAAGATACTCTGGACCCTGACCCACTCAGCGGCCCAGCTCCTAACATCACCCAGCCTCAGCAGAGTAAAGGAGTGCAGCGACCCCCACTGCGGCTGGCTCTACCTCGACACAAGCCGCAGCGGCACCCGCCGCTGGTGCAGCATGAGCGACTGCGGCAACAGGAACAAGGCCCGCAGACACCACCAACGTAAAACTAGCTAAAACCAACCCAAAAAACGTTCACGTTCTGTACAGCCACAGTAATCAGCCCCCCAAAAAACGCTCATACCCAACCACCAGGACTAAACCACACACCCAAAAACGCCTTATTACATCCTACTTGCAACAAAAAACCGCCAAGAGAAGAAAATGGTGGGCCGAGCAGGATTCGAACCTGCGACCACCGCCACGTCAAGGCGATGTCATACCGCTAGACCACCGGCCCACAGCGTTCAATAAGGGAAGAG
>Ga0299912_10003608_pt1 | contig 12630 bp, 7 predicted proteins | sample RVTome_2_FD_207667 | JGI IMG/M metagenome (GOLD analysis project Ga0299912, IMG submission 207667) | Soil microbial communities from uranium-contaminated site in the Upper Colorado River Basin, Wyoming, United States - RVT95D214 (version 2) ... | reverse complement strand
TATTTGATCAGGAACAGGCCGGTCTGGCGGCCGTCGAAAAATTTGCAGCCTTCGCTGGTGAAGGCCGCGTCCTCTTCGTAGCCGATCCTCACATCCTGGTTATCCCATTCCGGGACGGCCGTGGTCGAGCTGAATTCGATGGAATAGGCCGTGTTCAGATAGAGCGGGTACTCACCCCGGAGGCGGGAGCCTTCCGGCGCGTTTTCGGGGGCCCGGGCATCGATCGGAGGGCCGGCGGCGTGACCGTAGACCCCGATGGGGTGGCAATAGAGCAGCGGCCTCAAGCCCTCAGCTTCTCCTTTTTTCATGGCCGCGTCCACGACCTCGTTGCCCGTCCGGCCGGGCTGAAATTCCGCCATGAAGACATCGGCCAAGCGGTTGGCCCTGGCCAAGGCGTCCTTCAGTCCCTGCGGAGCATCCGCTTCTCCTGTTTTCAGCACATAGGCAGACCATTGCATGTCCGTGTAAAGCCCTAGATATTTCAGCCCAATATCACAATGGAGGAGATCGCCGCGGCGGATGATTTCTTTTTCTTTATATTTGGCCTCTTCTTTTTTGCTCCTCTGGATTCCGATCGAGGGATGGAACCAGGGATCGAGTCCCAGGTCCCGGACTCTCTGCCTGAACCACCATTCCACGTCCTCGGTGGTCGTGACATCGGGAGTGATCACCTTGTTGGAATAGAAGTCGGCGATGATGTCATGGGTGATCCCGCAGATGTGCCGGTAAACGCTCAACTCCTGGGGGCTCCGGGTTTCCAGCCAGGCGATACAAAGCTTGTCGGCTGAAACCAGCCTCTTGGAGTATTCGGGGCCGAGGGCGCTGGTCAGTTTTTCCTTCAGGCCGGCCGTCAGATGATCTGCGTATCCCCATAGCGGAGAAGTCTCAATCCCGATTTTCTTGGGGTTCATCTTTTTGATGACTTCGGCCAGATTTTCGAACTGTTTCTTGTTCTTCTTGTCCAGCCAGGTGGCTTTGTACCAATCGCCGATGCCCGAGCTGCCCCCTGACAACCTCTCGACGCCCAGCTCTATTCCCCGGTCATGGAACATCAGGATCGAGGTCCTGACGACATAAAGCGAGGTGGCCGGGAGCAGGGTGAAAAAGACGGGCCCCGGGTCCGGCTCCTGGCTCATGACCAGCCAGAGGTCGATCCCCTCCCGCCTCATCAGGTCCGGAAGAATGTTGTCCAGCCTCCACTTCAGCCAATCGTCCATGATCCGGGCCCGCTCCCTCTCGGGCAAGATGTTCTTGCTGTCGACGGCCCCCCCGGCTCCTGAGCCCGTTAAAAAAAACGCTCCGAAGCTCAGAGCGAGCAAGACCCATGATAATCTCTGGACCGATCGTGTTGTTTTTTTAGTTATCATTCTCCTGGCCTCCTTTGAAACGGACGAAAATCATGCCTTAACCGTAAGGCCATGATTACAATTTATATTGATGTCGGCCAAAAATGTCAAAGCGGGTGCCCCGCTTCTCTTGTCCGCCCGGCGATGAATTCAAAGAAAAGTTATTCGAATTCCCCTAAAATATGGTATAAGACTGGGCATGATCAAGCTTGGACTGAAGAAAAGCGAATTCCCCAACCTCCCGCCGCAGCTCGGCGGTCTCGGCGATCTGGCGAACAACCTCTGGTGGAGTTGGCATCCGGAGGCCCGGATGCTCTTCAAAAGCGTGAACCGTCAGGTCTGGAAGGAGAGCAGCCATAATCCGGTGTTGATGCTCAAGCGGACCCCGCGAGAAGATTTTGATTCCGCAGTCCGGGACGTCCAATACATACGCCATTATCATTCCGTCCTGGCTCAGTTTCGAAAAGAAATGAACCCGAAGGAGAGCGGGCTCTTGGATTACCAGATGAATCCGAACAGGTTTTCCATCGCCTATTTTTCCGCCGAATACGGCCTGCACCATTCTTTGCCCTTCTATGCGGGCGGGCTGGGCTTTTTAGCCGGCGATTTTCTTAAAGAGTGCAGCGATTTGAAATGGCCTTTGGTGGCGATCGGCTTCATGTATCCGGGCGGTTATGTCCATCAGCGCATCCGCGATGACGGCTGGCAGGAGGATGTCGCCCATGTCATGGACCGCGAGCAGGCTTCGATTTCGAGGGTCTTGGACAAAGATGGGAATCAGGTTGTCGTCCAGATCCCTTTGATCGAACCCCCCATCTCTGTCGCGGTCTGGAAGATCGAGGTCGGACGAGTCCCCCTCTATCTCATGGATACCGATATCGGGAGTAACGATCCCTCGAACCGGAAGATCTCTGAATATCTTTATATCGGAGATATCGAGCAGAGATTGCGGCAGGAAATCGTCCTGGGCATCGGCGGATCGCGGGTGCTGGCCGCTCTCGGCATCAACCACTCCGTTCTTCACCTGAATGAAGGACATGCAGCCTTCGCCCTGACGGAAAGGATTCGGGAACGATTGCAGAGCGGGATGAACTATGACCAGGCTGTTGAGGCGGTGCGCGACACTACGTTTTTCACCACCCACACCCCGGTCGCAGCCGGCCATGACGTTTTTCCCTTCGAGCTCATGGAAAAGTATTTTCATGCCTATTGGCCTGCCTTGGGCCTCGACCGGGAGGCCTTTTTCCAGTTGGGAATCCATCCCGATAGCCCTTCCTCGGGTTTCAACATGACGGCCTTCGCCCTCAGGTTGTCGAGCTACCGCAATGCGGTGAGCAAAAAACATGGCGAGGTCTCCCGCAAGATCTGGCAGCCTCTCTGGCCCGGGATGCCGGAAAAAAAGGTCCCCATTGATCATATCACCAACGGCGTGCATGTTCCCACCTGGATCGACCCAAAAATTTTAGCGCTTTTCAATAAGTATTTGGGCCCTCAATGGCTGGAATCTCATGACAGCCCCGTTCTCTGGGAGTTGATTGATGAGATCCCCGACGAGGAGCTCTGGAAGGTCCATTATTGGCTGAAAATCAAGCTGATCGATGCCGTCCGCGAACGGGCGCGCAAGCGCTGGATCGAAAACCGGACCAGCCCTTCGCTCGTCCTGTCCGGAGGAACCCTGATGGATCATTCTGCGCTGACGATCGGCTTTGCCCGCCGGTTCACTACATACAAAAGGGCGGACCTTATCCTTCAAAACACGGAAAGGCTAAAAAAACTCTTGAATGACCGCTGGAAGCCCATCCAAATCATCTTTGCGGGCAAGGCCCATCCCGCGGACGACCCGGGCAAGCGGATTCTCCAGAGGGTATTCAACGCGGCCCGCAACCCGGAAATGGGAGGACATATCGCCTTCGTCGAGGATTACGGCGAAATGACGGCGCAATATATGACCCACGGCGTGGATGTCTGGCTCAACAATCCATTACCGCCCAAAGAGGCCTGCGGGACGAGCGGAATGAAGGCAGCCCTGAACGGCGTCCCCAGCCTCAGCATCCTGGACGGCTGGTGGATCGAAGGGTATAACCGTAAAAACGGCTGGGCCTTCGGCCAACAGGAGATAACCGGAGACAGAGACTGCGCGGACGCCGAGGCCATCTATGAACTCCTGGAAAAGGAGATTATCCCTCTGTATTACTCGGTTTCAGCCGACGGTGTGCCGCACGCTTGGGTCAAAGTCATGAAAGAAGCCATAAAAAACGCCGGGTCGAGGTTTTCAGCCCTCCGCATGGTCAAACAATACATCTCCAAGTTCTATGCCGCCGGCTTGAAGAAGGCGTGAGGAAGCTGAGGTCAGGCCGGGGAATTGTCCGCCTTGCCCGCCAAACTTCACCCCATGAAAACGTAAAATGTCTTGTGTCCTTGCTAGGAACGAAGTGACGAAGCAATCTCCGCGCGACAGGCAGAGATTGTTTCGCTCCCAAAAGTCGCCCGCAATGACAATGCATCATTCATTATGGCGTTGAATTAAGCCGGAACAGCAAGGGTGCGATTTCCGCCAGGTAGCGGCGCCAGTTCCTCATGGTGTGCGCGCCTTCCGTCTTGCGGAAGGTGTAACGGACCTTGTTGCGGTCGAGGATGCCGGCCAATTGTTCGGCGCTGGACATGGCGGCGTCGTCTTTGCCGCAGCCGATCCAGAGAAGGTTCAGCTTCTTGTTGGTCGAGGCCGGGTCGGCCAGAACCGCGTTCAGCTTCGCTCCAAAATCCCGGCTGTCCCTGGCTGCGCCTCCGCCGTTCACGCCGGCGCTGAAGACGCCGATCCAGCCGAATACGCCCAGGTTGTTCAGCCCGATGTTGATGGCCTGGCCGCCCCCCATCGATAAGCCGGCGATGGCCCGGTCCTGAGGAACGGGAGAGACGCGATAACGGGACTCGACAGCCGGGATGATGTTCTTCAAGAGGTCCTCTTCCATGAGCTGAGTGTTACGCGGCCTGGTCTCGGGCGTGAGTGAGTTCGGCGGGATGGTGTGGCCGTAGGGCATGATGATGAGCATCGGACGGACCTTGGCCTCGGCGATGAGGTTGTCCATGATGAAATTGGCCCGGCCGTACCATGGCCATTCACCTTCCGTATCGCCGTTACCGTGGAGCAGATAAAGGACCGGGTAGCGGGCCGACGGGTCTCGCCCGTAGTCGGGCGGCGTGTATACATTGAATCTCCGCGTCCCGCCGATAGACGGTGATGCGTACCAGCAGGCCTCGACTTTTCCGTGCGGGACATCGCGCTCGTCGTAGAGGAGATGTTCGCCCGGAATTTCCAGCACGCTGGAGCCGGGCGTTCTCGCTCCGGGCTTCACCTGATTATTCCTGGGGTCGGGCATGGCGACGCCGTCGAGGGAGAACGTATAGGTGTAAATGTCCGGTTCAAACGGTCCGACGGTTACGCTCCAAACGCCGTTTGTGGCTTTGACCAGCTTCTCTCGGTTTTGGCCCTGCATCCAGTCACCCCAGAGGACGACCTCAGAGGCTTTCGGGGCCAGAAGGCGGAATGTGACACGGCGGTCCCCGAGCACCTCGGGAGAAACAAAATTCTCCGCTTGGGGTACCGGATTTTGCGGAAATGCCGCGCCGGCGATCATCAGAAACATGATCAGTCTCTTCATCAGGGACCTCCTCCCGATCGAACTATTATCCATGCTTTTTTCTCGATCGGGGGGATCATAGCACGCCGGCTCGTTGAAATGCCAAGAAATTTCACTGAGGCCAGGTCTTGTGCGAAAACGCTATGACGGGCCAGAGGATCAGGAAGTTGCCGGTCGGCAAGCTGAAACTTCTCTAATCCTGTCGCGTCGACTCGCATGGGACTTCCCCATTGGAGATCAGCGCAGAATCCTCTAATCCGAGTGGATCTTTTTGAGGCTTTTTTCGTCTCCCATGACGATGAGGATGTCGCTGGCCTTGATTACGAAATCCGCCTGGGGGACAAAAACGGCCAGCTTGGGGACGAGCTCGCGGACCGCCAAAACCTGGATCCCGAGCTTGTTCCTCAAATCCAGCTGCCTCAACGAGCGGCCGATGAATCGCTCCGGGGCGGGGGCGATCTCCTGGATGGAGATTCCCGATATGAGGCCCAGGGAATCCAGCACGTTGGGGCTGATCAGCCTCAGGGCCGTGTGGATGGCCATTTCTTTCTCGGGATAAACCACCTCGGTCGCCCCGACCAAGTTCAGGATCTTCCCGTGGTCCTCATTCAGGGCCTTGGCGATGATCCTTTTGACTCCGAGCTCCCGCAAGTAGAGAACGGTCAAGACCGAGCCAAGCTCATGCCCCAGGCTGACGATCACCACGTCCATCTCTTGAACGCCCAACGCCTCCAGGGTTTTTTTGTCCGAGGCCTCCGCGTGGACGGCCTGCGACGTGAAATCCTTGGCGTTATCGATCTTATCTTTATCCCTGTCGATGGACAGCACTTCGTGGCCCCTGTCATAGAGGGTCTTGGCCATATTGGAGCCGAAACTTCCCAGTCCGAGGATCGCGATTTTCATATTTTCTCCGGCGGGACGATTTTAGCCGATCATGACGTCTTCTTCAACATATTCGAATCGGCCGAAAGTCCGCGACCGGCTCATGACCGCGAGCAACGTCACGGGCCCGATCCGTCCGACATACATGACCAGGATGACTATAAACTTGCTCACCGGGTTCAGCTGCGGCGTGATGCCCAGAGACAGTCCCACCGTTCCGAACCCGGAAAAGACTTCGAACAAGACCTCTTTCATCCCCAAAGAGGGCTGGGAAACGAAGATGACGAAGACCGCGACGAAGATCATGGCGACAGCCAGGCAGAAGACCGTGAAGGCCTTGATGAGGACCTCCAGGGGAATCTTCCGGTAGAAAACGCTGACCGTTTCCCGCCCGCTGATCTTGGATCGAAGAAAGGCCAGGATGACGCCTATCGTGCTGGTCTTTACCCCGCCCCCGGTCGAGCCGGGAGAGGCGCCGATGAACATCAGAAAGATCAGCAGATAAACTGAGGCGCTGCCCAGGGTGGTGAGGTTGATGGTGTTGAAGCCGGCCGTCCGGGGAGTGACGACCTGAAAAAGAGCGGCGAGGATTTTTTCTGCCGGAGCGAAGCCATGGAATGCTCCCGTATACTCCAAGGCTAAAAGGATTATGAACGACGTGCCGATAAGCCAGCCCGACACGGATAGGACCAATTTGCTCTGGAGCGAAAGATGGGTTTTCTTATTCCGGACAACGTTCAGGATTGCCCCTCCCGTTTCTCGGATCACCAGAAAACCGAGGCCGCCTAAGACGATGAGCAGAATGACGGTCAGGTTGACGACGGGATCAGACCGGTAGGACATCAGGTTGTTGCTGAAAGTGGAGAACCCGGCATTACAGAAGGCCGAGACCGCATGAAAGATTGAGGAGAAGAGGGCTTGGGGGAAATTCTCGTTCTTGAGAAACCGGGGTAAGAGGGCCAGGCAACCTGCGGATTCGATGAGCGCGGTGAAGATGAAAATCCTTTTCACGAGCGGCTTTAAATAGCCCTTCCCTTCTGGCATGAATCCGTTCTGGAAAATGATCCGGTCCTGGATCGAGAGCGGCTTCCCCGATGCCAGGAGAATGAGGGTGGAGAAGGTCATGATCCCCAGCCCTCCCATCTGAAGCAAGATCAGAATGATGACCTGGCCAGCCGGAGTGAAATCGGCGGCCGTGTCTTTTACGATCAGCCCCGTGACGCACACGGCCGAGGTCGAGGTGAAAAGGGCGTCGATCGCCGAAATGTGTCCGGATCGCGTGCTGAAGGGCAGAAGCAGGAACACCGTCCCGGCCAGGATGGCTAAGGCGAAGCTCAAGGCCAGCACCCGGCTCGGTTGAAACCACCGCTCCTTCCTCATTTCCCGCTTCCGACAAGAACAAATTTATTTTTATTCAGGGTCTTTGTCAATCTATAATGAGCTTAGGAATTTCCCCATTTTTTTCGAAACAGAAAACCGGGTTCTGTCACGGCCGTGTCCCTTACACCCTCGCTTAAGACCCACCCACCCTCCACCAGGATCTTCGGGTGTAAGGGATACGGCCGCGCCACCCGGTGGCCGGGCTCATGCTGTCACATTCTTTTTTCCGCAACTCAAAGTCTTTTCGGGACTTCCGTAATCTTTGAAAAAAAAGGATTAACTTCTAGCATAAGCTTAAGACTTCCCCCGTTTTTTTGTCTGTAAAAAAACCGATGGAAATCAAGATTTTTAAACCAAAATGGGCTGGATCTTGTATATAATAATAGAAAGGTCCAATGGCTCTGACAAAAGGAACTCGACTCGGCCCGTATGAGATCATCTCCAAGCTGGGAGAGGGCGGGATGGGCGAAGTATACATGGCCAAAGACAGGCGCCTGGAGCGGAAAGTGGCCATCAAGGTTCTCCCCGAGCGACTGGCCAAGGATGATGTCGCCCTGAGGAGCTTCCAGGAAGAAAACAAGAAAGTGGCGTCCCTCTCTCATCCCAATATCCGCATCCTCTTCGATATCGGGACCGAGAAAGGCCGGACCTTTGCCGTGATGGAGTTGCTGGAGGGCGAGACCCTGGCGCAGCGCCTGGAGCGCTCTCCCTTCGAATGGAGCGAAGCCGTCAAAATCGCCCTGGCCGTCTCCACCGGACTGGCCGCGGCCCACGGCAAGGGCATCATTCATCGCGACATCAAGCCTCATAACATTTTCCTGACGGAAAGCGGCGAGGTCAAAATCCTGGATTTCGGACTGGCCTTGTTCGCCACAAAAAAACATGAACAACAAAGCGGCGGCGATACGACGGTCACCTATCAGGGGCTGGCTGAGGGATTCGTCGGCACCGTCTCCTACATGTCGCCCGAGCAGATCAGCAGCAACAAGGCCGACGCCAGGAGCGACGTCTTCGCCTTCGGGTCCGTGCTCTTCGAAATGCTCACCTCGAAACGGCTTTTTTTCCGGAAGTCTATGGTGGAGACGGCGGTCGCCGTCCTGAACGATGCCCCGCCGCGCCTGGAAAAATTCGGCCTCAGGGTCCCCTCGAAGCTCCAACAAATCATGTTTCGTTGTCTGGAGAAAGATCCCGAGGACCGCATCCAGACCATGCAGGAAGTTACGGTCCGGCTGAAGTCCCTGGCCGGCGAGCGGGCGCTCGGAACAGATATCCACCCGGCGTCCGTGGCCGTGCTGCCCTTTTTAAACATGAGCCCGGATAAGAAAAACGAATATTTCAGCGATGGATTGACCGAGGAACTCATCAACTCCCTGGTCAAGATCGGCAGCCTGAGGGTCGCTTCGAGAACAACCTCCGCCCTTTTCAAAGGCAAGAACGTGGATGTCCGCGCCGTCGGGGACCAGCTGGGAGTGCGGACCCTGGTGGAGGGCAGCGTGCGCAAGGCGGGAGACCGCCTCCGCATCTCGGCCCAGCTCATCAATTCCCGGGACGGGTATCATCTCTGGTCGCAGACCTTCGACCGCACGGTGAAAGACGTTTTTTCCGTGCAGGGCGAGATCGCCGAACAGATCGCCCAGGCTTTGCAGGTGGTCCTTTCCGAAAAAGAGAAACGGGCCATCGCCAAGCCTCCCACGGATAACGTCATCGCCTATGATTTCATGCTGAGGGGAAGGCAGGAATTCTATCAATTCCAGAGAAAAAGCTTTGAGCGCGCCCTGACCTATCTCCTGCATGCCCTGAAACTCGACCTGAATTTTGCCAGTGCTTACGCCTGGGCATCCTACTGCTATGCTTTCCTGCACAGCTGGTTCGACGCCAGCGATACGAACCTTTATCAGGCCGAGAACGCGAGCCGCAAAGCCATCTCTCTCGACCCCGACCTGGCCGAAGCCCATGTGGCCCGGGGTATGGTCCTCTATCTCAGGAAGGAGACGGCGAAGGCGGATGAGGAGTTTGAGACCGCACTCCGGCTCAAGCCCGACCTCTATGAAGCCGCTTATTTTTATGCGCGCAACTGCTTCTCCCAGAGGAAATTTGAAAAAGCATCCGAGCTGGCGGCCCAGGCGGCAGAGCTCCGGCCCGATGATTACAACGCGCCCTATTTGTTGGGAATGATCTCCACCGACCTCGGCCGCAGCCAGGAGGCACAAACGGCTTTTCAACTCTCCCGGCAGAGGGCTGAGAGCATCCTTGAGCTTTTCCCCGACGATGCCCGGGCCCTGAGTTTCGGGGCCGGCGCCCTCAACCATCTGGGGAAGAAGCAGCAGGCCCTGGAGTGGACGGAGAGGGCGTTTGCAACTTCGCCGGAAGAGCCCATGACCCTGTACGCTGTGGCCTGCAATTTTGCCATGCTGGGCAATCCCGATAAAGCCATATCCTGCCTCGAACGGGCCCGCCTGTTCGGGACCTTGCCGAAAAAGTGGCTGGAAAGCGACCCCGACCTGGACTCTCTGCGTCAGAGACCGCGCTTCCAGGCCTTCCTGGCCAGACTCTGCGACGAGTGATTATGCGCTGGAAGGATAAATCGCTAGCCTGAGACGGGCGTCCGGATGGCTCGGCCCAGTCCTGATACCAAAAGCTTATGGCGGCAGCTGGGTGGATCTAGCCCAAAGGTGGCGGGCGAGGCCTCGACAGGACCAGTTTTAAATTTCATATTCAGAAGGGGGCAATTCCTCTGATCCATAATTGGGGAACGTCCCCAAGGTGAACCTTTTTGAGCGGTGATTCGTCTTATTAAATGATGAGAAAAGAACTTCGCTCCGGAGGGTGTTCTTTTCCCTTTTGGCTTTTAAGCCGAGTCGGTCTGCTCAGGAGGCATTGATGAAAGCAAAAATTCTGGTTTTTTTGTTAGCGTTTCTGTTACTCGCCGCCTTGGGTTTTCCCGCCGAGGATGTGAAAACCCTCAACCTCCCGGCCCAGGGGATCCGTGAGCTCAGGATCGATTGCGGCGCCGGGTCTCTCAGCGTCGTCGGCAGCGAGTCCCTGTCCGCCATCGAAGTCACAGCCAAGATCCTGACCAGGGGCGTTGATGATGACGAGAAAGCAGCCTTCTACGAGGATCACGTTAGGTTGACACTGGAAAAGAAAGGGGATACGGCCGTCCTCGTCAGCCTGATCGAAGAGCGCGGCTTTTTCTCCTGGACCGATGATGCGCGGATCGACCTCACCGTCCGGATGCCCCGGAACATGGACCTCGATATCGATGACGGCTCGGGAAGCATGGACATCGAGAACATCGAAGGCCGCGTCGCCATCGAGGACGGATCCGGCGACATTTCCGTTAACGGGATCATCGGTGCTCTGGGAGTCGATGATGGCTCGGGCGGAATCGAGATTATCGACGTTTCCGGGGACGTCTCGGTGGAGGATGGCTCGGGTTCGATGGAGATAAGGAAAATCGGCGGAAGCGTGAGCGTCGATGATGGCTCGGGTTCCATCACGGTCGAGGATGTCGAAAAAGACGTCGTGTTCGGGCACACCGGGAGCGGCGGAGTCAGCGTCCATAACGCCCGCGGCCGAGTCAAAAGATAGACGCTTCCCCTTACGGCCGCCTCCGCTTCGCCCGTAGAGGGCATCCGAGTCCTTTCACGGCCGCGAGCTGACACTCTTTTTTAAAACCCACCCGCCGGCTTGGTGTATAATATTTTTTTAAGAACCGGACATGGACACAAAATCGAAGAATGCTCTGAGCTGGTTGAGCGGGATGAATGTCGCGCCGGCGGCGGACGAATCGTGCCGGCCTTGCGAGATCAAGCGCGAGGATTCTCCCACCATCGACCTTCTCGATGCCTATTCCAAAGCGGTCATCGCCGTGGTGGACGCCGTCGGCCCGGCCGTGGTCAGCATCTCGGTCGGGCAGGAAACCCGGCAGGCGGAATTCGAGCCGGTCGGTGCCGGCTCGGGGTTCGTCATCACGCCGGACGGCTATATGCTCACCAACAGCCATGTCGTCGCGGGTGCTAAGAAAATCGAGGCGGCCTTCATGGACGGGACGCGCCTTCAGGCCGCCGTTGTCGGCCTGGATGCTTCCACGGACCTGGCCGTCATCTCGGTGAATGCCTCGGGGCTGCCCTATGCCGAGCTGGGTGATTCATCCGGCTTGCGCGTCGGGCAGCTGGTCATCGCCATGGGCAATCCTCTCGGCTTCCAGTCGACCGTGTCCACCGGCGTCATCAGCGCGCTCGGCCGGACGCTGCGCAGCCAGATGGGCCGGCTGATCGAAAACATCATCCAGCACACCGCGCCGCTCAACCCCGGGAACTCGGGCGGCCCGCTTCTGGATGCCAAAGGCCGCGTGGTCGGCATCAACACGGCCATCATCGCCATGGCCCAGGGCATCGGCTTTTCCATCCCCTCCAATACGGCTAAATGGGTGGTGTCGCAGATCCTCTCCCAAGGCCGGGTCCGCAGGAGCTACCTGGGGATCGTGGGGCACCAAAGGCTGCTCGACCGGCGGATCGTCCGCTTCCACAAGCTCAAAGAGAACTATGCCGTGGAGATCGTCGGCATCGAGCCGCGGGGCCCGGCCAAGGCATCGGGCCTGAGGACCGGAGACCTGGTGGTCGCCATCGATCGCAATTCGGTGACCAACGTCGATGACATGTTCCGGATCCTCGCCGAATGGCCGGTCGGCCGATCCCTGAGCCTGACCGTCGTCCGGGGCAAGGAGCGGCTCGAACTGAGCGTCGTCCCGGTCGAAGCCGAATAAAAAGCAAGCTCGCGGAAAATCATCCCCGATCATTCATCGGCTCGGCCGTGACAGGACCCGGTTTTCTATTCCCAGCAAAAAAAGGGGTGACTCCTGGTTAAAAAGCTTTTGACAAGAGGAAAGGAATAGGCTAATTTCAACTCTGCTCATGAATCATCGAACGTGCCGCCTCGAATCCATCCTCGTCCCGGTTCACGGCCGATCGGCTTGGCAGAGGGATTGATGCGGTTCGGCTGTTGCGGAAGCATGATTTCGCCGGCCGCGGACCCCATCGGCATCGAGGTCATCGATTTCCTGGCGGAAATCGGGTTCGACTACATCGAACTGTCGCTGCGCGACCTGGCGGCGCTTCCCGAGACGGCTTTCAACGAACTCAGCCGGCGCGTGGCGGGTTCCGGGATCGGATGCGAGGCCTGCAACAATTTTTTCCCGGCCCCGGTGAGGCTGACGGGGACGGATGCGAATCCGGGCGCGGCGCTGGAATACGCCCGCAAAGCCATGGCCAGGGCCGCCCGCCTCGGAGCCGATACTGTCGTTTTCGGAAGTTCGGCCGCGCGGAATGTGCCCGACGGCTTTCCCCATGATGCAGCCTGGAGGCAACTCGTCGAACTGTTGA
>Ga0299912_10003607_pt1 | contig 12630 bp, 11 predicted proteins | sample RVTome_2_FD_207667 | JGI IMG/M metagenome (GOLD analysis project Ga0299912, IMG submission 207667) | Soil microbial communities from uranium-contaminated site in the Upper Colorado River Basin, Wyoming, United States - RVT95D214 (version 2) ... | reverse complement strand
AATATTGAAAGCGTCTTTCTCGTCGCCCCACAGCCGCTCGTGCACCCGAGGCTGACCGTTCACATCAAGTACAAATACTCGGAGGCATCCGCCTCTGATAAATGGTTTTGTGTGCCGTATGAAATCCCTGCCATCAAGGCCGTTCCTATTCGCTGCACCTCGCCTAAATACAGGCAGCGAATCCAGATCAGAGTGCCATGAAGTTGGAGTCTTGATCCAGTACGGATTAGTCCAGTCAAATCCACCTTCAGCACTGGCCAGATTGTAGTTGGGGACCTCGACAGTTGTGTCGCTTATACGGTAGATGAAAAGCCCTTTTCCAGGCCAAACGGAATTTGGGTCATCCCAAATCGCTGCGGGCCCGGTTAGAATTTTCTGGTGGTTCTCCACGATGAACTCCTGGTTCGTGCCTGGAATCATAACCCGATATGCGACACCAGTTGTGAGGAAATCAGACACCGTTTTGTTAATTGTGCCCGATGAGATATCAATGAAATTGATCCAGCCCAGTCTCTCCCTCTCAAATGCATTGACACTGTAATGTGGGCCGCTGCACACGATGCCCCAGAAGGCGTAGTGGTCCAATCCTCCGCAAGGGCTCTCGCCGTGGGTGGGATGATCGCTTCCAAAAAACAAGTGGCCAATCTCATGCCTCACCGAATAAAGACTCTGTCCCAATGTTCCTCCGTTGTTGGTTATGCCAGAGCCTGGAAAGCCAAATTTTATCGTCCTTCCATCCAGCTGAAGGTTAGGCATGTGGCCTAAAACGGCTATCCCGCTTTGCCCCTTCGGATACGTGGCACTTCTATAGTACATCAATATGAAGTCTACTGTACCATCAGGACCTGGGTGATGGCCATTGGGTTTGCCGGGCGTGAAGGTCCAGTTGTCGTACTGGTTATAGTCGATCTGCGAATCCAACCTCTGCAGCACCTCTCTATTAGCCGCACCGTATGCATTGTCGCCATAAGTTGCCCTGTAGTGGCTTTCGGGTTGCTGGGTGATAACAAAGTATGGATCGCCATAGAGAATGAACTTGTCAAAGGACATTTGTCTGTAGTAGTGAGTAAGATTTCCGCCGGCTGAATGCTGGCCTTCCGTCGCATCAACGAACGTATTGAAATAGGCAGGCGGCTGGTCGACTGGCCAATATGGACTGTCCGGCGCGGACGTGTCACCGTTGAACTGCACAAACACTAGAAGTGTTCGTATAGAGCCTATTGAAGTGATGTTCAGTCCACCGCGCTGAACCGACCGTGTATGGCGATGCTGACCAGCACGCACGCTATCTGAAGTCGGCGTAGCAGCATTGCCGATGCCAAATGATACGACGATGAGCAACGGAGTCAATAATGAGGTTTTCAAGGTTGATTCTATTCCCAAGTTAGGTCTTTCCATCTTATCTGATCATGGTTAACGTGGAAATGAGGATTATGGAAGGAAGTGTGGGGGCAAGCTGTGCAGATAGATACCAAAGGGATAGTGGAATGCCAAACAGGATCGCGCGTTTGTCACCTGCATCTATATGACTCCGCCGGTTCACTAGAGGTCAACGCGGGTCCCCAGGGCTCGATTGGATTCCACAACCAAACTTCACTTGATCACCAACATCTTTATGGTCTTGTCAAGATCTCCGGCCTGTTCGCCGGGCAGGCGGGCATCAAACTGAACTGACTTGTAGCCCGGTCCTTCAAACCCGTGAGCTAGTGTCGCGACTCGCAGGCCGATCGTGTTGTAGACCATTTGCTTTGTGGCACAGCTATCTTCCTCCGCGCGTCGAGCCAGTGGTGCGAGTGGTGGAACCGGAACCTGAGGGCTCTGATCTACCTGAACCCGACCGTTGATTCCCAAAGTCTCGTCGCGCAAGCTCTGACTGTGGTTGAGTTCCAGCGCCGGGGGCAGAAATTCCAACCCCAGGTGATGGATCGTAAGAAGGCCAAATCGGAACGACGACAGGTTCAACAATGATGAGAATGGGAGGAGGCAAAATTGTTACAGGTGATTGAGGATCAACCACACCTGCAGATTCATCGTCATTGAGTGCAAGCTGTGTGTAACAACCACCCAATAGCATAGATCCAAGGATCATCACCACCGATAGAACGAGACAAGATTTGATGGTTTTCATATGATTCGATCCTTTCGCCAACTGATAAAACGAATACAAGACTCGTGCCCATCGAAAAGGAGGTGAAAATCTCTCATATTCATCTCTCGACTGTCTAAACCACAGGGTCGCCGTCCTTTAGAGGAGACAGTTTCCATCAAAAGAGTATTGCCTTTCTATGGAAATTCCGCACGCATCCCGACCCATCGGTTACACGAGTTACACGAATTCCACAAACCTACCTAAACGAAAGAACCATTGCCCGATTGCTTCTGGCCTGTAGCGGAGTAGATTATGACGATCCCGTTACCATAATATCACAATCCGATCTGCAGCTGTCCGTACACTCCCCTCCCGCGCGTCGTATACCCGATAATTTCACTGTACTTGACGTTGAAGAGATTCTCGACGAAAAGAGTCGCAGACACATTCGAATTGAAGACATACTTTGCGGAGAAATCGGTCAGCATGTAATGAGAAACTCCTACCGTACCGAGGGCGCCGTAAGGGCCGAGAAGTGAATTGTACGTTATGTCATTGCGATTCCCAACGAATTTAACGGCCCCGTGCAGAAAGACTCGATCGAGGACCCGATAAGAGCATTGCAGATTGAGGGTGCTTGGTCGGCGCACCAAGCCGGGATCTTCAACTGTATGGTCAAGGAACGCCCCGTTGCTGAAGAGCTGCACATGGTTACCCCCAGTGTGTCTACCATCGACGTTGGAGGGATGGTACTCCAGTTTTCCTTTCACGATACTTGCGTTCACCGAAAATGAGAAACGATCGCTGAAGAGTGTGGCGACAGAGACCTCAAAGCCATCACTGGTTTGTCTGCCGACATTGAGGTACGTATCCCCGCGATAATCATCACGCAAATAGTCTGTCCCGAGTGAACCGATGGAAATGTTCCTGTCCCATAAGTACACATACTCGATAGAGTGCTCCACAACGCTGTGGTAGTAGCTCAGGTTCACGATGAGGAGATCAGCAAGTGTATGTCGCAAGCCGATTTCGAACGACCGCGACTCTTCCGGCTGGAGAGATGGGTTTCCCCTTGTAATATCCGAAGCGAAGTTCCTATCCGGCGCATAGAGTTGGTAGAGGGACGGAGCGTTGAATCCTGTTGTGTACGACCCATACGCAAGCGTGCGATCGGTGATGTGGGAAGACAGACCGACCTCGAACGTCGTGTTCACGCCATATTGATTGTGCCTGTTCCAGCGGCCCCCGACGATCAGCGAGAACGGTTGCAGCGCATCTGTAATGAGCCGTCCACCAAGATCCACGTGAAAGAAGAGGGCGCTGAGAGTTGAATGAAGATCCAGGGGTGAGAGATCTGTGCTTGCAACATATGCAGGAGGACCGTACAAGTCCGAATAGTAGTAACTTTGGACCGCCATTGATGCACGGTAATAACCATACCCAACGATCAAGGTGAGATTCTTTAGGTCGACATTGAACTGAAGATCATGAGACGATGTTTTGGATGTGTACTTGTCTTCGGAGTATGTCTTGTCAGTGTTGCCAAGAATGTTGACAACGGATGAATCGTTCACATAATGACGATTCGACTTCGAAAATCCTCCCGTGTAGCTGACTTTAACGGTTCCGCTGAGGGCATAGGCCCCTCCAAACGAGAAGAGATCACGCGTTGAGTAGACGGTGTGGTTATCATCGTCCTGAAACGCACCCCGGGGCAGATCCTTGTCCTGCGTTGTACTCCTGAAGGATCCGAAGACATCAAAGCGCTCGTCTTGATAGTCGAGTTTGCCAATCCATTCCACCCTTTTTGAGTTGTAACCATGACGGTTCTTGAAAGTGCCGGGAGTTGTTACGGTGTCGATCGTGGCATCCAGTCCCCGGGTTCCGCTATTCAGAACACCGGTGCGAAGAGAAAGGCCGTGCGTGCGATAATCGAGAGAGACGTTTTCCGACAGTGTCGACGTCTTTGGCCCAAAGACGCCACCGCGGAGATTTGTTTGAACATGGAACCCCTCTTCCACATTCCTTGTCGTGATGAAATTCACGACTCCTCCGATTGCTGAGGAACCATAGAGTGGACTGTGCGCCCCCCTGACAACCTCGATCTTCTCCACATCGGTGAGCGAGAGCTCAGAAAGATCGAGCGCATCATCTGGCGAAGAAGGGTCACTCACACGAATGCCATCGACCATGATCAATGTTTGATTTGCGTTGGCCCCGCGAGTGTAGAGGTTTTGCAGAGCGCCTGGATTCTGGCGCTCACCGACGATGTAGATCCCGGGAAGTGTCGAAAGCACCGCAGCCGCGCTGCCGAAGACCGCCCGGTGGATCTCCTCCTTGCTGACGACTGAAACGCTCCGTCCGACATCATTGATGTTTTTCTCGCTCCGGTTTGCCAAAACGATGACCTCCTCCATCTGGTATAAGCGTGTGGAGTCAGGGGTTTGAGAGAGAACTTGTTGGGAAAACAGAAGCAGGCACACTGCGCCCACGCGAGTAACAACCGGGAAGCCCATATGTATTCCTCCATTGCATGGATGAAGAAATCTGCAACGGGAGAAAAGGCAAAAGATGGAGAAGATGAGGTGAGAACTTCCATCTGAAGCTTTTTACCCGAAAGCTATTTGTTGATTTGCGTCTGGCAGGTCTTCTGGCTCGCTCTGCTTTTGACGCCTTCCCGTTCTCGCCCGGAGAACAGTGGCTTGGGGTATCAAAAGTTGGTCTGAAGAGCTTACAGCAACGGGAATTGCTCCGGACTTCCACCGGATTCCCTTTTAAGGCTATCCCCGGGGTAAATGGGGATCGCCACCTAACGCTGTTTCACCATAGCGCAAAAAGATTAGAAATGCAAGTCCATACTGGAATCTTTCCTGATCAGAAGTGGGTCTCAGCCAGAAGAGATTGAGCAACTTCAACCGATTATCTGTGGGGCAAGGCAGGATTCCACTTTTCTGGGCGCGATACTCTAGGACCCTACAGAACAAAACTGAAGCTGAAGAAGAAGACCCAGAAATTGCAGTTGAATATCACTTCGGGTCTTGGTCCCTCGACTCGCTCGGCTGTGGGGTTCACTCCACTCAGTTCAAAGTTCACAATTCCAGAAAGCGGAGATTTCGCTTAACGGTGAACTGTTAATGTTCATCGGATATCGTTTATCGGTGATTTGGGAATGAGCAGATTGGCCCTCAGTTCAGTCGAAGGGTCCGCTACGAAACGATTATCAATTGTCCACGGATCATTGATGATCGATAATTCAAAGGGCTCCTCGATTACGGGAGCCCTGTTACGAACTCCTACTGTAGACCCTGACTGGGGAGAGGTCGTCAGCGTTTTGTGCTATCCAGGTAAGAGGTTAACAATTCCCACCGCGACATGATGCATTCTGAAGGTTCCCCCATCGCGCAGCCGGAGGACCAGTAAATTCATCGCGGCCGGATCTTGTCTTGTATGTTCTTAAAGTACGCGAAGATGCAGAAGGCACGTGTTGCTTCACCCTGTGCGTGGACAGTACCTACTTCGTTGACGCCGTACCCATCTTCGCCTCCCTGTGGGTTCCACCCGTTGCGAATGCCGTGGTCAAGTTCTCTGTGAAGAATCAACGCAGCCGTACCATGATGGTTTGTCCAGACATGCTCGAGCATCTTCTCCACCTTTCCGGGGATATCGTTCAACTCACCAGGCGCGGTTTGGTATGCATCCATCAAGAAGTGAACAAACGCACCGTTGCCGTCCATGTGTACCTGGTAGAAATCGACCGGGTCGACCCACCCCGTGCCGGGGTCGAGAATTCGCTTCGCGGTCGCGACGACGATCCGTTTGTATTTAGGGTCCTTCGTCGCGCGGTAGAGCGATGCACCGATTGAACAATACTCCGTTCCTCCCCACGGCAGTTCCTTGCCGAATGCAGCCAGCCCTTTCTTCCCTTCCCAACGGCCGCTTCCCTTGTATAGTGATTTCTCGATGCCGGGAGAGGAACCATCACCGGCCCACACCAACAGGGCGTCGTCCAGAAACCGTCTATTTCCTGTCGCCTCGTACAGACGGCATGCAACGGACACCATCTGGTTCATATTACTGTTGGTAAAGATCTTTTCATCCACCCTGGAATTTGGCGGATAGTTGTACCACGTCCAGTAACCTTCGTGGTTTGAGAGCATTCCCGCCGTGCGGGCCTCAATGTACCGTTGAGAAGCATCCGTCACCAACAGCATGTTCGTTCTGCCCGAGACGTCCCACCAGTACAATTCTGCCAGGCACGCCCACGCACGATCATCCACCCAATAGCCATTATACAGATTGGTTAATGGATGCTGTATGGTGTGAAATCGAAGCAGCGCAGAATCATTTGTCACAGCAAAGAGATACGCATCACCAATTGCACCGTACGCTCCTTCCCACCCCGGAGTATATACCGAGTGATAGAGTTTGCTGACCAGGTATGCACGCTGAAGCCATTTTTCTGTCGGCTGGTAGCCGCCGTGTAGTTCGGCGCGATTGCTTTCTGCTCTGCGGGATGGTTGCAGCGCATTCGATCCACCCCTGTGGATCCTTGTCCATACAATCACACATGCCAAGATAATGGTCGCCGCAACCACGACAGTCACGTATCTCGAAGTACTCTTCCTCGCGGGCTGAGCCCGCCGGTGTCCCTGCTTCTTTTTTGAGCTGCGAAATTTTGTCATTGGTGGTCCGGGGACAATATGAAATGAGGAACCAAATAACCCGGAAGTTCGGATCTCCGTTACAAGCAGATTAAGAATTCTCAATCACTGCTGTCCGGTTAAGAGATCGGGTTATCCGCGGAATCAGTTACACTGAATAGAGTTGGAGCGATCTTCTTCGTAATCGATTTCAACTCTGTGTTCCAGGATTCCCGAAGTGTCGATGATGACACTGAACGATTTACAGTTGTGGCATAATGCTTGTGCACGTCGTTAACCGGACACTACTGATTCTCAATACAGAATTCTTTGACCCAACATTCGGGCCTACAAGCCGTAGCTCGTCGCAGAGATGAGGTGACCGTACGTATCCATCATTTGCCCGATGAAAGTCTCCTCGCTCGACGGTATTTGAGCTATTTCGCTCTCGATCCTGCCAAGCCATTCGATTTCTCTCGGACCGAGGGAGAGGATCGTCGTGGATACAGCTTCTTTCATGATATCAAGAGCTGCCCTCGCAGCTGCAATTGTCTGCTGGTATGGGCTTCTCTGTTCTATAATTGCCCGCGCGATACGTATTGTTGACTCAGGCGACAGGACCAGGGCCTGTGGGCTGAGGTTGATATCCGACTCGACAAGAAGTGATTGAAGTTGCCCCGACACATTCCTCTCCAATGCCTTGTTGAACAACCTGCAATCATAGGCGAGTAATTCCAGAAAAGCCTCAGGTGCTGAACCCGAAAGAAGTCGGATGTTTTGCACGGATTCGTTGCTCCAGAGATCACACATTGCCCCTGCAACATTGCCGACCGGACTGAAATGTGCGCAGCTTGCCGATTTACCTTCCATGGCAATCGGTGTGCCCGTGATCGCTTTTAAGATGGGTCCCTCGTAAGCGCAGTCCTTCGATGGTCCAACAGCCCCGCATTGATAGGCGATGAGACTGCGTACAGCACTCGCAGCGCGTATCACGGCAGCGAGAACTTCGGGCAGCATCCCTTGTGAGGCCAATTGCATTGCGGTATTGGCAAACCCGCATGCTGAGTCTCCTCCTGCCACGATGTTATGTCGGGTGCAGGTTTCAACAATCTTCGTCCACAACCATTCCATGTCCAGAGGAGCGAGAATTCCTAGCGCAAATAATGCCCCCTTTATGTCGCCATAAAGGAGAGCCTTGTCATGTACTTCCTTGCCGCCGACGGACTCTATTGAGAGTAAGTCTGCTCCTGAATCGGCACATAGGTCTAGTGATTCGCAGAGGATGTCCCAATCACTACCGCCACGAAGCCGGGGCGGGCGCTTCCGGTCTCGCAAGTCTGTCGGCGTGACCCGAAGCGCACATGGGAGTTGATATTCCTCGTGTGCTTGACGCAAAAAACCGTGAAGGATACCCGTAATTTCGCCCCCCCACCGTGGATTCTCGGTCATCTGCGGCAGCAGCTCGAATTCCACCATGAGTCCGGGGAGGCGTAATCGCTTCGAAGCCTTCACGATCATCGTGCCGATTTCTTCATAGTGCCTTCTTACGGCACTCCACGTTGCGTCCTCAACGCTCATTGTTGGCAGGGTGAAATTCAATTCCGGGTAAACCTGTCCATTCCCGACGTGCAAACCGAATCCGCATGTTACCGGTTTCGGAGCGACGCCGAAACAAAGGTCTTCCGGCCGGGAGATTGCAAGGGCTTGAAACGATGTCAGCATTTTCGTCTCCAAGTGACGCAGGCAATTATGGTCACGAGAAGATACGCTTTTTCCCCAAGGGAAGATATGTCGTTGAGCAACTCAACGGGTAGACAATGCTCATGCAGAATTTTTCTATACAGAAGCCTTCCGTCGGTCTCAGTTGGTATGGCGCAATAGACCTCCACCCTGCTCCTCCCATCACAAATTATTGACGGAACCTGATGCCATAGAGATAACTTGAGACAACGAAACCACTCCCCTGCTAAAAACAAATTGAGCATTCCGAACTCTCAATCCACAATTCCCAATTGAAAGTGCTCTGTGCTGTTCTAAAGTCAAGTTAACAGTTTGTGAAACCGTTGGTGTAGCACCTTGATTCTCGCTTTGAAGATATCGATCGAGTCAACGCCGTTGGGCTGGAGCCCGAAGTGTATTCTCCCGAAGTTGTTGAGGAAACTAGAGGCTGGTCGGGGTTTAGTATTTTGAAATACCCCCCCAGCGATCGTTTTGAGGGTTACGATAGGCCAATCGCTGCGGCGAACTCGAAAGAAGACAGAAATAATAAAAAAAGGGTGACGTCCAATCAAAACGTCACCCTGCGTGGCAAGAACTGATTCCTCTCTGTTATTTCCCCTCCGCGTCCGCCATCGAAACACTCTTGACCAAAATGCCGTTCACGCCTCCCTTGCTTCGCACAAACCCCTTGGCTTCAACCGTGTGAGTGATATGGTCCTTGAGAATTGCGTTGGGACCCGCCGTGTGGTCATCCGGAATGAGTGACACGTACAACTTGCCGCTTGAAGTAAGGATCCCAAGCGCACCGCCGGCATCAGCACAGGCCTCGGCACATGCTCTGTGCTTTTCCCCCTTTGCCCCATGGGCAATATAGCAGGCAACATCAACAACTTCTCCCTTCACGGTGACCTCCTTCTCCGGCTTTTTTTCACTAGCTGTCATGCCGAACATAAGAAAGGACACTGCCATGGCTAATGCAATCATGCGCTTCATAAGAACCCTCATTGATTTGTGGTTGATGTTGCCAATGTGGCCACTACAGAAACATCAACTCCTAATGGTCGGAGAAAGTTCCATCCCCCCTGCATTGTGGATCTGCCTGAGTCACCGATGATCCCCTTGATATGTGCCAATTCGCCGAAGAGTGAGGTCAGGTGCTTCGTATGCGGAAACGATCGGTCAGAGGCGATAGAGGCCAATGCTGGCTTCTGAAGCTCGCCAGCATTGTAAAGAATGTAGAGGTGGGTGATTTACTCGGCGAGGAGGATTTGCCTGTTCAATTCACGTTTGCTTCTTCACCTTCCATTGGAGCATGATTATCTGTTTGATTGCCCAATACCCAGCAGCCGGCACGGTGCGCATTGTCTAACACCATGGAATCGGGTGGGACATGACGAATCCTCCAAAGGACTGCGAAGTCCCCGCTCGCGCCAATGAGCATGAGGAAACCGTAGAGGGTCATCCACCCTGCTCCCGTCATGATCCCGATACAAACGGGAACCACACCGAGCACAATCCCAGGCAGAGCTACCAGGCGTCCATATGCAGAAGCACTCAAGGGAGAATCACAATGCACATAGGCGGTCATGGACTTTACGGAGAGTCCAAAATGAACTGCCCTCCAAGACAGATGGCCGAACTTCACAAAACCAAACCAATGGAGACCTTCATGTACTATGACGCTTATAACCATAACCGGCAGGAGTATCTGCAATCGGCCAAAATGAGAGGATGTTGCCAACAATGAATGCATTCCCCAGACCAAACAATGAATCCCGAGCACCACGACTGCAATGATTGGGGTCAGCCCGATCGCTATTGCAGTTACTTGGCCCACAGAAAGCGACGCATCTGTTTTGGAGTGACTACTATTGTCGGGCATCAAGAGGCCATTTCTATTGGGGGCAGCGTCAACCATTAATTTAGCCGGATTCTAAGACCGGACGCAGTGCTGGCGAATAAGGCCCGAGCAACCACGCCGTATCGTTTAAGTCCAGGCGGTCTGAATTCTCGAGCATTTCTCCGGGCCTCCCGAGTAGGTGTAGGGCTCGGCCTTTGTGTTTTCAGGCGGCTCTTCTTCACAACACTCGAAGACCAAAAGAGAGCGGGGAACGATCAGTTGGGAAAAGTGCCTTCCTGCTTTTTGCGTCATGCTTTTCCCTCCTGGAGTAGATTGGCACCATGAGACGGTTCTGTTTTACTTTCTCACAATGTCATTGGGCATTGTGAAGAATCCTGTCAACGGTCTTGACATTCCGCACAATCTCATCCAAATCTCTTTCTCTCCCTTGAAAGTACACTTTGCCGTTTTTGATTGGGTGTTTCGATCTGGAACCTCCCCAGAATGCGTTCACAGGAGATTTGAATTTCCCACCTTCAGAATAATTCTTGTGGACGGTCGTTAGGGACGAACTATTCTCTGGTTTCACCAGAGAAAGAAGCACATTCTCACCTGGCTTGAAATTAGCCTCACTTGAAACCCAAATACGCGTGGAGTCATGGAGGGGTCCGCTTTGCCTCAGGAGCTCAATGACCGCACCTGTCTCTAAATCACCTTTTACAGCGCTTGTCACCCGAACCAAGACTTTGGAATGAAATACCTGACTTCTAGGACCTGCCAGTCCAACCTCCTTTAGTACGTCTCCAATCACAACAAGATCAGAAACTGCAGCAACGATCATTTCATTCGGCTCTCGGCGCTTCAGCAATGATTCTCTTACGTCGATCCCTGCGGCCTTCAGTTTATTGAGTTTCTCTTCTGTCAGCCCAACTGCCTTCATCCTCTTTTCTACTGCATCCTCCCAAGCCTTATCACTTGGAGTTTGACCAAACAAGACAAACGCCCATGGTAGCGGGAGAAGTACAAACAAAAGAGTCGCCTTCATGAAATGTGTTTCCCCTCGGTGTCCACCAAATATGCAAGTTCGTATGACCGACCACCGTCAGTTGACCAAAATACAAGAAGCCTTTACCGATGCTGCACAACGATAAAGGCTCCCATGAGAAAGAACCGTTCAATGCAATATACTTCAGGAATTGAGCGAAATCAATGTAAGCTCTCAGCAGATTTTCATCTCTTACATGAAACGAATCCGATTTCCCTTCATTCACAAACGTCGCCGCCTCGCGGCTGAGAATGTGGCACATCTTCAACACAAGGGAGCTCGACGCTCAAGTGACAGTCACATGACAGGCATATGACAGTCATACCAAACCCAGCCCGTGGGATTTAGCGCAATACGATGAGTTTCTTGGTCTCGACAAAACTTCCAGCTTGTAATCGATAGAAATACACCCCACTTACCAGTCCATTTGCATCAAATCTGACCGAGTACGATCCCGGTGCCCGTCGTTCGTTTACCAGCGTCGCCACCTCTCTCCCCAGTGCATCGAAAACCTTGAGTGACACGTACCCCAAACCCGAGACACTAAACCCTATCTCTGTGCTTGGGTTGAATGGATTGGGATAGTTCTGGTGCAATACGTACTCCGACGGCAGCGACTCTGAATCGTCGACCCGAGTTGCTTGCTGCACAGACAGGGATAAATTCGTGGAGGCGCCCGCTTGAAGGAGATCCCTAACGGTGATGCCAATATACAACGGGAAGCCGGTTGTCTGTGTTGGAGTACCCTGGAAGCTGTGTGTTTCCGGGTTGAAGCTCAACCACGTCGGCAGCCCGGTCGCTTGATACGCTAACGTGTCTCCACTGTCGGCATCCAAGAACGTGCTGTCTGGAATTTGAAAAACGAACAACTGACCGACATATGCGCGCTGTGCCGGTATTGGTCTGTGGAGAGATGGAGTAGTATTCGAAATCCCTGAAATGGCAATCTGGGTTGAATCAGTTTTGCCGCTTATTTGGTAGAACACGGTAACGGTGTCGTAGAATCTCCCGCGTGTAGGAGAGCTGAAGTTAACTTTGATTGAATCCGACCCAAACAGACCGACGACCTGACCGGCAAAATTCTTGTTCAAGGAAAACAACGATCTGTTTGTGTGTGTAACGCTGTCAATTGTCAGACCCTTTGAACTGAGGTTGAGCAGCTCAATGTCGCAGACCGCTTGCTGCCCGGGGACACACTGCATGCTGAGCGCGGCGCTCGAAACACGGAAATCACTAATATCGAGCGAAGGAAATACCTTTGCCTGGGAACCCCCATAGGCACCCATATCATTTCTCA
>Ga0299912_10003606_pt1 | contig 12632 bp, 9 predicted proteins | sample RVTome_2_FD_207667 | JGI IMG/M metagenome (GOLD analysis project Ga0299912, IMG submission 207667) | Soil microbial communities from uranium-contaminated site in the Upper Colorado River Basin, Wyoming, United States - RVT95D214 (version 2) ... | reverse complement strand
TTTAGAGACTCGTCCTCTTTCAACCAAACGGCAAGGAAAATTTGATATCGGGGATTATCAGGGAGAAGAGGGCAGGGGAAGGTCAAGAGAAAAGTTTGAAGAAATTAGCTGTTGTGACTTCGGCTAGCTTTTCCAGGGAGATGCCCTTCAGCGCGGCCAGGGTCCGGGCCACTTCGATCACATTGCGGGGTTCGTTCCGCTTGATTTTGCCCCGGAAGGGGACGGGCACAAGGTAGGGCGAGTCGGTTTCCACCAACAGCCTGTCCAGGGGAATCCGGCGGGCCACCTCCCGCAGGGGATCCGCTTTGGGGAAAGTGAGAATCCCCGAAAAGGAAATGAAATATTCGAGGTCGAGCATCCGCTGAGCCAAGTCCCAATCCTCGGTGTAGCAATGCATGACGCCGCGGCTGCCGGGATTCTCCTGTTCAACGATATCGGCCGCCTCTCGGCCGGCGCGGCGGGTATGGATGATGAGCGGCAAGCCCATTTCCCGGGCCGCCGCCGCCTGGGCCCGGAAGGCCGCCCGCTGGGACTCGGCCGGCGATAAGTTGTAGTGAAAATCCAGCCCGACTTCACCCAGGGCCAAGATTTTTCCCGCAGCGGCCAGCCGCTTCAGTTCGACGAGATGCTCCGGCCGGAAATGGGCGGCACGGTGGGGGTGGATGCCGGCCGCCGCCCTCAGGCCGGGAAACCTGGCCGCCAGGCCGAGCGTCTTTTCCAGGCTGTACTCGAGGCTCAGTTCGGCCGGGCAGAGGATGGCGGCCAGGCCGGCCTCCCAGGCCCGCTCCACCACCTCTTCTCTGTCCTTGTCAAATTCTTCAAGATCCAGGTGGGCATGAGAGTCCACCACAGCCAAGGGAGCGGAAGTCGGCCGGCTTATTCTGGTCCTACTGCATCATCTTCGTCTTCAGTTGACGAAGCGGGATGGCGCCGTAGCTCAAGAGCTTTTGCAGGAACTCGCCTTGATTGAAGGATTCGCCCTTATTCCGTTTGTATTCCTTCTCGATATCCACGATCTCCTGGTAGCCCATGTAGGGGTAAATACCCTCTCCGGGGTTGAGAATGATTTCCTTCCATTTCCGCTTGGCCTCGGCCTCGCCCTGGAAGCCCGCCCGGGTCATATAATTGACGGCCTGCTCTTCGGTCATGCCGCCCTGGTGGATGTTGAGCTCAAGCTGGAAATCCATGGCCGCTTTCAACTGCATCTCGAGCTGGGCCAGTCGAAGCCGGAGGTCATAGTTGCCGTAGCCGGAATTGACCAGCATCTCTTTGATATAGACCGGCCAGCCCTTGAGGAGAGGCTGGTTGGGGTAAAGCTTGCGCACCAGCGTTGCGCTTTTGCGCGTCAGGGTTGTCGGCACGAAGGAGCCGGGGTAAACCTTTTGGACGATGAAGAAGGGATAGACGAAGTCGTTGTATTCTTCCAGGAAGGAATTGATCGTATCCGTCGGCCAATCGTCCGGGACAGGGCTGATGGATACGGTGGACTTACCGCCGCTCTCATAGGCGCCCGGACCCTCCAGGCGCGTCAAAGTCAGGCCCCGCTTCTCTAGGGGCATGGTCACGATATCCGGCATCTCCTCCGGCAGGGCCAACAGGTTGTTGCCCCCCATGAAAGCCTTGATGCCTTCGGCGGCGGGCTTGGCTTTGCTCAAGAACTCGCCGGCCTGGAGATGCTCGGTTTTTATTTTATCGAAAACGCCCTTGATGAGAATGCTGCGGATTTCCTCCTCCGGCCGGTTCATCTGCTCTATATTGATGTTGGGGTACATGATCTTGTAGAAGGGGATGCAGACCAGGGCCATTTCGCGGCGGATGTTGTTGATGTCGGCCTTGGCCCGAGCCACGAGTTCGTCGAGCATAAGGCTGCCCTGTCCGGTCAGCCGAAGCAATCTCAGGTGGGCCTGTTCGCCCAGACGGAAGTTGCCCGAGGAGCGGCGCAGCAGTTCATTTTTCAGGAAGCTCTGAAAGTCCTCCAGGGCCGGGACGGCCTTGGCTGCTTCGACCATGAACTTGTTCTTGGTTTCGGCCGAGGCTCCGGCCGCCACGGCCGGCATCTCATTCTTATAAAAATTGATGATGCCCGGGAATTGGGCGATGGCCGTCTCGGTGTAAACCTGGGCCGGAGTCTTGAGGTTCTCCTTGGCCTGCTTGAGGAAGCCGGGGATCTGTTTCAGATGCTCGGTAGCGCTCTTGACCCGCACTTCGAGGGGCGTTGAGTTCTTGGCCAGCAGTCCCGGGAGGCAGCCCATCAGGATCTCATTGTAGAACAAGGGGTTGTACTCCCAAGGCACCAGGCTTTCGTGACGGAAGAGCTCCAGGTCCAGAGCGTCCAACAGGATCTCATGGTCAATCTGGTTGTCGGGGCTCAGGCTGGCCCTGTTGATCTTGGCCACCACATCCTGGTTGAAAGCATCCAGCTCGTCGTTCCGTTTTTCCACGGCCTTGGGGCTCAGATCCTCCAGCCTGTCGTTGTATTTGGTGAAGCCCGCCAGCGTCCCGGAAGTGGGGTAGAACTTCCAGTAGGCATCCAGGTAGGCGTCTAATGTTTTCTGGAACTTGGCGTCCTCCGGGCCCTGCGCGGAGATGAGCAGGCCCAGGGTGAAGAGGACAAAAGCCGCCAGCAACAGGGGGATGAATCGTCTTCTCATCAAAACCTCCTTCGACTGATCACTTTGAGTCATTCTTCCGACCTCTCGGCGATACCCCTCGTCGTTCATGCTAGCATATCCCCTCACCGGTCGCAAGGCGGGTTTGGCCTCTTCTACCAACGGATGACCGCCGAGGCCCAGGTGAAACCCGAGCCGAAGGCGGTCAGGACGAGCAGGTCGCCTTGTTTCAAGCGGCCGTCCCGGACGACTTCGTCCAAGGCGATGGGGATGGAGGCGGCGGTGGTGTTGCCGTAGCGTTGGATATTGCGAACGACTTTGGAATCGGGAAGTTGCAGCTTTTTGGCCACCATTTGGCTGATCCGGTCATTGGCCTGGTGGGGGATAACCAGGCTGACGTCCTTCAGCTCCAGCCCGTTGTGCCGGAGCCCGATCATGACCGCCTCGGGCATTCTTTCCACGGCGTTGATGAACACTTTCCGGCCGTCCATGCGGGGAAAGAATTTCTTTTGCTCAAACATCTCCAACTGGAAAACGGGGTTGTTTTTGGGGCAGGGGTTCTCCATCCACAGGTCGGTGACGAACCGGCCGTCACAGAACAGGTGTGTGGACAGGATGCCCCGGCCGTCATCGGCCGAACCGGGCTCGACAATCACGGCGCCGGCCCCGTCACCGAACAAGACGGCTATGTCCCGGCCCTGGTCGGAGAAATCGAGGTTGGTGGATTGGACTTCGGCCGCCACCAGCAGGATCTTCTTATACGTTCCGGCCCGAATGTACTGGTCGGCCACGGATAGGGCATAGATGAAACCGCTGCATTGGTTCCGCACATCCAGGGCGCCGATGGTCGACAAGCCGAGCTTGGCCTGGACGATGACCCCGACTCCCGGGAAATAATGGTCGGGCGAGAGGGTGGCGGCGATAAGGAAGTCGATGTCGTTCTTGTTGATGCCGGCGCGGTCGATGGCCTGCTTGGCCGCCTCGACAGCCAGGTCGGAAGGTCCGGTGCCCGGCTCCACCCAGCGGCGCTCCTGGATGCCCGAACGCTCCCGGATCCATTCGTCCGTGGTGTTGACCAGCTTTTCCAGGTCGGCGTTTGTCACCTTCCGCGGGGGGACGTAATGACCCGTACCGGTGATAATCGCTCGTATGCTCATGGCCGGGCAGGAATTATAAAGGAGGGTCAAGGAGAATGTAAAGAGCAATAGGAAGCCTCCTCCTCCCATGAACCTGCATTCAAAAAGAGGAGGGGTCCTGTCACGGCTCCTCCCCGGCTGTGCTCGCCAAGCTGCGCGCAGGCGGGGAGCCCCTCCGCCGTGCCACCCCTCCCCATGATTTACGGCATGGGGGATGCTTCTATTTATAGCTTTAGGTTGTCCTCGAAACCCGTCACTTCCGGGCTAAACCGCTCATGGCGCCTCATCCCGTTCCCAGGCCTTACTTCCCGGCAAGAGACGAACCAAAGTATTCATTATAGAGTAGCCTCTATCTTGACCGGCCTTTTATTGTTAAAATAAAAAAAGATGTCAAATCAAAAAGGAAAATATTTCAACGCGGTGGCGGCCTTTATCATCCTATTCGCAGCGGCGGCCGGCTTGGCCGGGGGCGACGACCTGCTTCGGATCGAGGCGACCATCCGGCCCAAGAGCCTTTCCCGCAGCGAGGAAGGTCGCGTGGTCTTGAGAGTCATCACCCAGGCGGGCATAACCCTCAGCCCACATCCCGCCTTCACTATTGAGTTCGACTCCTGCCCGGAGCTCCTGTTTCCCAAGGGTTTTTACACCAACTCGGACCTGGCCATCGAGGTTGTGAAGGAGGGGGCTGAGCGATTCTTGAATATGTCCAAACCCATCGAGATACCCTTCACCGTCAACCCCTCGGCCAAGCGGGGGAGTCATATCCTGGAAGGAAGGATCCGGTATTTCGCCTGTTCGCGAAAAGAGGGCTGGTGCCTAAAAAATACCGCCCGATTCTCGGTGTCTTTCTTTACTCGCCAACTGACCATCAGCAAGTGATCCCTGCCACGGATTCGGGTAGCAGCCCCGAATATGTGATTTCAGAGAGGTGTCGGAATCGCCCTTAGGCCCCCCTAGCGGAGGGGGGCCCCGTCGTTTCGATGGGGGGAACCGACGGGACTGGTTCCTCAGGGGGCCGAGGGCGATTCCGGCACCGATAGTGAATCACACAAACGGATGCTTCTACGGATTCGAAAAGGCTTGCCGTTCCTTTATGGTTGACAGTATAATACCTCTTCGTTTTTGTGGATATTATCAAACCGGATGCCGATCCCTTGAGGAGCGACCCATGAGCCTTTTTCGACCAGGTGCTAAAACCGCAGGCCGCTTTGGAGTGACGGCCGTTATGCTTTTTTCTCTGGCCGCGGCCGCGGCGCCGGAGACGGCTATCCTGCCCCTGGACCAGGTCAAGCCGGGCATGGTGGGCAAGGGTCGGAGCGTTTTTAAGGGAAGCCGTGTTGAGGAATTTGAAGCGGAAATCCTCGGCGTTCTGCCCAATGCGCTGCCCAAGAGAAGTATCATCCTGGCCAGGCTGAAAGGGCAGGGGCTGGAGAACTCGGGCGTCGTTCAGGGCATGAGCGGAAGCCCGGTTTATGTAGACGGAAGGCTGGTGGGCGCCGTAGCCTACAGCTTTGCCTATTCCAAGGAGCCCATCGCCGGCCTGACGCCCATTGAGGAGATGCTGTCCCTGTCAGTGGAGCCGGCAGCCCGGCCTGCCTCCTTCGCCGCCAGGAATATTCCGGTGGGCAAAATCGGGCTGGAGGAATACTGCGCTCTCTTTCCCGACATTTTCGGCCCCCGCCTGTCCGTGGAAGCCGGCGGGAGGCCGCTCCTGCCGCTGGGTATCCCCCTGATGTGCGGAGGGTTGTCCGGCCGGGCTGTGGACCGGGTAAGGCCGGCCCTGGCCCGCATGGGATTTCTGCCCATGAACGCCGGCCAGGTCAGCCTTGCGCCCGTCGTCACCGCAGATTCAGCGTCATTGCGGGCCGGCGACCCTATTTCCGTGCAGCTTGTGAACGGTGACGTGGACATCTCAGCCCTGGGAACAGTGACTCATGTGGACGGCCGCAAGGTCTATGCTTTCGGACACCCCATGTACAACCTGGGTCCGGTCGAATATGGCATGGCCCGGGCCGATGTGCTGACCGTGGTGCCCAACCTCGAATCGTCCTTTAAATTGGGCGCGCCCGGAGCCCTGGTCGGAACGTTCCTCCAGGACAGGTCCTCGGGTGCCTACGGCGAGCTGGGCCGCCTACCGTCCCTCGTCCCGGTCAACATCAAGCTCAGCGGAGGGCCTTACCCCGGCCGGGAGTACAAGATCCAGGTGGTCAACGACCGGATCTTGAGCGCTTTCTTCATCGGCTCGGCCCTGGCCATGATCCTGAGCGACGCGGAGCGGGCTTTGGGCGACCTGAGCCTTTCTCTTCAGGGTGATTTATATCTGGACAACGGCCTGAGCGTTCACCTGGAGGACCTGTACTCGGGAAATTTTGATTCCGCGGTGAACGACTTGACCGGGCTTGTCCTGGCTGTGGTCTATTTTCTGTCCAACAACGAATTCCAGAACCTGGGCCTCTTCCGCCTGGACCTGGACATCCAGGCCGTGGAGAAGCCCAAGGCTTGCCTGCTGGAGAAAGTCCTGCTGGACCGCTATGAAGCGGCGCCCGGGGAGCCGGTCAACATCAAGGTTTTCCTGAGGACCTACCGGGGGGAGGTCAGTATCCAGGAGATCCAGGTTCCGGCGCCCAACCTGCCCACCGGCTCATCCTTCCAACTGGTGGTGGGCGATGCGGCCTCCATGCAGCAAGTGGAGACGGTGCAATACCGCGACTTGGAGTTCGTCCCCCGCAGCCTGGAGCAGCTCATCAGGCTTCTGAACAACCTGCGCAAGAACAACCGGGTCTATCTCAAGGTCCTTTCCTCCCGGCCGGGCTTGTTCTTGAAAGGGGAGGAAATGTCCAACCTGCCCCTGACCATTAAGTCCTTGTTCGCTTCGCCCCGGGCTTCGGCCAGCAACGCCAAAGAGATCGGGATTTCCACCCTGGGCGAATACCAGCTGCCCATTCCCTACGTCCTTAGGGGAATGGTCCGCATCCCGATGAAGATCAAAAAATAGGAGTGTTCGGCATGAAAAGGCTATTCTTCGGCGCGGCCCTGTGTGTTCTCGGCCTGGGTGTTCTCTCGGCTGTCCTGCCTCAAAAATGGAGCCTGGCCGGCGGCCTGGATTTCTGGAGGGGCAAGTTCAACGGCATCTCCTCAGGCGCCGAAGGCCCGCTTTTTCTGGCCGTCCGCGAAGAGAAGAAGGACGGTCCGGCCGAGGAATTCTACCTGTCCTTGGTCGAGGCCGCGGACGGGACGCTGTACCTGGGCACCGGCCATGGCGGCAAGGTCTATCGTCTGGCCAAGGATGCTCCGGCCGAGCTCTATTTCCAGACCACGGAGATGGACGTTACTTGCCTGGCCCTGGATGACAAAGGGGTCCTTTATGCCGGGACCTCGCCCAACGGCCGGGTGTACAAGATCACGGCCAAAGACAAGGGCGATACCTTGTTCAACCCGGACGAGAAGTACATCTGGGACTTACTGCCCGGCCCGGCCGGGAAGCTTATGGCCGCGGTGGGCGAGGGCGGAGCCGTATATGAGGTCAACGAGCAGGGCGAAGGGCGAGCCGTGCTCAAGGTGAACGAATCCCATATTCTGTGCTTGGCCCGGCAGGCGAACGGCGACCTTCTGGCCGGCAGCGCCGGCAACGGCCAGCTCTATCGCTTGAACAGCGCCGGGAAAGCGTCGGTTCTGATAGAGGCGCCCTTCGAGGAAGTGAAGGGTATCGCCCTGGACGGAGAAGGAAACATCTTTTTGGCCGCCTGCGGAATGCCGGCCAAGCCCAAAAAGGATGAGGCGGCCAAAACGGATTCATCCCTGGCGGCGGCTGTGGAGGTCACCGTGGCGGCCGACCGGCCGGCGGCCGGCCAAGCGGCGGCCGACTCCGGCGGCCCTTCGGCACTGATCAGGGTCAACCGGGAAGGTGTGGCAAAAAGGCTGTGGAATTCCGATGACGAGCTCATCTTTGACCTGCTCTGGGATGAGTCGCAGAAGAGAGTCGTCTTCAGCACGGGGAGCAAAGGCCGTCTGTATGCCGTAGAGGCGGCCGGCCAAGCCTGGCTCCTTTCTCAAGGGAGCAGTGAACAGGTCAGTCGTCTCGTCCCGGCCGGAAATAAAACGTTCATACTGTCCAACAACCCTCCGCGGCTGGATGTGCTTTACGCCGAGCAGAGGATGGAGGGCGATTACCTGAGCCCGGTCCTGGACGCCAAAGTGGTTTCCTCCTGGGGCCGGATCACCTGGGAGGCGGAGTTGCCCTCGGCCACGGTCCTTCAGCTCCAGACCAGAAGCGGCAACTCCAACGAGCCTTCTTCCACGTGGAGCGATTGGTCGCCGCCCTATCAGAAGGCGGAAGGCGAGCAGGTCCTCAGCCCCAAGGCCCGCTACCTCCAGTTCCGCGCTTTGTTCAAGACGACCGCCGGCCGTCTCAGCCCCAGGTTGAACAAGGTCGAGTTTTACTATCTCCCCGCCAACCTGGCCCCGGCCATCACCAGGGTCGAATTCCTGCCCCCCAATGATGTCTTTCTCAAACCGCCGGAATCAGGGGACCTCATCTGGGGCAGCCCCAAATCCTTATCGGAGGGCGAGGAGGAAGAAGACTTTTTGAAGGTCATATCCTCCATCAAAAAATCCAAGAAGAAGGGGTATCGGACGCTGATCTGGGTAGCAGATGACGAAAACGAGGATCGCCTGCTGTACTCCATTTACTCCCGGCGCGAGGACGAGGGCCAATGGCGACTCTTGGAGAAGGACTGGAAGGATATGATCTACGCTTTTGATACGATTGTCCTGCCCGACGGTTTCTATATCTTCAAGATCGTGGCCTCGGACAAGACCTCCAACCCCCCGGGTTTGGCCCTCCAAGGAGATAAGGCCTCCAAGCGCTTGACCATCGACAACACCCCGCCCGTCCTGAGGAATGTTCAACTGGCCAAGGAAGGCTCGAGGTTGAAAATCAGCTTCCAGGCCGAAGACGCGTTCTCTCCCATTTTGGAAGCCAAGATCCTGGTCCGCCCCGCGGACTGGCAGGAGGTCTTTCCCGCGGACGGGATCTGCGATTCACTCCGGGAGAGCTTCTCTGTGGCCCTGGACTTGACGGCCGGGTCGGACAACCTGGCGGTCATCATGGTCAGGGATGCTCACGACAACACGGCCGTTTTCCGGCAGGTGTTCTAGCCGCGCCGGCTCTCAGACGCTCTTGACCCGCTCCAGGTACTTGTTCTCCCGGGTGTCCACCCGGATGATGTCGCCTTCCTTAATGAATTGAGGGACGCTGACCTGGAGCCCTGTCTCCAGGACGGCCGGTTTGTTGCTGGCCGACTGGGTGGCTCCCTTGAGAAAAGGCTCGGTCTGGGCCACCCTCAGGTCCACGGTGGTCGGCGGACGGATGCCGACCGCCAGCCCTTGGTTGAATTCGGCGATGAAGACGATGTTGGGCACGAGATAGCTGACGCCCTCACCTAGGACTTCGGACCGAAAACTGACCTGGTCGAACGTCTCCCGGTTCATGAAGACGTATTCGTCGCCGTTCTGGTAAAGGAATTCCATCTCCGTTTCCTCCAGGTAAGCTTGCTCCACCCGGTCGTCGCCGCGGAAGCGATAATCCTGGATGGTTTGGTCTTTGAGGTTGCGGAGGCGGGTTTGAACCATGGTCTTCCAGTTCCCGGGCGCGACATAGGTGGCCTCCATCACTCGATACAACACGCCTTCCATATTGAGAACCATACCCTTGCGGATCTGCGTGGCGTTGATCATGATCCCTCCTTGGCTGGGCCGACCGGCCTATCGCTCCCGGCGGATGCCGTCATCCGTCCGGACGATGTCCACCCGGGCGCCCTGGCCTTCAACGGCCCGCGCCACCCGCTCCACATCCCGCGGCGCGTAAGCGAACATGGTGCCCCCTCCGCCCGAGCCGTTGATTTTGGCGCCCAGGGCGCCCGCCCCCAGGGCCGCCTGGATCATCCTTTCGATCTTGGGCGTCGACGTTTGCAGATAATCGCGCAGCACGCCGTGCTGGGCGCTGAGCATTTGTCCGAAGCGGATATGGTCGAAAGTGTTATGGTTGAATAGCGCTTCCCCCTCGGCGGCCAGGTTCCGGGTGAGGAGCGTTCCCTTGAGCAGGCGCCTCTGGTCCGGAGCGGACAAGGCCTGGATGGCTTTCTCCGTCTCAAGGCTGAGCGGGCTGTGCAGGGAAAAGCCGGGGATGGTCCGGCGGACTGATTCCGCAGCTTCCAAGACATTCCCTTTGACGTAGCCCAGCATCCCGGTCGTGTCCTTTTTCTCCAAAGAATTGGCCAGGACGAAGGGGCCCAGGGGATTGGGCAGGGCCTGCAGCCGGAATTCATCCCCGAAATGGATGGACACCACATGGCCTCGGGCCGAGGAATAATGGTCCATCTTGCCGCCCGGTTCTTTGAATTCGGCCACTTCGGTCAGGAAGGCCAGGCCGGCCACCGTGTCCGGCTCGGTCGCCCTGGGATCGCCGGCCGCCTCCAGCAGGAATTTTACCCAGGCCACGCATAGGGCCGAGGAGCTGGCTGCTCCGGCATTGATGGGGATGGTGCCGTGCACCAGGCAGTCCCAGCCCGAGTGGAGCTCGACTCCCTGGCGGCGGAGGACGTTGACCGCGCTCTTGAGATAATCCCGCTTCTTGTCGTAGAGGATGGGCCGATCCAGGTCCATGTCCTCGGTCTGACCGATGTCCGGCAGGTCGAGGCGGAGGCGGCGGTCGGGCCGGCGGCGGCCGGAGATGGTGATGCGTAGATTGACCGCCGCGGCGATGATGGCCAAGCCGAAGTAGTCCTGGTGCTCCCCGAAAAGGCACATCCGGCCCGGAGCGGAAACGATCAACTCGGCTTCAGGCATTATTCTCTTTTAGCCGAGACTCGCCCCTGTGTCAAATTGATAACAATAATCGCTAGCACGGAAATCGAGATGCTTCCAAATTGAAGTATGGTTGGGGAGGGCCAAGATCATGGGCTTTGGCCCGGCCTAAGTTAATTTCCGGCAGCGAACTTGGGTTGACGGATGCGAACCGGGTGGATGACGAAGTCGCCGGCAAGGAAACCAATATCGCCGCCTTCCGGGGGCCTCGTCCCGCGGCCGGGGCGGCCCTTGATGGCCGCGAAGAGGGCTACGCCGATTGAGTAGAAGTGATCCCGGGACAGTGGAACGCTGTGGAAGAACACCGAGCCGCGCTGGGCTTTGTAGGGGGATGGGCTCCACACTGTGGTCTTGGGCGGCCTGGGACGCTGGCTGAACGACTGCCAGTAGATGCCGGGCAGCGTCAAGACGACTTGGGGCGGCAATCCCCCCTTTTCTGCGGATTCCGGTAGGGACTCTTCTCCCGGCCCTCCCCCCGCCGGGACAAACATGCCTGCTGAGATGCCGGCCTGAGTGGGGCTGTCTGAGGCGAACCAGACGTTGACCTGGACATCATAGGTATTGGTCCCCGGCATTACTTCCCCATGGTGGGTAATGGGGACTTCGATGTCCCGCGTCCCGACCCTTGGTATCTCCCGGGGCAGCTCCGACCGAACGACTTTGAATGTCTGCCAGAGACACGCCCAAGCCCAACCCTGGCCTTCCTGGCCAACGGGCACATCCACGATCACTTCCAGCCCGCCGAGCAGGTCGTAGGCCGACCTGGCATCCGCCGCCCCGCTGTGCTCGGCGTCCGACTGGCCGAAATCGAACGAGCCCGCCAACTCTCCCTCCCATTCGCTGATGTCGAAGGTCGCGTAGGCGCGGGCTGCATAGCGTGAAAGGTGTGCCAGTTGCGCTGTGGCCGTCCCGGCGGCCAGATCCACCCTGGTCTCCAGGTTCTGATAGGGCGGCCGGGCCGCGGCGGCGGCTGCAGCCCCAAGGCCGCCTTGACCCTGGGGCTCAGACCGGGGCAGCACCTGCATGATCGCCACGTCTTTAGCCTTGTACCCCTTGGGCACATCCGATGGTTTGTAGCGGATGATGAACGTCGCGGGTTGCGCGAACCGCAACCCATCCGGCTGCAGTTCGTAGACCTGGCCCACGGCCGGGCCCGGCTCGGGCGGCAGCTCGGTGAGGGAGACCTCGGTATCGGCCGCAAGCGCTCCGGCGGAGATGGTGAGCGTGGCCCGGCCCGAAGGAGCGGTCAGTTCGCCCCCCTGGCGGGCGGAAATCATCCGGGTGGTCTTAGGCGAGCTTTGATTCTGAGCGGCTGCCAGGCCCGACAATTCTGAGGCGTCATTTGTCGATAATGAGAGCATTGCTAAATAGCCGAGCGCAGCCAAGGCCAAGCAACCGATCACGATGCCGTGTTGACTTCTTTTTTTATGTTGCTCTAATGAACCCATTCACCCCTCCTCAGGCCCGGCCACGGCCTGTCTAATCATTGTGGGGAAGTATAGGTATCAGCTTGAAGAGATGTCAAGAGAAGCCCACGAAAAAGAAAAAACACTAGTCGGTGGAACAGGCGGTTCTTTCCTTGGCGTACATCTCCCGCGACTGGTCTTCGAGCTCCTTGTAGGCCCGGGAGCGGTCGATGAGGCTCTGGAAATCGACGTCGGCGCCGTCGAATTCCGGCCCGTCCACGCAGGCGAAACGGGTGGCGCCGCCGACAATGACCCGGCAGGCGCCGCACATGCCCGTGCCGTCAACCATGACGGAATTCAGGCTGACGACGGTGTGGATGTTGCGCTCCCGGGTGATGTCGCAGATGGCCTTCATCATCAGGACGGGGCCGACGGCCAGCACGTAGTCAACCTTCTCCCCGCGGTCGAGCATCTGCCGGAAGGCGTCGCTGACAAAGCCGTGCATCCCCTTGGACCCGTCGTCGGTGGTGATATCCAGACGGTCGCTGAGGCGGGCCAGGTCCTCCTCCAAAATGAGATGCTGGTGCGTCCGGCCGCCCAGGATGGTCACCAGGTGG
>Ga0299912_10003605_pt1 | contig 12633 bp, 13 predicted proteins | sample RVTome_2_FD_207667 | JGI IMG/M metagenome (GOLD analysis project Ga0299912, IMG submission 207667) | Soil microbial communities from uranium-contaminated site in the Upper Colorado River Basin, Wyoming, United States - RVT95D214 (version 2) ... | reverse complement strand
CTTTCGAATTGTAGGGCGGCTACCTTGTATTCCTGTCGTTGTACGTACATATCCCCTAAGTAATAGAGGGCATCGTCGGTGAGGGCGGTACGGGGATACTGGACGACGAAGTCCTGAAAGTGCCGCGCCGCCTTGTCCAGTTCCCCCCTCTTATATTCATCGTAGGCGCTTTTGTATTGTCTTTCGATGGCAGTGGGGGCGGCCACCTTTTCCCGTGCGGTATCTTCATGTATGGTCGGTTTCGGCACACAGCCATACCACAGGAACGAAAAGATACAGAGTGAGATAAATAATATGGTCAGCTTGCGCAACACGTCAGACAACCTCCTAATCCTTTTTGCTGTCCCATACAGGAAGCAAAACGCCTGCTTTTAGGCGAAGCATTTAGTTTGATCTCTATCCTAAAAAGGGTTCTAGGGTCCAAGGGTTCTTGGGTTCTAGAAATATGCCGGAGGTGACCCTTTGGTCATTTAAATGCTTTTCACCCGAACCCTCGAATCCCTGAATCCTCGACCCCTAAAATTCCGCCTTTGGCGGAATAATGTATTAAAATCTCAATCGACGACAAATATCTCGGGCAGGGCCCGATAGTGCTCGTTAAAATCTATGCCATAGCCCACGATAAAGCCGTCTGTCATGGCAAAGCCGGTGTAGTCGACTTGCACCTCCACCTCCCTGCGGGCCTTCTTATCCACCAGGGCGCACACCTTGAGCGAGGCAGGATGATGCGCCCGGAGATGCTCGATGAGAAATGTGAGACTCAGGCCGGTATCCACGATGTCCTCGATAATCAGCACGTCTTTTCCCTCCAGGGGGATCTCCACGTCCTTCGTTACCTGAATCTCGCCCGAGGACTCCTTTTTTGCTCCATAGCTCGCTATCCTGACGAACTCTATCGTTGCTGGTATGGTTAGATGTCTTGCCAAGTCTGCCAGAAAGACAAAGGCCCCTTTTAACACCCCGACGAGCACCAGCTTTTTATCCGCATAGTCGGTGGATATCTCCCGGGCCATCCTGGCTACTTGCTCTGCGATCTCTTTTTGAGAAAAGAGGAGTTTGAGCTCTTGTGCCATGCCGCGATTACAGGGCCGGCTGCAGGACCACGATGCCCAATCCTGCTGCCAATTCCTTGTTGGTGAAAGAAAAGCTGCTCCCTTTGAGCCGCTGCACCGCTTTCTTTCCCTGGAGAAACGGGTCAACGGCTTCTATGGGGAAGCCGCACTTTTCCGTCTTCCAGTGCATGGGGATGATCAGTTTGGGATGCAGCTGTTCAGCCACCGCCGTCGCCTCCTCCGGGCCGATAGTATAAAACCCGCCGACCGGGATCAAGAGGCAATCCACCTGGCCGATCTCTTTTACCTCCTTTGCGCTCAAGCGATGGCCGAGGTCCCCGAGATGGCAGAGGCGGATGCCGTCGGCAACAACGATGAATATGATATTCTCCCCCCGCTCGGAGCCGCGGGAGGCGTCATGATAGCTGGGAATGCCCTCAACCACTACCCCCTTTACCTCATGCCTGCCCGGTGTCTTGATCACCTGAGGATTGCCGGCAAGGCCGGCGACGTAATTATGATCGGCGTGATCGTGGCTCACCAAGACGATATCAGCCTTATCGGTGATCGGACCATACATGATACCCCCTCCGAAGGCACCGGGTTCATACGGGTCCATGATGATCTTTATCCCTTTGTCCGTGGTGAGCAAGAAAGAGGAGTGTCCATACCACTGAATCTCCATATTCCGCTCCTTTCCCGCATGTTGTTCCGAATCCGAAGGTGGCCCTTTAGCCAGTGGCCCTTTGGCCAGATAACCCCCTACCCTGTCCCGAAGCCGAAGGTGGCCCTTTGGCCAGTGACCCTTTGGTCAAGAGTATAGATTTTTAGGCAGCGGAAAGTCAAGGGAAACCGAGCACGCAAGCCGGAGGTGACCCTTTGGTCAGTGACACCCATCTTTTTGGCTCTCTCGGCATCATTCTCCCATATTTTCACAGAAATGCCGCCGGAGGTGATCCTGGCCAAGGGGTCACCTTTGACCAAAGGGTCACCTTCGGCGGTTGGTAGTGGGTCAGTTTGAAAGGATGGGAACACCCTACCAACTATCGGGCTTATTTATGTTAGTTCCGGGGATTGGATTTGGCAATTGAGAAAGAGAAAGCGCTGTTTTTCTAATCCTTTTTACAAATAACGCGTATTTAATCAGTTCTTGGGAAGGATGTTTAACGGGGGTGAAAATACCAATCTTTTTTTGCCTTTCTTGACTTGCAATCCTTAAGGCTTCGGCTAGATCGCTATCGTTTGATACCACAACAGCGCAATCATATTTATCTAACCACGCATCATTTACAAGATGAACAGCAAGATTTACGTCTGATCCTTTTTCTTCTGTTTTAATTACTTGTACTCGCTGATCTGGTGTAGCTTCTGCTATTATTGTCTTTCGTACTCCGTGACGCCATATCTTTACTTTAACTCTTTGTGGGGGATTTGTATCTGCTAAGGGGGCAGTAATTTTATTACTTAGGAAGTGCCCATAATAAATTTTAATCTCAGGGATATATTGTTCAATGGCTCTAATATAAGTCTCTTGTCTAATCGGCTTATTCGGTTCCAATTTTCCTGATACCTTCGTTGTGAAATATTTTATCTTATCGATATGATAGTTTGGGTCGAGAAGGTAAATAAATAATTTTTTTAAATCAAGCCATTTATAGGGAGTGTCTCTTAGGGAGCGATAATATAAATTAAAGCCATCGACGTATATGTATGTTCGTCTGGGCATAATAAACAGGGGCCACTCGCGTGGCCCCGCACCACAGGTCGAAACCATGTGGGTAGTTGTCTTACCAGTGGTAAAGTATAGTCACGTTGTAAGGTTTGTCAAGCATTATTATAATAATGCAATAATATCAACTATATCCCAAATATGGTCAGTTACACCCGCCGCCATTGCAGGAGTCACCCTTAAAGACTGATGAATCCGGCAGAAATTATAATACATAAAATGTAAGGCTACAGCATAGCCCAAATTCTCAATTTTCTTAGAAAACGCATTAGTAAGTCTAGTGAACCTTCTCATGCTCATTCGCATAGTTAAATTCTGTCTTTCAACATAGCTTGTAGATACATCGTGAGGATCGGGATTACCATTGACCTTCATAGTCATTGTGCCATTGCATACAGGAGGACTGTATCGAATCTCTTTTTCTCCCTGTAAATTCCCATACAGTTTAACCAATTGGCTAAAATCTATATTAGCTCCAAAAGCACGTTCTACAGCCTCAAGATATGCTCTATGACCATCGGTAGTTAATTGTACTCTATTCTTTAGCCGACCAGCCAGATCATTCATAAATACAATAGCGGATTGGGCGTCTCGTTTCCCTATAAACCAGCTAGGAACAAGTTTAGTATCAGCACAAAGGGCAGTCCAAGTATAAACATCACCATAACCGAATTGGCCTTTCTTATTATCAGGTACATTCTTTTCCTTGGCATAGCAGAAAGACCATATTTCATCGCATTGAATTTTCTTGCAGGGCAGATTTCTTAGGACTTTATCTTGATATTCAGAGCAAACCCTTCCCACATCGGCCAAGAGTTTCAACACTGTTCCCTTGGCCACGCCCGTCATGCGGCAGGTAGCCCTTATGGAGTTACCTTCCACCAAAGAAGCAATTATTTGTGTTCTTTTGTCCATATTTAATTTATTCATCTTGGCGCTCCTTGCGTTCTAATATAATCATTATACTTGAGCGCTCAAGCATTGTCAAGCAAATATTTTATGAAAGAAATAAGTTTTTTTAAGTTATTGTGGGTTTACCTTAGAGGCGTCAAGAGCTAACGGGTTTTCTTTATCAACCATCATAAGTCCAATTGTTTTAATTGGAACGATAGCCGTCGGGCAAAGCCGCAGATTGTCCTGATTTTCCTCTGCTATCGGCATGTTAGCAGCACCTATACCAAATTCGATATAAAGTTGCCAAATGCCTTCATGTAAATTTTGTTGCTTAATTAGAGCCACAGTAACTTCCTTGTGCGTTAGCTTTTTAATTTCATTCATAATCGCCTCCTATGAGGGTTTGTTATCCTCAACAGTTTCGTTCCATGCGGATTTTTCAGTTGTAACAAATGAAGGGCACCCGGGAATATCACTTAATGTACCTTTCTTTTCTCTAGACATCTTAACTTCGTCGAACATCTTATAAACATCGCTAGCTCGTCTGCCAAACGTAACCTTGGCATCAAAAAACCTATTACTAGCCGCAATTTCTTGCATGACCCAAAAATCACGGGGTTTTCCCAATTTTTCCCAACAAATTTGAAAAATCTCCGAATCAATAGGACCTCTTTCGTTTTTGGGGTCACCATCCTCATAAGCCACTAATGATATTTTCATACCAAGCGTTCTGGCGAATTTAACAATATTATCAAGAGTAATATTTCCAGGATCATTAAATATCTGAGAAACCCGTCCTTTTGTTAACTTTAATTTTTTAGCAAACTTATTCTGTGTCATAGTTAATAATTCCATCTTTTTTTCTAATTGGGCAAAAAAGTCTGCTACTATCCGAAAACGATAGTCCTTAATGCTTCGTTCTGTCCAATGACTTTTTTTCATAACTACTCCTCAAAATAATTTTTAATAGCATTTTGAACAGCAAGCGTTGTTCTTAATGTTTCAGCTATTATTAGATTGACTTCATCTGTCTTATATCTAATTTTTTCTGCATGGTTCACCAGAACACAAAGCTCATATCTCGGGATAGATAATTTAGGCTTACATAAGAATCCGTAGAACCGATGTTCTGCTTTCTTTTCTTTTTTCATTTCATTGCATTTAAAGACATAGCAGTTTGTATATTTACCCTTAAATGCTGATTTGTTCCACCCATGGTAGTATTTTTTAAATGGCGCCTTATTAATTATCCAATAATCAAATCTAGCCCTTAATATTAATTCGGCTTTGTTATTTAATCTAGCAAAGGCACTTTGAGCCGTAACTCTTTCGTCTTTTGAAAGAAGAAAGGCAATCCCTCTTCTTTCATCATTCTCTCCAATAATGAATTCTAATTTGTACGTGTCTCAACCCGATTTTAGGTAGTTTAGGTATAACTAAACTAAATGTCAAGTACTATTTTTGCCATCTTGCCATAGCAGCTTTTCTAGCGATTTCTCTACGTTTTTTGGGGGATAATTTTTCAGCTCTTGCCTTGCCACCCCTTAGACCACCTAATTTCCCAAGAGCAACAGCAGCAGGATTCTTTTCTTTAATAGGCTTTGGGATGGATTCTTCTTGGGTTGCTTCTGATACGATCTGAGAGGCGATTAAATTTATATCAGCAGGTCTTTTTCTCTTCTTAGCCATGCCCTAAGTATAGCATGACTGCTCAAGCATATCAAGGGGGATAAAAAATCAAACTGACCCACTACCCGGCGGTTTGGTCAGTTGAAAAATAGGGTGTTTTATGCTATCAATATGACAAAGGTGCCAGAGGGGTCTGGCACAGGGTCTTTCCTACAGGGGTCCAATATGGCGGGGGTAGAAATCAGTAAAGATAAATCAGGGAAAATAGTTGAATCAAAGCCAGCCAGAGGTGGCATATACGCAACTTGTCTCTCATACCATGTTGACAATAAAGACACAACGCAGCTATGAATGAATTGGGCGCAATTTAGGATTAGGAGAATTTGAATGATACCATTTGAAGAATTCTATAAAAATTATGGTCTTAAGACATATCCATTTACTACTTTTACAACTGAGCTTGAAAAAGAAAAAGCAAAAGAATTATTTGTACCAATGACTGAATTTGGCCCTATAATTGAAGCCTTTAATGACAAAACTAGTATGATAATACTTGGAGAAAGAGGTGTGGGTAAAACCGCTGTTTTAGAAGAGTTTAACAGAAAGATTAATAAACACCGCGTATTTACTGTTATTAATGAGTTTTCGCGATTTTCAATTATACCAACAAGTGAAGAAATTTATAATCACATTATTCAGAGTCTTACAATTGCATTCGTTAGATACTTAAAAAAACATCCAATAAAAAGTGCTTTAATTAATAAAAGAAATAAAATCTTTCTTTCTTATCTAGTTTATTACTATTCAAATGAAGTGACAATAAATTTAATAAAAGAAACGATAGAGAAATTGCAAATTTCCCTACCAGTGAGAATATTAAGTAAAATCTATAATATAATCCGAAAACCTCTTAATTATGCTGGTACAGTATTAGAAAGTGGAATAAAAAGATATATTGCACAAAATTTTAATATGGTTCCATTCTATGACGAAAGACAAATACATGAATATTTTCCTGAATTAATTTTAACGTCTGATAAATCATTCAAGGATCGTGAATCATCACTCAAAATAATTAAAGAACTTTCCTCAATTGTTATTTTAACAACAAAATATAAACCTATAGTATTATTTGATAAATTGGATGAAGACTCAAGATTGAATAATGATGCTGAAATAATTGGTAATTTTATTATGCCTATATTAACTGATAATTATCTTTTAAGTCTTGATTCTTTACAAACAATCTTATTTATCTGGAAAACACCATACAGATACATCGAAGATAAAGTCAGATCACAAAAATATTATTGTCCAACTTTAAAATGGAATAATAAAGATCTAGAAGTTGTTCTTAATAAACGCCTAAATGTTTATTCTGAGAATAATCAAATTGTTTGTCGCACCCTATTTAATCGCTTAAGTGATGATGAATATGATGATATATTTGAAATATCGAATGGGATACCAAGAGATTTGTGGCATTTAATAAATAAAATATTTGAGGAACAAAACAAAATCAATCCTAATCAAAATACATTTTGTATAGAATCTGTAAATCAAGCAAAGACAAGATTTGTTGTTGAGTTCAATTATTATGAATATTATCCAAGAAAGAGTACTTCCAGAGCTGATTCAATGGATATATATTCATATTATGCACATTTATTAAAAGTTGGAGAATCAACTTTTTCAAAAAATATGCTAAGTGAGAAAGCTAAAACTGGAAGTTCCACAAGTAATTATGTTGCAGGTATGGAACGAATAGGATTAATTGAACGAATACACCAAGAAAGAGGCGAAATATTCTATCGTATAAAAGATAAAAAAATAATTTATGCTCTAAATAATAAACTTGATATTCGCAATAAATAAATCACGGGAACACTGGGGACGTTGATGCACAAGGTACTTAACAGAGGTAAGAGAAAAGGTAATGTATCTTCATGCCACGTCATGCCCGATGGGATGTTCCTGAAGCACTGCATCACATTATGGTGTGGGGGATTAATAAATCTGCCATCTTTCAGACGACCAGAATAAGGCCCGTTCTTTGTATGCATTCTGAGAACCAGTGCTCCCAATACGACGCGATACATCTATCAGCCTATTTTGGCAGTATGGACGCAAGGCAGATATGAACGGGTTAGACGAAATCATAATTGCATAAACTAAAATAATGAGGAGGGATTTGAGAACGACTGGGGTCTGGCCGTGGCTGAGGATTCGTTGAGTCCGATATCAATAATAGATTTTGTTTTCATGGTCAGTTAACACCGGCGCAAGTTTTATTCATCACGGGGTCCAACATGGCCGGGGTAGAAATCAGTAAAGATAGCTCAGGGAAAATAGCTGCATCACTGTCAGCCAGAAGCGGCACAAACGCAATTAACTATCCCTCCCAAAGTGGGGGTATATATGCAATAATTGCAGATATGAACGAGTTAAGTGAAATTGACAGCTCAAGAATCAGTCTATAGAAGGAAGCAAAAAATGAAAAAAATTGAAATGGTTAAGGAGGCAATAGTTGATACGGGCTACGAGTTTTATCAGACCATTATTGACTTTGACCACCCTATCCAGATTTTTCGAGAAGCCTTCCAAAACTCCATTGATGAAAACGCAACTGAAGTGTACTGCCGAGTATTTACTCAAAAGACGCTTGGTCAAGAGGATCTTTTTATTGATATCTGGGATAATGGTGATGGATTGAAGAAAGAAAATGCAGATTGCTTCTTTCGGGCTCGCAAAATCAACGAAAGTAGATAAGAATAAAACGCCAATAAGTGGGAAGCTCGGCTATAAAGGCCATGGCACAAAAATATTTTTCCGATCAGAGGGCATTGAGATTTGTTCAAAGACGCCAAATGGACAAGTGTGGGGCGCAGTGCTCGATGACGCAGTTCGTCAAATTCGTGAACACGGTGGTTTCAAGTATTCTGATTTCCTGTCAACGCAGGAGTTGTCGATATCTCTTCCCAGTGACTTCAAGAGTGGCTTCTATCTCCGCATAAAGAACCCAAACTATTTCAAGACTCAGCACACTCGATTCATGCTGAATCATATGTACCTCCGAGATTATGCTAAATGGTTCACAGTTTTTGGAAATATAAGGCATATATTTGTTAAACCTGATAGGGAAAGGAAAATATATCTTCAAGGGTTGAATCTCGACTTCTTCAAAACAAATTATTCGGATTTCAAAATGATTGACCCTACGCCGAAATTCGAAAATAAATCTATAGCAGAATTCGAAAAAATCCAGCTGGGTCACCATTTTCCCGATGAAAGAACCACTGATAGGGACATGGAAAAGTATGCTAAACGTGTAGGTGCCAACAAACCATACTCTGATTACTATGCCAAACAAATATTTAAAGACAGAGTTTATCTTGATAGCAATCTTTACCTCGATTTTGTCATTTACGTTGAAGGCTACGAAACAAAACGCCGTTACGATGTACTTCTTTCTCGACCAGGACGAGCATCTCTTGACAAGAGCCTAATTCATACGGACGGCGAGCGATATGGCTTATGGGCTTCCAAGGGTGGGATCCCAATTGAAAAAGTTGATGATTGGATTCTCGGTGGTACAGGCGTTGGTACCTACACATATATGCATGCATTCGTTGACTGTGATGCTTTCGAGCTAACCGGCACTCGTGGATCGATTCGAAATACCGATTTGGAAATCTTGGAAAAAATTAAACAAAAAATAAACGAAATTCTTTCAGATAAAAAAATTCAAAAAGATCTTTCCGAAAGGCAAGAATGGCAGAAGCAAGAAAGCACGTTACGAAGCATAGGTGAAGACGAGCAGGAACTAAAAAAACGATTTAAAGAAAGTCAATCCAAGCACACTATTGAACTTCCAACCGGTCTAGCCCTCCCTGAGCCTCTAAAAGCCAAAGGAGGATATTCGGAATCTGAAACTCTGATACTTCTTATTCAGCTCGTCACATTATATCCAAACCTTTTTCCATTCAAATTCTTGCATTACAACACCACGAAGGGGATCGATTTCGTTGTTGAAAAAAGCGCAAATCCTGCCTACATAGAACTCAAGGGTACGATGCGGAGCAAAATTAATCACTCGTTTCGCCATATTTATAAGTTTATTTGTTACGATATTGACCTTCGTGATGGTGATATCCTGACCGACATCGAAGATTTGAAAGCCGGTCTAAAAGTGAACAAAGACGATCGCTTCGAATCATTGGACAAAAATTTTAAAAACAAAAAGTTCACAAGTTATCAGCTTCAACCTATCAGCTCGGTCATTCAGAGCAAGGAAATAATAGTGCTTAAAAAAATCCTTGATGAAATAATTGGTGCTAAGTTCACTTAATGGGAACAATTAGGGGCTGGCTTTGGCCGAGGACAAAGGTGTACTTTGGTAGAGGTAGAGCAGAACGGCTTCAAAGAACTTGACGAAGTCCTGGATAATTTGAAGGACTCGTCTGCGAAATCAAAAGACTATTATAAATTTATTATCGGCCTTGCAACAGGAACTTTAATTTTTAGTCTGACTTTTTTAAAAGAGTTTGCCACCTTCCCAGAGTATAAACTCATTCTAATTATTGGATGGCTTTGCCTTTTCGCTTCAATCATTGCAGGGGTCCTGGTCTTACCCATGGCAGATCAGTTGCATTCTAGAGTTCAAAGCCTTAAGGGGTTGCTTAAGTCGCCAGAAATGGTTGGTGCGATTTTCAAAAAAGAATTACAACAACATTACCTAAAAAATTTCGTCAAAAATGCCGTTGATCCTTTTTTTAAAAATGATGAAAAAAAGAAAGAGGAGTTTCATAAATTCGTGGATAAGCTTTCGACGAAAGAATTGAAGAAGTTGATTGAACAAGTAAGTCTAGCAGGAATAAAAGATTCTCAAGCTATTCGTTTCCTCAAAGAATTTTTTAAGGAAATATTCAAATTGTTCTCTCTGTCAAAAATAGTAGAACGAGAAGCCAATCCTACTATTATCTTCAAAAGAGTAAGAAGAATCATTCTGCAAATGATTTGGCTTGACAGAGTGATGAAATACGCATTCTTTGCCGGCGTTTTTGCTATCAGCCTTTTTTCAATAATAAATTTTCTTTTCAGATGACCATATAGAAAAAAGCCTACGAGTAAGGTTTAGGTGCTATTATTAGCTAAAAACTATTAGGAGGTCGCCATGAAGGAGCTATTTCAATTACTTTCCAAGTATAACCCCCAAGCCAATGCCGAGATGATGGGGGTCCTGGAAAAGCTATCCCCGGATCAGATTACCAAGGATGTCCATTCTTTCTACGGTTCCATCCTCGGTCTGCTTAATCACATCCTCGTCTCCGATGTTTTTGGAATAAAGCGCTTTCGCAAGCAGTTTCCGGAGCTGGAGCAGATCAGGGCCAAGCTACCGACCTTTCGGATGGAAGGCTGGAAGGACATCATCTGGCCGAGCCTTGCTGTCTTGAAGCCGATCCGCACGGCCGTGGATGAAGCCATTCAGCAGGCATGTGACCTGCTCACTGAGAAGCAGTATGCATCGGTACTGACATACAAAAACTGGGACGGAAAGACCATGCAAAAACCATCGTGGCTGGTCTTAATTCATATGTTCAACCATCAAACCCATAATCGCGGCCAGATAGCCGTGATACTCGACCAGATGGGCGTTGATAATGACTATTCAGGCATTATCGAGAAGTTCTAGCATCTTTTAACAATCCCCTCCACCCCCCCTTTCCTAAAGGGGGAATTTGAAACCTATTTTCTGAACAATCCTTCATAAAGACTACGTCACCCACAAGCTATAAAAATCCCCCTGAATCCCGCTTTGCTAAAGGAGGAAGAATTCCTCTGGCTAAAGAGCCACCTCCGGCCTTTTGTAAAGGGAGGTGGGGAGGGATTTTGGTGGTCTATTTTCTAGACAATTTACCTTGGAGAAAGGTTCTTTCAGAGTCCCTTGACGAAGTGCGTTAAAAGTGTTACACTGTAGTTTATAGGAGGTTTGAACCAATGCCAACAAAAAATCCTAGAATCAATGTCGTATTAGAAGAGCCCTTATACGCGGCTATTGAGCAGCTCGCTAAAAGAGACAACGTATCGTTGTCACTGAAGGTGCGTGATCTTGTAAAAGAAGCCCTGGAGGCAGAAGAGGACGTGGCCTTGTCTGCCTTTGCTGAGGAAAGGGATAAAACACTGAACAAAGCCACCGCCTTGCAACATAATGAGGTCTGGTAATCTTGCCATTTGAAATCAGATACCATCCGTATGTAAAGGACGTTGATCTACCTCTCATTGATGCGAAGATGCAGAGGCGTATAAAAACTGCGATAGAAACACGCCTGATGACAGCACCACACCACTATGGTGAACCCTTGAGGAAAACCCTCAAGGGATATTGGAAATTACGAGTTGGAGATTACAGAATCGTCTTCAAAATTATGGACCAGGAGATCTATATTCTCGGCATAATTCACAGAAAAAAAGCCTATGAAAAAATCGGGAAAAGGGTCTAAGGAACATCAAGAAAACAATACGCACCAGAAATTGCTTGTACGTCTCGAGGACAAAGAGGACCTTACAGACCTCGTAAAAATGCGCAAGGGTAGCCTGCGTTTCAGAAAGTTTGACGACTTTCTGGCGGAACACAATAATGCCGTATGAACTTTATATGGTCTCTTCAAAAAATGTTCTTCCAGCCATCAAGCACTGTCAAAAACCGAGGACCAAAAAGATCCTATTAGGCATGACCCAGCTTTTTCTTGTCCCCACATCAGATTTTTGGTAAAATTAATGTAAAATTATAGGATGAAGAGGGGCTCCATGGCTGTCTCCAGCATCAAGAAAAAAGAAAAGGGATTGGATAAGGTCCGCCAGCGGATCGCTGCCCTACATCAGAATATAGGCCTGGTGATAAAGGGCAAGCCCGAGGCCATCTCGCTGGCCATCATCACCCTGCTGGCCAGGGGGCACCTCCTGATCGAGGATGCCCCGGGCGTCGGCAAGACGCTCCTGGCCCAGAGCCTGGCCATGTCCATCCATTCCTCGTTTCAGCGTATCCAGTTCACAAGCGACCTCCTCCCCTCCGATATCCTGGGGGTCCCCGTGTACAACCCCCATACCGGCGCCTTTGAATTCAAGCCCGGGCCTATCTTCACGAACATCTGCCTGGTAGACGAGATCAACCGCACCTCACCCAAGACCCAGAGCTCCCTGCTCGAGGCGATGAACGAGTTTCAGGTCTCGGTGGACGGCCAGACCTACCCCCTACCTCAGCCCTTCATGGTCATCGCCACCCAAAACCCCCTGGAGTATCAAGGCACCTATCCCCTGCCTGAGTCGCAA
>Ga0299912_10003604_pt1 | contig 12635 bp, 7 predicted proteins | sample RVTome_2_FD_207667 | JGI IMG/M metagenome (GOLD analysis project Ga0299912, IMG submission 207667) | Soil microbial communities from uranium-contaminated site in the Upper Colorado River Basin, Wyoming, United States - RVT95D214 (version 2) ... | reverse complement strand
GAATGGTGAATTGGTTACTGAAATGGGCGCCCGCATTGATCCCTATAAGGATAAAGTGGAATATTATAACCAGCAGGTGAGACCGGAAGAGAAGCATCTGTTTATCTTACTGAATAAACCTCTGCGCACTGTTACCACTGCCAGTGATGAACGGCAGCGCAAGACAGTTCTGGATCTGGTGGAGGTAGATCAACGGATTTTTCCAGTAGGCCGGCTGGATTATGACACTACCGGCGCACTTCTTCTGACTTCGGATGGTAAACTGGCCTTTCTCCTGGCGCATCCCCGATTTCATGTCCAGAAAATTTACCGGGTATTATTAGACCGGCGAATTCGTCCGATAGATCTGCATCATTTCCGGAATGGGATCATGCTGGATGACCGTAAAACTGCCCCCTGCAAGGTGGAAGAGATACGCATTATGGATAATGCCAGCCTGCTGGAGGTAGAATTGCATGAAGGGCGGAACCGTCAGATCCGCCGGATGTTAGAAACACTGGGATATCAGGTAAAAAAACTCCACCGCATTGAATTTGCCGGACTTCGGGTCGATGATATGAAGACCGGGGAGTGGCGGTCGCTGATGGCTGAAGAAGTACAGAAGCTGCGAAAATTGGCCGAGCTGCATAAAAAGGACCTACTGGAAGAATCGGATGGGGAAAATTAGGAAAATAATTGTCGCCATAGATGGTCCGGCAGCCAGCGGGAAAAGCACTACCGCCCGGGAAGTTGCAAAAAAACTTGGGTATACTTACATCGATTCCGGCGCCATGTACCGGGCAGTCACTTTGCGGGCTCTGCAGGAAAAAGTGCCGGTGGAGGCACAGCAGCAGGTGGCAGAACTGGCTCAGAAAATGGAATTAAAATTTGGCTGGAACAATGCCCGGACCATCATTTATATGGATGGGGAAGATGTTTCAGAAAAAATCCGCACTCCTTTGATCGACCAGAAGATCAGTCCGGTGGCTGCGAATCCTCTGGTTCGGCGAATCCTGGTACGGAAGCAGCAGCAGCTGGGTCGGGTTGGCGGAGTGGTGATGGATGGGCGTGATATCGGGACGGTAGTTTTTCCTCAGGCCGAGCTGAAGATCTTTATGATCGCCCGGGTGCAGGAGAGAGCTTTGCGCCGGCAAAAAGAGCTGGAACAAAAAGGGATGAAAGTGGATTTAGAGAAGATAATTGCCGATATGGAATACCGTGATCAGCAGGATGCCGGACGCAGCCACGGACCGTTGAAGAAAGCGGATGATGCGGTGGAAATTGATACCACTGGACTGACTATTCCGGAGCAGGTGGATCGGATATACCGGTTGGCGATGGAGAAAATTTCCGAAACCACTGGATTGGCTTGAATGTTTCCCGGGAGATAAACTCCTTGATTCATCTGTTGTCCATCGATATATTTTTCAAAAATTTAAGCGGAGGTGTATAGCGACTTTTTGATACCAGCATAAATCGTTCTGGATTGCAGAAAAAGGGTTATCTTTGAGTTTTAAAATTACACCTCTGCAGCTATTGCTGGCTTTGGGGCTGGTTTCGGTTTTCAGCCAACTCACGTCCGCTATAGGTTTTAAACCTTCCCAACAACCACGCGGTGTCGTTTCCCTGTTTGAAAAAGAACCACTTGGTCTTTCCCAGTATTATGCTGATTCAACTTTACTGAAGATGCAGTACAGTAAATTCCGACGGCAGGTCAAGTTAGACAGCAGTCAGAATTTATTAGAAATTCGCGAACTGCTTTTTGACAGCGATTACCTTCTGCCGGTGGCGATGGACCTTGAGTACTATGCCCGCCAACGGCTGGAATTTGATAATCAGGAAGCCTGGCGCCGAACCATGGTTAAAACTGTGGGAAAGGAGACCCAGGCCGGTGCCAGCGGGATCGAATTGAATATCCCGGTAAAAATAAAGAGTAAAGCCTTTAAACGGATCTTTGGCGGAGACCGGGTGGGTCTGCGAGTGACCGGCAATATTTCATTTGAATTAGCCGGCCGCTCAGAAAGCCGGGAGGGATCGGCAGTTTCCTCCTATGAACAGCGCGGAAACTTCAGCCCCCGATTTAAACAGACCCAGCAATTCCAGGTGGAAGGAAAAGTGGGGGATAAAGTAAGCGTCAAAGTAGACCAGAATAGTGAAGCTACCTTCGATTTTGAGAATACCCTGCGTCTCACCTATACCGGTGATGAAGATGAGATCATTCAGACCATCGAAGCAGGTAATGTTTCTCTCTCCTTACCCAGTACCAATTATGTATCCGCCAGTTCCAAAAGCCAGGGATTGTTCGGTTTGAAGACCGGCCTGCAGTTTGGTAATTTGAGTTTTGTAGGGATCGCCAGTCTGCAGCGGGGTGAAAAGCAAAAATTAACCAAGACCGGTAGTGCCGCCGAAAATACTTTCCGGATCAAAGATTATGACTATGTGCGCGACCGATTCTTTTTCGCTGACAGTACCTATTTGGTGGATTATGAAGCGGCCTACAATCCTGAGACCATGCAGTGGCTGGTCTCTGATCCGGGTGCCCGCATTAAACAACTGGATGTCTGGATCACCGCCAGACCAAACGATCCCATCACCCGCCAGGGCTGGGCGGTGCTGGATCCGGATACTTTGAAATATCCGGCCGATACTCTCGCCCAATTGCAGGTAATCAATGGGGTGCAAGAAAACGGATATTTTAAGAAATTGGATGAGAGTGAATATTTCTATGACGAGTACCGCGGTTATTTCTGGCTGAATCAGACCGTAAACGAAAATGATGTGGTAGCCGTCGCTTATGTTACCGATGGCGGTACCAAAAAAGGAATGCTGTTCAATGAAGTAACGGATAGTTCGGCGGTCGTGCTGTTAAAACTGATCCGTGCCCAGGGCTCCAATCCCCGCTATAAGAGCTGGTACTTGACCATGCGCAATGTTTATAATCTGGGTGCTTCCTCGATTTCCAAAGATGGATTCGATCTGAAAATTCTCTATACCAAGACCGGTGAAGATGTGGATGTTCAGCCGGTGCCGCCCAATAAGCCATTTGTTTACCTGATGGGTATGGATCGTCTGGATGAACAGGGTGTGGCTATTGATGGCGGTGATAAAAAAATAGATGTCAATAATGGGAATATCTTTGATCTGGCCAGCGGTTATCTGGTATTTCCCTCCGTCACTCCCTTTGCCCCTTCCAGCGGCAGCGTATTTAAGATCGATACTTCTCTCAGCGTGAACATTTATAATATCAAAGACCGGCCAAAAGAACTGGACGAACACAAATTCGATATCGAGGTGACTACCAGTTCGGTTTCATCCAATTTCAACCTTGGCTTCAATATTCTGGAAGGTTCGGAAATTGTAAAATTGAACGGCCGGGAACTGCAGAAAGATAAAGATTATACCATCGATTATTTCAGCGGCTCGATGCAGCTGCTGGTACCGGAGGCCCGCCGGGCAGATGCCAATGTGGAGATTGAGTATGAACGCGGCAGTCTGTTTCAACTGGATAAGAAGACCCTGCTGGGCGGCCGGCTGGAGTATTCCTTCGGGGAGCGCGGATTTATTGGAATGACCGGTCTATACCTGAACAAATCAACTCTGGATCAGCGGGTGCGGCTGGGACAGGAACCGTTACGGAATGTAATCTGGGATGTGAATACTGCATTGACTTTCCGGCCGAATTTTTTCACCAAGTTGATGGATATCCTGCCGATCGTGGAAACTTCGGCGGAGTCCCGCCTGAAAATTGAAGCCGAATATGCTCAGGTCAGTCCCAATCCCAATACTTTTAATGAAGAAGACCTGGGTGAAAACAAAGGCGTAGCCTACCTGGATGATTTTGAAGGCAGCAAGCGAACCACCCCGCTGGGCATTATCTACCGTACCTGGTCCCGGTCTTCGGTGCCGACCCGTTTTGTGATCCCCTCGTTAAATGTAGACTATGAAATTAACCGCACGGTGGATTCAATGATGTACCGCATGGATCGCAGCCGTTTACAAATGTTCTGGTATAATCCTTACGACCAGGTGCCGATTCAGGATATCTGGCCTAACCGGGATGTGAATGCCCAGACCGGTACCACCACCAATGTGCTGGTTCTGCAGTGGAAAAATGATTCTATTCCCGAGAATCGCGCCTGGGGGGGGATCATGCGCAGTACCGTGAACTACCCCGACCAGAAGAAAACCAAATTTATCGAACTGTGGGTCAAAGGAAATGTTGGCCAGGTGAATATCGACATTGGCAAAATCAGTGAAGATTTTTACCTCCGGGAAAATACTTTTACCTTTGACAACAAGAGGTCCCTGGGGAATTATAATACCGAGGATATTAACCTGAATGGATTGCTGGATCTGGATGAAGATGCGGGATTGGATGGAATTCCAGCCGGTCAGCCGGATGCTGATCCCTGGGATGTCTGGGCCGCTCCGCAAAACAGCAATCCCCCCTTTCTTCAGATCAACGGGACGGAGGGTAATGGCGAAGCACAGGGTGCCAAATATCCGGATACCGAAGACCTGGATGGCAATGGCGGTCTGAATCTGGCTAATGACTATTTCACCTACAGCTTTGATCTGTCGGATACCAATAGTATCTACATTAATGGCAGCACCCCGAAAGGCTGGAGATTATACCGTATTCCCATCCGGGCGTATGATCCGGAACTGACCGTCGGCAGCCCTGATTCCAGTTTTCAGGAAGTGTATTATGTCCGGCTGTGGATGAATAATCTTCCCATGGACAGTACCTATCGTGGAATGAGCATTGCCACCTTTGATTTTGTGGGCAATGAATGGGAAGAAACAGGAGTCTCTGCTAACGAAACTTCTCCTTTTGTGCTGAATGACAGCCTGTTCAGTATTACCGTGTACAATACCGAAGAAAATGCCGAACCACCCGAATCTTATAGTCCGCCGCCGGGAGTTACGGGTATCGAGGATCGGATCACTAAAGCGGTGAGTAAGGAACAGTCCCTGGTGATGCAGCTACGGCAGCTGGAACCCGGCGCCCGGGCGGAAGCCAAGAAACAGCTCTATGAAAAAATGGATTTGATCAATTATAAAAAATTAAAATTATTCATTCATGGGGATCCGGATTTGCCGCTTATTGATTCTCCGGCTGAGTTTTATATGCGGTTTGGTCCGGCCGAAGGTATTTACTACGAGGTAGGAGGAAAAGTATACCCCGGATGGGATGAGAAGAATTTCTTTGATATTGTCCTGGATGATCTGGCTAAAACCAAGGATCAGCAATATTTTATTGGAGATTCAGCCACCGGATATTATTACCGCATCAATCCAAACAATCCCGAACAGTATTTTAAAGTGAAGGGCCAGCCAAATCTGCGAAATATCAATTACATGGTCATTGGAGCCCGCAACCGGAGTAATTTTATCCTGGAAGATACCGAGATCTGGATCGATGAATTGCGGGTGACAGATGTGTATCGGGACAAAGGTACCGCCATGCGCTTAATGGGAGACTTTGCCCTGGCTGATGTAGGAACTTTACGGGCTCAATGGGAGGTAGTGGATGCCGATTTCCGCCGTATTGAGGATCAATTTGGCAGCGGGAATACTACCGAACGGCAGGATTACCGGCTCAGTCTGCGCTTGAATAAGTTTTTACCGTCCACTTGGGGATTTCAGATTCCGATTTCCGGAGGATATGTTAAATCCCGTAACATCCCAAAATATTTTTATAACAGTGATCAGCTCACTCTGTATCGGCCTAATGGATTCACCCAGAAATTAGAACAATTTTTCGGAATGAATCAGCTGGATCCGGAACTGGAAGAAAATTCCCGGATTTCCGAATCTACCTCCCTCGGGGGTACTTTTTCCCGTCAGGGTGGACAGCGCACTCCCTGGCTTCTCAAATATTCCATCGATATGTTCACGCTGGATGCGGATTGGAGTCAAAAATCTTCTACCGATGAAAGAAATGATCTCAATGACGCTGAGACCATCAGCGGTCAGGTGTTGATTAAAATTCCCTTCGGCAGGGATAATACCTTTCAACCGTTTAGCTGGTTGGGCAATGGACCGGTGGTCAGGTCATTGGCTAAGGAAAAAGTAGCCTATACTCCCTCTACGCTGGACTTTAGTGTCAGCGTGAATGATAATGAAAGTGTGGGGAAGTCCCGGCTGCAAGAGAGTGCCACTACTACTGTCACCACCACTTCCAGCCGGCGTTTTTCGGTATCCTATAATCTGGTTCCCAGTATCGCCTTTGGCTTCGGCCGGGATTATCAGTCAGACGGTCAATTAAAAGGATACCGGGCTAAGGAACTGGTGGAAGCGATTATCACTGAATTTGATTTTGGGGTGGATAAAGTGATGAACCAGAATTTCAATGCCAACTACAATCCGAAGTGGGTCAGCTGGGCCACCCAGAGTTTTAAATATTCAGCTAATTTTAACTATAATCTCAGTAACGTAAAGACCAACGAGAAAAACAGCAGCTTACAGACTAACTCCGGTTTTAATATCAATCTCCAGCCTTCCACCCTGGCCAACAGGATCTATGATCCCCGTAAACGGCAGATACAGCAAAAACCACCGGCCAGCACCACCCGCAACCTGCCCGGAAAGAGCGGAAAAATAAGGACTGGTGAAGATGAGGAAGGAGGGGAGACCCAAAATCAACCCGAACCTCCTGCTCAGCAACCATCCACTGAGACCGGCACTCAGCCCTCCACTCAAAAATCAAAAGCGATTTCGGCTATCAATCCGCTCAAATTAGTCTGGAGATTTTTTAATGCCTGGAAAACAATTGGTTTTGATTATCAGTTGCGGGATAATTACAGCTATTTCAACATTGATGATATACCCAGCCTGGAATACCAACTGGGATTTACCAAAGATCCGGGGGTTGGTACCGATACTACTTTCGGAAAATTAGAACGGCTTCCCTCCATAAAAAACGGAAAAATCCTTAATGGGAATTTGAATTTCGATATTATTCAGAATCTCAGCTCGGCTTTTAAATATAATTATTCCAAGGATCTCACTGATAACAACCAGTTGAAAACTGAAAATTTATCCAGCAGCTTTTTCTATACTGGTGATGACCCGGATAAAAATCAAAAAGCATGGTATAAACTTATACCGGACTGGCAGCTCCGGCTTACCGGGGTCGAAAAACTATTTTTCTTTAAGCGATATGCCAACTCCATTCAGGTGGAACATGCCCGCAGCGGTAAAGCGAACGAGACCAGCCGGTATGACGGAGATGTAAAAAGTAAAACCAACTGGGGTTATTCAAATAATTATTCTCCGCTGCTGGGAGTAAGCATTACCAGCAAATGGGGAATCACCGGAAATATCCGTTATACTACCAGCTCCACTTATGCTTACAGCAATACCGGCGGAGATAATAAATCTCTGCGCTCCGGATTTGATATAACCATGTCCTATTCCAAATCCACCGGTTTCAGGCTTCCGTTGCCATTCCTGAAGAATAAAACCCTGAAGAATGAGATGCAGGTAAGCCTGACTGTGGGGAAAACCAATGATGTTTCCTTTGCCCGCCGAACCGGTATGGGATCCAATGAATTTGTGGAGCAGGATAAAAACGATTCTTTTAAATTCAAACCATCCACCACTTACCGCTTCAGCCAGAAAGTGAACGGATCAATGTTTTTCGAGTATTCGGCCAACCGTACCAAGCGAACCGGAAAATATTCTTATTTCGAGTTTGGAATTAATGTAAATATTGCCATTCGCTAATGAAGGATTATCTTAAAAAAAGGAATAATGCCTATATGATTTTATCACCTGGAATAGATGATTCAAAATGGAGCCTCATTCGCTGCCTGGTCATTGGAGTAATTTTATTGCAGTCTGTTCTACTTTTGGCTGCTGCGCCAGCCAAGAGCAGTTTTGATGGCCGGAGAGCTTTCGAATTTTTGCTGCTGCAGACCGATCTGGGTCCGCGATTTCCTGGCTCAACCGGGCACACTGCGGCGCTGAAACTGCTGCAAAAGCAGCTGCAGGAGTTCGGAGCGCAGGTGGAATTGCAACCCTTTATGCACTATGATGCCGAGAAAGGGATTACCCTTACCATGAATAATATTATCGGGACTTTTTATCCCCGCAAGAAATCGCGCCTTCTGCTCTGCGCCCATTGGGACACCCGGCCATTTGCCGATAAGGATGAACCGGCCAATCAGCACCTGCCGATCCTTGGAGCCAATGACGGGGCCAGTGGTGTGGCGGTTTTACTGGAAATTGCCCGGCATCTGCAGATCAAAGAATCGGCAGTGGGAGTAGATATGGTGTTTTTTGATGGTGAGGACTATGGCCGGGAAGGGGAGCTGGAAAATTACTGTCTGGGCTCACGGCATTTCATCCAGGTAAATAACCGCTTTTTTCCTCACTATGCCATTTTGTTGGATATGGTGGGTGATGCGGATTTACAGCTTCCCATCGAAGGGTATTCTCAGCAGTTTGTCCCGGAAATAGTGGATAAAGTGTGGAATATCGCCGGGGATTTGGGAATAGAGCAATTTCTTCCAGAGGTGCGGAATTATGTCTTTGATGATCATGTCATATTGAACCAGGGAGGAATTCCGGCTATCGACATCATCGATTTTGAATATCCGGACCGAAGCCATCGTTACTGGCATACCTTACAGGATACACCCGATAAATGTTCTCCTGAAAGCCTGCAGGCAGTGGGTGAGGTGCTGCTAAAAGTCATTTATAGTCAACAGCCGTGAACCAATAGCTGAGTTATTTAAGCATGACATTTAAAACCGCAGAATATTTAGTAATGGAATTATCAGTATCTGAATTCGATAAGGACCTGCTTTCCAGCGAATTGTTTTCCCACGGTTGTGCGGGAATCGAAGAATTTTCCGACGACCGCTGGCGGATATATTTTTCCCTGGTTTTGTCTGCCCGGCAGCAACAACAGCTGCTGGAAAAATTGAAAAGACTGAATCCCTCCCTGGATTTGAAAGAAACAATTTTTTCTGTCCAACCGCAGCAGGATTGGAATGCCGAATGGAAAAAACATTACCGGCCGCATCTGGGTTGCTCCGCCCTGGGAGCAGCCGCGACTGAAAAAAGGAGAAATACTGCTCATAATTGATCCCCAGATGGCCTTCGGAACCGGCAATCATGAATCTACCCAACTGATGATCCGGGCCTTGGAAAAATATCTGACTCCGAACCTGCGGGTACTGGATGCCGGGACCGGTTCGGGTATTCTGGCCATTCTGGCAAAAAAATTAGGAGCGATAGAGGTTTTTGCCTTCGACATTGAACCAGAAGCCATAGATAATGCACGTCATAATGCCTTGATTAATAAAACAACGGAGATTGACTTTCGCTGCGGAGATTTCACGGTAGTTCCGGCCGGTGAATTTGATGTGATCCTGGCCAACATTAACCGTAACATCCTGCTGGAGCTGATGTCCAGTTTCCGGAAAGTTCTCCGCCGGAATGGCCTGTTGATCTTGTCCGGAATCCTGACCAGTGATGAAGAAGTTTTACAAAAGGCCATGAGCGGTTGGTTGGAATACCTCGAAAAATTTGAAGATAAAGATTGGATTTCATTGGTCCTTAAAAAAGCAGGTTAAAATCTGCCAGATTTTTCTTTGTACTTTTTAGATAAATAGTAAAGTAACTTATCGGGATTTTTTACGGTCTAATTACAGCGTCAGACTAAAGGAGTCTAATGAATGGGGAAAATAATCAGGACCTCCGGAATATTACTTGGGATATTTTTGATTATTTTTTGCGGCTGTGAAGAGAAAAAAGAAATCGTTGGGACGGTTCAGCCATTTGAAATCTCCCGGATTATTTTGCCAGCGGTTGTCAGCAGCAATTCCGATAATCCTTTTTTGTTCTCAGCCAAAGTGACCCATCCCGAGGGAATTACCGGCATTTCGGAAGTGATCCTTTTAATAGCTGATTCACTGGGTGCGTCTCAGTTGACCTATCCCATGTATGACGATGGAAATACTCAGAACCAGGGTTCTGGTGATGTGATCGCTTTTGATCAGGTGTATTCGCGGGAAATCATCGGCAACCAGGTTGGAGTTGCTAACGGCCATTACCAGGTGAGGATTCGGGCAGTCTCCAGCAGCGATGAGGTACTGGAAAGCCCCGCTCAGATAGTGGAAATTTTTTCCAATCAGCCCCCGGAAATACTGAATTACTCATTCCCTGATAGTATCCTCACCGGAATGTTATCCACCACTATCTTTTTCACTGTTGCTGATAATGATGGATTGGAAGATATCCGCTGGGTACTGCTCCAGGGACTGGTTTCAGGCAATCCCTCCCCAGTCTTCCAGGATACGGTCTATAATCCCGGCAATAATTCAGCAGTTTTTCAGACCGGAGTGGATTCCAGTTATGCCGTCAGGAGGAAAGGTGATTATGAAATGAGATTTGTTGCCGAGGACAGAGTGGGGGAATTTTCTCAGCCAATTTTGAAAAATGTTTTTTTTGAAAATACTGCACCGCTGGTGTGGGATTCACAAGTTCCTGATACCCTGGTACTTCCAACCGCTAGTTCTGGCCTTCTCGACACCCTGATCACCATTAGAGTAAAAGATGGCCAGAGTTTGTTGGATGTTGATGCTGTCTATTTTTTTTCCTTAAAACCAGACACCACCCTAGCCAACAATGGAAATCCCTTATTTATGTGGGATAATGGTTTACCCTTCCTTGGCGATCCCAACCAGCTGCACTATGCCGGGGACAAGGTGGCTGGGGATGGAATCTATTCCTTAACTATCCTTCTTTCTGACAGTGCCCTTACAGGTAAATATCGTTTTTCCTTCTATGCCCTCGATCGGGTAGTTCAGGAATCGGTGGTTTGGGTGGATAGTGTTTGGGTGCGAAACTGAAAGGAGTCTGCAGGTGAGATTGAAAGGTAAATTTTTAATTTTGATTCTGATAGTATTGTCTATATCCTTTCGCCATGGATTCACTCAGTTAAGTACTGATTTCCAACTTCAGATCAGTAATCCTGACCGCAGCGGTCTGGTGGGCAATGGCATCACCGACCTGTACTGGGCCGATAGTCAACTGTATGTGGGTACAGGTTTTGGCCTCAGTATTTCTGAGGATCTGGGTGAAAACTGGCAAAATTTTACTCCGGCCGAATATGGGGGTAAAGGCGGAATTTCAGCCTTGACGGTGGGGATAGATGGTACGGTCTGGATCGCTACCGGTTATGATACCCTGGTGCAGGAAGATCAGTCCCTCTCTGCCGGCGGAGGTCTGCGTTACCGGCAATCCGGCAGCTCTGCCTGGGTGCTCATTCCTCAGCCCAAAGATGCCCAAATTGATACCATGGGCGGCATGCGCCCGACCACCACTCACGTCCAGAATATCACCTTTGATATTGCCTTGTTGGATACCCAGGTGTGGATCGCCAGCTTCGGTGGCGGTATCCGGCGCTCGCTGGATATGGGCCAAAGCTGGGAAGTGATCACCACTGATGGTCTGCCCTTCAGTGCGTTGGACTATTTGAATCATCGAGGATTTTCTGCTATCACTGAGAACGGAAATATCTGGATTGGCACCGCCGGCGGGATAAGCAAGTCGACCGATGGAGGGAACAGCTGGGAACGGTTTTTTATCGGGTCTGATCAGATCCCGGTGGCTGGAGGTATTTCTGGCAACTGGATAATTGCCATTGCGCATAATCCCTGGGATAACAGTATATGGGCTGTGACCCTCTCTACCGGAGGTCAGGAATTTAATTCTATCAGCCGGACCCTGAATGGTGGTCAAACCTGGGACAATCTCCTGAAAGATGAACTACAGGATGGTACTTTTGCCAGAAATGTAGCTTTCTATGATTCCGCAGTTTATGTGGCCACCGAAAAGGGAATGTTCAAGTCAGTGGATGGCGGAAAAAACTGGTACCTGTTGCCGGCCATCGAAGATAAGATCAGCGGTGAACGTCTATTAACTGATGATTTTTATTCGGTCACCACCTCTCCATCTGTCAGTCCCTGGCATCGGCTGTGGTTGGGAAGTGCCGATGGGTTGGCCACCAGCGATGACAATGGATACAGCTGGGTGGTGTACCGAAGTTTTGTTTCCACCCGAAACCGCCCGAAACCGGCGGTATATGCCTATCCCAACCCCTTTTCCCCGGAACGCGAAACCATCTTGCGCTTCCAGTTTGATATTTCTGGTGCCGCAGAGGTAAATATTGATATCTATAATTTTGCCATGGAAAAAGTGATTTCCCTCCGGGAATATGAAGCCCTTCCTGAACAAAATACTTTTGACCGGTCTGCCACCTGGGATGGACGGGATAATAATGGAAGAATGGTAGATAATGGCGTTTATTTTTTCCGGGCTGAAGTGGAGGGCGAAGTTACCTGGGGAAAAATTGTGGTAATTAATTGATGCTTCAAAATAATGATAAACAATGTTCTATTATGTTGAGCCGAATTTTTTATTATAGAGGTAAACTGATGAATCGTTGGGTGTTTTTCTTGCTGCTTCTGATATTCGCCGGGCAATTAATGGCTGAAGGCAATGGCGGATATGCTGGAGCCTATTTGCGCATTGGCCTGGATGCCCGCAGTTTGGGAATGGGGAATGCTCAGGTGGCCGCTGCCGATCATGGTTTTGGATTTTATTATAATCCGGCCGCCTTGCCATTCCTGGAAAAATTT
>Ga0299912_10003603_pt1 | contig 12637 bp, 9 predicted proteins | sample RVTome_2_FD_207667 | JGI IMG/M metagenome (GOLD analysis project Ga0299912, IMG submission 207667) | Soil microbial communities from uranium-contaminated site in the Upper Colorado River Basin, Wyoming, United States - RVT95D214 (version 2) ... | reverse complement strand
GCGCCGGAGCGATGTTAATCATCGCCCGGAGCGTCCGGAATCCCTCGATATAATCGTCCGCCGTGAAGGCCAGGGTCCGCGCGCCGATCCTCTTGGCGCCGGGGATCATGGCGCCCATATCGGCTTGGGCCGAGACGTGGTAATCGAGCTCGAAACGATAAGGCGCCGCGAGCTTGTACGGTTTGGCGCCCGCGAGTTTATTAAGCGCATCTTTTACCCCGGCTTGGATCAGGTTCTGGGCTTCGCTGAGGGGTCTGAGCTTAGCTGCCTGCCGGCCGATGGCCTCCTTGACGGCGACCGTGACGACATCCTTGCCGAGGATCTCCGTCGCCTGGCGGCAAACCGCCGTATCGCCGCTTACGAGCACCACGGGCACGCCATAATAGCCCGCGATCGCCGCGTTTAGACCGAGCTCGGGCATCTCGATACCATTGACCCGGATGGCCCGGACGACCGAGCTCGAAATAGTGTGATCGAGGATGGCGTCCTCGGTCCCGGCCTTGGCATGATAGCCGATGAAAATACAGGCTTGGAAAGACGCGTCGATCCCCTGCATCATCGATAGTGGCTTAGGAGAGCCGCTGATCAGGGTCGCCTGCATGTGGAGAGCGGCCGGATCGATGTTGCGCATGGAGCCATGCGAATCGTTGACGATGATCTCGGTTGCGCCCGCGGCAAGAGCCCCGTGAACGGCCGCGTTAACATCCCCGACCATCCAGGCGCATCCGTCGGCGTATTCGGCCGTCCCCGGCGAAACCTGGTCGCCGTGGACGATCCCCGAGATCCCCTCCATGTCGACCGAGATGAAGACCTTGAGCGGGGGCTTGGGGGCGGGCCGCTGTTGCGCCGAAACGAAAACGGTAGCTGCGACGAAAACCAAAGCGACCGCGATGATCGCTATGACGGACCTTTTCATAGGGGCTCCTTTGTGAGCGGGATATCGGGAATATAATCCGCGAGAATGGGGCTGTCAACCAAGGGGCGGAGCGAGCGTAGAACGAGCCGGATCTCTTATTGTCTGCCGGAGTATGGAGCTTTGCGGCCCTGGCAATGTTCACGGTCACAGAGCTGACAGGCGACAAACCCTTCTTCTGAGGGGAAAAGGATCCCCGAGATGGACTTGCGCGGCACCATGAGCATGCTTTCGGTCAGGCGCACGCCGATGAGCTTCTCCGTGTCCCCGAAAATCGAAAAGAGCTTCGCCTGCTCGGTGATGGGCCAATCCTCGAGCGAGCCAGGGCTCATGTTGGAAAGGTTGGTCACTCCGTAGCGCTCTTCGAGATGCTTGGCGAGCCAATCCGCGGCCTGCTCAAGGGCGATATTGGCGATCTCCTCGAGGTAATACTGCTTGAGGAGGTCGCCTTGGACGACCGCGACGCGCTCAAGCTCGGGGCCGAGGGTGATGATGTAAGGGAAGACCTTGTTGGCATCTTCCAGGTTCTTGCGAAGCACAGCGCTATGGAACGTGACTCCCGTGATATCGACTGTTTCCTTTCTCTTTGCGCCGATGTACGCAACCTCCATAACGGTACGAGGCTGAATGAGAGCTCGAGCGAGCGAGAAGAGTCCATTCAAGCTCTCGAATCCTGCTCTCACTGAGCCATACCTCAGCTCCGCCAGGACCTTCGTGGGGTCCAGGACAAGGGGAATATCAGGAATGATCTCCATCTCACTGCTAATCATACCATGATTCGCCCCCGATGAGAGGCTTGCGAAATTGGATATCCATGACGGACGGGACCCTTACGACTTCTCCTGCGACCCATGCGTCTGTCTGAGGACGACCTAATCCAGGATTCATGGACGCAAACACCAGTTGACATGGCCGCAAAAATACAATATAGCCACTCATAAACGGCGGTTTGTGATGTTCGATGCCGTCATCAGCAAACTCGGTTCAGAGGGACATTTTGTTGGATGATATCCGAGTCATAACCGATAAACTGTTGAACTATTGCCTGACCCATAACTGGTCAGGCCACGATCCCTATGACGCGCTAAATAGCGGAATCTTCAAACATCTAGGCGTGATGAATAGTCGCGTGCCACGCTTGGCCTTGACCCAACTAATGAAGAACAGCCCGATCGACTTTAGGCGTCTGCTTCTGGTGCCCAAAACTCAGAATCCCAAGGCGCTGGCTCTCTTCATGATGGCTCTGATCAAATTATCGGCCTTGGGGATGCTCAAAGAGGAGGAACGGATCGGGGAATTGGCGGAAAGGCTTCGGATTCTCAGAACCGAAGATTCCGGGCACGGAGGCTGGGGCTACAGTTTTCCATGGCAGACGAGAACGAAGATCGTGCCCAGGGGCGCCCCAAACCTCATATGCACGATATTCGCGGCCAACGCTTTATTGGACGCCCATGAGAGGCATCCAGACCCGAGCGGTCTGGCCCTGGCCCTGGATGGTGCAGAATGGATCATCAATCACCTCTATTGGACTCATGGAGATTCATCGGCCGGATTCAGTTATCCTCTCCCGTCAATCCGGGAGCAGATTCACAATGCAAACTTTTTGGGGGCTGCGTTCCTTTGCCGGATCTATCGATTAATCCGTGAAAAAAGATATCTGGATCCAGCCCTCCGGGTGGCCCGCACCTCTGCCTCCAAGCAGAACGCCGATGGCTCCTGGTTCTATGGCGAATCGCCGAAAACCCATTGGATCGATAACTTCCATACGGGGTATAATCTGGCTGGGCTACGGGACATTCAAAAATATGCGGAAACGGCCGAGTTCGAGTCCCATATCCGAAAGGGCTTCGCATTCTTCAAGAGCCGTTTTTTTAGAGAGGATGGCGTTGTCCAATATTATCACGACCGGGTATTCCCGATAGACATCCATTGTATCGCCCAGAGTCTTATCACCTTGATGACATTCAGGGACCTCGATGGGGACAATCCCCGCCTGGCCCTCCGCGTTCTCCGCTGGACGATCGCCCATATGTGGAATGAGCGCGGTTATTTTTACTATCAGGTTCATCAATGGTATATGAACAGGATATCATACATGCGATGGTCCCAGGCCTGGATGCTCATCGCGTTAGCGACTGTCCTTGAGGGAATGCCCCTGGAGGACGGAATGAAGGAGGGTGCTGCGTGAGCTGGCCGGAACCGGAGTCTCTTCATGATTAATCTCATCTTCACGATTGACTATGAGATCTTCGGCAATGGTGAGGGCTCACTCGCGGAACTGGTCCATGGGCCGGCCGGGCGATTGAAAGCCATCTTCGATAGGCGAAACGTTCAGTTCGTCGTTTTTGTAGAGGCCGCCGAACTGGAGATGATCGATTCGCATGGTACGGACGACGCCATCGGCCTGGTGAGACATCAAGTCCGTGATTTCTACAGGTCGGGATACGAGATCGGACTCCATCTGCATCCCCAGTGGTATAACGGCCGATACGAGAATGGCCGGTGGCTCCTTGACTACGGCGAGTACAATCTCTGCACGCAGCCCCAAGAACGGATCGTACAGATTGTCCATCGTGCGATCCGCTATCTTAGAGACCTGTCGGGCGCGCCTGATTTCACGCCGCTCTCGTTCCGGGCCGGAAATTGGCTGTTCCAACCCTCTCGTTCCCTGGCCCAGGTTTTGATCGAGCAGGGCATCAGAGTCGACTCTTCCGTATTCAAGGGAGGCCTGCAGCACCAGCACGGAATGGACTACCGCCCGGCATTGAAGCATGGTTACTATTGGTCATTCACGGACGACGTGAATATCGCTTCTCCGGCTGGGCGTCTTACGGAGTTCCCGACATACACCCGAATGGTCCCCACATGGAGGCTGCTATCTGCCAAGCGGGTCAGCCTCCAACGAAGTAGCCTGGCCAGATCCCCGTCCTTGAAGAGCAGGCTATCTCGTCTCCAGGATTTTTTGCACCTCAAGCACCCGATGAAATTGGATTTCTGCCGCATGACCATGGAAGAACTCACCAACATGGTGGGCGATGAAATCAAGAAAGATCGAGAAGACCCGGCCGTCTATCGACCGATCATTGCCATCGGACATACGAAGGATCTGATCGATTTCGGGACCGTCGAAGCGTTTCTGGACTATCTGCACGGGAACGGTATCAGAATATCCGCTTTCGACGAAGCCGTTCGCAACGTCCATAATCTTGGCTCCTCGCCTGAAAAAGGGCCCTCTTGAGAGTCGTGCCGATCGAGATCAAATGGCATCCCGCCTTGTCGGTCTATGCGTCCGAGCCGTTCCTTAGGGCTGTGAGCGATTCCTACGGCTGGCTGGGCGGCTGGGATGCCTCGGACAGACTGCTCTGTGTTTTGCCCTATACGATCATCCGGAAGGCCGCCGTTCGGATGGCCCGCTTCCGAGTGGAGACGATCCCGATCGAAGGGGCCTTGGGGCTCGAAGAGGAAAAGGCCTTTTTGAACGGTGTGGTCGACTATCTTCGCTCCATCGGTGTCGATATCATCATCCCGAGCACAACCAACGCGGTATTCCGGACCTATCCGGACGGAGCGATTGCGGCTCCCTACGGGACATTCATTATCGACCTCAGCGAGCCCGAGGACAGCCTTTGGACGAGAATCCACTCGAAACACCGCAATGTCATCCGAAGCGCGACGAAAAAAGGAGTGCGAATCATCCGCGGAGGCAGACATGCCGAAGCGGCCTACGAGCTCGTGCGGGACACTTTCAAGAGGTCGGGTCTCCCGTTCATGAACCGAGAGGCCTTCAGGCGCATGATCGCAGGTCTCGGGGCCTTCGTCGAGGTCTTCGTGGCAGAATATCAGGGCCACTTGCAGGGCTGCGCCGTCATACCGTTCAGCAACTTCAGCGCCTATTATGTCTATGGAGGGAGCATCCGGGAGCCTGTGACCGGGGCCATGAATTTGCTCCAATGGGAGGCCATACGCTATTATCGAGGTCTGGGCGTCCAGCATTACGATTTCTGCGGTGTTCGCATCAATCCCGAAAAGGGATCGAAGCAAGCGGGGCTCATGATGTTCAAAGAACGATTCGGCCCTCGGCTGGTCCAGGGCTTTCTGTGGAAATGTTCTCTCAATCGGACCAAGGCTCCCGTCTATTCGTGGGCGGTCCGGATCTTGCGAGGGGGTGATATCGTCGACTTAGAACGGCACAAGCTTGTCAAGGCCTAGATCCTCCATGGGCCGGCCTCGGCGGGCATCGACTGATGGTCGGCCCGAACTCAGGGGTATCCCGAAAGCGGACACCCAAATGACTCGAGAGAGATGCCGGCGATGATCCGCGTTCTCCTCATCCACGCGGGTGTCATTCCACACTACCGTATTCCCATCTACGGCTACCTCAGCGCCTACCTGAAGCGCTACGGCTTTGATCTAACGGTCGTGTCCGATGCCATCCAGCCCGGCGATGCCGGGGCGGTCGGGTTTGCCCTCGTTCAAATGCATCTCTCGGCAACGTGCCTCATGAAGCTGATTATCAACCGGGATATCGAGGTCGTCATTGATTACATGGAGCTCAGACACCCCTATCTGTTTCCGATCTATGCGGCCCTTAAAGGAACACGGAAACGGAAGATCATCTACTGGGGGCAAGGCCGGGACCTTCTCGATCCGGAAGCGAAGATCAAGAACTTCGGCTATTGGCTCGAACTGGCTATGTGCGATTCGGTCGTCCTCTATGCGGAGCACCTCAGGAAATATGTCGCCGCGCGTTTTCAGAATAAGGTATTCATCGCCAACAACACCCTATGCATCTCTTATGACGGTCTTGCGCCCGGGGTGACAAAGGAGAGCGTGCTGGCCGAACACGGAATCAAGACGAGAACGAATATCGTCTGTGTGGGACGCATCCAGAAGAGGAAGAGGCTGGATCATCTGGTCAAGGCCCATGCCCTCATCGATCGGCCGGACGTCGGCCTGATCCTCGCGGGGCCCGATCCCGAGGGCGTCCTCCGTCATGTCGAGGCTGAAAACATCTACAAGCTGGGCCCTGTATACGGCGCTAAGAAATACGACCTGCTTTCTGCGGCCGACGTCTACTGTCTTCCCGGCGCCGTCGGACTGGGGATCGTCGATGCGTTCCACTGCGGCCTCCCTTTAGTCACGGAAGAAGGGGACGAATCCGCGGAGATCATGTACTTGAAGGACGGCATCAACGGCTTCGTCGTGCCCAGAGGCAACATCCGGATGATGAGTGAAAGACTCGAGCTCCTTCTCGACGACAAGGATCTCCGGGAGCGCTTTTCAGACGCCGCGAAACGGGAGATCCGCGAGAATGGCAGTATGGACGTGTTTTGTTCCGGCTTCAGGAAAGCCTTGTTTTACGCCGTCGGGCAGATCGATCATGAATCCCCGCCATCTGATCAACGGAAAGCGACGTGAGGAGCTTGATACCTCGAGAGTTCTGGGATCACGGCTTCCGTGATCTTCTGTCCTGTCTGGCGGTAGCGCCCAGCCGCAGAAAACAGGACATGGTTCTTCACATCCATGGGCTCGGCGACTGTGTTCCGGTGAGAACGGGAAGAGCCGCCCTTGTCGCGGCGATCCGGTCGCTGAAATTGCCGCTTGGGGCCTCTATCGGCGCCCCGCTTTTCTGTTGCCCGGTCGTGTTTCAGGCGATCCATACGGCTGGATGCCGCCCTCGCTTCATTGACATCGACCCCGAGACGTACTGCCTTTCGGCTGAAGACCTGGCGAAGAAACAATCCCGCATGGACGCGGTCATTGCCGTTCATATGTTTGGCAACCTTTGCGACGTGATGAGACTTAGAGAGCAGGCAAGGGGCAAACCCATCATAGAAGACTGCGCTCAAGCTCTCGGCAGCAGGCTCGAGGGCCTCATGGCCGGGTCCCTGGGCGACTTGTCGTTCTTCAGCTTCCGATCCGGAAAATACATCTCAGCTGGAGAGGGCGGAGCCATCTATTCGAACGATCCCGAGATGCGTGATCGTGTTTCCCGGATTGTCTCCGAGATGAGCGTCCCGAGTCCTAAGGAAGAATGCCGGCATGCGGTAAGGGTGCATATCAAATCCCGCCTGCGCAGCAAGCCCCTCTATGGGATGATCGGCCATCGCCTGGGACAGCTCTGGGAGAAGAGGATGAAGGCGTCGGATGACTCCCCCGTCGTTCTCGGGCAGATTCGCATGACGGATCTGCTACTCATCAGGAAACGTCTGGCCTGTCTGGAGCGTTGGATTGACGCGCAGCGGGGCTACGCCGACTTGCTCATCCGGGACCTTGAACTGGGAACAGGCATGTTGTGCCATGAAAACCCGGGGACGTTCTATAACCGCTACCATTTTCCGATCTTGTTCCATTCCCCCGAACAGCGGGATTTCGTCGCTTCCCATTTGCGGACGGCCCACATCGATTCGATCAAGTACCTTAGCGGCGTTGTCGAAACGGCGACCAGGCACTATGGATACGACGGCGGCTGCCCCGCGGCCGAGCGGATTTCAGAGAGGGTCCTCGTTGTCCCCAGCTATCATGCTTTGAGAGGCGGGGATGTCGACTATATTGCCAACTGCGTCAACAACGGATGGGCGGAGATCAAGCGTCGTGGAGGTCTGACCGAGCCCTAGCCGCTCTCGCCGGTCAGGGTCTCGATGAGCCCAAGGTATCGTCGCTTCATGACCTCCCATGCGATCGGAGCGTATTCTTGCTTGGCTCTGCCGGCCAGCCGGTCGCGCAAGGCTCCGTCACCGTACAGGAGCACCATTTGTCTGGCCAAGTCGGCCGGCTGGTTCGGTTCAAAATAGGCCAGGGACTCCTCGCTGAAGTAATGCTGGATCGTCTTCAGACGAGACGCGATAACGGCCTTGCCCATGATGATGTATTCCGACAGCTTGTTGGAGAAGGAAAAGTCCAGAAAGACATCCTGTCTCGTCGACAGGACGCCGACGTCGCAACATGCCAGCCAGGACGCGATCTCCGTGGGCAACATGGGTCCAATGAAACGGACACGAGATTCCAGGCCGAGCGTTGCCGCGAGTCTTTCCAGCGGTCTTTTTTCAGGACCGTCGCCGATGATCCATAGCTTGGCCGCCGGCATCCTCGAGCGCGCCAGAGCGAACGCCTCAAGAGTGATATCCAGGCCATAGATGCGAGTGAGCGTCCCGTGGTACATAAACACGAACTCCTCTGATTTGCGGCGGCGCGCCGCGGCCGAAGGGATATCCGGGAAAGACGGGAACATCGATTGATCAGCGGAATTCATGATCACCGTCGATTTAGATAACGGCAATCCGCGGCCCGCCAACAATCGTTGAATCGGGTCGTTGATCGTGATGACACGGTCCGCGAATCTGAAGCTGGCCCTTTCGAGGGTGCGGGCCAGCCGCACCTGCCAATGACCGGCCCCGACGCCGTATTTCGACATCAGGAACTCAGGGGTGATCTCATGCATGTCGAAGAGGATCTTTGCGCCCTTCCATCGAGGATAGATCGCGGCAAAGACCAGAAAATCAGGCAGGGTATTGACTTCGATGATCGAATAGGCCTTCTTCATCATCAAGGCGGGCAATTTGATTAAGACCCAAAAAAAGAAGCTGAGGTACTCAAAATAATAGCGCCATTGAGACCCCCTTTTCTTGCCCAAAGAGAAGGCCTGGACGGAGACGCCGTTCAGGCTGTATCTTCCCGATGTCGCATGAGGAGGCTTCAGGGCCAAGACATCGACCTCGTAACCGGCCGCGATCAACGCCTCTGCTTTACGTCTCACGCGGATGTCCGCGTCATACGGATTCTGCAGCAGCATGCATACTGATGTCTTATCGAGGGTCATGGGGCTCCTGTTGCTTGGCATGTCCATCCCGCTCCGCCTGACCATCCGGTGCTTTCGATACCCTGAACGGCCGAAGACCGGAACGGATCTCCAGCGGCCAGCCTAGGACGACATCCTCGCCGCCGACCAAGGGGAGATCAAGAAACGCTCGAGGGTGGTTCGTCCCTGGCTGAGGCTCGGGCTTCCCGGGAAGGGGCCCATGAATCCGCAGAGCTAAGGGAGGATCGATCCTCTCCCCAGTCTGGCGGATTTTTATGCCCCCGCCTCCATCGGGAAACTCCGCCGGCTCGAAGGACACATCGCGCCGATGTTGGAACCAGCGAACAACCTGCATGGCCGTTCCGAACCAGGCTTTATAGGTTTTCAGGTCCCGAATGAGCTTCGCATAAAACTCGCCCCAGAATCGTTCCGGCCCCGGACTTCTATCATGCCAGATGACGTTCAAAACGCCGCCCAGCCTCACCGCGTTTTGGATCAGCTCCTGGCAGCGTTTCCAGGCTTCTGGTTCCGTCAGGCCGAGCCTCCGCGAGAAGAACAAGGCCCCATCCTGAATAAGAATGGGGAGCTCCAGGAGCTTTCCTGCATTCAAAGGCCGATAGGCTTGTGTCGTCCCGCTCCGATAACCGACGGTTTCATTGTAGCCGGCCGTGGAATCGTAGACGTACCCGGCCTCCTCGATCGCGCACGCGCTATCTTCGTCGCTCAACAGCCAGTGCATTCGGATGCCGATGGCATCTCTCGACGAGGCAGCCGCGATCCTCTCCCGTTCCTCCCTCCCCCGTTCGGCATCATGCCAAGCATCGATCCCGTGAACTCCGATTTCACAGCCCGCCGTGACGAGCCGAGTTATCCATTCAGGGATGTCCATGATGTCATAAGACGCCGCCCTCCTCTTCGACTGTTCGGCAGAGATCTTGGCGCCCGCCCGTCTCTTGAACGGAATGAAGAAATACGTGGCAGGCAGCCCCTCCTCGAGCCGGAGATACCAGTCAAAGCAAAGCCAGAAATCACGTGTCCAGCCTAAATACACGAACGGCAGGGAGAGCGCAGCCCGCCAGCTCTTGATCAGTCGGGCCAAGGATATTCTTCCTCTCACATAGTCCGAGCAGGCCTCCAACGTGGACCTGTAGAGGAAACCCCACATCGTTCTATCGAACACATGATTCCTAATCCCGGCAAAATCGACATCATGGGTCAGGCAGACGGCAAGGTCATATCCGGCAGGGGCGGGCGGGATCTCGAGGAGCGAGATACCGGCGTCTAGAATCCAATCGCGCAGCATCTTGATATGGAACTCAAGGGTCGGAATCGGAGCGTATTCAGCCGGCTGGCCTCTTCGCAGGATATGTTCGGCCTCGTGGAAGAGATCGTAACCTATCCTGATCACGGTCTTTCCCGCCCGATGGAGCTTGAGACCCGCGATCCCTGAAGGGGTCAGGACGCAGGGCTCACTGCCGGCTGCAGCCTCGAAAGTGAGGACCTTCCCATAGATCGGGATTCGGGCTCCCTGATACGTCAGATCGACAGGCGATCCAGGTGACGGAACCGTGGATTGGATCCGGAATTCACGACATTCGACGCTTTCTCCGTAAAGAAGGAGCAGCCTGGGCTCAGGGTGGGGAATCACGCCCGCGGTGGCCAAGATGACGTCATAGGATCGGCCTTCATGATAAGGCTCCCAAGGCGTCTTGAACAGCTGAAAGAACTCCTCCACCACGGATGATTGTCCGGGCTTAGAGACCACGCCGATCATGGGATATCCGTCCTCGGGCGAGGCTCCCTGGGGTTCATCTTGGGATGGCATGAGGGGGGGGCTCAGGCCAAAAGGAAATCCCTGACGCATTCCACGACATAGATGGCCTGCGATGGGCTGAGCTCCGGATAAACCGGCAGCGCCAGCGTTTCCTTCGAAGCCAACTCGCTTTCGGGGAATGATCCTGCCGGCTGGCCCAGATAGGAGAAGCACTCCTGGAGGTGCATCGGCACGGGGTAGTAGACTTCCGTGGCTATCCCCTTCTCGTGAAGTGACATCCGCAGCTGGTCCCTGCGCGAAACGCGAATGATGTATTGGTTGAAGATATGCCTATTCGCGGCCACCGCCGGCAGATAAAGATGGGGCATTCCCGTCTCCCACCGTCCAGTGACGGGATCCGTGCCATATTCGCGTTTATCTCTTGCATATCGGGCCGGGTCGGATATGTTAAGTCCGGATTCATGGAACAATTCATCGTATCGCCGGGCATTTCGCTGACGCGCTGCCGTCCATTCATCCAGATGGGCGAGCTTGGTCGAGACAATCGCGGCCTGGAGTGCATCAAGGCGGAAATTCCCGCCGATTATGGTGTGGCGGTATTTAGCTTTCGACCCGTGGGCGCGCAAGCACATCAATCTCTCCGCGCGCTTTTTGTCGGCCGTCACAACAAGACCTCCATCGCCGGCCCCCCCCAGGTTCTTCGATGGGAAGAAGGAGAAGCACCCATAATGGCCCATCGACCCGGCGCGCCGGCCGCCGTATTCGGCACCGATCGCCTGGGCGGCGTCCTCAATGACAATGAGCCGGTGTCGTTGGGCGACATCCATTACGGCGCACATGTCAGCCATCTGGCCGAAAAGGTGGACGGGAATGATGGCCCGGGTCCTGGCCGTCACCTTGGGGGCGATCTGCATCGGATCCATATTGAAGGTCATGGGATCAATGTCGACGAAAACGGGCCTGGCGCCGACCCGCGCGATGGCCCCGGCCGTCGCAAAGAAGGTGTACGGGGTCGTAATGACCTCATCTCCCGGTCCGATGTCCTCCGCCATCAGACAGATCAGCAGCGCGTCGGTGCCCGATGAGACTCCAACACCATAAGGGCAGGCCGAATAATGAGCGATGGCCTTTTCGCATTCTTGAACCCGAGGCCCCAGGATGAACTGCTGAGATTCCATCACTTCGGAGACGGCCCGATCGAGCTCCGGCTTGATGGCCGCATATTGAGCCTTAAGATCCAGCAGCGGAACCCTCATTCCCATACTCCTTGGTGACGTCAGGAGAGCAGCCCGGCCAGTCTTTCCGCAGCCCTGCCGTCGCCATACAGCGGAGAATGAACGGCTGGCGGGGCAAAAGAACAGGCCGCTTTTCGGATCTCGTCGGAATCGGCGCCAACCAGCTTGTTCCAGCCGGACTCCACCGTTTCAACCCATTCCGTCTCGTCGCGGAGAGTAATGCAGGGAACACCCAGCCAATAGGCCTCTTTTTGCAATCCTCCTGAATCCGTCAAGATCGAGCGTGCCGACCGGCTCAAGGACATCATTTCTAGATACCCGAAAGGGTCCGTTATGCGGACATGGGTCTGGAAACTGAAATCCGACCCTGCGATGGCTTTGCGCGTTCGCGGGTGCAGGGGGAAGACCACCGGCTCTCCGAGCGAGTTCAAGGCCTCCAGAATGCTCATCAGTCTCCGCGGATCATCTGTATTTTCGCTGCGATGGATGGTCGCCAAGAAATACTGTTGGGGCCTGAGGCCAAGCCGGCCCAAGACCTCCGGGGTCATGGCTTCCGCGCGGGGCCTGGCCCATTCCAGGACGTCCAGCATGACATCGCCGATCAAATGGACATTCTGGACAATGCCCTCGGCGGCCAAGTTGGCGAGGGCGGTGCGGCTGGGACATAGCAGCATGTTAGAGAGATGATCGGCGACGATCCGATTGATTTCTTCCGGCATCCGCCGGTTGTAACTGCGAAGGCCAGCCTCAACATGGCCGATCGGAATATGCAGCTTGGCCGCCGCCAGAGCGCCCGAAAGGGTCGAATTGGTGTCACCATACACCAAGACCCAGTCCGGACGCTCCGACAACAACACCTCTTCAATACCCTTTAACATGGCCCCGGTTTGGGCGCCGTGGGAGCCGGAGCCAACTCC
>Ga0299912_10003601_pt1 | contig 12645 bp, 16 predicted proteins | sample RVTome_2_FD_207667 | JGI IMG/M metagenome (GOLD analysis project Ga0299912, IMG submission 207667) | Soil microbial communities from uranium-contaminated site in the Upper Colorado River Basin, Wyoming, United States - RVT95D214 (version 2) ... | reverse complement strand
TAAGGATATGTCAACAATACGATAAGTTTGATACTTTTCAGAATGTGGTCATCTATACGTCCTTAGGACGTATAGATGACCACATTCGAAAAATCAACACAAATCATCTGAACAAAAACACGCAATGTAAACATTTAGGAATATGGCGTTACTGCGCCGCCCACACGATGCGCGCGATCCAGTCGATGTCGCCGAGCGCGATGTCGCGATCTTCGTGGGTGGTGTTGAACGAGCTTAGCTCAACCTTTTGCGCGGTTTTGCGTTTGAGAATCTTCGCCATCACTTCGCCTTGGGAAGTTTTCACCACCACCCGGTCGCCGCGGCGCACCCCCGCTTCGGGCGAGACGATCACGACGTCGCCGTCGCGATAGACCGGTTCCATGCTGTCGCCGGAAATTTCCAGTGCAAACGCATGCGCATCGGTGGAGCCGGGAAACGAAATTTCATCCCAGCCGCCGCCGGTGGGATAACCCGCATCGTCGAAATAACCCGATGCGCCCGCTTGGGCGAAGCCGATCAGCGGCACATTGCGCGGCGCGGACGCTTGGCCGTTTTCGATAAAAGCGACGAATTCCTGCAAACCCGCCCCGGTGGCGGCGAGAATCTTGGCGACGCTTTCCGTGGACGGCCAGCGCAGCTTGCCCTCGCGCGTGGTGCGCTTGGATTTGTTGAAGGTGGTGGGGTCCAGCCCCGCTTTGCGCGCAAGACCCGACGCAGACATCCCGTGGGCTGCCGCCAATTGATCTACCGCTTTCCAGACATCGCTATGTTTTAACATGGGAACATTGTCACAGAAATGCCCAGGAATAGCATTAGGAAGAAATAGCCACTAATTCCTTGACAGAGGAATATTTATCCATTTATAAGAACAAAAGTAGAACAAATGGGACGGCAAACAAGGAATACGATCATGAGCAAGCAGCGTTTCATCCGCAAACCTATCCCTAAAAAACGCGTTATCTTGTTTATCGACGCCGAAGAGGCGTGGTTTTGGTTTATCCGCTCCGAGCGCGCGCGGTTGGATGGCGCACGCTTAAGCAAAGATGCATCCAACGATACCCGCCCATGCGATCCGGACGATCTGTACCGTGTGGTGATGGCGCTACACCGGCGCAAGCGGCTGCGCGATGATCATCTTAAGGTGCTGGCCCACTACGGTTGGCGCGAATGCCCGCCCGATCAGCGCGTGCGGGAAGATGAACATGCGCTGAATCTCTGGCGCGAAGCCTTGGACCGTTTGACCACGGTGCTGAAGGCCAAAGGAATCGTGCGTCACGACGATCCGGTTTCGATCCATGGCTAACGTCCGCGCCGCTATTTCTGCCCCAAAGATCGGCCCTAACGCCAGTCTGGCCGTGGCTTGCGCGCCCCAAGCCCTGCCCCGCGCCCTGCCCCGCGCATTGCCCCGCGCCATGGTTGTGTTTAGCGGTCAAACCGAGTTGGCGTGGCTGCGTTTGTTGCGTCCGGGGTTCCGCCATTGTTTCGTTTTGGTGGAACATTCGGGCGGCGAATGGAACGGCGCACAGGGGAGCGCACAAGAGAGCGCACAGGGGAGCGCCCTGGGGAGCGAATGGGACGGCGATCGAGGCGGTGATGGGGGGCTCGTGTGGGTGCTGTACAATCCGCTTTCCAACGGAACGCAACTGGCGGTGTGGGCGAAAATCAACGCCGCCGATCTGCAAGAAGGCTTGCGCCAGCAAGGATACCGGGTGGTGCAAACCTATGCCCGGCCTGCCAGTGCAAGGCTCTATGGCTGGCGCCCTTTTACCTGCGTCGAGGCGGTGAAACGGGCGCTGGGGCTGCACGCGCCGTGGGTGGTTACGCCGTGGCAGTTGTACCGGGTTCTGAAAAAAATCAATAATCGGAAAATAATCCTTGACAATGGCGCATGACTAGGATATATATCCTTTTAACGACAGGGACCATTGTGTCCAAAATTCACCGACAACGTGATGTGCAAATGCGGCCCGGGGGCGAACCCCGGGCTTTTTGCTATGCGCGTTACCTCACGATCATCCATCAAAATAGGAGACTTAGACCATGGGCGGAATACTCCTGGGCGCGGCGAAAGCGCCCTCCATGCCGATGCCCGCGCCGTCGCCGCGACCCAATCTGGTCGCCAGCCCCGATCAAACGCAGGTGCGCATCGATGAACTGGAACGCCAGCGCCGGGGCCGGGCCGGCACCGTGCAAACTTCGGATCGCGGCTTGGTGCGGCTTAATGTGAGCGCACCGCAAAAAAAGTCGCTGTTGGGGGAATGAGCATGATCGAGCAAAAATCGCAACTCACCCCGGAAACCGTGATCAAGACCTATCAGCGCGCCAAGGAACGGCGCAGGGCTTGGGAGCAGCATTGGCGCGAGTGTTATGATTTCGCCTTGCCGCTGCGCACGCAGAAAAATCAGTTTGGCGGCCAGTCTGGAGCCATGTCCGGGGCGAGAACCGCCGACAAATTGTTCGACGGCACCGCGCCCGACGCGGTGGATCAATTGGCGGCGAGTTTGCTGTCGCACCTGACGCCGCCGTGGTCGCGCTGGGTGGGTTTGATGCCCGGCGCGGAACTGAGCAGCGACGACGCCGAAGCCATCGCGCCGAAATTGGAAACCATCGCCGAGACGATTCAGTCGCATTTTGACCGCTCAAATTTCACGGTCGAAATTCATCAATGTTTTTTGGATCTGGTCACGGCGGGCACGGCGTGCCTGATGTTGGAAGAAACGCCGCTCGGCGAAAGTTCGGCGTTTCGCTTTACCGCCGTGCCGATGTTCGACGTGGTGTTTGAAGATTCCGCCCAAGGTAAGTTGGACGGCACCCTGCGCCGTTTGGAGCTGACGCCCGGCGAATTGCAAAAACGTTATCCCCATGCGCCGTTGATGAGCGCGCGCAACGAAAGCGGTCTCGATGAAATCCGCATCCCAGTGATCGAGGCGGTCATTCCCGATGGCATCGGCTACGCCTATGTGGCGGTGGCCGAAGCCGCGCCCGGTTTGACCAGCGACGCGACGGTGCTGGCCGAGGGTCGGTTCGAGACCTCGCCGTTCATCAATTTTCGCTGGCTCAAAGCGCCCGGCGAAATTTATGGCCGCTCGCCGGTGATGAAGGCGCTGCCCGATATTAAAACCGCCAACAAGGTGGTCGAGCTGTTGCTTAAAAATGCTTCGATCAACGTCACCGGAATCTGGATGGCCGACGACGACGGCGTGCTCAACCCCGCCAACATCCGGCTGGTGCCCGGCGCGATCATCCCCAAAGCGGTGGGTTCGAAGGGTTTGCAGCCGTTGCAGTCGCCGGGGCGCATGGATTTATCCAACATCGTGTTGGAAGATTTGCGCTCGCGCATCCGCTCCTCGCTGTTGATGGAAAAGTTGGGCCAGGTGGGCTCCAGCACCATGAGCGCCACCGAAGTGCTGGAACGCAGCAGCGACGTGGCGCGCGTGCTGGGCGCGACTTATGGGCGGCTGCAATCGGAACTGTTGAGCCCGCTGATCGAACGCGCCATGGCGATCTTAGGGAGGCGCGGCGAAATCCCCTCGGTGCGCATCGACGGACGGCAAATCGACATCGATTACCGCTCGCCCTTGGCCAAACGCCAAGCCCGCGACGATGCGCAAAACGCCATCGCGTGGTTTGCCACTCTGCAAGGCTTGGGCCTGGATGGCTTAGCGGTCATCGATGGCGCGCGCGCCGCCCGGTGGCTGGCCAGGGCGTTCAGCATTCCTGAAGAACTGATCCGTTCTGAAAGCGAAATTGAGCAAGCCTGGGCGAAGAGCCAGCGACAACGGCCAGAACAAGCTGGCGGACAGAACCCTCTGAGCGCCATGTCCAACACGCTGAATTTGTTGAACGCGCGCAGGCCCGGCGAAAGCGCCGAGACGCCGGTTGCGCAGGCTGTCGCTCCAGCGGGCGTGCGTCCTGTCGTGGCCCCGCCCAGGGCGAGTTTGTCGCTTAATCCTGGGGCGGGCGAGGAGGTGAGCAATGGCTAACGATCAACCGGGCAAAATGCGTTCACAAACCCGCAAAGGCTGGTCATGGTTCGATGCCGGGTTCGATGCGGATGGCGCCGATCAAGACGGTGCGGCGGCGGGTTGCGATCTCGATGCTGGGCGCGAATTGCGCTTGAGCTTTGCGCGCTGTTTCGCCGGGCCGGAAGGCGAAAAAGTGCTGGCTCATTTGCGCGCGCTGACCTTGGACCGCGCTTTGGGCCCCGACGCCAGCGACGCCATGCTTCGCCACTTGGAAGGGCAGCGCCAGTTGGTCACCCACATTCTGGCGCAAATCGAACGGGGCCGCCAAGGCGGCTGAATCATTTTCATCACGTTACAACCCCATGCAAAGGAGACACTCGATGTCTGATGTACTTTCTACCGACGTTCTATTCAGCGGCAACGCCATGGCGCGCAAAGAAAAACCCGATTGGCTGGCGGATAAATTTTGGGACTTTGAAAGCGGCGAAGTGCGCGTCGAAGCGCTGGCAAAATCCTATGCCGAATTGGAAAAGATGATGGGCGCAACGCCCAATGCTCCGGCAGGCATCGCGCCCGATGCATCCATCAATCTTCCAAACAGCCCCGAAGGCTATACGCTGGATGTCGACGATTTGTTGGAAGTCGACGCCGACGTCAACAAACGCCTGTATGACGCGGGCTTTTCCAACGATCAGGCGCAACTGGTTTATGATCTGGCGGCGGAACGGCTGTTGCCGATGGTGCAGCAGATCACCGGCGAGGTCGACGACGCCCGCCAGCTTGAGCGCGTGGTGCAGCATTTTGGCGGCGCGCAAAAGTTCGAAGCCATGCGTCCGCAACTGCGCGCCTGGGCGCAGGCCAATTTAAAGCCTGAAGTGTTTCAAGCCCTGGCCGGTTCCGCCGAAGGCGTCATCGCCATTCACGCCATGATGCAAAACCGCGAACCGGGTCTGGGCGGCGGGACGGTCTCGCTGGGCGGCGCGGGCGAGGCGGATTTGAAACGCATGATGGCCGATCCGCGGTATTGGCGCGATCGCGATCCCAGCTTCGTCGCCCAAGTGCGCGAAGGCTTCCGCCAGCTCTATCCGGAAACCTAAAACCATCGCATGGGCCGAAGCGCCTGCTGGTCCCGGTGTGGACATGCCCCTATTGCGGACATGCCTCGCGGAATCGGCGGCGGGGCGGGGCGCGTTCCATCCGCAGCGCCGCCCCCAAGGGCCGCAGGCGTCCGTCTCTCCCCCGGCGGGCGCCTGCGGGTTTGTTGTTCAATGCAGTTAAATTTAAGGAGATCGTCTTTGAAACCTTACACTTTTTCCCTGGTGCGGCAGCCTCTGGCGGCGAACGCCAATGCACATCCGCTCGATGTCTTGAAGATGAAGTCCTTGTTGATGGCGCTTGGTCATTACGAACCGCCCGCATGGGGGCTCAGTGAATACCCCGATCCGGCTCTGTTCGACGCGCTGCGTCAAGTTCAGCGCCAATGCGGGTTGATGGTCGACGGGATGATGAATCCCGGCGGCGAGACCGAGCAAATGTTGTTGTCCAGCTTATCCGTGGGTCAGGCCGATGCGGCGATCCGTGCCGCCGCGAACGCGCTGCAAGGCATGGGGCGCAACGGCGATGCAATTCTCGCACATTTAACGCCTGAAGAGGCCAAGTGGCTGGACGCCGTCACCGATGGGGCGTCCGTTCACCCGGCTACCGGATTGTTGGAATTTTGGATTGACTCCAAAATTCCGGCCCAAAATACAGGTCAAGTTGCACAGGCATCCCCGCAAAGCCAGCCCACACCGCCGAGTTGGACTCGCGGAAGCAACAAAAAGGGTTGGGATGAAAAGTCGGATGCACGAGGTCACTATCCGATCACGCCCGGCGGCAGACAGGCCCTCCCGCCAAGGCTGGAGGACATGACGGATGAGGAGCGACGGCGCGATATTTTTCTAAAAGAAATGAAAGAAAGAGAACGGCGAATGTTGCTTGATGCTATCGGTCGTTAGGCCTTCGGATCAACGTGACCAGCCCTCGCTTTACGCCGTCGTTGAGGGATTGTGCGTATTCATATCCCGTTGCGCCATCCAAAACCAAAGACATAACCTTACCGGTTTTGGGGTCCATAACAAAATAGGTCGGACACTCCGCCTCGCGCACGGCGATGGATTGCGCCGCCTCCACCTCGATGCACATATTGGGCGGCAGGTGTTTGAACTCGGGGAGGTCTTTGGCCAAAACAATCGCGGCGACCCCCGCAGCGATTTTACAAGACACGATCGATGTTCGTTTGGCGACACGCATAGGACGAGCATAACGCAGCCGATAGGCGGCGCCCACAACAATTCTTTTGGTGATTACCTCCACCCTTTGGTCGGCGCTGGATAACCGCGCAGTGAAACCAGGCTCTTGTAAAAGGGCCTGGTTTTTTTGTGCGGCCCGGCAACGGCATCACGCGCTCGGACGGGCGGCGCGCCGAACCTAGGCGGCGCGCCATAACCCATCACCGGGCGCGTTCACCCTTATTCAAAACTCAAGCTCAAGGAGAAAGATATGTCGACATCCGTCGAACAGTCGTTCGTCCGCCATTTCCAGGCGGAAGTGCATCTGCAGTATCAGCAGATGGGGTCCAAACTGCGCAACACCGTGCGCACCAAGGACAGCATCATCGGCTCCACCACCACCTTTCAAAAGGTCGGCAAAGGCACCGCTTCCACCAAAGCGCGCCACGGCAAGGTGCCGGTGATGAACGTCGACCATACGCCGGTAGAGATCACCCTCTACGATTATTACGCCGGCGATTGGGTCGATCAGTTGGACGAACTGAAAAGCAACATCAACGAACAGCAAGTGGTGGCGCGCGCCGGAGCTTATGCGCTGGGCCGCAAGACCGACGAGCTGGTCATCAGCGAATTGGACAAGTCCACCAACTACGCCGGCACCGGCGTCGACGGCCTGACCAAGGCCAAGGTGCTGGCGGCGTTTGAAATGATGGGCGAAGGCGACGTCCCCGACGACGGCGAACGGTATGCCATCGTCGGCTGGAAGCAGTGGTCGGAACTGTTGAACATTCAAGAGTTCGCCAACGCCCACTACATCGGCAAAGAAGAATTGCCGTGGAACGGCACCCAGGCCAAACGTTGGCTGGGTACATTGTGGATGCCGCATTCTGGCCTGACCAAAGACGGCTCCAGCGTTCGCTACTGCTATTGGTATCACAAGACCGCAATCGGCCACGCCGTCGGTTCGGAAGTGAATACCGACATCACTTGGCACGGCGATCGCGCCGCGCATTTCGTCAACAACTCGATGAGCCAGGGCGCTGGCCTGATCGACACCACCGGTGTCGTGTCCATGCGCTGCCTGGAAGTCTAAGGAGGGTTCAATGGCTTATGCATCCAAAGACCTAAGCGTGCTGGCCTACGCCAACGGCTTCACGCTGTGGCACTACACGTCCGCAGACGATGCGGCAGACGTGGATACGGCGGGTTATTTCAACGCCGCCGCCGACATGCTGCGCGTGGGCGACATCATCGTCGCCAACGTGGGCGTGGGCGGCACACCCGGCGCGGGTCTGTTCCTCGTCAACGCCAATACGGCGGGTTTGGTCGACGTGGCCGACATGACCGCCATCGGCGCGGCCGATACGGACTGATGCGCAAACGCTTCGGCTGAACGGGAGAGGGCGGGGAAACCCGCCCTCAACCGCCATACAACATATTGATTTTAAATATAAAAGTTAAGTTAATCGTATTTTGGTTAATTTAAATAATCGCGACCGTCAAAAAACAGGAGACCACCCATGGCTTTGAGTCATTTTACCTGGGTATCGCGCCCCTTGGCTGCGAATGTTAACGCGCAGCCATTCGATGTTTTGAAAATGAAGTCCGTGTTGAGTGCGCTGGGTTATTACGAAGCGCCTGAATGGGGGATTAGCCAATTCCCTGATCCGGCATTATTTGCGGCGCTTCGTCAATTTCAGCGCGCTTATGGATTGAAGACTGACGGCAAGATGAATCCTGGCGGCGAAACGGAGAAAATGCTGTTTACGGCCTTAACTGAGGATCAAACCAATGCGGCGGTTCGCACTGCCGCCTTAGCGCTTCAGAACATGGGCCGGGGCGGCGACGAGATTCTCGCCCACATTACGCCCGATGAGGCGCTGTTGCTTGACGCCGTTACCGACGGTGGGTCTGTTAATCCCGCTACCGGATTGTTGGAGTTTAAATACGGCGGTGGCGGCGGTTATCGGGGGCATGTTAACGTTGCCCAACCGGATGATATGGAAAATGTGTATGCGAGGGTTAAAGTTAGGCCAGTTTACGAGTATTGGTCGGCGGTCAACAAACCATCGGACTTAGATGTGAAAAGACAGTCAACGACTTTTGCCCCAGGGACGGCGGAAAATCCAACGCCCCTGAAGGATGAGCGTGAACTGTTGGGAAAATCTATTTCGTATGCAGAGGACAAAGTGGCCAATAGAGCCTTGAAGACAATTCTCGTGGCTGCATTTATGCGGGGGTCGCCTCCTTTGATGATGACCAAAAATCAGAGGGACTTCATCTTCGGTCATTCCAAGGATCCAACTTAATATTGTAATCCAGGAGACTCCAAGCGTTGGGTGTGCGGATAGCTTTGTGCTATGCTTTGAATCGCACAGATTTTTAGCCGATATAGAGGGTGAGCATGAAAACCTCCATCGAAGAAAAAGTCAGGAAGGATATAAAATTCAACGTGATTTTATATTTTGCCGCTTTTATCGCGCTCGTTGCTTATGGGATGTATGCGATGGATGACGATCAGCCCGATGGCCGCAATTCGCGGCTGATGGATCAGCAGTCCGGCCAGTAAATCTTCGGGCCGAAGAGCGCATCCCTTGCGGCGATTGCGCATCCAACAGTTTAGACGGCTCCGGCCGTCTTTTTTATTGCCCAAAATCACATCCATAACAGGAGATCAACCATGGCTTTGAGTTCCATCGCGCTGTGTTCGCGCGCCCTTTTGAAGACCGGCTGCCGATCCATCACCTCGTTCGACGACGGCACGGCGGAAGCCGAGGTCGCGGGCAATCTGTACGGTTCGATCCGCGACGCTTTGTTATCGGCCTATCCGTGGAGCTTCGCCACCGCCCAGGCGAACCTGCCGCGCCTGGAAGCGGCGCCGGTGGCGGATTATGCCCACGCCTTTCAATTGCCGGCCGACTTTTTGCGCGCCATGTCCGCCGGCGCGGGGCGGGGGCGGGGGCTGGATTACCGCATTCATGAGCGCCGCTTGCATGCCCATGCGCCCGAGGTGGTGCTGACCTATATCTTTCGCCCCTTGGAAACGGAATTTCCGCCGTTTTTCGACCAAGCGCTGATCGCGCGATTGGCGGCGGAATTTTGCATTCCGCTGACCGACAGCACCACCCGCACGGAAGCGCTGTTGCGGGTGGCGGAACTTGAACTGGGCCAGGCGCGCACCATCGATGCGCAGCAAGACACCATCTTGGCCATCGACGATTACCCCCTGATTGGAGCGCGCGGCTGATGCCACACATCTTTTCTTACAAAACCAGTTTCACGGCGGGCGAGGTTTCCACCGAGCTTGCGGGGCGCGGCGATCTGACGGCTTACGACAACGGCGCCGGGAAATTGAGCAACATCTTCGTCATGCCGACCGGCGGCGTGACGCGCCGCGCCGGTTTGCGTTATGTCGATAGCTGCCCCGGCCAAGCGCGCCTGATCGCGTTCGAATTCAATACCGAACAGGTCTATCTGATGGTCTTTCGCGACGGCGCGGTGGATGTTTATGAAGACGGCGCGAAGCTCACCACGTTGCTCGCAACGCCGTGGAGCTATGTGCAGATCCAATCGATCAATTGGGTGCAGAGCGCCGATACCTTGCTGGTCGTGCACCCGGAAGTGCCGCCGCAAAAGATCACCCGCAATAAAACAGGCGCATGGTCGGTGACGCCGTGGGTTTTTTATGAAAAAGACGGCGTGATCGAACAGCCTTACCACAAATTCGCCGACGAGGCGGTGACGCTCGACCCTTCCGCGACCACGGGAACGATCACGCTTACCGCCTCGGCGGATGTGTTCGACGCCGCCCATCATGTGGGCGCGCGCTTTCGCCTACAGGGCAAGGAAGTCGAGATTAGCGCCGTGGCCAGCCCCACATCGGCCACCGTAACGGTCAAACAAACGCTGAGCAGCGCCAACGCCACCAAGGATTGGGAGGAACAGGCGTATTCGAGCCTGCGCGGCTGGCCGGTATCGGTGTGTTTTCATCAAGACCGCTTGGCGATCGGTGGCTCACGCGATCTGCCCAATCGGCTGTGGATGTCGAAATCGTCCGATCTGTTCAATTTCGATTTAGGCACGGGGCTGGATGACGAAGCGATTGAATTCGCCATTCTTTCCGATCAGGTCAACGCCATTCGCGCGGTGTTTTCCGGGCGGCATTTGCAGGTGTTTACCTCTGGCGCGGAATGGATGGTGACGGGTGAGCCGCTGACGCCCACCAACATTCAACTGATGCGGCAAACGCGGGTGGGTTCGCCCGTCGATCGGTCCATCCCGCCCTGCGATGTCGATGGCGCAACGATTTTCGTGTCGCGCGCAGGCGACGAACTGCGCGAATTTTTGTTTACCGATATCGAACAAGCCTATCAGGCCGGCGATCTGGCGATGTTGGCGCGGCATATGGTGGCCACGCCCGTAGATCAAGATTACGACAAAGCGCGGCGCAACCTGCACATCGTCATGGCGAACGGTTCGATGTCGTCGCTGACGCTGTTTCGCCGCGAAAAGGTCACGGCATGGTCGCGCCAGGAAACCAACGGCTGGTTCCGTTCCGTGGCCTTGGTCGGCGATCAAATCTATGTGGTGGTGGAACGCAACGGCGCATTTTTGATCGAGGTCTTCGACGACGCCTATAACGTCGATGCCGGGTTGAAGGGCATTTCCGCAACGCCGAAAACCACGTGGTCCGGTCTGGATCATTTGGAAGGACAGACCATCAAGGTCGTCGCCGACGGCAGGCCGTTGGGCGAATTTCAAGTGAGCGGCGGACAGGTGGTGTTGGATACGGCGGCGGCAGAGGTCGAAGCCGGGTTGGGTTTCGCTCACATCATCGAACCTTTGCCGCCGACCGTCGCGACCATCGGCGGCGGTACCCAAGGCGGGCTGGTGCGGCCGATTGCGTTTACCTTTCGCGTGCGCCATACGGCGGCCCTGCGCCTGGATGTGGGTCATGGCTTGCAAGACGTTCCATTCAAACGCTTCGGCGCGAACGTCTTGGATCAACCGCCAGAACCTTTTACCGGCGACAAAAAAGTGCGCGCCTATGGCTGGCGTGCGGGCGATCTCAATCCGTTGTGGCGCATCGAACAAGATACGCCCGTTGCGTTCACCCTGCTGGCGGTGGCCAGCGAAATCAGCGTCAACGGCTGAGCACAGTTGAACCTCAATATTGAACTTCAATGCAAAAGGAGAAAGATCATGGCGGGAGTGAGCCCGGTGCTGTTGGCGAGTGTGGGCGCGGGGCTTGCCAACGCTCAAACCATCAATCAATTCAACAAGTCGCGCAGCAACGCGGCGGGTGAGTATCAAACCCGCATCGCCGAGCTCAATGCGCAATCGAAAGCCGAAGAGAGCGACCGCAAAGCGGCGTTAGCCCGCAACAGCGCCCAGCAGCGGGCCCGATTTGCGGCATCCGGCATCACGCCGTCGGAAGGTTCGTCGGCGGCGGTGTTGGACGGCTTGAAATCCATGACCGATGCGGATGCCGAGCAACGCGCGCGGCAGTTCGATCTTGCCCGCCAGCGCGCGGCGCTCAGTTATTCCGCCGCGCCCAATACGGATTTGTTGTCGCTGATTCCAAGATTGTATCAAGACAACTTGGGCAAACTTCGCACCTGGGAAAACTGATCCGTTCCAACCCAACTCATCCTTCTTCTGCGTTTAAGCCATTTCAGGAGTACACCCATGGCCAGCCACATTCAAATTGGGGACGTTTCGCCGCGCATTCAGTACACGGCGGACGGCGCGCAAACTCAGTTCACCTATCCGTTCGCCATTTTTCAAGACGCGGATTTGCAAATCTATCTGGGCGCCGACTTGCAAAGCGGCGGTTATACCGTTTCGGGCGCTGGCGATAGCGCGGGCGGAACGGCAACCTTCGCCGTCGCTCCGGCGGCGGGTGCGCTCGTAACCTTGGCGCGCCGCTTAACCATCTCACGCTTGAGCGATTTTCAGGAATCCGGGGAATTTCGTTCCAAGGTTCTCAATGACGAACTGGACTACCTGACTGCCGCGGTGCAGCAGGTATCGGACGATCAGAGCCGCGCCCTGCAACGGGCGATCACCGAAACGGCCGGCGTCGATGTCACCTTACCCAGTCCCCAATCAAACACGGTTCTGGCGTGGAACGATACGGCGAGCGGCTTCGTCAATGGGCCGAGCATGGAAACCATCGCCAATGCTCAGACGTATGCGCTGAGCGCGCAAAGTTCGGCGACGGCGGCTGCGGCATCGCAGGCGGGCGCGACCGCCAGCGCATCGGCGGCGGCCAATTCGGCGATGGCGGCGGCGACGGCGGCGGCCAGCAATATGTACGCCTCCAACGAAACCAAATCCGCAGATTTCAGCGTGTCGGCGGCGGACGACGGCAAACAGTTCTTGATCGATACTTCTGCCGGGGCCGTAAC
>Ga0299912_10003600_pt1 | contig 12651 bp, 11 predicted proteins | sample RVTome_2_FD_207667 | JGI IMG/M metagenome (GOLD analysis project Ga0299912, IMG submission 207667) | Soil microbial communities from uranium-contaminated site in the Upper Colorado River Basin, Wyoming, United States - RVT95D214 (version 2) ... | reverse complement strand
ATCGGTTCGGCCGTAAACGTCTGATCGCCTGGACCTTGACAGGAATATCTGTCGACTAGAGCGGAAATCTGTTTATTTACCGAATCGAGTGTCTTATTCCCTGTTTGTTTGAGTTGCGGGTAGGCAAGTGATGTCTCCCAGTAACCTACGGGAGACAAGGAGGAATCAAGCCGCTTCTCAACAGTAACAACCTTGAACTCACTACTCTCGGCAGCATTGGATGGTGAATTACCAGAAGTGCAACCGGCCACCATAACCAAGAGCAGGGCTTTGAGATATTTTCCATCCATAGTGTTTATGCCCCTGCGGAGAACGCGTTGTATGCCTGTTGAAGACGCATATCATATTTGTTTTCGGCGTACGCCGGCCCATTGTAGCCTTTTGCAAAGGCTGCCCAGCTCTTTGATTTTAGATGTGCATCGAGCTTTGTTGATTTCAGGAAATTCACAAAGGCGATGAGCTGATGACCTTCACTTTTATGCATCTCTGCGACAAATGTTTTAACATCAGAATAACCGCACTTTGAACAATTGAAACCCATGATCTGGAATTTCCCCCAGGATGTGGACTTCATGGCGGCGTCGGCATCAAGTGCTTTGGCGGCGTTGTATCTAGAGTATTCTGCTATACCACTTTTGTAGTGTTTCTTTGTCCACTTCTTGTATGACAAAGTCGGATGTTTTTCATCGAACTTCCCATTTGATAGCTTTGAAAACCAGTGTCCCTCGAATAGTATCTTTGGGAGTCCATTTGACAGAAACCCGCTGCCTGAACTTTCTACATGCGCAATGGCTTTAATAGACGCAACTTCAACTCCAAGAAGCGAAGCGGCTTTTATATAGTCCGCCTCGACAAGGGAGCGCGAAATGCTTCCATCAAATTTATTGTCTGACCATATATTGATTGTTTTTAGAAACGCCTGTACGTAGGAAAGCAGCGAGTCGTATAGTGGTTGAATCTTCTCTTGGCCATTGGCTTTATAGTTGTTCAGAGCTTCAAATGTCTTTCCCGCGGGATCAACACGGCCATCCGGTTTGTTTAGGCCAACAATTCTCTTCTGGAGCTCTATAATCACGCCTGTTGTTACAGGCCCACAATTCCCGTCTTCCAGCAAATGTAGAAGCGGGCTAAGTGAAGTAATGTGCTTGTTGAGTAATTTCTGAACCACCAGCACATCGGAACGGTTATTGGTACCACGATTGCCAACAGAACTAGTTATGCGCATGTAAATTCCCTTTTACCGAAGATTTTGGACAATGAGCGGCTGATATTACCGCAAATTCGCCATGGGTTTGTATCTGACCAATAGCCCCCCTATTGTTTGCCTTAGCGATACCCCCTATAGCTTGCGCAGCAGCACGCATTTCGAGCGGGGCATCCACCGTAAAGCTTGCCCTGCCTTGGTGTGACACTTGCCACTCATCTTGATGTGACTGCTACCATACGGCATGAGCTACGCAGCTGTAACCGTGGCCTGTCCCGATTACCGTCCCGAAACATACGGCGCAATTGGATTGCGCCCTACACGGGCTATCCTCACTCGTCGTTATATAACTCAGAAATATCGACTTTCAACGCCTCCGCCATCAGCGCCACCTCGGAGTCGGTAACACGCCGGACTTGGGCCTCGATTTTCGCCAAGGTACCACGGCTGATATTCCAACCGAGAAGATTGCAGCGAGCCGTCAGCTCTTCTTGTGTCATGTGGTTATGCTCGCGCAAACGCCTGACTTGGGGGCCAATTACATTCATCGTCATTGCTCCGATATCGGAGCTTGATTCTGACAAAGAATAGTGCCACTATTGCTCCGTTACCGGAGCACCGCAAGGGCTGAGGAAACTAGGGAATCTACAAGCACGTCCAAGGAATATGGAGGCAAATGATGGAGATATTCTCTTTCCCGCCGGAAGAGATATTGGTCTTCCGCCGCAAACTATACGAATCCTTTAGCATCGCCCTGAGTGAGCATATTGACCCGCAAACTCCCATAAGTGAGGTGTTTTTTGAACCCATCAGGATTGGCGTACTCCGGATAACCGACGATCGCGTCAAGCTATGCGTACATGCGCACGAAGCACTGGCGATCAACCTCGATGGCTTTGTTGATGATGCGTTGATTGATTACTACAGGAACGACTATGTCTGACAAGAATAGTTAAAAGGTGTCCGTTAAAGCCGGGCTAGTCAGTCTGACCCCATTCATTCCATTCGGCGCAATGCGCTTCGCTTATTGCGCCCTACGCGAGCTTCGTTGGCCGTCATCACATCAACCTGCCGCGCTTACACTCAGGGGGCAAAACGCAAGACCTGACCCCGCCTCCCGATCTTGATGTGACTGCTACGGTACGGCATGAGCTACGAGCTGTAACCGTGTCCTGTCCCGATTACCGTCCCGAAACATACGGTGCAATTGGATTGCGCCCTACACGGGCTACGCGGGCTGCCCCCTTGCTCCTTTCTTCAACTAGTCGCCCCGCTCATTCTTCTCCAATTTTTCACCAACAAATGACAACTCCGCTCGCAAATTCCTAAGACGCTCAACTAATTCACTTTCACGTAATCGCATTAATTCCAACTCACCAACCCAATGCCCAAGCTTTTCACGAGACGCATCTCTGACACCATCCATAATAAATTCGTCATTCAACTCAACCTCCTGCTCTTTCTCAGCCCTCTTAACTAGAGCGAGAATGTTAGCCTTACGCACAGAAATATCACGCAAATGTTCCTCCAGCTTTGACATCTCCATAGAAATGCGATTTGCTTGATGAATAATGTATTCCTTTTCAAAGCTGCGCCGGACGTTTAAAGATGAGTTCTTTCCATCAGATTCATTAATAACCGACCGCCTTCTGACCTCCCTTATCTCATCCAATATTTCAGGGCTAACCTTTTGATCCAAGAACTCTCTTGCAAACTCCAAGAATCGATCAGCTTGATACATCTGGAATGTGCTCCCTATGCTCAGCTCAAACTCCTTCACTAGCTCTGGTCGAGGACCAACAGTCTTCCCTCTAAATCGCACCCACCAATCTTCCTTTTTATCATCCGTTATTAATACGACACCGACACCCAACTCTTTTGCCTTATCGATTATTTGCTTCCAAACAATTAAGTCGCCAAACTTCCTACATTGCTCCTGAAATAATTCAGGGTTATCTGCCTTATAACTATCCTTGTAGCCAGGCGGTATTTTTTGTTTATACCGCTCCTCTCCTTCCTTAAGGATCAACTCAATCTGTTCTGTCGTATAGGGCGAACCAATTCGCGACTCAAACAAATGAGCAATAGAGTCTTTTATATCGTCATCAAAGATACGCTTCGAATATGCACCCTTATTTCCTTCGAGTTCTGAACATAACAACTCAAACACATCAACAACTTTTTTCATTGTTGTTTTTTTCACAAATGGATGCTGTCTTGTGTTTTCTAAATCTCTTTTGAGGGAATCAATAGATTTCGTAGCGTCGTCATATGCCTTTTCTTGCTGCTCTATGACTAGCAACCTATTTGCCAGGTATTCTTCTGCCGCCCTATGCGGAATCCATAAGCGACTCTTTAGCGAGCTAAGGATTTTAATGAACTCAACACGAGTGGCATCGGAATAGCGGTACAAATTGAGCAAAATATTGGCATCCAGGACAAATAAACATCCTTCCCACAACTTCTTCTGCTCATGATCAGTCGGTGAAAAATGGCCTGGGAAATGCTTCTTCATCTTTCGTTACCCCCCGACGAGTAGCTTCAACTAATTTGTTATAAATAACAAAAGCCGGCACCCACTCCCGCAGGTACCGGCTTCTGATTTATTTCCTGTCAACTTTCCTTGTCACTGAATCGCGTCCCTCGCAACCGTCCACTCAGACGTAAAGAGCAGGCGAGGGATTCGTAGACAAGGCACAGTGCTCGTCGAAAAGCGGAGCGTACAGATAGTACGTGAGCATTTTCGACGGGTGCTGCACAAATTCGTCAGGAACGAATTTGGACAGCCAATGGCTGGCCCGAAGGGTGGACTCCATGGATGGAGTCCACAACGCAGTATACGGATTCGTCGCGCCGCTATTTAGCCGCACTTGCTGTCGCCACAGTTTAGACAAGTCATACACCCATCCATCTGTATCACCGCCTTGGTGTGGCACTTGCCGCACAGCTGGGCGCCGTCGGGGAATTCGCTCGGCTCCTTGGCCTCGGCGTCCTTGACGGTGGCGTCGTACTGGGCGCGTTTTTCCTGGATCAGTTTCTTCTGGTGTTCGTCGAGGTCGTTGTCCTTGATCAGGCCAATCATGCGCAGGTGGCATTCGATGGCGTCGCCGATCTCGGCCACCAGGGAGGGCATGTATTTGCCGCCCTTCTTGAAGTAGCCGCCGCGCGGGTCGAATACCGAGCGCAGTTCCTCCACCAGGAAGGTGACGTCGCCGCCCTTCCGGAACACGGCGGAGATGATGCGGGTCAGGGCGACGATCCACTGAAAGTGGTCCATGTTCTTCGAGTTGATGAACACCTCGAAGGGGCGGCGCAGTTCGTGTTCGGTGCCCGGATTGAGGATCACGTCGTTGATGGTGACGTAGAGGGCATGTTCGGACAGCGGCGTCTTCACCTTGTAGGTGGAGCCGAGCAGCATCTCCGGGCGCTCCAGCGTCTCTGTCAGGTGGACGACGTTGCTTTCCTTCTTTACCTCAGCGACGGCGGCCTGTGCATTCTTGTCTTCTTCTTTGACGACGCCGTAACCAACGATTTTCTTTTCGATCTTGATGGCCATGTTTCGATTCTCCTTCTTTAACCACGGAGAGCACGGAGGGATGCGATTATTCACCCGCTATCTGCTCTGTGTTCTCCGTGTCCTCCGTGGTTGAATTCTTTGGTTCCTGTTTTGATCCCCTCACCCTGGCCCTCTCCCTGAGGGAGAGGGGATGGGGAGTCAAACCTACCAGACAAGGAAAGGTATTACAGTTTCCCGTAGTACCCCTCCTTAATGGCATCGAACAAATTCGCGGCGCTGTGCATCTCGCCGTCGTATTCGATCTCTTCGTTGCCCTTCACTTCCAGCACCTGGCCGTCTTCCAGTTCGAAGCGGTAGGTGGTGTTCTCCAGGTCCTTGTCCTTGACCAGGACGCCCTGGAAGGCTTCGGGATTGAAGCGGAAGGTGGTGCAGCCCTTGAGGTCCTGTTCGTAGGCGTAGAGGTAGATGTCCTTGAAGTCCTCGTAGGGGAAGTCGGTGGGGACGTTCGCCGTCTTGGAGATGGAGGAGTCGATCCACTTCTGCGCCGCGGCCTGGATGTCGACGTGCTGCTTGGGGCTGACCTCGTCGGCGGAGATGAAATAGCCCGGCAGCTTGTCTTCGGCCTTGTCGGTGTAGGGCATGGCACCGGGGTTGACCAGTTCGCGGTAGGCGAGCAGTTCGAAGGAGAACACGTCGACCTTCTCCTTGCTCTTCTTGCCTTCGCGGATCACGTTGCGCGCGTAGTGGTGCGCGAACGAGGGCTCGATGCCGTTGCTGGCGTTGTTGGCCAGGGACAGGGAGATGGTGCCGGTGGGGGCGATGGAGCTGTGGTGGGTGAAGCGGCAGCCCACCTCGGCCAGTTCGCTGACCAGCTCCGGATCGACCTCGGCGACGCGCTGCATGTAGCGGCTGTAGCGGGCGTGCAGCACCTTGCCCTTCACCTTGTGGCCGACCTTGTAGCCGTCCTTCTTCATCTCCGGGCGCTTGCGCAGCATGTCGCCGGTGACGGTGAATTCCTGCTCCATGATCGGGGCGGAGCCCTTTTCCTTCGCCAGGTCGAGGCCGGCGCGCCAGCCCACCAGGGCCATTTCGCGGGTGACGCGCTCGGTGAAGCCGACGGAGTCGTCATCGCCGTACTTCATGCGCAGCATGGTCAGGGTGGAGCCGAGGCCGAGGTAACCCATGCCGTGGCGGCGCTTGGTGGTGATCTCGATGCGCTGCTGCTCCAGCGGCAGGCCGTTGATCTCCACCACGTTGTCCAGCATGCGGGTGAACACGGCGACCGCCTCGCGGAAGCTGTCCCAGTCGAAGCGGGCCTTGTCGGTGAACGGCTCCACCACGAACTTGGTCAGGTTGATGGAGCCGAGCAGGCAGGAGCCGTAGGGCGGCAGGCCCTGTTCGCCGCAATTGTGGGCGTGCAGGCCGTTGGCGTCGAAGGTGTTGATGCCGGGCACCTGCACGTCGTACACGTCCTCCACGCCGGCGGGCACCACCGCCTCGACGCGGGCGGTGAAACGCTCGCGGTTGAGGCTGCGCTGGTAGCCGGCCAGCAGCGCGTCGAGACGCGCGGCCTTGTCGCTGTCGGCGAAGCCGACCAGCTCGCGGAAGCGCGCCAGGTTCTCGCCAGTGACGACCAGTTCGTGCTGCGCCTGGGTGGCATACTCGCTCACGCCGCCCTTGCCGTTCGGCAGCAGCGTGCTGCCGGCGACACGACGATCGCGGTACAGGGTAGAGGCGATGCCGAGACGCAGCAGCATGCGCTGTGCCGCCTGCAGGGTGGTCAGGTTGGACTGGGCCAGGCGCACGGACACGCCCTTGGCCTGGCTGCCCTGCACCGAGCCGTCGGTATCGAACAGGCCGCGCAGGAAGCCGCTGTAGAACTCGCTGGAGGTCTGCTCCATGCGCGCGGTGATGGCCTTGTTGCCCGGCGTCATGCCGAGGTCGAAGGCCAGGTCGCGAATGGCGGCGGTGGCCAGGCGGTATTCGCCGCGGCCGGCCACTTCGCTCCAGCCGCCGAAGTCGGCGCGATGCGGCAGGCTGCGGGCGGCGGCCAGCGCTTCGGCCATCATCGCCTGCACGCCGCTGCCGAGCTGGGCGGCGGCACCGTTCGCCACGGCGGCGCTGCGCCATACGGACAGCACGGCGGCATCCTGCTTGAGAGTGCCGTCGCCCAGCAGCAGGCCCATCAGATAGCCTTCGTTGTGGCCGTAGGCGCCCGTCCAGGCGCTGTTGGTGCGGTGGTCGTTGAGCAGCACGCGATCACCGGCGCGCAGTTCGCCCGCGGCGCACCATTCGGTCTCGGTGCTGTGGCGGGTGAACCGGGTCACGCGGCGCACGCGGTGATCGGCGGTGAGCTTGAGGCTGTAGCCTTCGGCGGTCTGCAGTTCCACCACCGGCTTGGTGGCGGTACGGAAGAAGCCCTCAGCACCGGAAGCATGCTCGGCGCCGTCGACGCGCGCCAGGAACGGCTGGCCGATGAGCGAGCTCACCTGGCGCGGGCCGGCGGCGGTCTGCACCCAGGTGTCGGCGGTGACGCACGGGTTGGTGGCGCGGATGTTCTCGCAGAACCAGTTGTTGTTCATCTCGTTGTACTGATCGATGAGGATGAAGCCCGGTTCGGCGAAGTCGTAGGTGGAGGCCATGATCATGTCCCACAGACGACGGGCACGGATGGTCTTGTAGATCTTGCAGGCGACCAGGCCTTCGTCGTTGGCGATGTAGCCCTGGGTGGTGGGCCACTCGCGCCACACCACGTTGGCACGGTCGGACAGGTCGATGTTGTCTACCTCCACTTCCTTCTCGGACAGCGGGAAGGCCAGTTCCCAGTCGGTATCGGCCTTGACCGCTTCCATGAAGTCGCGCGTCACCAGCAGCGACAGGTTGAACTGGCGCAGGCGGCCGTCCTCGCGCTTGGCGCGGATGAAGTCCGTCACGTCCGGGTGGCCGACGTCGAAGGTCGCCATCTGCGCGCCGCGGCGGCCGCCGGCGGAGGAGACGGTGAAACACATCTTGTCGAAGATATCCATGAAGGACAGCGGGCCGGAGGTGTAGGCGCCGGCGCCGGCGACGAAGGCGCCCTTGGGCCGCAGGGTGGAGAATTCGTAGCCGATGCCGCAGCCGGCCTTCAGGGTCAGCCCCGCCTCGTGCACCTTGCCCAGGATGTCGTCCATGGAATCACGCACCGTACCGGACACCGTGCAGTTGATGGTGGAGGTGGCGGGCTTGTAGGCCAGCGCGCCGGCGTTGGAGGTGATGCGGCCGGCGGGGATGGCGCCCTGGCGCAGCGCCCACAGGAAGCGGCCGTACCACTCCTCGCGCTTCTCCGGGGTGTCCTCGACGTCGGCCAGGGCGCGGGCGACGCGCTGATAGGTGTCGTCGATGGCCTGGTCGATGATCTCGCCGGACTTGGTCTTGAGGCGGTATTTCTTGTCCCAGATGTCCAGGGACGCGGGTTGGAACGGAATCTCGGTAACTGTGGTGGAAACTGCTTTGAGGTGGGCAGTGCTCTTGGTCACTTAGTCAAGTCTCCCTTATTGTTGTCTTGCTCAGGTGCCGCCGCCTTCCCGCGGCACGTCGTGTTCCTGATGACGCTACAACACAATATGTTGTTATGGGCGCAATAGATTAGGGATGCCGGCCGGCACTGTCAACAAAAAGAAACTTATGGATAAACCTCTTCAATAACAATTAGTTATGAAATTTCTTTTTGTATTCAGGAAGATACGGCGGGCACCAAAATCGTGCGCCCTGACACAACATCTTGTGTTTCTAATATAGCCGTCCGCGGGGCGTTTTGCCTGAAAGTAAGCTCTCACCAACCTCCCCCAAACGCGCATTCCTGTGTAATGCCAACTAGCATTCTCTTGCCTGTGACCTGGCCTTGATCCGCCGGGGCCCCATTCCCATATGTGGGATCAGATATCCCATCAACCCAAGATAAGGAGGTTAATCATGAGCCTGGTTCGCTACGATCCCTGGAGCCTGCTGGACCAACTGCGTCGTGAGATGGAGCGCGGTGTCGAAGGCCGCGGCGAGGAAGGCGGCATCAGCACCGCGTCCGACTGGGTGCCCGCCGTGGACATCAAGGAAGAGAACGACTGCTTCCTGATCCGCGCCGACGTGCCCGGCGTCGATCCCAAGGCCATCGAGGTCCACGCCGAGAACGGCATGCTGACCATCAAGGGCGAGCGCGAGTCGGAGAAGAAGGAAGAGCGCGAGGGCTACAAGCGGGTGGAGCGCGTCTACGGCAGCTTCTTCCGCCGCTTCAGCCTGCCCGACACCGCCGACACCGACAAGATCAGCGCCAAGAGCAACAACGGCGTGCTGGAGATCCGCGTGCCCAAGCACGAGAAGCTGCAGCCGCGCAAGATTGCGGTGGAAGGCTAGGAGCGAGGGACGGCATCACTTGAAGGAGCCCGGCCATGCCGGGCTATGACGGCCTGTCCAGGCGGCGTTGTCGCCCGGTAGATCGGGCTCCCACCCGTCCCCGAAAATCCTGAGTCACTGCTTTTCCATGCGCTACAAGGACTACTACAAAATCCTCGGGGTGGAACGCACGGCCACCCAGGACGAGATCAAGCGTGCCTACCGCAAGCTGGCGCGCAAGTATCATCCGGACGTCAGCAAGGAGCCGGAGGCGGAAGAGCGCTTCAAGGAGGTCAACGAGGCGCACGAGGTGCTGCAGGACGCGGAGAAGCGCGCCGCCTACGACCGCCTCGGCGCCAACTGGAAGGCCGGCCAGGATTTCACCCCGCCGCCCGGCTGGGACACCGGCTTCGAATTCAGCGGCGGCGTCGGCCGCGGCGACAGCGACTTTTCCGACTTCTTCGAGAACCTGTTCGGCCAGGGCGGCCCCTTCGGCGGTTTCCAGGGCGCGCGCGGCCGCAGCGGCTTCCGCATGCGCGGCCAGGATCACCGTGCCCGCATCCGCATTCCGCTGGAGGATGCCTTTCACGGCGGCGAACGCGCCATCCGCCTGGAGACCCCGCAGGTCGATGCGCAGGGCCGCGTCTCGCTGCATCCGCACACCCTTAAGGTGCGCATCCCCGCCGGGGTCGGTACCGGCCAGCAGATCCGTCTCGCCGGCCGCGGCGAACCGGGTGCCGGCGGCGGCCCCGCCGGCGATCTCTACCTGGAAGTGGAGTTCGAGCCGCATCCGCTCTACACGGTGGAGGGACGCGACATCTATCTCAACCTGCCCATCACGCCCTGGGAGGCCGCGCTCGGCGCGCGGGTGGCGGTGCCGACCCTGGGCGGTGCCGTGGATATGAAGATCCCCGCCGGCGCCCGCAGCGGCCAGAAGCTCCGCCTCAAGGGACGCGGTCTGCCCGGCCAGCCGGCCGGGGATCAATACGCCGTGCTGCAAATCGTCACGCCGCCGGCGGACAGCGCCAAGGCGAAACATTTCTATGAGGACATGGCGCGCGCCCTGCCGTTCAATCCACGACGGCACCTGGAGGGCTGAACGGATTTTTCGCAGGAGCCCACTCCGTGGGCGAAAGCCGTACCGGGTCTCGGCGCTGTTCGCCGAGAGGACTCGGCTCCTACGACAAACGGAGAGGCGGGGCGTACGGAACTTGCCCCGGATCTTCATGTCTTTCATTACGCCGATCACAAGGAGACGACGATGAGTACACTGGAGCAGATTCGTCATGGCCTGTCCCGCGCCTGGGACTCGGTGGCCGAGGGCTGGCAGCAGCTGCGCGAACGCGCGGCCCAGGCCTTGACCCGCTACACGCCGGCACATCACGGCGGCGCGCTGCAAACCGCCGAGGATCAGGTGGCGGCCCATGGCGCACGCTGGGGCCTGCTCGCCGCCGAGGTACAGGAAAAGGACGACGAGATCGTGGTGCGGCTGGAAGCACCGGGCATGGAGCGCGAACAGTTCGACATTGCGGTCATCGACGGCCGCTACCTCAACGTACGCGGCGAGAAGCACGTGCAGCGCGAGGAAAAGCACGGCCGCTACCATGTGATGGAATGCGCCTACGGCAGCTTCGAACGTGCCATCGCCCTGCCCTCCGAGGTGGACGACAGCCGGGCCAGGGCGAGCTATGACAAGGGCGTGCTGCGCGTGACGCTGCCCAAGGTGCGCGGCGGCGGCAGTGCGCGCCGCATCGACGTACAGAGCTGAGGCAGGGACAAAGAGAAAAATGTAAGGTGCGCGCCGCATCGACGTACAGGGTGATATTGTGGGAGCCCGATTCATCGGGCGACAGCGGAACCGGATAGGCCGCATCGCCCGGCATAGCCGGGCTCCCACGAGGGGAAAATTTTAAGACTGCTTTGCTACGACAGAATCACTGCATTACACCATCAGTCACCACGGCCTCCGCGCCGCTACCTATACCAACATCGAGGCCCTTCATGCATAAACACCTCTCCGCCCTGTTGCTGCTCGTCGCAGCCGCACTTCCCGCCCACGCCGCACTCCCCGTCGCCGACAGCCAGGGCGAGCCTCTGCCCACGCTGGCGCCAATGCTGGAACAGACGGTGCCCGCGGTGGTGAACATCTTCACCCGCACCCGCGTACCCGTGCAGCAGAACCCGCTGCTGGCCGACCCCTTCTTCCGCCGCTTCTTCGATGCCCCCCAGCAGCCGCGCGAGCGCGTCGCGCAGAGTCTGGGCTCCGGCGTGGTGATGGACGCGGCCAAGGGTTATGTGGTCACCAATCATCACGTCATCAACGGCGCCGATGAAATCTCCGTGCACCTCGCCGACGGCCGCACGCTGCAGGCGGAACTGGTGGGCAGCGATCCGGAAACCGACGTGGCCGTGGTCAAGGTGGCGGCGGACAAACTCAGCGCATTGCAGCTGGCCGACTCGGATCAGCTGCGCGTGGGTGACTTCGTGGTCGCCATCGGCAATCCCTTCGGCCTGGGCCAGACCGTCACCTCCGGCATCGTCAGCGCGGTGGGCCGCTCCGGTCTCGGCATCGAGGGCTACGAGGATTTCATCCAGACCGACGCCTCGATCAATCCCGGCAACTCGGGCGGCGCGCTGGTCAACCTGCGCGGCGAGCTGGTGGGCATCAATACCGCCATCCTGTCACAAAGCGGCGGCAACGTCGGCATCGGTTTCGCCATCCCCATCAACATGGCCAAGGAAATCATGGCACAGCTCGTCGAACACGGCGAAGTGCGCCGCGGCGTGCTCGGTGCGCAGGCGCAGGATCTGACGCCCGAACTGGCCCAGGCCTTCGACCTCAGCGCACAGCGCGGCGCCGTCGTGACCCAGGTTTCGCCGGGCTCACCTGCCGACAAGGCCGGCCTCAAGAGCGGCGACATCATCACCCACCTCAACGGTCGCCCGGTGCGCGACGCCGCCGACGTGCGCAACGTCATCGGCCTGCTGCGCATCGGCCAGAACGTGGAAATGCAGGTGATGCGCAACGGCAAGCCCCGCACCCTGAACGCCATGGTGGAGCAGCCGCGCGCCACCACCGTCAACGGCGACAAGCTGCACCCGCGCTTCGCCGGCGCCATCATCGGCGATATCGTCGAGGGCATGCCCTTCTACGGCAAGATTGAAGGCGTGGTGGTGCTGGAAGCCGAACCCGGCAGTCCCGCCTGGCGTTCCGGCCTGCGCAAGGGCGACGTCATCGTCCAGGCCAACCGCCAGGACGTCGCCGATCTCGCGTCGCTGCGAAAGGTGGTTCGCCCAAACTCACCGCTGCTGCTGAACGTGCAGCGGCGCGAAGGGGCATTGTTCATTCTGTTGCAGTAAAGGCCATCGCACAGCCGGCATACGGCCTGTAGGGCGGGTGCCATCCGAAGCGCCCCTCCCCGGCCCTCCCCACCCTGTGGGGTGGGAGAAAAGCTCCTCCCCCACGGGCAGTGGGGGAGGTTGGGAGGGGGCATCCGAAGCGCCCCTCCCCGGCCCTCCCCACCCTGTGGGGAGGGAGAAAAGCTCCTCCCCCACGGGCAGTGGG
>Ga0299912_10003599_pt1 | contig 12653 bp, 8 predicted proteins | sample RVTome_2_FD_207667 | JGI IMG/M metagenome (GOLD analysis project Ga0299912, IMG submission 207667) | Soil microbial communities from uranium-contaminated site in the Upper Colorado River Basin, Wyoming, United States - RVT95D214 (version 2) ... | reverse complement strand
CCGTCAGTGGAGACATCCTTGTCCTTACCAACTCCGGCACCATCACCGTGACGAACGCAGAGTTGTCCCTCGACAAGGACTTGAGCATCGTCGGCCCCGGCGCGGTCTTGCTGTCCCTCAGTGGAAATGACCGCAGCCGCATCTTCAACGTCGCCAGCAACGTCACGGTCAGCCTCTTCGGCCTGACCATCCGGGATGGACACGCCCCCAATGGCACAAACGGCGTTGCTTCCTCCGCTCCTGGCTCTGCGGGTGCGCACGGCGGCGGCATTTACAACGCGGGACTGCTCACGTTGCGCGAGTGTGTCATCACCAACAATCGCGCGGGAATCGGCGGAACGGGCCAGCAAGGCAACGACAATGTCCAAGGCGTGGACGGCACCCCGGGTGGCGCCGGCGCGGACGGAGGCTCCGGCGGCGGCATCTATAACCACGTCGCTGGGACGATATGGGTTCAGCAATGCATCATCTGCAGCAATCGCAGCGGAACCGCAGGCAATGGCGGGCGAGGCGGTCATGGCGCAGAGGGCAGTGATTACGGCTGGAATGGTGGAGCCGGGGGAATTGGAGGAGATGCAGGACTGGGTAGCGCGATCTACAACGCAGGCATCATGGCTTTGGAGTCGTGCCAGGTCTATGGCAACGCATGTGGTCGAGGAGGTAATGGTGGCGCTGGCGGAAACGGGGGCGATAGCTTGGGGCTGAGGTGGGGGCGCAGTGGTGGCAACGGCGGCAGCGGTGGGCGAGGCGGAGAGGGCGGCGGGATCCACAACGGCGGGCAGGGAACACTGATTAACTGTACGCTGAATGGGAATCTATGCGGAGCCGGCGGCGTCGGCGGCATCGGCGGTGTGAGGGGCCGGGGACCCCTTGGCGATGGGAGCACTGGCGCACGGGGCGTGAGCGGAGACGGAGGGAGCGGCGGGGCGGTATGGACTGGCAGCGATCTCGACTTGAGCGATTGCGTCATAACCAATAATCACGCGGGAATCGGCGGGAGTGGCCAGTGGGGCAACGGCTACGTTGAAGGCGCGGACGGCACTTCGGGTGCGGCTGGCGCGGCTGGAGGCTCAGGCGGCGGCGTCTATAACCACGTCTCAGGGGCACTATCGCTTCAACGATGCGCGATCAGCGGCAATAGCAGCGGAAAAGGAGGTAACGGCGGGCCGGGTGGAGTTGGCGGTTACGGAGGTGACTTTTCGTCCGGCACCGATGGTGGAGCAGGAGGAAATGGAGGAGACGGGGGAGTGGGTAGCGGGATACACAACGCAGGAATCCTCACGCTGGAAGCGAGCCTGGTCTATCGAAACGTGTGCGGTCGAGGGGGTGACGGTGGCGTTGGCGGAGACGCGCAGGAACACAGCGGTTACTCCGGGGGCAACGGCGGCAACGGCGGCAAGGGTGGGCAAGGCGGGGAAGGTGGCGGGATACACACCGCTGGGCAGGCAACGCTGATCAACTGTACGCTGAATGGGAACCTGTCTGGAACCGGGGGCGCCGGAGGCAACGGCGGAATTCTTGGGGGGGGGCACTTGGCCCTGGCCTGACGGAAATAATGGGTCACCTGGCGCGGGCGGAGATGGAGGGAACGGCGGCGCCGTTTGGACGGGCGGTGACCTTGAGTTGGCGAGTTGCACCATTGCTTACAACAGCGCCGGCACAAACGGGTCTGGCGCCACTTGGCCCTCAACCGGTGCGGCCGGGGCCGTTGGTCGTGCAGGCGGAATCACCAACAGGGCCACCGCTTCGCTCATCAACACGATTGTCGCCACAAACACCCGACCACCCAGCGTGTCGGACGACGTTGCTGGCACCTTCAGTTCCTTGGGACACAATCTGGTTGGCAGTACCAACGGCAGCACCGGCTTTGGTGCCCTCGGCGACCTGCTCAATACCGATCCCCAACTCGCACCGCTTGCCGACAACGGCGGGCCTACCATGACGCACGCTCTCTTGCTGAGCAGCCCCGTCATTGATGCTGGCGACAACACGGGTGCCCCGGCTACGGATCAGCGTGGCCTGCCGCGGATCGTGGGGAACGGCATGGATATTGGCGCGCTGGAATCCGAGCACCTGCCTTATGCGCTCGCCGCGCTGACCCTGAGCGCCGGTACGTTGTTTCCGTCCTTTGACTCCGAGACCACCAACTACAGTGCGCTCGTCGGCATCAGCATTACCAACATCACCGTCACACCCACCAGCCAGGATCCCAACGCGACGATCGGGGTTGGCACCAACGGCGGACCTTACACCATCGTTGCCTCTGGCATTGCTAGCGACCCGCTGCCGCTCCAATCCGGAACCAACCTCATTGAAGTGCAGGTCACTGCCTGGGATAATGTGACGGTGCGGACCTACACGGTTGCAGTAACGCGGGACGTCGAAACGCCTGCGGCGCCTGTGTTCACAAGCTGCTCGGTGCCCGCTGCTGGCCAAATTTGGCTGCACGGGACCGGTTCAGCCGGGATGACCTACACGCTCCAGAGCTCCACAAACCTGGTGGACTGGGTCTATCACACCAACATTGTGGCCAGCCCGAGTGGGTGGATCGAGTGGCAGGGTGGAGCGGACCCGAACGCTCCGGCCTGTTTCTATCGCCTCTGCTGGCCGTGACAAGAATCCTCGGACTGACAAAGAAATCCCGGAAGCCAGTCGCCTGACTTCCGGGTTATGAATTTGTGGCTGCCGTCGCGAGAGGGCGGCTGATTTTATCGGCCTCGTTCTCACGAACGCAGCCACGGAATTACCGGCGCGCCTTCGGCAACGCGCTCGTGCCGGCGTAAACGGCGTTCTTGCCGAGTATCTGCTCGATCCGCAGCAATTGATTATATTTCGCCAGACGATCCGAGCGGCTCAGCGAACCGGTCTTGATCTGGCCGCAGTTCGTGGCCACCGCGATGTCGGCGATGGTCGCGTCCTCGGTTTCGCCGGAGCGATGGCTGATGACGGCGGTGTAGGCGTGGGTTTTCGCAAGCTCGACGCAATCCAAAGTTTCGGTCAGCGAGCCGATCTGGTTCAGCTTCACCAGAATCGAGTTGGCGGTGCCGGTCTCGATGCCTTTGCGGAGGAACTTGACGTTGGTGACGAACAAGTCATCGCCGACGAGCTGGACCTTGTCGCCGAGTCTGTCGGTGAGTTTCTTCCAAGTCGCCCAGTCGCTTTCGCCGCAGCCATCTTCGATACTGACGATGGGATACTTGTTGCAGAGCTTGGCGTAAAAGCTCACGAGGTCGTCGCCCGTCACCGTCTTGCCCGTGCTCTTCTTGAAAGTGTATCTGGCGTTGCCGGCGTAGAACTCGGACGCCGCCGGGTCGAGCGTCAGATAAATGTCCTTGCCCGGTTTGTAGCCGGCGTCCTTGATGGCTTGGAGGATGGTTTCGATGGCGTCCTCCGCGCTCTTGAGCTTCGGCGCGAAACCACCCTCATCGCCAACGGCCGTGCTCAAACCTTTCTTCTTCAGCACCGATTTCAGCGCGTGAAATGTTTCGGTGATGGCGCGCAAACCTTCGCAGAAGGTGGGCAGGCCCAGCGGCATGATCATGAATTCCTGGAAATCAATGGGGGCGTCCGAGTGCGCGCCGCCGTTGATGACGTTGGCCATCGGCACGGGCAGGACTTTCGCGTTCGGTCCGCCGAGGTAGCGGAACAGGGGCTGGCCGAGGCACGTGGCGGCGGCCTTGGCGTTCGCCAGCGACACGGCGAGGATGGCGTTGGCACCGAGTTTGGACTTTGTTTCCGTGCCGTCGAGCTTGAGCATGGTGCCGTCAACCGTGAGTTGATCGAGCGCGTCCACGCCGCGGAGCGCGGGCAGGATTTTGCCGTTCACGTTCGCCACGGCCTTGCGGACGCCCTTGCCGAGATAGCGTTTCTTGTCGCCGTCGCGGAGTTCGATGGCTTCGTGTTCGCCGGTGCTCGCGCCCGAAGGCACTGCGGCGCGCCCCACGGTGCCGCAGGTCAGAGTCACGTCCACTTCCACGGTGGGGTTACCGCGTGAATCGAGGATTTCACGCGCCTGAATGTTTTGAATCTTCGTCATAGTTCCTTTTCACCACGGTCCACGTGGCTTGCCACGTTTTACGTGGTCAATAAGCCAAAAAGCGGGCGCATGATAGAGTTGGCGGCGAGGCAGCGCAAGCACTCGGCCGAAAGCGAAAAAGCAAGCAATTTGCCACGCCGGCCCCGCCGCAATATCGCTCCGCCAGCGGCAATGGAGTCTGCCGTCCCGTCCAACAGGTCAACCGCCTCAACCGGACTCAGTGCTGATGACTCCTGTCGAACAGACGCTTGGTGTCGGGGCAGCGAGTCGTGCCAACGACAAGTTCAAATGAATCTTCCAAGCCCGCGCTTCCTTTCGTCGGTCGGAGAAGTGAAGTGGCGCAGCTTCAACGGCTGCTTGCCCAACGCAAACACGTCTTGCTGCTCGGTCTGAAAGGGGCAGCCAAATGGGCGCTCGACGGGCGCAACGAACGCGTGCGCCGGAGGATCGTGACCGGTCTGAGACTGGCGAACATCCAACTGGACGAGTGCCGCGCGGTTGCGCCCGCGACCGCCCGCTACCTCGAACACGGAATTCCCTAGCTCGAAGCGATCGGCGGGAAATGGCTCGTCTTGCTTCAGCGAGCGACCGTGTGCAAGGATTCAGCTCAACGATGAATCAGCGGTCGCAATTTTCACCCGCAATTTCGCCAGAAACACCACCGGGCAAACGCGTGCGCTGGCTCAACCGCACGGTGCTGGGCATCGGGCTGGCGAGCTTGTTCAGCGACTGGGCGCATGAAATCGCCACGACGGTGTTGCCCGCGTTTCTGGCCACCATGGGCGTGGCGGCGGCGTGGCTCGGCTTGATCGAAGGCGTGGCCGATGGGCTGTCGAGCTTCACCAAAATGGCGTCCGGTTTCTACACAGACAAACTTCAACGCCGCAAACCGATCGCGGTCGCCGGTTACCTCGTCACGGCGTTGGGCACGGCCTCGTTCGGGCTGGCCTCAGCCGCCTGGCATGTGCTGGTGGCGCGGTCGCTGGCCTGGCTGGGGCGCGGCGTGCGGACGCCGGTGCGGAAGGCATTGCTTGCGGCGGCGGTCACGCGCGAAACCTACGGACGCGCCTTCGGTTTCGAGCGGATGATGGACACGCTGGGCGCAATCGCCGGCCCGGCGACGGCGTTCGCGCTGCTCCCCTTGGTGAACCATCATTACCCGACGCTGTTCGCGCTGACGCTGATCCCCGGCCTGCTGGCGGCGGGATTCATCGCCTTCGCGATCAAGGAGCGTGAGCGCAAGCCTGTGCCGCACATTTCCTTTGGCGAACGGCTGCGGCTGTTGCCGGCGAACTACCGGCGGTTACTGATCGCCGTCGGGCTGTTCGGCGCGGGCGACTTTGCGCACTCGATGTTGATCCTGCTGGCGGCGCAAAAACTTGCGCCGACGCTGGGCGCGGCCAAGGCGGCGAGCGTGGCGGCGGGGCTGTATGTGCTGCATAACATTTTCTACGCCGGGTTCGCTTACGTGGCCGGCGGGCTGGCGGATCGTTTGCCGAAACCGCTCGTGCTGGCGGCCGGTTACGGGCTGGGCGCGGTGATGGCGGCTCTAATCATCGCGTTGCCGGCAAACATCTGGACTTTGGCCGCGGTGTTGGTGCTGGGCGGAGTCTATGTGGCCGTCGAGGAGACGTTGGAGGACTCGCTGTGCGCAGAGTTGGTGGGCGAGGAACATCACGGTATGGCGTTTGGCGTGCTGGCCACCGTCAACGGCGTGGGCGACTTCCTGTCGAGCGTGGTGGTGGGCGCGTTGTGGACGGCCTTTGGCACGGGCGTGGCGTTCGCCTACAGCGCGGTGTTGTTCGCCGCGGGCGCATTGCTGGTGTTGCGGACGGGCGCGCCAAAGGAGCAGGCCGTGCCGCCCATGGGAGACCGCTGAATTCTGCCTGGCCCGCCGACCTGGACCGGACGTTGACGATGTCTGCGATCCGGTCGCGACTCAACTGACCGGCAACAGCGAGACGCGCTCGCCTTTTTCGTTGCGGGTGATTCCCTGCGCCCGGGGATCCAGCGTCAGAACGCCGTCCACAAGGAAAGCGTACCGGTGGTGACCGTGCTTGAGTTCAATTGTCAGGAACCACGCGCCGTCCGGCATCTTTTTCATCGGGTCCGCCGCCGGATTCCATTCATTGAAGTCGCCCACGAGGCTCACGGACCGCGCCTGGGGCGCGTTGCAGATGAAGTTGACCGGGCGCAACGTCGTTTTGGGGAGTTGCCGTCGCGGCCGGCCAAAGGAGCTTGGGTTCACAGCCGTCATTACTGTCACCTGGAAATCAAGACTTGGCCCTGCGGCTTCAGTGGAGACGACGCAACCCGATGGTGCAATCTCGACATGGCTGTTTGCTAGCAGAGGAGGTTTTCAAGCACGGTGAGCGCGGCCCGGCGCACGTGTTCGGATTTGGCTTCGAGCGTTCGGTACCGTTCGATCCAGCCCGGTTTGGACTCGTTCCGTTCGCGCCACAGCGTGGTAAGGACGCGCTCGGTGCGGTCCACCTGCTGCAGGGCCGAGGCGAGGGAGTCGCGCCCTTCCGGCAGGTCGGAGATGTGGCCGACGAAGAACCGGCTGATGCGCCGATTGGTGAAAATGGCGTGCAACAGAATGATCACGGTTTGTTCGTAGGCGTACCAACGCTGCTGCAGCACCTCGCGCAGGAAGCTGTGCCGGATGGCGAAGAACTCGGAGCGGGGGCGCTCGGTCAACTGGCGGATTTCGCGGGCTTCGGACGGAAACCAGTTGTACAGCAGCGCGAAGGTTCCGTAAGTGTCGATCAATTGTTTGGAATTGTTGTGGTCGGTGGCGATTTCCCCGATGCACACGTCCTGCTGCAGTTCGAGGCAGATTTCCGGCAGGTCGTGCAGCCGGCTGAGAACCTCCTTGCCGACGGCCGTCCCGTAATTGAAGTCGCCGGGAATCAGCCAATAAACATCTTTGGGACGGCCCCGCTCAAAGGCCACGCCCAGTCCGGAGTACCACATCTGGCAGGTGTCCACACACAACACATCGAGGATGTCTGAATGTCTGGCGACGGTGTTTTTTCTGAAATCCATGAAGCGGCTGCTGTGTTCCATCGCGAAATAAGTCTTGCGGTCCACCACCGTGATCGGGCGTGCGTACCTGCCTTTGTCCGCGTCCAGCCGGGCGACCAGTTGGTAAAGCGCCCGCAAGTCCGAATAATCGCCGGGCTGTTTGAAGGGATAAACGACCACCGGATGAATTTTTCCGCCGGGCACGGTTCTGGGTTTCTTCCCGGAAGCCACCGCGCGGGTTCTTCGGGCGCCTGCCGCAGATTTGTTCATAGGTCGAAAATGGTTTGATGCGTTGCGTCCAGCGACGGCGCAAAAACCGCGCCGGTCTCCGAACCTGTTTCGCTTCTCTCGAATAGTACGCCCGTTTGCGCGAGCAGCAACCTGCAAATTGCATTCCGGCTGATGAGGCGCTGTCCTTTTGCTTCAGCCGCCTGAAATCCAGCTTGCAATTCCGCCAAAGTCGAGCATACAGGCAGAATGAAACACATTCTGTTCACCTGTTTCGCCGGGCTGTGCTTGGCCAACGTCTCGACCTTCGGTCAGGATTCGTCCCCGGATGCGGCGAAGAAGATCAGTGCCAGCCAGGCGGCGGCTCATGTCGGGAAAAGCGCGACCGTCACCGGCGCCGTGGCCCAGGTCACCATCCGCGAAAAGCTGGTTTATCTGAACCTTGACAAACCGTTTCCGGACTCGCCGTTTTCAGCGGTTATTTTTGCCCGGAGCACCAACCAGTTTGACAACCTGCCGGCTTTGAAGGGAAGGAATGTGGAAATTACCGGTATGATCGAGGAATACAGGGGCAAACCCCAGATTGTGCTGGAAAGCAAGTCGCAACTGAAGGTTGGCGACGTCCCGAAACCTTTGACTTCCTCTTCTCGCCCGGCAGCAGGGGGAACGCCGTAACTGGATTTTCCCGGGCGCTTCAGTGCGGTTGCTGGCCGCAAGGGAACGGGCTTGAAAGCGGTTGTCCGTTCTGGTATTCGCGCTTGCACCGACACAATTATACAGTTCTATCAACATGTAAAGCAGCTATGACAACGCACTTGGTAAAATCGAATCGTTTGGCGTTTCTCCTTTTGTTGGCGGCGGCCGTGTCGTTCGGCAACCCGTTGCTGGCGGCCTCGCTGACCGTCGCACCCTCTGCCATCAGCAACACCTACGAAGGCATGGTCACGCTGGAAATCGGCGGTTTGACCAACGGCGAAACTGTTGTGGTCGGGAAATTCGCCGACCTGAACGGCAACGGCATTTGGGACGCGAACGACTGGCTCATGCGGGGCTTTCGCGTGACCGATGGCAAGGTCAAGACCATCGGCGGCGCGACCAACTACAACGTGCCCTGCGATCTGACGGGCACGAACGGCGCGATCACAACCTTGCTCAACTACACGGCCAGTGACGAGCCGGACCACGTCGTCGGCAATTACTTCTTCGCCGTGTCGAGTGCTTCGGGGTTCGCGACCAATTTGTTGGCGGTGACCAATTGGCCCTACTCTCAGACCATCACCGGGACTGTCCTGAGCAGCGGCACGAATGTGCCCAACGCCATTGTCGTCCTGCTCGTGCCGTTGCCGGGTGGCGACATGGAGTTCAGCTCGGGCACCATGGCGGACGGCTCAGGCAACTATAGCATCCACATGCCGCCCGGGGTCTATGTCCCGCTCCCGTTCCGCCGCGGATTCGTGGCGGACATGGCGTCGCCGGTGGTCGTATCCCTCGCTACCAACGCGACGGTGACGACCAACTTGAATTTACTGCCAGCCACTCATACGCTGGCGGGACGCGTGGTGGCCGCTGGCGACACGAATGCCGGTTTGGGGGGCGTCTTCCTTTTCCTTCAATCTGAGGACGGTCGGGTGGCAATCAGTTCGACCGACTCCAACGGCTTTTTCAACGTCCCGGTGACCGCCGGACTTTGGCAGATCGAACCGGACGGCTTTGCCCTGGCGACGCTGGGCTTCGTGGGATTAGATGAGAGTCCCGGCTTCGACGTGACTGCCGGGAACGTCACGAATGCACTCATCGCGGTCCCTTGGGGGGAGGCGATGTTTTATGGGACAATTCAGACTGACAGCAATGCGCCCCTGCCCGGCATCCGTTTTTGGGGAAACGATGGCAACCTGTACGAGGCGGATGGCCTGAGCGACGCGAACGGGAATTACTCGCTCGCCGTTTTGCCGGGCATGTGGAGCGTCGGGGTGAACAGCGACGATCCCGCCCTGGCCGGGTACGTCGTGGCCGGGAGCACTAACACGGTTATCGCGTCGGGCCAAGCCATCCGCGTGGACTACACGGCCACCCGGGCCACCGGAAAGATTAGCGGCTGGGTCAAGGACACCACCAACGACCCCGTCGTCGGGCTGAACGTCTATGCTCATGCCGATATCGGCGGGAAGCATTACAACCAGGACGCCCATACCGACATGAACGGCGACTACTCCCTCGATGTCATCAACGGCACGTGGTACGTCGGTCTGTCTTGTGAGGGAGAGAGCGGCCTGGCCGAACGTGGCTACGAGTGTGTTGACGAACAAGCGGTGTCCGTCCCGCCCACCAACGCGGTGGTCAACTTCACCGTGCATCCGCCCGGCCCCTTGGAAATCACAACGGCGGCCCTGCCGGACGGCCAGGCGGGCACATACTACAGCACGCAGGTGTACGCCTCCGGCGGCCGGCAGCCCTACTCGTGGTCGCTGGCACCCGGCTCGGACCCTCTGCCGCCAGGATTGAGTCTTTGGTCGTACGGAGGCATTGACGGAACGCCCACGACGAATGGCACGTTCAACTTCACCGTGCGCGTGACCGACAGCTCGCCCACCAATGTGCAGAAGGCCCTTTCCATCACCGTCAATTCGGCGCCCAGCCAGGAGCCGGTCATCGAGGAACCCCAACGGACGGTGGATGGCCAGTTTCAGTTTAGTTTCAACACGTTTGCCGGCACCAATTACACGCTGCTTTACTCGACCACTCTGACGAACTGGCTTCCCATTCTGACCTTCCGCGGCCCGGGCGGCGTGATGACGATCATTGATCCCAACACGACCGATCCCGTGCGGTTCTATCGTATTCGGGTCGGGCCGTAGCGGGGACACGCCGGGTTGGGCTGCTTTCGAGCGAGGAAAGCCGCGCCGGTTCCGATCACCGGCCGCTGAGTCGTCCGCGCGTGACGCCGAGTTGATTCAGCAGCTTCAACTCGCGCCACAACTGCGCGCCGGTGATGTCGCCGCGCAGGAGTTGGCCGTATCTCGCGATTGTTCGCTCCACCTGCTCCGGCGTTTCGTTGAGGAACTCGATCCGGAAATGGCGCACGCCCAGCGCGAGCATTCGTTCCACATATTCCGCCCCGGTCTGCGCCAGGGCGTTGAAGACGGTGTTGCGGCAGCCCACGTCCGCCTTCACCGGATGCTCCGCGCCCACGCGGTCGCGCAGCTTCACGTCGTGCTTGTCGCAAGGCCTGCCGCAGTTCGTATAATCCGTTCCGCTGGTCAGGAACGCGCAGAATACGCAGTGCTCCATGTGAAACATCGGCATGTGCTGATGAATCGTCACCTCGAACCACTCGGGCGGCGCGGCGCGCAACAGCGCTTCGAGTTGCGGACAGTTCAGATCGTACGACGCCGTGAGTCGTTCCAGGCCGAACCTGTTTTTGAAATAATCGGCCGCGAGCTGGTTGGCGATGTTGAGCGAATAATCGCCGATGCTCCGGTTTTTCGCGAAGAAGTCCAAATGATCGTAATTGCGGATCAGGTAACCGTCCGCGTCGCAGGAGCGAACCTGGTTCAGAATCCACTCTTCACCCGTCTTGAACACGCGCGGTGGAGCCACGAAAATGGTCGAGCGTCGAGGGTCGAGGGTCGAGCGGTTTCCGACGCCCGGCTCTCGGCTCTCGACTTTCGAGTCTCGACACTTCTGCACTGCCTCGCGGTATTTCTTCGGGTCCTCGAAGTCGCAGTACACCGTCTGCACGCCGCACCGGAGCGCGGCTTCGAGTTGCGCCAGGTTGCGGACCAGGACAATCAATTGCGGACTGGGGATTACGGATTGTGGATTTGCCGTTCTGCCTTCTGCCTCTTGCCTTCTGCCTTCATTGAGCGTCCACCGCTTCGGTTGCGCCCGCTGCCGTTCCATCTCCGCCACCGCTGCGCGCCGCAGCCGGTTCAACTCGCTCACCGGCAGCAAAGCCTCGCCCGCCAATTCATTCGTCAACCCGCCCAGCTTGAACGGCGTGCCGCCCAGCCGGCCCAGTTGCTCGCGCAGGCGCTCCGTCGTCAGTGGTTGTTTTCCCGCCCGGGCCAGCGGCATGACCGATTCCAATCTGGCAACGTGGCCGAGTTCATCGCGGGCAACGAGCGTGAGTGATTTGCCGGCGACGCCGTGGATTTCAAAATCAATTGGCCGCTGGAACTTCGGCGCGTCGCCGGTGAAACTCCGCCGCAAACGGCGGTCGAGTTCCGGATCGCTGGTCTTCCAAACCCTGTCGCCCGCGTGAATCCTAGAGAAATCAATGTCGCCGCGGCCGAAGCCCAGTTCGACAAGGTAGGACTCGCTGTCCCCAGCGGGCCGCGGTGAAGGCGCGGTGCGGAGATCGCGCCCTACCTTTCGCACCTCATACACCCTCCCGCCTTCCTCGTTTTCCTCCGGCTTGCCCGCGTCGAACACCACGCCGTCGCCGGGCTTGAGCGGATTTTCAAGTTTCACCACCACAGCATCGCGCAGGACCTGTGTGACCTCGCCGAGATGCACGCCGCGTTTTTTGCCAAACCGGCCATGGACCAGTCTCTGGTCGTTTATGCCGCGCAGCCAGCCGGTGTAAAGACCGCGCGAGAAGGCCATCTCCATGGCGTAACGTCGAGGGTCGAAGGCCGAGGGTCGAGAGCCAGTTAAATCCGCCGGCATTTTTCTTGCGACTCTCGACTCTCGACTCTTGACCAGAGAGTCCAGCGCTTTGCGGTAAATGCGCGTGATGTTCGCCACGTATTCAGGCGACTTGAGCCGGCCTTCGATCTTCAGTGACGCTACACCGGCGCGGATCAGTTCCGGCAGCAGTTCCAGTCCGGCCAGATCCTGCGGGCTGAGGAGATAGCGGCGGTCGCCGAGTGGGATGGGTTTGCCGTCGCAAATCAAATCGTACGGCATCCGGCAGGCTTGGGCGCATTCGCCGCGGTTGGCCGACCGTCCGCCCAGGGCCTCGCTGGTGAGACATTGGCCGGAGTAAGCCACACAGAGCGCGCCGTGAACAAACACTTCCAATGGAAGTTGGGTAGGGCGCGTCACTCCGTGTGCGCCGTCGGTCGCATCCTTCCCAGCGGTGGGCAGAGGACTGCCCGCCCTGCCTTGACCGGCCTGAGTCTTCTCGATCTCCTTGACGCTGCATTCCCGCGCCAGCACGACTAGACTGCAGCCCAAGTCGCGCGCGAACTCCACGCCTGCCGCGCTCGTAATGGTCATCTGCGTCGAGGCGTGCATCGGAAAATCCGGCGAGAGTTGGCGGACCAGCCGCGCGATGCCCACGTCCTGCACGAGAACGGCGTCCACGCCCGCCGCAATCATCGCGCGGAGGTCGGCCTCGGCCTCGGCCATCTCATTCTCA
>Ga0299912_10003598_pt1 | contig 12654 bp, 8 predicted proteins | sample RVTome_2_FD_207667 | JGI IMG/M metagenome (GOLD analysis project Ga0299912, IMG submission 207667) | Soil microbial communities from uranium-contaminated site in the Upper Colorado River Basin, Wyoming, United States - RVT95D214 (version 2) ... | reverse complement strand
TTCCACTGAGCGGAATGCAGATTCAGCATTCTCCAGCTCTCCTTCAATGCTCGATATATTTATTGATTCCAAATCAACGGCTGATAACGCTTGCGCCATTTCAGATAAGTAGCTTGGATCAGTAAGAATAAATGAGCTAGCAGTAGCAAAGCCTTTAATAGCGTGTTCAAGACTGGAGGAGCCCGCCATTGCTGCCATGGCCTTATCAATGGCAGACTGTTGCGAAGCAAAAGACTGTAAAGCTTTATCTATAGCTGATGGTCTTACCATTCCGGCCATGGCTTTATCAATGGCAGACTGCTGCGAAGCAAAAGACTGTAAAGCTTTATCTATAGCTGCTGGTCTTGCCATTGCGGCCATGGCCTTATCAATGGCAGACTGCTGCAAAGAAAAAGACTGTAGCGCTCTATCTAAAGCCGATGGCCTTGCCATTGCTGCCATGGCCTTATCAATGGCAGACTGCTGCGAAGCAAAAGACTGCAAAGCTTTATCTAAAGCTGATGGTCTTGCCATTGCGGCCATGGCCTTATCAATAGCAGGCTGCTGCGAGGAAAGAGATTGAAGCGCTTTATTTACTGAGGATGTCTCCAGATCAATATCTTCACATTCATCAGTTTCTTTTGGAGTTTCATCATCCATAAATTCATCTCATATCTTGGAAGCTAACAGTTATTTAGGCTGACGCCGTCGTAGTGGTAATAGTGCCGCTGCAGCCTATCACCTTCCCATGTCAGCCATGAATTCAGGCCATTGCCCTTCGCGACAATGGGTTAGTGGTGAATTCTCATCCGTTCGTTATCCAATAGCACTGCACACTACCAGCGCGCAATTTTCCTGTCTGTAGGAATTACCCTACAGCGGACTGGACGCGCTGCTGCGGCGTGGCCGCCACCCCGCGATGGGTTTCGCTGTGCTCTACCCATCCTACATGGATGGTGTTTGCCCCTACGTTGAGGCGTTGTGCCGGGTGTTCCATTCGGCCAGGGCTTTGTCCATGTCGCCTGTTGCCCCTATCCAATTCCAGAACCTGCGGAAATCCGTGTCGGCCTGCTCCAGGACGAATTCCATGGTGCGGCGTTTGTCTTTGAGAAAGTGGGCGATGTTGGCTTCGACGGTGTCGATGTAGTCCCGGGCCAGGGATTCGGCGGAGGCCTGTTCTTGCCCCTCGTGCAGCAGTATTCCTTCACGGTAAGCCTTCATGATGCCGAAGTCGGCGCGGCGGGCGAAGCTGGCGGCAACTTGATTGCGGTTGCGGGTGAGGTGGACGTAGTAGGCATCATCGCCATAGGCGGCGTCGAGCCGACCGAGTATCCAGGAGAGACGATTGTCGGCTTCGATGTGATTGGGCGGATAGGCGAGACGATCCGGGCCGAGCAGCTGGACGCGGGTTTCGTGACCGGCGGTGTAGTTGGTGATATGGCGGCAGGCTTCGATGAAGGTGGTCGAGCCGCAGCGGCCGGTGTTGAGGATGAAGACGTTCATGGTGACTGTATCCCCTCACCCTGGCCCTCTCCCTGAGGGAGAGGGGATGGCTGCCTTGGAGAGTTTTGTATAGCGAGTACGCTGTGCCACGTGTCGCGGTCGGTGGGGTAACGACTTATTGCATCGGCGATGGCGGACAGACGTTGGCCGCGATGGGTCGCGTCGTTGATGATCTGCCAGGCTCGGGAGTCGTCGCCGAAGTTGTTTTGCATGTTGTCGATGAAGTTTTCAAACAGCGCGCGGGCATCGGCCAGTTGCACATCCTGCTGCCACCAGTGTTCGGGGGCATTGAACAGCGCGCGTAGCCGGTCGATCTTGTCGGCGATCTCGCGGTGCTTGGCGGCGTACATTTCGTGCAGCCCGGTTTCGACTTCGGCGACGAGGGCGTCGATTTCGTTCCGTTGGAATGACGGTATCGTAGGGTGCGCAATGCGCACCGTTTGGGGTTCGGTGCGCGGTGCGCACTCTACGACGGCGGCGTCGGAAGTGGCGGTGCGCGGTGCGCACCCTACGGTCAGGCGTTCCATGGTGAACAGCATGACGTCGCCGAAGTATTGCCGTTCGAATTCGCCGGAGAGATCGACCCGCGCCGCCGCACGCTCGATGCCGGGGCGGAATTCCGACTGGCCGAGTTCCTCCACGGTGCGCTTGTGCAGCATGGGCAGGTTGGCGGAGACGAACTGTTCTCCCAGCTCGGCCTTGATGATGCGGCCCAGGGTGGGACCGGCCATGCGCAGCCTGAGGGCGGCGAAGGGGATGAACCAGTCGAGACAGTCCGCGGTGAACACGTAGTTGCCGGTATAGATGGTGCGGGCGGGTTTTACCGTGGCCATCAGTTCGGCGGCCTCGTACACGCTGCGACGGGTCGGGTGTTCGCCGTCGAAGAAGCGTGCCAGCTTACCCGCGAAACCGGCAAAGCTGGCGGCGTGGTCGTGGACACCGTCCAGCGTGCATTGATAACGGAAGGCTCCGGCGGCCTTGAACCCGAACAGCTCGGCCATGTCGTGGTAGGCGGCATCGTCGGCGTGGCGGCCGGCGTCGTGGAAGGAGCACGGCTGCTGCGGCGCACAATGCGCCATGTCGGTGAGGAAGGCGGCGACGTCGTCGAGGAAGTTGCCGGCCATGACGGCGGGCGACACCGGCGGATCGCCGACCACTTTGCCGGTGAGGATGCGTGTCGGCGTCTCGTTGAATATCCGGTTCAATGCATTGCAGTAGTCGATGGCATAGACCTGCTGCTCGCCGTCGTCCGCAGCGACGTTGACGCGGAACTCCTGATCACTGTCGATGAACCAGAACAGGCGTTTGCGGCCGTCGGCCTGCAAACGATTCAGCCACAGGTAGGCGATGTTGCGGGTGATGGAGGCGCCCTTGTGAGCGTAGCTTCGGCCGTCACCGACGATGCCGACCAGTGCAGCGCGCGCCTCTTGCGGCAGGGCATCGACCAGCGCCTTCTGTTCGTCCGGTCCCAGATGATGGGTTGTGATGCCCTGCTGCGTGATGGATGCGGCGATGGCGCGATGCTGCTCGATGCTGGCGTCGTCATGGCTGTCCTCGGCCACCAGCACCGACACCTCGCCGGCGTAGGGATAGCGCCGGATGAGCTCCAGCAGACTATTCAGGCACTCGGACAGATGGCGCGGCCGGTCGGCGACCGGGACGACGATGACGATGTCATGGGGGCTAGATGGATTCATTGCCACTTCCATTACCCGCCAAGACGTTTCCAGGACAGCGCCCTCTCCTTCCGGGAGAGGGACAGGGTGAGGGGATATTGTGGCGCACTGGTTTTACACCCCTCACCCCAACCCTCTCCCTGAGGGAGAGGGAGTAGTCCTTGCCAACCGAGATAACGGATTTCGACCATCAGCGCCGCGACGAGTAATTGGGGAACAGGTTCTTGTCGATGACGATGTCGATCAGGTTGATCGCGCCGCGCAGATCGTGGCCGGTGAACAGTTCGTCGACGTCGGCGTTGGTCTCCACCCGCTTGTAGCCGATGCCGTAGGAGCGGGCCAGCAGTTCGAAGTCGGGGTTGGCGAAATCGCAGCTGATGAAGCGCCGGCCGTACTGCTGGTGCTGGTTCTTGCGGATCAGGCCCATGGTAGCGTTGTTGAACACCACGATGTTGAGCGGGATGTTGTAGTTCACCGCCGTCATGATCTCCATGGCGCACATCTGGAAGCCGCCGTCGCCGAGAATGGCGAAGGTGGGCTTGTGGTCGACGAAACGCGCACCGATGGCCGCCGGGATGGCATGGCCGAGGGAGGAGATGCCGGAGTTGGGGTAGTAGCGGTTGCCGCTGCCGACGTTGAGGAAGTTCTGCGCAAAGATGATGTTGTCGTCGAAGATCATCGCGCCGCGCGGAAAGTGCCGTTCCAGTTCGCGGTAGAAATGTTCCACCAGGGCGAAGCCGGACTGGAAGATGACGTAGTCGCTGGTGACCGCGGCCTTGGAGCGTTCGATCTCGGCGCGCAGCCGCTCGAAGCTGGCCGCCTCGCCCTCGCGCCCGTCGAGCTGGGTCAGCACGCCGTCCAGCACCACCTTGATGTCGCCGTGGATGGCGAGGTCGGCGGGAAACACCTTCTCCAGCTGCGCCGGGTCCAGGTCCACCTGTACCACCTTCTTGCCGTTGAGCAGGGTCTGGTCCCACAGGTAGCTGGTGCGCTCGTTGAAGCCGGTGCCGAGAAAGATGAGCAGGTCGGCGTTGTCGACGATGTATTTGTAGGCATGGCCGCTGGAGGTGACGCCGAGGCTACCCAGGGCCAGGGGCGACTGTTCGCTGATCACGCCCTTGGCCTTGAGGCTGGTGGTGACGGGGATGTTGAGCAGCGCCGACAGCTGTTCCACCTCGCCCTGCGCGTTGGCGCGCAGGCAGCCGTAGCCGGCGACGATCACCGGGTGCCGCGCGGCGAGGATCAGCTCGGTCAGGGCCTGGGCCGGCTGGGCGCAGTCGCGCTGCGAGCGGGCGTGGCGGCAGCTGTGGATGTTGTCGAGGACGGCGGCGTCCACCATCTCCTTCTGCACGTTGTAGGGGAAGCTGAGCAGCACCGGGCCGGGCTGGTCGGACAGCAGGATCTTGGCCGCCTGGTTGAGCACGTTTTCCAGGTAGTCGGTACGCTCGACGATCTTGTTGTAGCGCGTGATGCCCTTGAACAGCGACACCTGATCGATGCTGCCGCCCTCGCCCGAGCTTTCCTGCAGGCCGCCCTTGCCGAAGATGTGGGTGGAGGTCTCGCCGGTGAGCACCAGCACCGGCAGCTTGTCGGCGTAGGCGTTGGCGATGCCGGTGACCAGGTTGGTGGCGCCGGGACCGGCGGTGGTGATGCAGGCGCCGATGTTGCCCGAGGCGCGGGCATAGCCGCCGGCCATGAAGGCCGCGCCCTGCTCGTGCTTGACCAGCACGCTCTCGATGGGCGAATCGTACAGGCTGTCGTAAACGGGAAGGATGTGGGCGCCGGGGATGCCGAAGATGTGTTGCACACCGAGGCGTTCCAGATAGCGGACGATCAATTCGCTGACGGGTATTTTCATCGGGTTGCGTCATCTGCCCGCAGCGGCGGGGGCGTGATTCTTCCTGTGGAGCGAGACCCGCAGTGTACCCGAAACGGCGGCCGGCAATCACACTCTGCCGGCGCGGATTTTCCGGGGTGTTTTAATGGGGAAATAGACGCGTTCTTTGCCTGTGCGTGGGAGCCCGATTCATCGGGCGATGAGCCCTGCCGGGGGCCGCAATCGCCCGATGAATCGGGCTCCCACATATCAGCCGGGCAGGCCGTCGACGCGTGGCTTGAGCAGGATCAGTGCGTAGCTGAACACGAACAGCGCGAAGGCCACGGTCCAGAACACGGCGGCGAGGACCACACTGGCGACATAGGAGTCGATCAGCAGCGGCAGGAACACCCGCACCAGCGCCGCGCCGTAGAGCAGGCCGAAGGCCCAGGCCATGACGGCGGGCGGCTCCAGCATGCGTCCGGTGTGTCCCAGCGACACGCGCGCCATCATGCCCAGAGTGATGCCGCCGATGGCGCCGATGGTGAGCGCGTGCAGCGCCAGCAGGGTGCCGAAGCCGCCCGCCGCGGCCACCGCCTTGAGGGCCAGTCCCAGCACCAGCCAGGCATAGCCCGCGTGCAGCACCCACAGCAGCGGCACGCGCCAGATGCCGTGGGTATACCAGCCCGCCAGGCGCAGGCCGTTGATCAGTGCCGCCAGGGCCGCGCTCACGGCCACCAGCCAGCCGGGCGACGCGAATGCGTCCACCCCGCCCACCAGCAGCACCGACAGCGGCGCGATGCGCTCCAGCCAGGGCCACTCGCGGCGCTGGAAACCGTCGACACCCTTCTCAGTGAAGAAGGGAATCACGCGCCCGCCCATGATGACGATGATGAGCAGGATCAATCCGACGGCGAGATAGGTGCCCGCCCCCGCCGTGGCGGCGATGCCGAGCAGCTCCAGATGTACCAGCAGGTTGGCGCCGCTCAAGGCCAGCAACAGGGCGACGAACAGCAGGCTCTTGTAATGCCGCGCCCTGAGCACGGGAAACAGCAGCGCCAGCATCACCAGGGGCAGGAAGGCGAGATCGACGGCAGCGTTGAGCCAGGGCGGCACGGGCAGGACGGCCAGCACGCGTGCCGCCAGCCACAGTGCGGCGAGCAGCGCCAGGCGCGGACCGCGCACCGTCTGCACGCCGGTCCAGTTGCGCGCCGCGGTGAGCAGAAAGCCCGCCACCACGGCGGCGCTGTAGCCGAACAGCATTTCGTGGCTGTGCCAGCCGATGAAGCCGTAATAGCTGCCCATGGCCGCGCCGAGGGCGAAGGCCGCGGCCCATATCGCAATGAGCACCACCGCAGCGAGACCGGCCAGCAGGAAGAAGGGGCGGAAGCCGAGGGCGAACGGCGCCCAGCGTGCGCCGGCGCGCGAGGGCTCGCTGATGCTGACAAACGCCATGCCTGGTCCTCCTGCGAATAAGACAGTCCGCGTCGAGGCACGAGTGACGATTCGGTATTACGCGACGCGGGAATGGGTGGGCGATTCGATCTGCGGCAGCGGCGGCGTATCCGCCAACTGTGCGGGAGTGATGGTAACGGAAAAGGGCGACTGACTGAACCAGCGCATGCCGGTGTCGCCGCTGCCGTCGGCCAGGCGCCGGTAAAAACTGCCATTTGCCTGATTGTGCAACGCCAGCCAGGCACGGAAGCGGGCGAACAGCGCCGAGTCGACGGTGCCGGGCTCCTGCCAGAAGCGGTGCAGTTCGTCCTGATGGGTCAGGCCGGGCATGGCGTAGATCGCCTCGCCCAGGACGTGCACCGGCGTGGCATGGCACAGCGACGAAATGCCCACGGTGCTGTTGATCACCACCGTCCCCAGTGCCGCCGCCAGCAAAGTCGGCAGGTGCAGATCGTGGCCGTAGTGCACCCTCTCCGTCACACCGTAGGCGCTGGCGGTCTCGGCGATCAGGCGCCGGTAGTTGCGGTAGGGCCGATCCAGCGGGTGGTGCTTGAACACCAGGTGATGGTGCGGTGCGGCATGGTACGCGAAGGAAGCGATGACCTCGATGATGAATTCGTTCACCGAGCCGTAGCGCGAATGCCGTGTCACCTGCGCATCGTTGTGCACCTGCAGCGGAGCCAGGAAATATCGCTCGGTCAGTTCTCGGGCCAGGCGTTCGCCGAGCCGGCGATCGCGCCAGTGGCTGAACAGTTTGTGCACCCCGCTCCACAACCACTGCACACCCTCGCGCAGCGGATGAAGATTGCGGTGGTGCTGGTAGTGCGGATAGCGCCAGGCGGCGAGGTAGTTGACCAGGCTATAGACGGAGGCGAACCAGGCTGCCCGTACGAAAGTGTGCGCCGCGTGCGACGGCGCCGCCGCCTGCGCTGCGCGGTAATCCGGCGCGTGGTAGGCCTGCGGCCCCTGCCGCAGCGGCGAGCGGGCATTGACGCCGCCGCGCTCCAACGTGATGTAGTCGGGACGCAGGTAGCCTTCCTCGAACACGTATACCGGCACGTTGAGCATCTGCGCCGTCTTGCGGATGGCTTCATGATAGGGACGGCAGTCGCCGAACAGCATCACCACGTCGACCCGGCCGCGATACACCAGGTCGGCGAAGAACGCCGGCCAGTCGGCCAGGCTGCCGCGATAGGGTACTGCGCCGCCGGCGCGATGGAACAGCGCGTCACCGGCGCAGAAATTCACCTTGGTCACCAGGGCCCCGGCCGCCGTCAGGTCCCGCGCCAGGCGGGAGAAGAACGGCCCCATCGGGCCCTGCAACAGAAGCACGTGGCGATTGGCCAGCGCGGCGAAAAATTTGCCGCCGTTTTGTTCGCACCGATTTTCTCGTTGTTGCGTCGCCATGATCATTGCCCCAATGCCAGGCGCAGCAGTGGCCGCAAGGCGCGGCGCCACCACGGCAGGGCGCTGCCTGCGCCGTCGCGCCAGGCCAGCAGCTGATCCAGCGCCTGTTCCGGCGTGATGTAGTTGCCGGTGCGGCGGCTGACGTAGGTCGGATACAGAATCAGCACGCCGGCGGTGAGTTCATCCAAACTCAGCGCACGGCCGCGACGCTGCGCCACTGCATCGCGCATGCCGCGATCCTCGGTCAGGCCCCAGCCGGCGTAAAACGGCATGCCGTAGGTGGTCACCGCCTTGCCGCGCAGCAGGGCCTCGAAGCCGCACAGCGAGGTGAGCACGTGCACCTCGTCCACGCCGTCGAGCAGTGTGCCCATGTCCACGTCGGTCACCACCTCGTTGCACCACTGCCACGCCAGCCCATCGTCATAGCCCTGGCTGCGCAGCCCGGCGGCCACGTCGGGATGCGGCTTGTACACTACCCAGGCGTCCGGGTTGGCGGCGCGCACGGCGCGCAGCAGTTCCATGTTGCGGCACAGCTCGGTGGTGGCGGAATGCAGGGAGGCATCGCTCTCCACCTGGCCCGGCACCAGGATCACTTTACCGCCGATGGGCCGTTGCCAAATGCCGCCGCCGACGTTGTACTTGGTCAGCTGCGCCGCGATGATGCGCCGGCGCAGCAGGGCGGCACGGCGGCGCAGCGCCGCGTCGAAGCCGGCATGTTGCAGCAGGTGTTCCAGATCGGACGGCGCCCCGGCATCGTAGTAGATGCCGCGGCTGTCCAGCGCCCAGGACAGGGGCTGCACCAGATCCGCGCCCAGTCCCACCGAACGCAGGAAGCCGTCCTCGACGCGGATGTGATGGGTGCAGCGCTTGCCGGCGGCATGACGGTTCCCCCACAGCAGCACCGTGCCGCCGGGCGGCACCTGGCCACTGTGCCGCACCCGGCGCACCTCGCTGCCTTGCAGGAAACGGCGCAGCGTGACCAGCTTCATCGGCGAGAACCCCACGGCGTGTACCACCGGGGAAAAGCGTTGCCGCATGCGCCGCTGCAAGACCAGATAGGCGAGCGTTTCCTCCACCGCGCAACGGCGCCCGCTCTCCGGGTCCACGTAACGCGGATAATCGATCAGCGCGCCGTGCACCAGCTGCTCCAGGGTGACGGGGGTGCGGCGCACGGGCGCCGGCAATTCATCCCGGGTGAGACCCCAGCCGGCGTAGAACGGCATACCGAAGGTGCGCACCCGCCTGCCCCACAGCAAGGCCTCGAAGCCCAGCTGCGAAGTCGCCGTATACACTGTCTCGGCCTGTGCCAGCAGCTGCGCCGGATGCACATCCTCGGTCAGCAGCTGTACCCGCGGCAGCGCCGCCGCCGCAGCGCTGTAGTGTCCGCGCTTGTTCCCCGCCACCACCTCCGGGTGCAGTTTGAGCAGCACCGTGCAGTCCGGGTTCTCCGCCAGCGCCGCATCGAGCATGAGTTGGAAGCTGTCGGCGTCGGCGTTGCCATAGCGGATCGACGCATCACCGGCGGTCTGATCGACCACCAGCACATAGCGCTCCGGCAACGCGCCAGCCGGGTCGCGCTGATGGTTGTATTTGGACACGCCGCCTTCGCGCCAGGCCGCGACCAGCGCGCGCGCACGGAGCATCTCGCCGGCGCGGCGCGGCATCGCGATCAGCTGCTCCAGCCGCGACGGACGGCCGGCATCGAAATAGATGCCGAGATCGTCGACCACCACCGACAAAGGCGGTGTGTCGCTGCCGAGACCGACCGAGCGCAGAAAGCCGTCCTCCAACGTGAGATACGGCAGGCCGTGATGCTCCGCATAGCGCTGCGCCTTGCGCGCACGCGCACCGCGGCCCCAGCCGATCACGCCGTCCACCGGCTGCCACAGGCGGCCGCCCACGCTGCGCACCACCTTGCCGTCCAGCAGCACCCCCAGATGCGGAATACGGTCGATACCTGAGGAGAACACACCATAGCTCGGTATCCGGGCTACGCTTTGCCTAGCGCCGGACAGAAATGGGAGGGTGGGAAAAATGGCTGACATGGGATTACTCGCGAGCGCGCTGGGCTTGCTGCGCACCATGGACGAGAGTCTGTTCATGCCCGCTGCGCACTACACCGTTGCCGCGCAGCAGGTGGTGATACTCGAACACGGACGCAATCCGAGCACCGACTACTATCTGGCGCCGCGCTGCGCGCAGCCCGACGCACTGCCCTGCACACGCATCGACATCGAACGCACCCAGCCCGGCGACGTCGCGATAGCGGCGGGCAGCTTCGTCGTCATCGTGCGTTATCTGAATTCCATCTGGGCGGATCATCTGCACCGCCTGCAAGAGCAGCTGGCCGGCGTGGCCTATTTCATGGACGACGATCTCCCCGCCGCGCGCAACGCCGCGGAACTGCCGCTGCGCTATCGCCACAAGATCCATCGTCTGTTCCATCGCCAGCGCGCCGCGCTGGGCGCGCTGTGCAGCGAAGTCTGGGTGTCCACCCGTCCGCTTGCCGAGAAGTATGCCGTCGTTCATCCCGTGCTCCTTCCTCCGGCGCCGCTGCTGCCGTCGGATACGGCACAGCCGCTGGTGTATTTCTATCACGGCAGCGCCAGCCATCGGACTGAGCTGCGCTGGCTGCGCGACATCGTCGCCGCCGTGCAGGAAGAGGAGCCGCGCCTCACCTTCATCGCCATCGGCGACGACGCCGTGCGCCGTCTGTATGCCCCGCTGCCGCGTACCCTGGTGCTGCATCCCATGGCCTGGGAGACCTACCGCGACAGCCTGCCTGCCCTCAATCATCACATCGGCCTGGCACCGCTGCTGCCGGGCCGCTTCAACACCGGGCGCTCCGCCACCCGCTTTTTCGACTTCACCCGCCTGGGCGCCGCCGGGGTGTATACCGACGTAGCCCCCTATGCCGACTTCATCCACCACGGCCAGGACGGCCTGCTGCTTCCCAATCACCAGGATGCCTGGCTCCGCGCGATCCTGGATCTGGCCGCCTCGCCGCAGCTGCGCGCCGCGCTGGCCGGCAACGCCTCGCGGCACATGGCGCAACTCGGCACCGAGGTGCGGCCGCTGCTGAGCAGCTGATCCGACTTGTCCGTGGGCCGGGCTGAAGCCCGACCCACAAGTCCATAGGCGCCATCACCGACACTACTCTGTCATAGGGCGGGCCTGCCCGCCGCGGCACGGGTCAACCAACCGATTCGTGATCCCGTAGGAGCCGAGTCCTCTCGGCGAACATTCGCCCAGGGGACTGGGCTCCTACGGGTTATTGGTCACTTTGTCGATTAACTGACAGGTATTCGCCCTATGCCTGGTTACTTTTAGTCAAGGACGTCTGACAACACCGCGCCCTGCGGCAGCGTTGCACGCTCCACGCGCACGATGCCGCGCTCCTGCAATGCATCCAGTACCGCCTGCACCGAGTCCTCCAGTCCGAGACCATGGGTATCGACCCGCAGGTCCGGCTGCTCCGGTTCCTCGTAGGGCGAGGAGATGCCGGTGAAGTGCGGAATCTCGCCGGCACGCGCCCGCTTGTACAAACCCTTCACGTCGCGCGTCTCGCACACTTCCAGCGGACAGGCGCAAAAAATCTCCATGAAGTCGCCGGGCTGGAACAGGTTGCGCACCCGCGCGCGATCGTTGCAGAACGGCGAGATGAACGCCGTCAGCGTAATGACCCCGGCCTCCACCAGCAGCTTCGCCGTCTCGCCCACCCGGCGGATGTTCTCCACCCGATCGGCTTCGGTGAAGCCGAGATCGCGACACAGGCCGTGGCGCACGTTGTCGCCGTCCAACACCGAGGTGCGGCAGCCGGCGAGATGAAGACGCTCTTCCACCGCGTGGGCCAACGTGGACTTGCCCGCGCCGGACAGGCCGGTGAACCACAGCAGCACGCTGCGATGGCCGTTCAACTCCTCGCGCCGCTGCCGGGTTACCGTGCCGCGGTGCCAATACAAATCATGTGGCTTGCTCATTGCCGTACCTCCGCGTTGCCGTCCAGCCATCGGGCCGCAACAGTTCCCAGCGCCACGCATGGCGCACTATGGTTTCCAGGTTGCCGTAACGCGGCGCCCATCCCAGCACCTGCCGTGCCCGCGTCGCGTCCGCCACCAACCGCGCGGGATCGCCGTCGCGTCGCGCGCTCTCCTCCACCGGTACCGGAACGCCGCTCACTGTCTTCACCATATCGATCACCTGCTGCACGCTGAAGCCGGCTCCGTTGCCCAGGTTGAAGGCCGTGCTCGCACCGCCGTTCCACAGGTACTCCAGCGCCAGCAGATGGGCGTCGGCCAGGTCGTCCACATGCACGTAGTCGCGGATGCAGGTTCCGTCCGGCGTGTCATAGTCGCGGCCGAACACCGTGAGTGCGGGGCGCGCACCCAGCGCGGCCTGCAAAGCCAGGGGGATGAGGTGGGATTCCGGCTGGTGCCGTTCGCCGAGACGGCCGATGGAATCGGCACCCGCGGCGTTGAAATAGCGCAGCGCGACGGTGTGCAAACCATAGGCGGCGGAGAAGTCGCGCAGCATGGTCTCCACCACATGCTTGGTCATGCCGTAGGGGTTGATGGGCAGGCAGGGATGAGACTCGTCTATGGGAATGCGGCTCGGCTCGCCGTATACGGCCGCGCTGGAGGAAAACACCAGAGCCGGTACGTGATGATCGCGAACGGCCTCCAGCAGGGTCAACACCTTGGCCATGTTGCAGCGGTAGTAGAGCGCCGGGTCGCGCATCGACTCGCCCACCTGGATCAGCGAAGCGAAGTGCAGCACGCCGTCGAAACGCCGGCTGCGGAACAGTGCACCCAACACCTC
>Ga0299912_10003596_pt1 | contig 12655 bp, 16 predicted proteins | sample RVTome_2_FD_207667 | JGI IMG/M metagenome (GOLD analysis project Ga0299912, IMG submission 207667) | Soil microbial communities from uranium-contaminated site in the Upper Colorado River Basin, Wyoming, United States - RVT95D214 (version 2) ... | reverse complement strand
ACCCCCATCCGACCCCGCTCCGCGGGGCCACCTTCCCCCTCCAGGGGGAAGGAAACAGACTCAGTTCCTCTTCACCGTCACCGGCCGCGTTCCCGTCCCGTCGCTCATCTCCCCCGCCCAGCCTCCGGCGACCGGGACCAGGGTCAGCACGGTGACCGGCTTGCCGGGCAGGCGGGTGAAGCGGATGAGCAGGCTGGAGGGCGTCCGCTCGAGGCTGTCGATCAGCCCGACCTTGCCCAGCCCCCCGGCCAGCGGGTCGCGCCAGGCGCCCTCCAGCCCGTCGCCGGTTCCCCGGTCGACCAGCTGCAGCACCAGCAGCGTCGCGCCATCCGCCCCGCGCACGGTCCAGCCGCCGTCCATCGGCCCCTGCAGGCCCTGGGCGGCGGCGAAGGAGGCGCGGATGCGGGCCTCGTAGCCGAGGTCGAGCGGCGTCGGCGGACCATCGGGGGAGACGCCCACCTCGCCGATCATCACCGGCCGGTCGAGCTGGGGCCGTGGCGGCGGGCTGTAGGGACGCACGACCATCGGCGGCGGTTCGGGCGCGGACTCCGGCGCGGTCGCCTGCGCCTCTCCGGCCGCCGCCTCGTCAGTGGAATTGTCCGGCGGCAGGGTGGAGATCATGTCGCCGATGGGATCGTCCGACGTCGTGTCGGGCGCGGGGGCCGCCTCCTGGGCCAACGCCGCGCCGGCCGCCATCAGGGCCAGCATCGTCAGCAGCGCGGGGAGGCGGCGGCTCAAGCCGCCTCCGCCTCCGCGATGGCCCGGGCCACCGCCACCAGCCGCCGGGCCTGCTCCCTATGCAGCAACTCGGCCATACGCCCCTCGACGCGGATGGCGCCCTTGCCCTGGTTCTCCGGCAGGGCGAAGGCGGCGATCACCGCCTGGGCCCAGTCGACCTCGGCCGGCGACGGCGAGAACACCAGGTTGCAGATGTCGATCTGTTTGGGGTGGATCAGGGTCTTGCCGTCGAAGCCGAAGTCGACGCCCTGGCGACAGATCGCCTCCAGCGAGTTCTGGTCCTCAATGTCGTTGTGCACCCCGTCGAGGATGGTCAGGTCGTGCATGCGGGCCGCCGTCACCGCCATCGACAGGGCGGCGTGGAACGGCTCGCGGCCCGGGGTGATGCGGAAGCGCATCTCCTTGGCCAGGTCGTTGGTGCCCATGACGAAGGTGGTCAGCCGGGTGGTCGCGGCGGCGGCGGCGATGGCCTCCAGGGCGAACAGCGAGCGGCCGGTCTCGATCATCGCCCACAGGGCCGTGTCGCCGGTCAGCGGGGCGCTGTAGGCGGCGACATCGGCGGCGCTGCTGACCTTGGGCGCCAGGATGGCGTCGGGTTTCGCCGCCGCCGCCGCCTTCAGGTCCTCGGCGCCCCAGGGGGTGTCGGCGCCATTGACCCGGATGACCAGCTCCCGCCGGCCGAAGCCGCCGTCGCGGATGGCCCGGACCGCCTGCTCGCGCGCCAGGTCCTTGGCCTCCGGCGCCACCGCGTCCTCGAGGTCGAGGATGACCACGTCGCAGGGCAGCGAGCGGGCCTTGTCGATGGCCTTGGCGTTGGAGGCGGGCATGTAGAGGGCGCTGCGGCGGGGACGGGTGGTCATCGGGGTTCCGGGCTGGTTGTCTGGATTTGTCTTAGCCGGACTGGCGCGAGGATGGCTAGGCGGGAGGGCGCGAAACTCTCGCTCTCCCGTAGCCCTCCGGGAGAGGAAGGATGAAGGGTCGCCCTTACGCCTTGATGGAATGAGCGCGCGGAGCGGACGTCCTGGTCAAGGACGACCCCTGCGGGGTCGCCGCTGCGCGGCCGGCGAAGCCGGTCCTTGAGCAGGACGCCCGTCCGCGCCATGCTCCGCCAAGGCATCAGGGCGAGGTGTGCCGTGCTGGCCGAGCAAGGGCCGCGCTGATAGGTAAACGAAATGGACCCCCTCACACGTCGCGAGCGGATCGGCCTCTGGCTTTCGATGAATGAAGCTCTTGCGGGATTCCTGCTGGTCGCCAGCGCGGGTCTGGTTTTCGGAACAATCATCCTGCTGGTCATGGTTCCGATTGGGCCGGCGACCGAGTGGCCGGGTAGGATCGCGGCTATCGGCAATCTCGAAACCGACGAAGGATCTTATCCAAGGGCGGTTGTATGGTTACCTCCCGGCAGGACGGTCGTGGCTCAATTGGCGCGACGGCATGTCTGTGGAATCGGAGATCCGGTCGTGGTGGTGGCGACGCCAAAAGTCTGGGGAACGCACAACGCGGTCAAGCGCATCGGCTGCGCGGCCTGAACGCGCGCCTCCCCTTACATCTCCCGATCTGCTATATCCCCTCCCCCCAAGGGCGGCCACATCGGCCGCCCGCTGTGTTTGAGCCATGTCCGCCGCCATCCCCCTTCCCGCCGAGCCAGACGACGTCCAGGTCGTCACCTTCGGCTGCCGGCTGAACGCCTACGAGAGCGAGGCGATCCGCGCGCGGGCCAGGGCCGACGGGCTGGAGAACGCGGTGGTGTTCAACACCTGCGCGGTCACCGGCGAGGCGGTGCGCCAGGCGCGGCAGGCGATCCGCAAGGCGCGGCGGGCGCGGCCGGGCGCGCGGCTGATCGTCACCGGCTGCGCGGCCCAGATCGATCCGGCCGCCTTCGCCGCCATGCCCGAGGTCGACCTGGTGCTGGGCAACGCCGACAAGGCCGCCCCCGGCGCGCTGGGCGACACCAGCGCCCGGGTGCGGGTCAACGACATCATGAGCGTGCGCGAGACGGCTGGCCATCTGGTCGACGGGCTGAAGGACCGGGCGCGGGCCTATGTCGAGGTGCAGAACGGCTGCGACCATCGCTGCACCTTCTGCGTCATCCCCTACGGACGCGGCAATTCCCGCAGCGCCGCCGCCGGCGAGGTGGTCGAACAGGTGCGCCGGCTGACCGCCGAGGGCTATCGCGAGGTGGTGCTGACCGGCGTCGACGTGACCAGCTGGGGCGCCGACCTGCCCGGCCAGCCGACCCTGGGCCAGCTGGTGGCGCGCATCCTCAAGCTGGTTCCCGACCTGCCGCGCCTGCGGCTGAGCTCCATCGACGCGGCCGAGATCGATCCGGACCTGATGCGCTGCCTGGCCGAGGAACCCCGGCTGATGCCCTATCTGCATCTGTCGCTGCAGGCGGGCGACGACCTGATCCTCAAGCGGATGAAGCGCCGCCACCTGCGGGCCGCCGCCCTGAAGCTGATCGCCGACGTGCGGGCGGTGCGGCCCGACACGGCCTTCGGCGCCGACCTGATCGCCGGCTTCCCGACCGAGAGCGAGGCGGCGTTTCTGAACTCGATGGCGCTGGTCGAGGAGGCGGGCCTGAGCTTCCTGCACGTCTTCCCCTACAGCGCCCGCCCCGGCACCCCGGCGGCCAGGATGCCGCCGGTCAAGGGCGCGGTGATCAAGGACCGCGCCCGCCGCCTGCGCGAGGCCGGCGACGCGGCGTTGCAGCGTCACCTGGCCCGTCAGGTGGGCCGCACGCTGAGCGGCCTGGTCGAGCGCGAGGGCCTGGCCCGGGCCGAGGACTTCACCGAGATCGCCTTTGTGGGCGAGGCGCCGGCCGGCAGGATCGCGGCGATGCGGATCACCGGCGTCGAGGGGACGCGGCTGGTCGGGGTGCTGGTGGGGTAGCCTCCCTCCTCCGCGCGCCCCGGCGAAAGCCGGGGTCCAATCGGTGGTCGATCCCGGACCGGCGGCACAGCGGATCCTCGGCTTGGGTCCCGACGTGCGTCGGGACATTCGGTGGGGTGGCTGGGCCTCAGCCCTTGCCAAACCCCGGCATCGCCCAGCCCCAGCGCAGCGCCCCCGCCCGCAGGCCAAATCCGGCGACGAACCCCGCGCCGCCGGCCGCCCCCGGATCAACCCCCAGCCCGCTCAAGCCCACGAACACCGTCGCCGCCAGCAGGGCGGCGGTGATGTAGATCTCCCGGCGCAGCAGGACCGAGGGCTCGTGGGCCAGCACGTCGCGGATGACGCCGCCGAAGGCCGCCGTCAGCACCCCCATGACCACCGCCGAGACCGGATGGACGCCGAGCGACAGGGCCCTGGCCGCCCCGACCACGGCGTAGGCGGCCATGCCAAGGGCGTCGAGCCAGAGCAGCAGCCCCATCCGCCAGGTCCGCTCGCCGACCAGCCAGACCGCCACCGCCGCGCCCAGGCAGGTCAGCAGATAGCCGGGCCGGTCGACCCAGAACACCGGCGCCCCGGTCAGCAGATCGCGCAGGGTGCCGCCGCCGACCCCGGTCACCGCCGCGAAGAAGGCGAAGGTGATGATGTCGTGGCGGTTGCGCGCGGCGGCCAGCGCCCCGGTGGCGCCGAACACGGCCACGGCGGCGTAGTCGAACAGGACGAAGGCGAGGTCCAGCGGGGTCATGCCGCCTGTGTAGCGCGGGCCCGCCGGCCGTGATAGGTTACATGTAACCCATCGGAGGTCTCCGCATGACCACCACGCCGGCTCCCAAGCCCTCCTCCCGCGACAGGGTCCGCGCCCATCGCGCCCGCCTGCGCGCCCAGGGCCTGCGGCCGGTGCAGTTCTGGCTGCCGGACGTGAACTCGCCGGAGTTCAAGGAGCAGATTCGCCAGGAGTGCCTGGCCATCGCCAACAGCCCCGGCGAGAAGGACGATATGACCTTCGTCGAGTCCCTTATCGACTATGAGGGCTGGGAGTGAGGCGCGGCGAGGTCTGGACCGTCTCGGGCGGCCCGGACTACGCCGGCAAGCCACGGCCGGCCGTTATCGTGCAGGCAGACGATTTCCAGGCTCTGGATTCGGTCACCCTGTGCCCCCTGACCACCAGGTCCGTCACGGGACACAATGTGCGCCTCGCCGTCGCGCCCAGCGTGGAGAACGGACTGCGCGAGCCCTCCAATCTGATGGCCGACAGGATCATGACGGTGCGGAAGACCAAGCTGGGCAAGCCGCTCGGGCGTCTCTCCAACGACGATATGTCTCGCCTCAACTCGGCGATGCTCGTGTTTCTAGGCCTCGCCGCGCCGGCTTCGACCCGCTAAGAGCCCCGCATGGCTGAACAGAAAAAAGGCTGGTTCCAGCGGCTGACGGCGGGGCTGTCGCGGTCGTCGAAGGAGATGACCGAACAGGTCGCCAGCGTCTTCACCAGGAAGCCCCTCGACCAGGAGCAGCTCGACCAGCTTGAGGAGATGCTGATCGAGGCCGACCTGGGTCCGCAGGCCGCCGCCCGCATCGCCGAGGCCTTCGGCAAGGCGCGGTTCGGCAAGTCCTCGACCGAGGACGAGGTCAAGGAGGCCCTGGCCGAGGCGGTGGCGGCCGAGCTGATCCCCCGCCAAGGCGTCTTCGACCCGCTGTCGGGGCCCCGGCCTTATGTGGTGCTGTTCGTCGGGGTCAACGGCTCTGGCAAGACCACCACGCTGGGCAAGATCGCCGCCGAGCTGACGGGCAGGGGGGCGAAGGTGCTGATCGCCGCCGGCGACACCTTCCGCGCCGCCGCCGTCGAGCAACTGAAGATCTGGGCCGACCGCGCCGGCGCCGCCTTCCTCAGCAAGCCGGCCGGATCCGACTCGGCCGCCCTGGCCTATGAAGCGGTCGAGAAGGCCCGCGCCGAGGGCTTCGACGTGCTGCTGATCGACACCGCCGGCCGGCTGCAGAACAAACAGGACCTGATGAACGAGCTTCTGAAGGTCATCCGGGTGATCAAGAAGCTCGACCCCGACGCCCCGCACGAGACCCTGCTGGTGCTCGACGCCACCGTCGGCCGCAACGCCCTGGCCCAGGAGAAGATCTTCGGCAACCAGGTCGGGGTCTCGGGCATCGTCATGACCAAGCTGGACGGCACCGCCCGCGGCGGGGTGCTGGTGCCGGTGGCCCAGGCCTCCGACTCGCCGATCAAGCTGATCGGTGTCGGCGAGGGCATCGAGGACCTGCAACCCTTCGACGCGCGGGCCTTCTCGCGCTCGCTGGTCGGACTGGAGACCTGAACATGGCGACTCCCTCCGCGAAATGGATTCGTGTCGGCGTCGATTACGGCGCCCCGATCGCCTTCGCCGTCACCTTCTTCGGCTTCGGCCGCGACATGGTGCTGGCCACCGGCGTGCTGGTGGCCGCCTCGGCCCTGGCGCTGGCGGTGGGTTTCCTCGTCGAGCGGCGGCTGGCCCCGCTGCCGCTGATCGCCGGCCTTTTCGCCCTGGTGTTCGGCGGTCTGACGCTGATCTTCCACGACCCCAGCTTCGTGAAGATGAAGATCACCTTCCAGAACGCCGCCTTCGCCGCCGCCCTGCTGGGAGGCATAGCCCTGGGCAAGAACCCGCTGAAGCTGTTGCTCGGCGACAGTGTGCGGATGTCGGACACGGCCTGGCGCACCCTGACCGGACGATATGGCGTCTATTTTCTCACCGTCGCGGTGGTCAACGAGGCGATCTGGCGGACGCAACCGGACGACTTCTGGGTCGGTTTCCGCATCGCCCTGCTGCCGCTGGCCCTGGTCTTCTCGATGACCCAGGTGCCGTTCATGATGAAGCACCTGCAGCAGCCGGACGAGCCGGTCGAGGCCCCCGAGCCGCCTGATCCGGGGGTCTAGATCCGGGCGGGAATCGTCTGTCGTCAAACCGACGTGTATGCTGGCTATCGTCCGCACCCGGTCAACCGAGGGAGATGGTGATGGCGAAGGACAAGGCGGCGAAGCGGATCCAGGCGGGCGAGGCGTCGGTCGGGCATCTGCTGCATCGGGCCGCCCAGCGGGCGCTGGACTTCTATGCCGAGGAGACCGGCGCCGGGGCGCTGACCCAGCGCCAGCACGCCGTGCTGGCCGCCGTCGCTGGCCGCGAGGGCGCCGCCCAGGCCGATCTGGTGGCCGCCACCGGCGTCGACCGCTCGACCCTGGCCGACATGGTCGCCCGCATGCTGGACAAGGGCCTGCTGGCCCGCGAGCGCTCCAGCCTCGACGCCCGCGCCAACGCCGTGCGGCTGACCGACGCCGGCCGCGAGGCCCTGGCCGCCACCAGCCCGAAAGCCGACGCCGCCGACGCCCGCGTGCTGGCCCTGCTGCCCAAGGCCCGCCGCAAGGCCTTCCTCGACGACCTCGCCGCCCTGGCCTCCGGCGCGCCGCCGGTGAAGAAGGTCAAGGCCGAGAAACCGCCCAAGGCCGCGAAGGCTCCGAAGGCGGACAGGGCCCCGAAGGCGGAGCGGGTCGAGAAGAAGAAAAAGAAGAAGGCGGCGAAGATCGCGGCCTGACGGGCGACCGCTCCGCTCACGCCCGCCGACGCGGGCTAGACCCGGATATCCAGCAGCGAGCCCGGCCGCAGGATGCGCGTCGGCTGTTCGGTGTTCTCGACCCGGACGGTGCGCACCCTGATCACCTCGGGCGCCGGCTCGGGACGGGTCTGAACCACTGAAGCCGGGGCGACCGCCGGAGCCGCCTTGCCGAGCGCCGCGTCGAAGAAGGCCCGTTGCGCCGCCGTGCGCGCGCCGCCAGTCCCCTGGGTGGGGGTCTGCACGGCGGGCCAGGACGGGGGGCGGATGGCGGTCACGACTCGCAATCAAACATGGTTAATGGCCAAGGGAAAGTCCCCTGCGGCGATGAAGCCGTGGTTAACGCGGGGCCTTGGCCAGCAGCGTGGCGGCGATCGCTGGCGTCAGCACGCCGGCGTGTTTGGCCAGGATGGTACCGTCGGCCCCGACCAGATAGGTCTCCGGCACGCCGGTGACACCGAACTCCAGGCCGGCGCGGCCGTCCCGGTCGATCAGCCGCGCGGCGAACGGATCTCCCAGCCGGCCGAGGAAGGCGCGGCTGTTCTCTGGCGCGTCCTTGTAGGCGACGCCGATGACGGTGACGCCCCGGGCCTTGAGGGCCATCAGCGCCGGCTGCTCCTGCTCGCAGGGAACGCACCAGGAGGCGAAGAAATTGACCAGCACCGGCCCCTGGACGACCGCGCGCAGGCGCACCGGCGCGCCGCTGTCCAGCGAGGCCAGGGTCAGGTCGGGCATCGGCTTGCCGACGGTGGCGGTCGGCTGGATCTGGGGATTTCGCTGGAGGGCGTAGCCGGCGAACAGCACGCCGAGCAGGGCCAGCCCCGCCAGCGGCAGGAAGGCCAGCCAGCGCTTCATTCGCCCTCGCGGGTCAGGCGCTCGACCTCCCGCTTCCAGCGCCGGGCGCGGAGCAGGCTGTCGATGGCCATCCAGGCGAAGGCGGCGACGGTCACGGCGAAGGCCGGCCAGACGAAGGCGGCGTACTTGCCGGGGTCGAGGTCAAGCATCGATCAGGATCCCGCCGCCCGCAGGGCCAGGACGGCCGCGCGCTTGCGCCACACCTCGGCGCGGATGCGGACCAGCCACATCGCGCCGAAGGCCGACATGTAGCCCAGCACCATGGTCGCCATCGGCAGGGCGTAGGCCGGATGCATGCCGCTGTCGCGCCTGGCGGCGAACACCGACGAGCCCTGGTGCAGGCTGTTCCACCAGACCACCGACCAGTGGATCACCGGCAGGTTGACCAGCCCGACGAGGGCGAGGATCGCCGCCGCCCGGCCGGCCTTGGCCTCGTCGTCGATGGCGGCGCGCAGGGCCATGTAGCCCAGCCAGAACAGGAACAGCACCAGCACCGAGGTCAGCCGGGCGTCCCAGACCCACCAGGCGCCCCACATCGGCTGGCCCCACAGGGAGCCGGTGACCAGGGCCAGGGCGGTGAAGGCCGCGCCCAGCGGGGCGCAGGCGCGGGCGGCGGCGTCGGCCAGGGCGTGGCGGAAGACCAGGGCGAGGAAACTGGCCACGCCCAGGCAGACATAGGTGAACATCGCCATCCAGGCCGCCGGCACATGGATGAACATGATCCGCACCGTGTCGCCCTGCTGGTAGTCTTCCGGGGCGGCGAAGGTGAACCACAGTCCGGCGGTCAGCAGGATCGCGGCCAGGATCCCGAACATCGGCGCGGCCCAGCGCGAGAAGGCCATGAACCGGTCGGGGTTGGCGAGAAAGGCGAACATGTCCGCCCTCTAGCGCGGTTTGGCCCGACCGTCATCCCGGACCGCCTCGCGGGCGATCCGGGACGACGTCGATGTCTTCAGTGGGGGCCCTCGCCCATCATCATCGAGTCGCCATGACCCATCATCGGCATGCCGCCGCCGTGCATGCCGCCCATGCCGTGCCCGTGCAGGGCGTCGAAGGCCTTCTGCTGGGCCGGCGTGAGCTGGCCGTAGAAGGTCCGGATAGCCGTGGCGTGCTTCTGGAACATGGCCATGTGCTCGGCCATCATCGCGGCGTGATGGTCCAGCCGCTGGGGCGTGGTCATCGGCATGTCATGGCCGCCGGCGCCATGACCGGCCCCGGCCGGCGACTCGGGCGGCGTCATCGCCGCGATCAGGGCCTGCAGGGCGGCCTCCTGGTCGGGCCGCAGCTGCAGCACGTCGCGCAGGTGTTGGGCATGCCTGGCGGGATCCATGGCGTGGTGGCCCATCCCCCCCATCGGGCCGCCCATGCGCTCGCCCATGGGGCCGCCGCGCATGATCATCACCCGCCGCTCGACCGTCGGTCCGCCCTCGGGCGGCGGCGGTGGCGGCGCGGCCAGGGCGGCGGTGGCGAAGGACAGGGTCATCACGCCCGCGAGCAGCGCGGATTTCTTGAACAGGGTCGTCATCGGATCGTTCTCCCGATCTTGTTGATGACCGGGACTCTAGTCGCCCGGTGTGGCTCGCGTTTATCCATGGACCACCGGTTTGTTTCAGCCTTGATGCAAATCACGGAACGCCGGTCAATCGAGGGCGTTGCGGCAGGCGGCGGCCATGGCCAGGGGCGAGAGCGACGCGGCGGCGGCGGTCCAGGCGGCCAGCAGGGCCAGGCCGGAGGTCCAGGGCAGCCCCGCCCCGGCGGCGTCCAGCACCCCGCCGCCGAAGATCACCGGCGGCGCGAACAGCGGCAGGACGATCACCGCGATCAGCAGTCCGCCCCGGCGGCTGCCCAGCGCCAGGGCCGCGCCCAGCCCGCCGACGAAGGCGAAGGCCAGGCCGCCGATCAGGGCGCAGAGCAGGATCAACGGGGCCAGCGCCGGACTGGCGCCCAGGGCGATGGCCGCAACCGGCGCGGCGAAGGCCAGCGGCAGGCCGGTCGACAGCCACTGGGCCAGGCATTTGACCGCGCAGACCAGCTCCAGCGGCGGCTCGCCGAGCACCAGCAGATCCAGCGCCCCGTCCTCGAAGTCGCGCTCGAACAATCGGTCCAGCGACAGCAGCGAAGCCAGCGCCAGGGCCACCCAGGCCATCGCCGTGGCCACGGCCGCGAGGCGTTCGGGCTCGGGCCCGGCGGCCAGCGGCAGAAGCGTGGTCATGCCGGCGTAGAAGGTCAGGGCCGGCAGCGGCCCGCCGCCGCGTCCCCAGGCCAGGGCCAGCTCGCGGCCAAGCAGGACCCCCAGCGGCCTCATGCGCCGAGCTCCAGGGCCCGGGCCGGGATCGGCAGGGGGTCATGCACCGCCGCCAGGATCATCCCGCCGCCGGCCACATGGTCGGCCATGATCGCGCCCAGCCGGACGCGCCAGACGGCGTCGAGCGGCGACAGCGGCTCGTCCAGCAACCACAGCGGCCGGGGCGCGGCCAGCAGCCGGGCCAGCGCCAGCCGGCGCCGCTGGCCCGCCGACAGCTTGCGGACCTCCAGGTCGAGCAACCGGCCGAGGTCGAGCCTCGCCGCCGCCTCGCCGGCCGAGGCCTCGTCGCCGCCGGCCCACAGACTCTGGAAGCGCAGCTCCTCGCGGGCCGTGCGGCCGCCCTTGAGCCCGTCGAGATGACCGAGCAGATGCACCTCCCGCGCCCGGGCCTCGGCCGCGTCCGGGGCCCCGGTGAAGCGGATCTCTCCGGCGGCCGGGCGCAGCAGGCCGGCGACCGCGCGCAGCAGGCTGGTCTTGCCCGCGCCATTGCGGCCGGTCAGGGCCACGGCCTCGCCGGCGGCCAGTGAGAAGTTCAGCCCCTCGAACAGCGTCCGTTCGCCCCGCCGGATGGCCAGATCATCGATTTCCAGGCCCGAAATCACCCGTCTCGTCCCCCAGCCGGCGAAAAGTCCCCGACGCCCGCATGGACGCGCGAGCCGGCCGGGAGTATGCAGCCGACGGTCGGCCCCGCACGCTCGCGCGCGGATGTACGCCGCGCCGGGGGGGACGCTGTGAGTCCCTTCCGCCATGCGCGCGATCCCGGAAGTGGTTTTCGGGCGGCCCGGAACAGGAAAGGACTCTCCAACATGGCGTCTATCGACAGCCTCAAAACCCGCCGCACCCTGACGGTGGGTGGAACGCCTTACGTCTACTACAGCCTGAGCGCGGCGGAAGACGCCGGTCTCAACGGCATATCGCGTCTTCCCGTCTCGATGAAGGTCCTGCTTGAGAACCTTCTGCGCAACGAGAACGGCGGCGACACCCGCGAGGCCGACCTCAAGGCCCTGGCCGCCTGGCTCGACAACAAGGGTTCGGTCGAGCACGAGATCAGCTTCCGCCCCGCGCGGGTGCTGATGCAGGACTTCACCGGCGTGCCGGCGGTGGTCGATCTGGCCGCCATGCGTGACGCCATGACCAGCCTGGGCGCCGACCCGAGCAAGATCAATCCGCTGATCCCCGTCGACCTGGTCATCGACCATTCGGTGATGGTCGACCACTTCGGCACGGCGACCAGCTACGCCGAGAACGTCGCCAGGGAATACGAGCGCAACATCGAGCGTTACCGCTTCCTGCGCTGGGGCTCGTCGGCCTTCAACAACTTCCGCGTCGTGCCCCCGGGCACCGGCATCTGCCACCAGGTGAACCTGGAATACCTCGCCCAGACCGTCTGGACCGCCAGCGTCGACGGCGAGCAGGTCGCCTATCCGGACACCGTCGTCGGCACCGACTCCCACACCACCATGGTCAACGGCCTGTCGGTGCTGGGCTGGGGCGTGGGCGGCATCGAGGCCGAGGCGGCCATGCTCGGCCAGGCCATCCCGATGCTGATCCCGGAAGTCATCGGCTTCCGCCTGACCGGCGCCATGCCGGAAGGCGCCACCGCCACCGACCTGGTGCTGACCGTCACCCAGATGCTGCGCCGGAAGGGCGTGGTCGGCAAGTTCGTCGAGTTCTTCGGCTCGGGCCTCGCCGACCTGTCGATCGAGGATCAGGCGACCATCGCCAACATGGCCCCCGAATACGGCGCCACCTGCGGCTTCTTCCCGATCTCGGCGTCCACCATCGCCTACCTGCGCGCCACCGGCCGCGACGCCGCGCGCGCCGACCTGGTCGAGGCCTACGCCAGGGAGCAGGGCCTGTGGTTCGATCCGGCGGCTGAAGAGCCGGTGTTCACCGACGTGCTGGAACTCGACCTCGGCTCGGTCCAGCCCTCGCTGGCCGGACCCAAGCGTCCGCAGGACCGCGTGCTGCTCAGCGACGCCGCCACCGCCTTCGAAGCGGCCCTGGCCGACGACTTCGGCAAGAAGGACGACAACGACAGGCGTGTCGCCGTCGCCGGCGAGAGCTTCGACGTCGGCCATGGCGACGTGGTCATCGCCGCCATCACCAGCTGCACCAACACCTCCAACCCCAGCGTGCTGATCGCCGCCGGCCTGCTGGCCAAGAACGCGGTGGCCAAGGGCCTGAAGGTCAAGCCGTGGGTGAAGACCTCGCTGGCCCCCGGCTCGCAGGTGGTCACCGACTACCTGGCCAAGGCCGGCCTGACCAAGCATCTCG
>Ga0299912_10003594_pt1 | contig 12657 bp, 21 predicted proteins | sample RVTome_2_FD_207667 | JGI IMG/M metagenome (GOLD analysis project Ga0299912, IMG submission 207667) | Soil microbial communities from uranium-contaminated site in the Upper Colorado River Basin, Wyoming, United States - RVT95D214 (version 2) ... | reverse complement strand
GGACCCCGGCCGCTGCGGCGACGGCAGCGTGGTCGTCGCACATGTGCGCGACCCGCAGCCCACCACCAGGGCAGGACAGGATCACATCCCACACTGCGGGGGAGACGCACGGGACAGGGACGTACTCCGGGCTGATCTCCCGCAGCGAACACACCACCCCGGGCTCCAGGAACTGCCCGAACGGTGTGAGGTACGTGTCGAGCAGGTTCATGACGCACGCATCCTCAGGTAGATGTTCTGTCCGCCCTGGACCATGACGGTCCGGACCTCCCCGTGAGGGAGGGCCATGGCGGTCTCCCTGGACACCACCGACGCGGGAAGTCCTGTCGGCAGGACCTCCATGATGTCCGCGCCGTACCAGGCGACGAGGTCGAGGAGTGTCCCGATCCTGGGCTGCCTGTCGGCGCGCTCCCACGATCCGACGGCATATTGCGTCCAAACGCCGCCTGATTTCTCCTCCACCTCGGCGCGGGACATGTTCCGCTGTTGGCGGATCAGCCTCAACCGCCGCCCAACCTCGGCGGCGCGCTCCTTGTCGCGCACAGCGGCTGCGACCTCTTCGGCGGTGGCCATCAGGCGCTCACCTCAGACAGTGCCCGCAGCGGCCAGTCGCCGCACACGTCGTCGGATGGCTTTCCTACGCTCCGCAGGTAGGCCGCGAACGACTCCTGGCGTTCCGCATGCCATCCGACCTGAGCGTCATGCAGTTCCGGGAGGGTCATCGCGGCGATCTCCCGGTATAGGCATCCGATCCGCCACGCGACCCTGCCGGCGGCGACGGCGTCAGCGGTCGCGTCGTGTGCGCCGTCCAGGTTGACCCGGTAGTGCTCGCATATGGCGGTGAGGGTGCGCTTGCCTCGCCTGAACCTGTCCACCTGCCTGTCGATCACGAACGGGTCGATGAAATGCCCGTGCCCAGCCATGCCGGGCATGCCGTGGCGGCGCAACTCCCGGTCAAGGACGGTGACGTCATAGGAGGCGTTGAACGCAACGCAGGGGATTCCATGCACCCACGCCTCAGCCAATTCGAAGGCGATCTCGGAGACCACCTCACCAGATGGACGCCCCTCAGCCTGCGCGCGTTCCGTTGTCACACCGTGGATATCGGACGCCTCCACGGGGATGTCCACGCCAGGGTCAGCGAGCCACGTCCGGATGACGGGCTCCACACCCCCACCGACGAGTCCGACGCAGGCGGTGACGATGCGGGCGTCCTCAGGGTTCGCCGAGGTGGTCTCCAGGTCGAAGACACACATGCGTTCCTCATGCCAGGTCACTGCTGCCCCCAGTTCGGGTCAAGGGTCGGGTCGTGCTCGCCCTGGGCGGGGATGACCTCGCCCTGCAATGGGATCCCGGCAGATGGAGTCGCTGAAGACTGCTCCCCGAAGTCCACGTGGACAGCCGCCTCGATAGCCGGAGTGCCGGGGGTGACGTCGACCCGGACGGACCCGTCAACCTCGATTGCTGTCGCCAGCTCGGTGGACTTCGGCATCCACTTCGCCAGCTGGCGGACACACGTTTTGTGTGCCATGCCTTCGAAGTTGTCCCGCCATGGCCCGACGATCGTGCCGTCCTTCGTCTTCGCGGACGCGTTCTCGTCCCGGTACCGCTCCATCTCCCGGTGCGACATCACATAGAAGGCATGCCCGCCCGTGGTCAGCTTCACGATCGCGTAGTAGGCAACCGGAGCCCCACGGTCCGCGACGGTCAGGTTCGGCTTGTGCACGAGCTTGTCCTCAAGCCCGTAGTCGACGTCGAACGTGTCCTCCGCGTACACGGTCCTGGCGATCAGGGACGCGACTCGCCCGGACCGGTGCGCGAGTTCAACGAGACCCTGGTACCCGATGATGAGTTGCGCCTTGTACCCACCCTTGCGGGTCTTTCCCTGCGCATCGACCCACTCCAGACGTGAGTCCCAGAACGGCAGCGGCCAGCAGTGCCCGAGCACGCCAGGGCGCAGACCGAGTTGCGCGGCAGTCATCAACGCACCGAGGACAGACTTCTCCTCGGCCTTGTCGAGGTTCCGGATCGTGCGCAGGCACGTCAGTGCGTCCCGCACCAACTGGGCCGCCTCAACCCCACGGGGAGCCGCAAGTTGGAACTGCTGCTGCATGGCCTGGATCTGCTTGCCGATCGCGTTGTCAGAGACGACCCTCTCGGCGACTTCCTTGCCGGATGCCTGCGCGGCAGCCTGGCGCAACCCGCTCACTTGCCCTCCCCATCACTGCGGCAGGCGATCTGCCGGTAGTTGCTGACCTTCACGGCCCCAGCCGCCTGAATGGACGCCCACAGTTCGGGATCCCGCTTGGCCTCCTTCACGGAAACCGTCGTCTTGGACCGGGGCAGGTACTCGAATATCGGTCGTGGGCCGTCCTCACTTGAGACGACCAGCCTGGTTCCGTTGCTCAGGTGGTCTAGGACGGAGACCTTCGCGCGGTCCTTCCTGGCTTCCGCGTCGCGGACCTCCCGGCATGCATCCAAGTAGTCGGCGCGCAACGCGTCCCCGGTCAGCGCGTCTACCTCGACATCACCGGACCGGTCGGCGTGTATGGCGTCCAGGAGCCGGCCGAGAGCTGCGGTCGGCTCGCAGGTTGGCATCTCCCCTGACCGCACCTGACCCCACAGTCGCTCCGCATGGCCGACTAGGTATCGGATGACGTCGCCGTCCCGGTCGATTAGGAACTCCTCCATGCGCTGCCCGCCGAGGAGGACCGCAACATGCATGTGGTCCAGACCGGACACGTGGATGCCCCATTGGACTTGGGCGAGGACGTCGTCGGGGACGTCGTCCCGCCACTTCCCGGCCATGAACGCGGACCGGGTCTTGACCTCCAGTCCGCACGGATCGCACCCGATCGGGCACCTGTCGACGAGGCGATCCAGAGACGCCAACTGCCAGGGGGTATCGGCGTGGGCGAGGATCCCGACAGTGCTGACTGTTGTGTCGTTGCGCGCCGCCCATACGCGCGCTACCGGGTCCTCGAAAGTGGTCCCCCAGAACGCGGCCTCAGATTCAGACTCATCGAGCGGGAGGAGACCCTGCTTGTCGAGCCAGACATGCCGGGCCGTCCCATAGTCGGACAGGCCGAGGATCTTCGGGAGATCAGTTCCGGTGATCCCGCGGCGCCGGGTCGCGAACCACTCGTCGGTGTGCGGGTCGCCGTCGTAAGCGATGATCCCGGTCGGGGTGACCGGTGCTCGCATGTCCGTGAGGACGGTCACCGGGTGATCCCGGTGAGGTCGGCCTGGTGTGCGCCGGGGGTGCCCCGGAACCCCGTCAGCACGGGACCGACCTTGCGGTGTTTGGCCTGGGATGCCTGCGTGAACCAGGGTCCGGTGGCGCTGGTGGTGTCGGTCATGGGAGACTGCCTCCTGAGGTGGTTCGGAAGAGGGCTGTGGCGGTCCTTGGAGGGGTCCTGGTTGAGGCGGTAGGTCGCCTCCTGGGGCCCCTCCTGCCGTACCGGGGGCGTGTTGCGTTATACCGCCATCATACCGCTACGGAGCGACACCTTCTAGAGACACACCGTGTGTAATCGCAGGTCACAGACTGTGACCGGTATGCGCGTCAAGTCCGGTATGCTTGACCCGCCGCCCCCTGGCGCGCCACCATGCAAGGGAATGAGCCCGTCACAACCACGGGCCGAACCGCCACAGACACTGCCACGGAGGCGAACCAGACGTGCCCGCGAAACACCCGACCAGCCCAACCTGGCGACGCATCGAGGCCGTCCCCCGAGGCGCACCCTGGCAACACCTCGGGCAGGTCGCCAACGACAGACTCCGCATGCTCAGGGCGTCCGGCATCCGCATCTCCCAAGAGGCGCTCTCCTCAGACGGTGGCCCCTCCGGGGCATGGTTCAGGCGCATGTGCAACACCGGCCAGCCCCTCGCCGCCCCGTTCGTTACCGGCATCGAGAAGGCCCTCCACTGGCCGGAGGGTCACGCCCTGATGATCCTCAACGGGGGGAACGACGAGACACCCCTCCCAGCACAGGACGACACCCTCACCATCACGTTCCCTCCCGGCGTCCTCCCAGACGACGACAACGACCGCGAGGACGTCCGGATCGCCGCCTACCGGGCCGCGTCCGCCCGGGTCGCCGACCTACGCAGGAACCCCACCTGACCAGGGCGTGTCACCGACCGTCGAGCATCAGTCACCCGGGGTAGTGTCCACCCGTGCGCCGCGCCGACAGCGGCCCCCGGACGAAGGAGCCCCCCGTGGACGACCGCGACAACATCCCCGCCCCCCTGGTATTCGCGTGGGACGCGACCGGGGAGACCCTCGACGTCGTCCCCGGGTGCCTCCGCGGCCTGACCATGCTCGACGCCGCAGCGCTGGAGGATGCGACCGCCCGGGCTGTCACGCGGATCTCCGAGGCGAACCCCCCCACCGAGTCATGATGCCTACCGATCATCCCGGGATGGTCACGGGCTGGGGTCCGGCCGCCCTATTCTGGGTCGTGCTTGTAATTGCTGGGGTCGTGGTCGCCTTGTGGCGGCCCTGGCGCCCGCGCTGAACTGCACGGCCTCCCCGACGGTGGGCGGGAGGAATCCACCCGTCCCGGTGTCCATTGCCGGGACGGGAACCGACTCGGAAGGAAACCCCATCCCCGTGTTCCGAAACAAGATCGCTGTCGGTGTCGCTGCGGTTGCCCTCGTTGCTGCTGGCATCGCCGCCGCCGGGTACGCCAACGCGACCGCGAAGGCCGGCCCGAACGTGTGCCGCGCCAAGTCCGACGACAGCCTCCACGCCCGCTCCGCATGCCAGCCGGGCGAGGTCCCCTTCGCTCTGGCCAAGGGCGCCAAGGGCGACACCGGTCCGCAGGGCCCCGCAGGCGTTGACGGCGACAACACGCTGAAGATCAGCCGGGCCACCGTGACCCTCAACGCCGACTTCACCAACACCGGCACCGACGCTGGCATCCTCAACGCCCCCGACGGCTACGTCTGCAAGTACCTCACGATCACCGGCGCACCGGCGTCGGCGACGAACGTGACCGAGTTGGAGTTCGACAACGCCAGCACTGACGAGGTGGTCGACACCGACGTGCTGGTCCGTACCCCGACTGGCGTGTCGCTGACCTACCCGCTGGGAACCTCGAACGGAATCACCACGCCCGGGGCGACCACCCGCAAGTTCCAGGTGTGTGGCTCCGGGTTCACCGGGACGAAGACGTTCACCGCCTCCGTGGCTGTTCTGTCGATCGTCGGCTGACCTTCCCTACCGGCTGGCACTTAGGGGGCCGTCACCTTCGGGTGACGGCCCCCTTCTGTGTCCCTAGACCCCCTGCCCGTCCAGGTGGGCGGACAACTCCAGGCACACCAACTACTGTCACCTCCGCGACGAACCTGGACTATCCCTACATGGTCCCGGTACCCCCCGGTTGACCCGCGACCGTAACGGGGCGTAGACTCTACCTATGACGACGACGCGGGCGGCCACGCGCAAACTCCATGTGGTCAAGGTCGAAGACCGTGAAGGCACAGGCACCTGCACCGCCTGTGGACGCGAGGGGCTCCGCTGGATCGTCACCCTCTCCGACGGAACCCAGGTCGGCACCGAAATCAACATCAGGACAGCAGGACAGACCGCAGGACATGCGGCTCAAGCCCGTGGAGCGAAGGTAAGTCCGGGAGCGATCCCGGCACCTCGCAGCGAAGCGGGAACCCACCGAAGCGGCCCCGCCGCAGTAGGAATCTCCGTCCTTTAGGGCGGAGAGGATGTCAAACGGACGACCTCTGGATCGAGAACGGCAGGTACGGGACGTGGCAGGAGTACATCGCCGACAGTACGGAGGTAGCCCGGTGACCGAGGCTCAGCACTGGGTGTCCTTCGATGGAATGACCTGGCCGAACCCAGACGACCCGACCGAGGTCCAATGGCGGATCCAGTACGGGAACCCAGCCCGGGAGGATCTGGCCGCCGCAGTATCGTTCATGGCCGCCTACAGCCAACTGATCCGTCTCCCGCGGCGCACCCGTGAGGCACGGATCCGATCCATCCGAAAGGCCACGGAGGCGCAGCGATGACCCCGCACTCCTCCGCCGTATTCCGGGCCAATGCGCTGACCCACCCGAACCGCGCACGCCACGACGGCCGACAGGTCGTTGAGGTCGTGGACCACCGCGGCGTCACCCCCGTGGTGGCAGCCCTCGACCCGCGACGCCCCGACCCGGCAGACCACGTCCGGTACGGCGTCCGCTTCACCGGGGGATCCTGGGACCAGGACGGGTCAACCTGGGCCACCCCCAGGGAGATCAGCCGGACCATCTAGCCACCGCACCGAGGAGACACCCGATGACCACCGATGCCGGCTTGACCCGACTCGGCCCCTACCGGCTCACCCTCCACGAGACCGACGGAGACGGAGACGGTAACGGCATCGCCCCCGGCCACTGGCAGATCACCGACTGCCAGGGCTTCGAGGCCGCCCGTCTAGCCGTCGGAATCGACAACCTCCACGTGTACTCGTCCTGCACCGACCCGGAAGGCCAGTACGGGGCCCCCGGCGTGTGGACCGAGTGGGGAACCAAGGACGGCCGCACCCCCGTCGCCGCCGGTCTCGTCCACTACCGGGAGGACCGCGACCGGAAGCCCGACGGACCCCGATACGTCACGGACGGATGCGAGCACGCCGTCTACATCACCGACCGCCCCGCCACGACAGGAGACGCCCCGTGAGCCGCATCTACTTCCACAGCCCCACCGCAGAAGCCGAGGTGTCTGGCACAGAACGGGCATGGATGGGCTGCCTCACCGCCGCCATCGGCCTGGCCATCGTCAACGGCCACGACATCCGCAGGCTCGCCGAATGGCTGGACGTCAACCTGTTCGGTAAGCGAGTCGACCAGTTCCAACTCGACCGGGAACTCGTCGACGCGGCCCGCCTCGCCTTCCGGCACATCACCGACAGGCAGCCCCTCACCTATCAGGGCCACCCCATCCCCGTCTGGGACCTCACCCTCAACACCGTCATGCAGGTCGGATCGAACCCCGCCCGGCTGGCCACCCGGCTGCACGCCCAGTGCGAGATCCACGCATGGGTCGACGGCCCAAACCGGGCATGGCTCGCCGACCTCATCGACGAGGGCCTCATGTCCGGGGTGTTCCGCGCCCAGATTGCTGACCGCACCCCCGGATGGGACTCCGTCACGGCGCTCCTCCGGGCACGGGACGATGAGCCGGTGGTGACGTCCTACTCCGTGTGCGACCGGTTCCCGCACTCGGACGCCTCGACGTGGACTCCCCCGACCGGGGACGACGAGGACGACCCGCAGTGGGACGCATGGTACGACCTCGCCGAGGACGAGCAGTGGCGGCACGGCATGGAGTACCTCCGGACCGGGACCGGCCACCTCGAACTCAAGCCCGACGACTTCACGACCATCTACCCGTTCGGTATCGGCCTGTCCTGGCTGAACCTCGAAGCCCACGACGCCGAGGACCGTGTCAAGGCTGCCCTCGGGATCGGGTCGGACGGGGACGACCCCCGATGACCATCCTTCCCCTCGGGGTGCCGTGCCCCTTCGCATGGCACCCCGAGGGTGCAGGAACAGATAGACCCCAAGGAAGGACACCAATGCGCACCACCCGAACCACAGCCGGGACGGTTGCGGTCCTCGCTGCGATCACCGTCCTGGCCGCGGGATGCGGCAGTCAACCCGACCCCGAGACGGGGACCGTCGTCGACAAGCGGTCGAAGCCCGGCCACTACGAGACCAAGAAGACGTGCGCCCGGAAGGTCGGCAGGAAGTGCCGGAAGTGGAAGACCACCCAGAAGTGGGATGACGCAAACTACGAACTGTTGGTCCGGTCCGGTGATTCGGAGGACTGGGTTGAGGTCGGCGCCGACACCTATGAGAGCACGCAGGTTGGGGGGAGGTGGCCCAGGTGATCTTCGCTGCCGTATTCGGTCTGACGCTCGTCTACTACATCGTGAAGGACATCGCAGGGAAGGAGTGACCCATGGCCGAATCCACTGTCACCGCCGACCATCTCGCCACCCACAGCAACCCCGTCCGGGCCATCCTCAACCGTTTCGAGGCACGCATGTTCGAGGAACTCGCCACCTACGCCTCGTGTCACGGCCTGACCGTCTACTTGGGCGCGCAAGCCCCGGCCTTCAGGCCGGGGTTAGCGCCTGCCCTCATCGGGGTTGAGGGCTTCGAGCCGTCGCCCCTCAGATGCGGCGAGGGCCGCGAGGACGACGTCGGAGAGTGTCAGTCTGCGGCCGGCTTCGGCTTGGAGGTTGAGTGCTGCGAGGCGGAGGGCGTCCCGGGCCTCGTGGGTGAGGTGCACGGACACGAACGGGGTTTGTCTCATGCGCTACAGGGTACAGCGTCGGTACGTGTGTGCGACATCTGCTACAGTGGTCTTGTGTTCATGCGATACGCGTACCGGATCTACCCGACGCCCGACCAGCAGCAGATGCTGGCGAGGACGTTCGGGTGCGCACGGCGCGTATTCAACACTGCGATCCAAGTGTGGGAAGACGCCTACCGGTGTTCGACGAAGGTCACCGACGTGCAAGTGCAGAACCGGGTCATCACCCAGGCGAAAGCCCACCCGGACAGTCTCTGGCTGTCCGAGGTGTCGTCAGTCGCGCTGGTCCAGTCATTCCAGGACGCCCGGAAAGCTCGGCGCAACTTCTTCGACTCCCGGTCGGGGAAGCGGAAAGGCTCGCTGATGGGCGGGCCGCGCCGGAAGTCGCGGAAGGACCGGAAGCAGTCGATCCGTCTCACCCGCAACGGGTTCACCCTGCGGCCGGACGGCACCCTGTACTTGGCGAAGGTCGGGGACGTCGAAGTCCGCTGGTCCCGTGACCTGCCGTCCGTCCCATCGTCGGTCACCATCACCCATGAGGCGGACGGCCGCTACTACGCGTCGTTCGTCGTCGAACGCGACACCGCGCCCCTTCCGTCGACCACGCAGGACGTGGGCATCGACCTGGGTCTGACCACTCTGGCGGTCATGTCCGACGGCACGCGGGTCGAGAACATCCGGCCGTTGAAGGAGAAGGGCTCCAGGAACCGGGTGAAGGCGGTCCGGAAGGTCGCCGTCATCCACCGGAAGATCCGCAACACGCGGGCTGACCACCTCCACAAGACGGCCCTTCACCTGGTTCGCGACAACCAAGCGATCTACGTGGAGGACCTGTCCGTGAAGGGTCTGGCCCGCACCCGCCTCGCGAAGTCCGTGCACGACGCGAGTTGGGGGATGCTGGTCCGGCTCCTCGTCGAGAAGGGCGAGCGGTACGGCCGCCAGGTCGTGAAGGTGGGCCGCTGGTTCCCGTCGAGCCAGGTGTGCTCGGCGTGCGGGGTGAAAGACGGGAAGAAGCCGCTGAACGTCCGGTCGTGGACCTGCCCGCAGTGCGGGACCACCCACGACCGGGACGTCAACGCGGCCCGCAACATCCTGCATGAGGGTCGAAGGATCAAGGCGGCTGGTCTAGTCGCGTCGGTCTGTGGAGCTGATGTTAGTCCGGGGCTTGTCCCGGCAGTCGGCGTCGAAGCAGAAACCCTGGTCGCGTGAGCACCAGGAATCCTGGCCCTTCAGGGCCGGGAGAAGTCAACAGCACATCGAACTCCTCCTCGACGGCGACCTCCACGAAACCGACATGGCCGAGAAGTACGGCAACTGGGCTGAAGAGGGCTGACCCCGCCATGACCAGCAAGTTGGGCCAGTTGATCGCCCGGTTCGCGTGCAACGAGATCGACCAGGATGCCTTCCTCCACGAGTTCCAGGGCATCGACGAGCCGCCGCCGGGTGAGTCACCGACACCTCGGGGTACAGCGGGGGACCCCTGCCCGCGACAGCACACCCCGAGTCTGCGGGGCATGCACGCGGCGGCGCGGATCCGCAGACTCTGAAGTCCGGTACGCCACACCCAAAGACTAGAGATGGTGACCTAGCCTTGACATCCTCCCGGCCGTGAACGGCCGGGATTCCTGACCTCACAGTCAAGAGTTCCTGTTTCCTCTCCCCCGGAAGGGAGGTTGCACCAGATGCGTCACCGACTACCGTCGGGTCGGTCTCACTCCGGCTCCGCAGGCGAGCACCGAGAGCCCCTCGGCGCGTATGTTGCGGGCCGCGTTGACGTCCCGGTCGTGGGTGGTCCCGCACTGCGGGCACGCCCACTCCCGGACGTGCAGCGGCATCGACGTGGCGGTGTGCCCGCACGCCGAGCACACCTGGCTCGACGGGAACCAGCGGTCCACGACCACCAGTTCCCGCCCGTACCAGGCGCACTTGTACTCCAGCATGATCCGCATGTCCCGCCATGCTGCATCCGAGATCGAACGGGCGAGGCAGTGGTTGCGAACCATGTTCCGTACCGTCAGGTCCTCGATCACGATCGCTTGGTTCTCGCGAACGAGTCGAGTGGTGACCTTGTGCAGGTGGTCGCGCCGCCGGTCGGCGATCCGCGCATACACCCGGGCAACCTTCACCCGGGCCTTGGCCCGATTCTTCGACCCCTTGGCCTTGCGGGCGAGGCGGCGTTGCGCCTTCGCCAGCCGGGCACGGTCGGTCCGTTCGTGCCGCAGGTTCGGGATCTTCTCCCCGGTGGAGAGGGTCAGCAGGCTGGTGATTCCGGCGTCCACTCCGACCGTGACCCCGTTCGCGGGCAGGGTCTCCACGGTCGACTCGACGAGCATCGACACGTGCCAGCGGTCCGCCGCGTCCCTCGACACGGTCACCGTGGACGGCTCCGCCCCCTCCGGCAGCGGACGGGACCAGACGATGTCCAGCGGCCCACAGTCCTGGAGGTATGCCCCGGCCGAATGGAGGGACACCTGCCAACCCTGATCACCGCCGCGACGGTCGGGACGTCCGCGTACTGGCTTGGGAGAGTCCACGCCGAGACCAGGGTGGCCATGGAGCGGGACGCCGAATGGGACCGCATGCATGCCATCGAAAACGGGGACCGGTCTTGACGCGTTGCAGGCCGCGATGGTGTACGGGGAGACACAATAGAGGGAGGATCTCAAGTGAAGAACGGCTACGAGGCATGGGCGAAGAACCCAGCCAGCGGATGGTATGATGCGAAAGGCCAGTACGACACTCTCGCTGCCGCCGCTGAGGCTGCAGGACTCGCGGGGCGGGACTTGTACAGGCATTCGAACGGGAACTGGCTGTACACCGGGTCAACCGTCCACGACGCGTTCGTGGGTGAGGTCCGGATCCCGGAGACCCTAGAGGACCGGGTCGGGCTGGCCCTCGACCTGATCGGAGACTTCCGGTCCGTGGACGGCCAGCACCACCATCTCTGGCTGACGGATCAGGTGACCCGCCTCCTCGCTGGTGACGGGTATGAGGAGTTCGTCCGCCGGTACAAGTCCGGGGAGGACGGACCGGACACGTATGACTGGGTTGAGGGGATAGCGCCCTGACCGCCCGGAAGCGCCAAGGGTGGGCCGCGGGGTTGCGGGGCCGACACGCTACGGACCGCTTGACCCGGGGCAGGGTCCGGGCGTAGTCTCTACCTATGGCAGCGACACAGACCACCACCGAGACGGACGAGTTCACCGACGATCAGTGGAATGCACTCGACCTGATCGACCAGGCACTCATGGTCGCCCCGGCCGGTCTCGTCCCGTCAACCGCCGCCCGGGCCGCGAAGATCGAAACCGCCGAGGCGCGAGCCCTCCTCGGATACCTGGTTGACCACCGATGGGCCGTGACGAGCGGAAACGGGACGCGGATCAGGTTCCACTCCGCCCGCCACCTGCGGCCCGCGACCGTCGTCTCCATCTTCTGAGAGGGCCGACCATGACGACGACGCAGACCGAGGCGATCCAGCCGACATCCAGCACGGTCCGCCGGATCCTCACCACGGCAGGCATTGAGGTGGGTCTCGTCGGCACCGTCAACTCCTGTGGTCACAAGTGGATCCGCGCCAGCTTCCACCCGGACGACTCAACGGCCGCTGACGGGGCACTCCGGGAGGAGTTCCCCGACCGGATCGTGGTCGGCTACCGCGGTGAGGTTCGTGTCCGCGTCACCCCCTGATCCGTGGGTGCGGACCCGGTGACCACTCCCGGGCCGCGCCCACCCCAAACGTGCCCCGCCGCCGCGCCACGACTAGGAGCCAGCCCCGTGAACGATCAGCCCATCTACTACAAGGCCACCCGGACCGATGGCCGAGACTTCCACCCGGGCCGCCTCGACTACGCGGCAGCCCTCACCTCGGGTGAGGTCGTCACTCATCCGGTCGGAGACGTCAACTCGGGGACCGCAGCGGACTACCTGTCCGTGTCTGTGTCGCCGACGGACTGTACTGGCGCACAGTGGCCGTGCCGCCTGTTCCGGGTCGTCCCGGTCGGCGAAGTCGGAGTTCCTGGGATGTATCCGAGTAAACGTGCAGTGGCCGCGCTGCGGGTGGTGGAGGAACTCCCTGCGATCGCGGCTCTCGGCCCGCAGGGGCAGGCGATCGCCGCGATGTTCGACCGGGCACGGGTCCTCACGGGGCGGGAGATCACCGATCTGGACGCCGCCAGGGACGCCGCCAGGGCCGCCGCCTGGGACGCCGCCAGGGCCGCCGCCTGGGACGCCGCCTGGGACGCCGCCAGGGACGCCGCCAGGGCCGCCGCCTGGGACGCCGCCTGGGACGCCGCCAGGGACGCCGCCAGGGCCGCCGCCAGGGACGCCGCCAG